>Ga0190272_10000344_pt1 | contig 25805 bp, 24 predicted proteins | sample Popmic504T_FD_133746 | JGI IMG/M metagenome (GOLD analysis project Ga0190272, IMG submission 133746) | Populus adjacent soil microbial communities from riparian zone of Shoshone River, Wyoming, USA - 504 T | ecosystem: Environmental > Terrestrial > Soil > Riparian zone | place: USA: Wyoming...
CCGGACTGATCCTGCTGATGGCAGTCGGCTCGATCCTGCTCTGGATCGGCTCGCCGATCTTCTGGCTGTGGCTTGCCTCCCAAATGCAGAAGGACTCCCAGGCGGCCGGGTTCGGGCCTTATATGGTCGTCCTGTTCGGCATCGCCGTCACCGCCGTAGCGCTTGCTAAGGGCCTCCAGAAGCTCAACGGCGCGTACAGCTCGGTGGCGGGCGTGGAGGAGGCCCGCGTGATCATGCCGTGGCACCGCAGCATGCGGGGCGAGAACGAGGGTCGAGCGCAGCGCACCGTCCTCGACGTGGTGATGGTGATCTCGGTGGCGATCGGCGCGCTGGCCTTCGGCATCTGGTTCTTCTTCTTCGCCGGCTCGTCGCTCCCCGGCTAGTGGGCGCCAGGTAGCCTGCCGTCCGCAATGGCGGCGGAGAGCTACGAACCACGCGAGATCGAGCACAAGTGGCAGCAGGTCTGGGCCGACGAGCGCACTTGGGAAGTCGGCAACGAGGATGACGGGCGGCCGAAGTCCTACGTGCTCGAGATGCTGCCCTACCCGTCGGGCGAGCCGCACATCGGTCACCTGAAGGTCTACTCGGTCGGCGACGCAATCGCCCACTTCAAACGCCGCACCGGCCACCGCGTGCTGCACCCGCTTGGCTACGACGCCTTCGGCCTGCCAGCCGAGAACCACGCGATCAAGACCGGCCAGCACCCGCGTGAGTCAACCGAGGCCTCGATCGCCGAGTTCAGGCGCCAGTTCCACGATTGGGGCGTCTCGATCGACTGGTCGCGCGAGCTGGGGACGCACGAGCCGTCCTACTACCGCTGGACCCAGTGGCTGTTCCTGCGCCTCTACGAGAAGGGCCTTGCCTACCGCAAGCAGGCAGCGGTCAACTGGTGTCCCAAGGACGCGACGGTGCTCGCCAACGAGCAGGTCGTCGACGGCCGCTGTGAGCGCTGCGGCACGCTTGTCGAGCAGCGCGACCTCGAGCAGTGGTTCTTCAAGATCACCGACTACGCCGACCGGCTGCTCGACGACCTCGAGACGATCGACTGGCCGCAGAACGTCGTCACGATGCAGCGAAACTGGATCGGCCGCTCCGAGGGCGCCCAGGTCGTCTTCCACTGCGACGCGCTCGACACCGACTACCCCGTCTTCACGACACGGCCCGACACGCTGTTCGGCGCGACGTTCTTCGTGTTGGCGCCCGAGCACCCGGACGTGCTGAAGCTCAACGACTCGCCCGACGTGCAGGAGTACGTGCGCCGTGCGCTGACCGAGTCGGCCGAGGAACGTGGGGCGGAGGACCGCGAGAAGACCGGCGTCGCGCTCGGTACCACCGTGACCAACCCCGTCAACGGCGAGCAGATCCCGATGTACGTCGCCGACTACGTGCTGATGGAGTACGGCACCGGCGCGATCATGGCCGTCCCGGCGCACGACGAGCGCGACTTCGAGTTCGCGACCAAGCACGGGATCGAGATCCGCCGCGTGATCGAGAGCCCGGACGGCGACGACGAGCTTCCCTACTCCGGCGACGGGCCGATGGTCGCCAGCGGGCGCTTCGACGGTCTGCACAACCGTGAGGGCTTCGCCCAGATCGTCGAGTGGCTCGGCTCCGAGGGCAAGGGCGAGCCGGCGATCAACTACCGCCTGCGCGACTGGCTGCTGTCGCGCCAGCGGTACTGGGGCTGCCCGATCCCGATCGTCCACTGCGCGCAGTGCGGGATGGTGCCGGTGCCCGACGACCAGCTGCCGGTCGTGCTGCCCGACATCGAGGACTACAAGCCCAAGGGCCGTTCGCCGCTCGCCGCGGCCGAGGATTGGGTCAGCGTCGACTGCCCGAAGTGCGGCGCTCCGGCGAAGCGCGAGACCGACACGATGGACACCTTCGTCGATTCGTCCTGGTACTTCATGCGCTACTGCGACGCGCGCAACGACCAGGCGCCGTGGGACCGCGACGTACTCGCGTCCTGGATGCCGGTCGATCAGTACATCGGCGGCGTCGAGCACGCGATCCTGCACCTGATGTACGCGCGCTTCTTCACGAAGGCGTTCGCCGACATCGGCCTGCTCGACGTCCAGGAGCCGTTCGCGCGCCTGTTCACGCAGGGGATGGTCACGCGTGACGGCGCGAAGATGTCAAAGTCGAAGGGCAACGTCGTCAGCCCGCGCGAGCTCGTCGACGAGTTCGGCGCCGACGCCGCTCGCAGCTACATCCTCTACGTCGGTCATCCGGCGGAGGGCGGCGACTGGAACGACAAGGGGATCGAGGGGATCCACCGGTTCCTGGCGCGACTGTGGCGCGCCGCCGCCGATGCGGCCGCGAACACACAGCCGTCGGACGGGCCGATCGGCGAGCCGACCGCCGTCCTGCGCAAAGCGCACTGGGCGATCGACAAGGTGACGACCGACCTCGGCGAGCGCTTCGCGACGCACACCGCGATCGCCGCGGTGATCGAGCTCGTAAACGACGTGACCAAGCACCGCGACGAGTTGCTGGCGACGCCCGAGGGCGCCTCGCAGTACCGCTTCGCGGCCGCGACCGCCGGCTCGCTGATCTTCCCGTTCGCGCCGCACCTCGGCAGCGAGGTCTATGAGCTGCTGACCGGCCGCCGGGTCTGGGAGGAGCCATGGCCCGAGGCCGATCCGGCGCTGCTCGAGACCGACACGGTCACGATCGTCATCCAGCTCAACGGCAAGGTCGTCGACCGCTTCGATGTGGCCGCCGGCATCGCCGACGAGGAGCTCGAGGGCCTGGCGCGGGGCTCGGAGAAGGTCGGCGAGCGACTCGACGGCCGCGAGATCGTCAAGGCGATCGTCGTGCCGGGCCGGCTCGTGAATCTGGTCGCGAAGTAGCCGGCTTCCGTTAGGACAACCGTCCAGGGCCGTCGAGGACAGTTGGCGACCGTCGCCGGCCTGCCGATGTGCACGGTGTGGGACTCGCAATCACACGCCGCCTCCCGCTTCTGCTCGCGGCCTTGCTGATCGCCACCGTCGCGTTCGCCGTGCCGACGGTCGTGCCGACCAGCGCCGCCGCCCAGCAGTTCGACGAGGAGGGCCCCGGCGACGACGACTTCGAGGATCCGGGCGACGACGACGCCGGCTTCGACGACGAGGAGACCCTCGACGAGGAGGATTTCGTCGACGAGGAGGTAGCCGCGCTCCAGCAGGCGACCGGCGAGCTCGGCCGCGCCAAGCGCGCCGCCGCCGGCAAGGTCGCGCGGCTGAGCAGCAGCTCGTCCGCTCTGCGGCCGTGCCTGCGCGGCGGACCCGGCTGGAAGCGGATCCGCGCGATCAAGCACGCTCCGCAACGCGCCCTGTACACCGCCGCCGCTCGCCGTCTGCTGGCCGACATGAAGCTGCTGCTCGACGGCCAGCAGCCGCGGATCGTCGTCTACGAGTCGGCCTTCCAGCGCTTCGTCTCGCAGCTGCGCGCAGCGCCGGTGTCCGATCCGACACTGAGCGAGGCGATCGCCGCCCAGGCACGCCGCGTGGCTTCGTACCACGACATCCGCGCGGTCAAGGCCAACTGCGCGGTCTTCAACAAGCTGACCAAGCGCGTGCGCGAGTTCCCGACCCGCACGGCCGCCCAGATCGTGCGCGCCGACTACCGCGCGACGCCGCTGGCGCGCAGGATCCAGCGCAACATCTCGGACCAGCTGATCAAGATCGACCGTCGCCACGGAATCACCTATCGCGACGCCGAGAAGCTCGCCGACGCGGCCGAGCTGATGGTCGACCTCGGCGGCGAGCCGGGCTACGCGACCGGCTTCCAGTACGCGTTGTCGCTGCGCTGAAGCTCTCTCGTAACGCCTGAGGCGTCTCCGGGAACAGACGCGCGCCTAGCGTCGCGCGCATGGAAGATCGCGGCTGGCAGGCGGTGGGATGGGCTATCGCGGCTGTCGTCGCGGTTCTGCTCGGGACGCGGCTGCTGGACGCGGGCCCGACGCCGCCACAGGTTCGGGTCGGTACGGACGGCGCTGGGCCACACGGCGCTGAAAGTCGATCACGGCCGAACGGCCCTTACGTTCACGTCGCCGGCGCGGTGCGCCAGCCTGGGCTCTACCGCTTGCCCCAGGGCGCTCGTGTGGCTGCCGCCGTGCGGCGCGCCGGCGGGCCGTCGGCCGGCGCCGATCTGAATCTGATCAACCTCGCGGCACGGCTTCAGGATGGCCAGCAGGTGGTGGTTCCGGCTGCCGCTGGGCCAGGCGGCAGCGGCGCCGCGGCGGGCGCCGACGCGCCGATCAGCCTAGGCTCGGCGACGGCCGAGCAGCTCGACGAGCTCGACGGGATCGGGCCGACGCTCGCCGAGCGGATCGTCGAGTACCGCCAGGCGAAGGGCGGCTTCGGCTCACTCGACCAGCTCTCGGAGGTCGAGGGGATCGGCGAGAAACGGCTCGAGGCGCTGAAGGCCGCGCTGACGCCATGAGCTGGCAGCGGTTGGCATCGATTGCCGCGGTCCTGGCGTTGACGGTCGCCATCGGCTCGGTGCGCCTCGATCGGATCGACGCTCCGGGCGAGCGGCTGACCGACGGGCAGGCGATCGCTGGCACCGCCCACCTCGCCGAGCAGCCGCGGCCGGGACCGTTCGGCGCCTCCGCCGAGGTCGAGCTGAGCGGTGGTCTCGAGCACGGCACGCGGCTGCTCGCCCGCTTTCAACGTGGCGGGGACATGCCAGCCGCGGCCGGCCCGGGGACCGAGCTGAGACTGGCGGGTCGCTTCAAGCGTCCGGAGGCGGGGGAGGGCGACTTCGATCTCGCCGCGCACTTGGCGCGACGCGGGATCGCCGGCGAGCTGACGGTGGACCAGCTGAGATTCACCGGCGATCGTCGCGGCGGGCTTCGAGGATCGATCGACGGCATCCGCGAGCGGGCGTTGCGCGGCATAGGGTCCGACCTGCCGCCCGCGCTCGGCGCGCTCGGACAGGGGATGGTCCTCGGCGCCGACGAGGACATACCCGAATCGGTGCGTGAGGACTTCCGCGACGCGGGGCTCAGCCACGTCCTGGCGGCCTCTGGCACGAACGTGATGCTGCTCGTCGCCCTGGCGATCCCGCTGCTCACCGTCGCGGGCCTGTCGTACGGCGCCCGCATCCCCGCCCTGATCGGGCTGATCGCGCTCTACGTCCCGCTCGCCGGAGGCGGACCCTCGATCCAGCGCGCCGGCGTGATGGGTGCGGCCGGGATGCTGGCGATCCTGCTCTCTCGGCCGGCCTCGCGCTGGTACGCGCTCTTCCTCGCCGCCTGCGTGACGCTGGCACTCAACCCGCGGGTCTGGTCCGACGCCGGCTGGCAGCTCTCGTTCGCCGCGGTCGCCGGGATCCTCCTGCTGGCGCCGGGCATCGGCCGCCGGCTCGCCGCTCTGCCACGCGCGCTGGCCGACGGCATCGCACTGACGGTCGCCGCGACCGTCGCGACGGCGCCGCTCGTCGCCCACCACTTCGGCACGGTCTCGCTCGCCAGCCTGCCCGCGAACGTGATCGCGCTGCCGCTGATCGCGCCGATCATGTGGCTCGGGATGCTGCGCGGACTGCTGGGACAGGCCGCCGGTCCCTTCGCGCCGCTCAACGACCTGCTCGGACGCTCGATGGCGCCGCTGCTCACCGGCTTCGAGCGGCTCGCGGCGCTGTTCGCGGACGCGCCCGGCGGCACGCTCGCGGTCTCGCTCGACGGTCCACTCGACATCGCCGTCGCCTACGCGGCTGTCGGCCTCGCGGTCCTGGCGGCCCGCCGAGCCTCCGATCGCCTCGACGCCCGAGCCTCGACGGCGGTCGCGCGGCTGCGCCGTCTGCCACGGGGACGGAAGCTCGCCTTCTCGGTCGCCGGGGTCGCGTTCGTCGTGCTCGCGCTGGCACACGGCCTGACGCCGGCGCGACCGCCCGCGACGCTGGCAGTCACCTTCCTCGACGTCGGCCAGGGCGACGCCACCCTCGTCCAGCACCCCGACGGCAGCGCGGTCCTGTTCGACGGCGGCCCGCCGGAAGGTGGCGTGGCGCGCCTGCTGCGCCGCGCCGGGGTCGCGCGGCTGTCGGCCATCGTCATGACGCACGCCTCGCGCGACCACCACGGCGGCCTCGCCGAGGTGGTCGAGCGATTCCCGGTGGAGCTGCTGCTCGACGGCGGCGACGGCACGAACGACCGCGACTTCCGCGCCGTCATCACGGCGGCGCGCGCCCGTGGCGTCCGGCGCGTCGCCGCGCTCGCCCCGCTGACCATCCGCGCCGGCTCGCTGCGGATCGACGTACTATCGCCCAGCCCACGCGCGCCAGGCCCGCCGCCCGAGGATCCCAACCCGCGCGCCGTGGTCGCCGTGGTCAGCAGCGACGGCTTCGAGCTGCTGCTCTCCGGCGACGCCGAGAGCGAGGCGCTGCTTCCGCACGCGCTGCCCGACGTCGACGCTATGAAGCTGCCCCACCACGGCAGCTCCGATCCCGGCCTGCCGCAAGTGCTCGACCAGCTGCGGCCTGAGGTCGCATCGATCCCGGTCGGGGAGAACAGCTACGGCCACCCGACACCGTCGACGCTCGCCGCACTGCGCGCCGCGCGGGTCCCGACCTGGCGCAACGACCGCGACGGCAGCGTTCGAGTGTCGTTCGACCACGGCGCACTGATCGTCGACCCCGAGCATGGGAGCAGCGTCGAGATCGCCCCCTGACCGTCGACTCCGCCGCGTAGGATCGACGCGTGGCCGACCTCGATCCCGTCTACCTGATCTGCGGCGACGACGACGCCAAGACCGACGCCTGGCGATCGCGCGTCCGCAAGCGCGCCGAGGCCGAGAACGGTCCCGGCGGGCTCGAGTCCTTCGACGCCCGCACCGACGAGGCGGATGCGGTCGTCGCCTCGCTCGCCGCGCTGACCTTCGCGACCGGCACGCGTTACGTCATGGTCGACGACGTCGGCGCCTGGAAGGCTGCCGACGCGGCGCCGCTGATCGACGCGATCGGCGCCCTGCCGCCCGACACGGTCCTCGTGCTGGTCGTGCGCGGCAAGCCGCTCAAGAGCCTCGCGACCGCCGTCGCCGAGGCGGGGGGAGAGGTCCGCGAGCACGCCGCGCCAAAGCCCTGGGAGATGCCCAAGTGGGCGATCGGCCGCGCCCGCGAGCTCGGCCTGCGGCTCGACAACGAGGCCGCCAAGACGCTCGTCACGATCGTCGGGCCGGGACAGCAGCGGCTGTCCCGCGAGCTCGAGAAGCTGTCGATCGCCCTGTACCCGGAGCCGACCGCCACCGTCGACGACGTCGAGCGCCTCGCCGCCGGCGAGGCCAGCCCCAAGGTCTACGACCTCGCCGACGCCGTCGTCGGCGGCAACGTCGAGTCCGCCATCGAGCTCGCCGAGGAGCTCGCCGAGTGGGGCGAGCGCCCCAGCCGCTTCGTCTACCCGATCGTCGGTCGCCTCCGCGAGGTCCACCGCGCCGTCGAGCTGCTCGAGGGCGGCCTGACCGAGAAAGAGCTCTCCAGCGCCCTCAAGATGCCCCCCTGGCGCGCCAAGAAAGTCGTCGCCCTAGCCCGCCGCGCCGACCGCGAGACCCTCCAACGCGCCATCTGCCGCTTCGCCGACCTCGAGATCGACCTCCGCGGCGGCGGCACCCTGGACGAGGAAACCGCCGTAACCCTCACTTTGGCTCGGGCCGCGTAGTACCACCACTCCTTCGCCGAGTCTCCACCGCGCTCGACTATAGACCGGGTACTAGGACGCCGGGGCTTGGCGTCGAACCCCTAGCGGATGGACGCGCGCAGCGAACGGATGGCCAGGCGCTTCGAGCCGATCGTGACGGTTGCGGCGCTGCTGGTGATCCCGGTGCTGATCCTCCAGGAGGAGGATCGCGGCGCGACGGTCAACGCGATCGGCGACGTGCTCGACTGGCTCTCCTGGGGCGCCTTCGCGGCCGAGGCGGCGGTGATGCTGTCGATCGTCCCGGATCGCCGGGACTGGCTGCGCAAGCACTTCCTCGAGGTCTCGATCGTCGTCCTCACGCCGCCGTTCATCGGGGCGTTCAAGTCGGTGCGGCTGTTGAAGCTGCTGCGGCTGCTCTGGCTGTTCCGGCTCGCTCCGCTTGCTCAGCGCCTGTTCACCGCGGCCGGGGTGAAGTCCGCGGCGCTGCTCGTCGCGCTGACCGCGGTGGTGGGCGGCGCCGCCTTCGCGGAGCTCGAGAAGGGCCAGACCACCGCCAACGGGATCTACTGGGCGTTCACGACGATGACCACCGTCGGCTACGGCGACCCGCAGCCGACGAACACGTCGACGAAGATCCTCGCCATCGTCGTGATCTTCGTAGGCATCGGCTTCGTCGCCGTGCTGACCGGCTCGATCGCCCAGCGCTTCCTCGCGCCGGACATCGAGGAGGAGGAGCAGGAGCAGACCGAGATCGCCGCTGCGAATCGGGAGATTCTCGCCGAGCTGCGGGAAGTGCGGGCGCGCCTGGAGGCGCTTGAGGGCGGCCGGCCCTAGGAAGAAGCGCCGGCGCGGAGCCTTGCGGCCCGGGCCTTCTTGCGAGCGCCGGTGTTCTTGTGCAGCGCTCCGCTGCGCACGGCGCGGTCGATCCGTGAGACCAGGGCGCGAAACTCGCTCTCGACGTCCTCGGCCTTGCCGGACTCGGCGGCGGCCTCGAGGCGACGGAAGTAGGTCTTGATCGCCGAGGTGTAGCGACGGTTCTCGTCGCGCTCGCGCTCGGTGCGCAGGATCCGCTTCTTCTGGGATGCGATGTTGGCCATGATCTTGGGTCCGTCGCGCCAGGGAACGGCGCGGCGGCGGCGTAGTGTAGCGCTGATGGCCGATTCGACGACCGCGGCACCCGCACCGCGGGAGGAGGACGGCAGCCAGCGCGGCGGCAGGCTGGCCCGCAGCACCGCTTTCTTCTCGGCTGCGACCGGGCTTTCGCGCATCCTGGGACTGGTGCGCGAGATCGTCGCCGCGAAGTACTTCGGCGTCACGGCGGCGATGTCGGCATTCACGATCGCCTTCCAGGTGCCGAACCTCGTCCGCGCGCTGTTCGCCGACGCGGCGCTGCAGGGCGCCTTCGTCCCGGTCTTCACCGAGTTGCTCGAGAAGGGCAGGAAGCGCGAGGCGTTCCATGTGGCGTCGAGCCTGTTCTTCCTGATCTTCCTGGTGCTCGGCCTGACGACGGCGCTGTTCATTCTCTTCGCCGAGCCGATCATGTCGATCTTCGCGCCGGGCTTCGACGACCAGCCGGCGTTGCGCGACCTGACCGTCGGCCTGTCGCAGCTGATGTTCCCGATCGTCCTGCTGCTCGCGCTGTCGGGCGTGATCGTCGGGATGCTCAACAGCTTCGAGCACTTCAGCGTGCCGGCGCTCGCGCCGGTCGCCTGGAACCTTGTGATCATCGCGGCGCTGATCGTCCTGACGCCGCTCTTCGAGGGGCAGGACCAGGTCTACGCCTACGCGATCGGCGTGCTGGTCGGCACGATCGTCCAGTTCCTGCTGCCGATTCCGTGGCTGCGCGGCCGCGGCGGGCACTTCACGATCACGTTCGACTGGCGCAACGAGCACGTGCGGCGCGTGCTGTGGCTGATGCTGCCGGTGACGCTGGCGCTCGGGATGATCAACCTCAGCCTGCTGATCAACTCGCTGTTCGGCACGCTCGTGTCCGACTCGGCGCCGGCCGCGATCGACAAGGCGTTCCGGATCTATCAGCTGCCTCAGGGCCTGTTCTCGATCTCGATCGCGACGGTGCTGTTCCCGACGCTGTCGAAGCTCGCCGCGCGCGGCGCGAACGACGACCTGCGCGCGACGATGAGCAACGGCGTCCGTCAGATCTGCCTGCTGCTGATCCCCAGCGCGGTGCTGATGGCGGTGCTCGCCGAGCCGATCGTACGGCTGCTCTACCAGCGCGGCGAGTTCGGGCCTGAGGCGACCGATCTCGTGACCACGGCGCTGGTCTGGTGGTCGATCTCACTGCCGTTCCAGGGCGTCAGCCTGCTCTTCTCGCGCACCTTCTTCGGCCTCCAGCAGCCGTGGGCGACGACAGCGCTGGCGGTCGTGAACATGGTCGTCAACGCCGCGGTTGCGTTTGCGCTCTACAAGCCTTTCGGGATCGCCGGAATCGTGATCGGCACGGTTGCCGGCACGCTCGTCATGACGGTCGCCCAGGGCTGGATCCTGCGCGGTGAGCTCGGCGGCATCGAGGGCCGCGCGCTGGCCGGCACCGTGGTGCGAATGCTCGTCGCGGCGGCTGTGCTCGCGGGCATCGCCTATGGCGTCTGGTACGGCCTCGACGAGCTGCTCGGCCGCTCGCTGATCGCCCAGATCGTCACGGTCGGCGCGGGGGTCGCGGCCGGCGTCCTCGCATACGCCGTCGCCGTCTGGGCGCTGCGCGTGCCGGAGGCGCACCAGGTCCTTCGCCTGATCCGCTCGCGCCGCGCCTAACGCGCAGCCACCTCGGCCTCGATCTCCGCGAGCGCCTCCGCCTCCCGAGCGCCGACCACGGCGCGCACCAGATCGACGATCTCGGTCCGCGCCTTGTCCGGCGAGCCCGCGTCGAATGGCGGCTGCGGGTCGTACTCGATGCCGAGCTGGATCGCTTGGGCGACATCGGCGTTGGTGAGCAGCTCGGTCAGCCGCAGCGCCATGTCGATCCCGGCGGACACGCCGGCCGCCGTGACGACCTTGCCTCGCTCCACGACGCGATCGGGCAGCGGGCAGGCGCCCAGCTCGCCGAGCAGCTCGCGCTCCATCCAGTGCGTCGAGGCGTCGACGCCGTCGAGGACTCCCGCGGCCGCGAGCACGAGCGCGCCGGTGCAGACCGACGTCGTGTAGGTGGAGTGCTCGTGCGCCTCGCGGACCCAGGTCAGCAGCCGCTCGTCGTGCAGCAGGGCGCGCGTGCCGATCCCGCCGGGCACGACCAGCACGTCCGGGCGCGGCGAGTCCTCCCAGCGTCCCTCGGCAAGCACCGTGAGCATCCGGTTGTCGGTCCTGATCGGTCCGGGCTCCGGACCGAGGAAGCGAACCTCGGCCCCTGGGATGCCGGACAGCACCTGGTACGGCCCGACGGCGTCGAGGGCGGTGAAGCGGTCGAACAACGGGATGGCGATCTGCATGGCGGTCTCCTTGGTCAGGCGGCGCGCTCGAGGACGCCGCGGAAGCGTTTGCGGTACTCGCCGGGGCTGACGCCGAGCCGGCGGCGGAAGGCACGCCGGAACGTCTCCGGCGTACCGAAGCCGCATGCGGCGGCGATCTGCTCGCCGCCGGACGCGGTCGTCTGGAGCAGCTCGACCGCACGCTCGACGCGCACGGTCTCGACGTAGGCGGCGGGCGTCATGCCGACCTCGCGGCGGAAGGCTCGCGCGAAGCCACGCACGCTCATGTGGGCGTGCTCGGCGAGCGCCTCGACGGTCAGCTCGGCATCGGGTCGCGCGCGCACCAGCTCCTGCGCCGCGCGGATCGGCGCCCGCTCGGCGAGCTGTACCGCGAGTGGGGTCGAGAACTGCGCCTGGCCGCCGGGCCGCTTGGCGAAGACGACCAGCCAGCGGGCGATCTCCAACGCGGTATCACGGCCGTGGTCGTCCTCGACGAGCGCCAATGCCAGGTCGATCCCGGAGGTCACGCCCGCCGACGTCCAGACGTCGCCGTCGCGGACGAAGATCGAATCGGGGTCGACCTCGATCGCGGGATGTGCCTCAGCCAGGAGCTCGACGGCCGACCAGTGGGTCGCCGCCCGCCGTCCATCGAGCAGGCCGGCCTCGGCGAGCAGGAACGCGCCGGTGCAGACGGACGCGACGCGGCGCGAGCGCGCGGCGGCCGCTCCGATCGCGTCGATCAGCTCCGGGTCGTGCCTTGCCGCTCCGACGCCGCCACCGCCGGCGACGATGAGCGTGTCGATCGGCCCGCTGAGGTCCGCCAGCGAGTGGTCGGGCGCGATCCGGAGCCCGCTGCTGGAGCGGAACGACTCGCCGTCGCCACTGACGACGACAGGCCGGTAACGGCCCTCCGCCAGTCGCTCGGCGGTGTCGAAGACCTCCAGCGGGCCAGTCAGGTCGAGCGACTGGACGCCCTCGAACCCGAGAATCGCGATCTGTCGTTGCTCCATGACCCAATGGTGCCGTGTGCTGGCCCTGTCCGCAATGTCCATATAGGGACGATTTCGGCCAGACCCGCGATCGCCGCGCGGCTGGCGCGGCCAGCTCGCGCGGCCACCCCGCATAATCAGGGGCCGTGAGCGCCCCCGCCTCGAACATCCGCAACTTCTCGATCATCGCCCACATCGACCACGGCAAGTCGACGCTGGCCGACCGCATCCTCGAGGTGACCGAGACCGTCGAGGCGCGCGACCACCGTCCGCAGCTGCTCGATTCGATGGATCTCGAGCGCGAGCGCGGGATCACGATCAAGGCCCAAGCCGTGCGGGTCGAGTACACCGCGAAGGACGGCGAGACCTACCGCCTGCACCTGATCGACACGCCCGGCCACGTCGATTTCACCTACGAGGTCTCACGCTCGCTCGCGGCCTGCGACGGCGCGCTGCTGGTGGTCGACGCCTCCCAGGGCGTCGAGGCCCAGACGGTCGCCAACACCTACCTCGCCGTCGACGCCGGGCTCGAGCTGATTCCGGTCATGAACAAGATCGACCTGCCGGGATCGGAGCCGGAGCGCGTCGCCGGGGAGATCTCCGAGCTGCTCGGCGAGCCCGCCGACGGCGTGATCTCGATGTCGGCGAAGACGGGGGAGGGCGTCACCGAGGTGCTGGAGGCGATCGTCGCCAAGGTCTCGTCGCCGGCGGGCGACGGCGACGCGCCGGCGCGCGCGCTGATCTTCGACTCCGAGTTCGACCAGTACCGCGGCGTCGTCGCCTACGTCCGCGTGGTCGACGGGGTTCTGCGCAAGAACGACGCGATCGTCGCGATGCAGACCGGCACACAGGCCGAGATCGACGAGATCGGCTTCTTCGGACCCCAGATGACGCCGGTCGGCGAGCTGCGGGCGGGCGAGGTCGGCTACATCATCACCGGGATCAAAGACGTGTCGCTGCTGCGCGTCGGCGACACGCTGACGCCGAAGATGCGCCCCGCGGACGAGCCGCTGCCGGGCTACCGCGAGGTCAAGCCGATGGTCTTCTGCGGCCTCTTCCCGGTCGAGACGGATCGCTTCGCCGATCTGCGTGACGCGCTCGAGAAGCTCTCGCTCAACGACGCGGCGCTGTCGTGGGAGCCCGAGACCAGCCAGGCACTTGGATTCGGCTTCCGCTGCGGCTTCCTCGGACTGCTGCACATGGACATCGTGCGTGAGCGTCTCGAGCGCGAGTACGACCTCGAGCTGCTGGCGACGACGCCGAACGTCGAGTACGACTGCACGCTCACGAATGGCGACGTCGTAACGGTCCATTCGCCAAACGACATGCCCGATCCGGGCGTGATCGCCGAGGTCCGCGAGCCCTACCTGAAGGCGACGATCCTCTGCCCGAAGGACGCCGTCGGCGCGGTGATGGAGCTCTGCCAGGACCGGCGCGGCACCCACGTCGGGATGAGCTTCCTCTCAGAGCAGCGCGTCCAGCTCCACTACGACCTGCCGCTCGCCGAGGTCGTGCTCGACTTCTTCGACCAGCTCAAGTCGCGCACCAAGGGCTACGCGTCGCTCGACTACGAGCTGACCGGCATGCGCCCGTCGAACCTCGTCAAGCTCGACATCCTGCTCGCCGGCGACCAGGTCGACGCTTTGTCGATGGTCGTCCACAAGGACAAGGCCTACGACGCCGGTCGCGGGCTCGCCGAGCGGCTGCGCAAGCAGATCCCGCGTCAGCAGTTCGAGGTCGCGATCCAGGCGGCGATCGGCTCGCACATCGTGGCGCGCGAGTCCGTCAAGGCCGTCCGCAAGGACGTGATCGCGAAGTGCTACGGCGGCGACATCACGCGTAAGAAGAAGCTGCTCGAGAAGCAGAAGCAGGGCAAGAAGCGGATGAAGCAGGTCGGTCGCATCGAGGTGCCGCAGGAGGCGTTCCTGTCGGTCTTGACCCTCGGCGACGGTGACGATTAAGAAACCTTTGCACGCGCCTTAGAAACGCTTAAGGGGCCAGGCGTAGCTTCTCCGCCATGGCCGCGCTACAGGCAGCACCCAACCCGACAGTCGACTCGCTCCAGCTCTTTCTGGACGGCATCGCGAAGACGCGTCTGCTGACCGCCGCCGAGGAGCTGGACCTCGCCAAGCGCATCGAGCGCGGCGACCTCGAGGCGAAGAACCGCATGACCGAGGCCAACCTGCGTCTCGTCGTGTCGATCGCCAAGCGCTACCGCAACCAGGGCCTCGACTTCATGGAGCTGATCCAGGAGGGATCGATCGGCCTCGTGCGCGCGGTCGAGAAGTTCGACTACCGCAAGGGGTTCAAGTTCTCGACCTACGCGACCTGGTGGATCCGTCAGGCGATCTCGCGGGCGCTGGCCGACAAGTCGCGCACGATCCGGATCCCGATCCACATCAACCAGCAGCTGCAGAAGCTCGACGGCGCTCAGCGCAAGCTGGAAGCCGCGCGCGATCGCGATCCCTCATTCGAGGAGATCGCCGTGGCGTCGGGCCTCGACATCGATCCCGCCGAGGCCGAGCTGATCATGCGGGCCTCGCGTGCGCCGGTGTCGCTCGACAAGCCGGTCGGCGGCACCGGTGACGACGACGCTGCCGAACTGGGGCATCTGATCCCGGATCAGGGCGCGGTCTCGCCCTTCGAAGCCGCCGCCGAGGCCCTTGACCGTTCGCGACTCGCGCTGGCGCTGGAGAACCTCTCCTACCGCGAGCGGCGTGTCGTCGAACTGCGCTACGGCCTCTTCGGCGAGCAGCCGCGGACGCTCGACGACGTCGGCCGGATGTTCGGCTTGACCCGCGAGCGGGCGCGCCAGATCGAGGAACACGCCGTGCGCAAGCTGGCTTCGCTGGCTGAGGCGCAGGGCCTGCGCGAAGCCGCGTAGGAAATTCGTCGCTCTCTTGTGATCCAAAACACGTCGGGCCGCGTATAGCGGAGCGAAACCGGGATCCCAAAGCCTGGGCGCGGAGCCTCCCTCCATTTGGCTCCGCTGCCTGGGGCGGGCATCAAAGGGTGGGCACGGCCGCTTCACACCGCGGCCGTGCCACCCGCCCGCCATGGTCGATTATTAGACTGGCCGCGTGCCAGTAGACGCAAGCGCCAAGGGCAAGCGGTATCCGCCCTTCGAATACGAGGTGGGCAAGGAGAAGATCCGCGAGTTCGCGCAGGCGGTCGGCGAGGACAACGCGGTCTACTTCGACCGTGCGGCAGCCAAGGACGCCGGCTTGCGCGACATCCCGGCCCCGCCGATGTTCGCCGTCGTCTACTCGGCCGGCGCGATGGGGCCGGCGATCCTCGACCCAGAGGTCGGGATCGACTTCGCCTTGATGGTCCACGGTGGCCAGGAGTTCGTCTGGGGCGAGACCGTCTGCTCCGGCGACACGATCACGACCGTCGCCGAGTGCAAGGACATCTTCGAGAAGGACGGCAAGGGCTTCTACGTGTTCGAGTCGATCTCGACCAACCAGGACGGTCGCGAAGTCGTGCGCGCCATGTGGACCAACATCGTGAGGGGGGTCTGACCATCGACGTCGGCGATTCGATCCCAAAGCTGCGCGTTACCCCCGACCGCTTCCTGCCGCACCGCTACGCGGGCGCCTCAGGCGACTTCAACCCGATCCACATCGACAAGGAGCTCGCCACCCAAGTCGGCTTGCCGGGCAACATCCTTCACGGCCTCTACGGCATGGCCCTGGTCGCGCGGGCCAATGCGGCCGCCGTCGGCGGCGACCCGCGCTCGCTGAGGCGACTGTCGGTGCAGTTCCGCGGCATGGGGCTGCCAGAGCAGGAGATCGTCGTCAGCGGGGCGGTCACGGCGGTCGATGGCGACACCGTGACCGTCGACACCGTCGCCGAGCAGTCCGGTAAGCAGATCATCAAGAACGCTCAGGCCGAGCTGCGGACCAACTGACGCCGTCAGTCACAATTCAAGGCGTGCAGGTAACGGCTCGTCAGCAGTTTCTCCTCCGCAAGGTCGTCGAGGGCTACGCGGACCTGAGCAGTCCCGTCGGGTCGAAGTGGATCGCCGACCAGATCGATGTGCCGTGGGGACCGTCGACGGTCCGCTCCGAGCTCGCGCGACTGGAGGATCTCGGCCTGCTCGAGCACCCGCACACCTCGGCCGGACGCGTCCCGACGAACAGCGGCTACCGGCGCTACGTGGACGAGCTGCTCGAGCAGGGCATGCTGCCCGCGCCACGCAAGTCCGTCGAGCTGTCCGACATGCGCCGAGAGCTCGACGACGCGATGCGCGCCACGACCGAGCAGCTCTCTCAAGTCACGGATCTGCTTGCGCTGGTCACCGCGCCGCCGATCGAGACCGCGACGATCCACCGCGTCGAGGTGCTGGCGCTTCAGCCGAGTGTCGCGATGGTCGTCGTGATCACGTCGACCGGCGGCGTCACCAAGCGCGTTATCCCGTTCGACGGGCCGCTCGACAGCGGCCTGATCGACTGGGCCGGCGCCTATCTCAACGAGGCGCTCGGTGGGCTCGACGTCGGCTCGCGCCTGCTTGCGGGCAAGCTCGCCGATCCCGAGCTGAGCAACCGCGAGCGGGAGTTCCTCGCCCAGCTCGCGCCCGCCTTCACCGAGCTCGAGGACAGCGCCGAGCACACGCTCTTCTACGACGGGGCGGCGCGGCTGATCTCCGAGCAGCGCTTCCAGGAGCTGCCGCAGCTGTCCGACCTGATGGACGTGCTCCAGCGCCGCCAGGCCCTGCTGTCGCTGATGCGGGCGTCGTTGTCGGAGCCGAACGTCTATCTGCGGATCGGCCAGGAGAATCCGGCGCCGGAGCTGCGCTCGCTGAGCATGGTCGCGGCCAACTACGGCGTGGCGCGGCGCAACCTCGGCGCGGTCAGCGTGCTCGGCCCCGTGCGGATGGACTATCCAGGGGCGATCATCGCGGTCCGCCAGGCGGCGGCTGAGCTATCTCGCTTCGTTGCCGAGGTATACGACGAGTAATGAGACGTGACGCGTATGAGGTGCTCGGCGTCGAGCGCGGCGCCGACGAGCGCCAGATCAAGAAGCGCTTCCGCGTGGTCGCACGCGAGCTGCACCCCGACGTCAACTCCGAGTCTGACGCCGAGGAGCGGTTCAAGGAGGCCGCCGAGTGCTACGAGGTGCTCAGCGACAGCGAGCGGCGTCAGATCTACGACCGCTACGGCTGGGAGGGCCTCGACTCGCGCGGGAAGGCGCCGCACGCGCACGGGTTCGGCTCCTTCTCCGACATCTTCGACGCGTTCTTCGGCGGCGATCCGTTCGGCGCCGGCCGCGGTGGGGGCCCCGGCCCGGTTCAGGGTGGCGACGTCGGCGTCGAGGTCGAGATCACGCTCGAGCAGGCTGCCCAGGGGGCGACCGTCACCGCCAGCTTCGACGCGGTCGAGACCTGCGACCACTGTCACGGCAACCGTGCCGAGCCCGGCACGCCGATCGAGACGTGTCCGCGCTGCGACGGCGCCGGCCAGCTGCGGGCGGTCTCGCAGACGGCGTTCGGCCAGATGGTCAGGGCACAGGTGTGCGACCAGTGCGGCGGCGACGGCAAGGTCGCGGCCACGCCTTGCGGCGAGTGCCGCGGCCAGGGCCGCAAGGCGACGCGCCGCTCGCTCGACATCGACATTCCCGCGGGGATCGCGGATGGCCAGCGCGTCAGGCTGACCGGCAGCGGCCACGCCGGCGACCGCGGCGGTCCGCCGGGCGATCTCTACGTGATCGTCCAGGTAGCCGAGGATGAGCGCTTCGTGCGCGACGGCGCCGACCTCGTCAGCGTCGTCGACGTCGCGGCTCCAGACGCCGCGCTTGGCGTGACGGTCATGGTGCCGACGCTCGACGGCGACGAGGAGATCGATGTCGCCGCCGGAACCCAACCGGGCACGATCGTCACCCTGCGCGGCCACGGCATGCCGCAGATCGGCCGCGGGCGGCGCGGCGATCAGCGCATCGTCCTCAACGTCGTGATCCCGCGCAACCTCGACGACCGCCAGCGCGAGCTGCTCTCCGAGCTGTCGAGCACGATCACCGAGGACAACCTGCACGAGCCGCGGCACGAGTCGATCGTCGACAAGGTCCGTCGAGCCCTGCGGTGATCCGGCTGGCGATCCGCGCGCCGACAGCCGACGCGGAGCTGGTGCTCGCGGCGCTGCTCGAGCTCGCTCCGTCAGGCGTCGAGCAGGTCGATGGCCCCGACAGCGTCGAGTTCGCCGTCTACGGCGCGCCGGGCGAGCTGCCGGAGCTCGACGAGGGCGAGGCCGAGATCGGTGGGATCCGCGTCACGGTCTCCGGCGAGGAGGTGCCTGACGACTGGGCCGAGCGCTGGAAGCGCTTCCACGCCCCGATTCTCGTCGCCGACCGGCTCTATGTCCGCCCGCCGTGGGAGGAGGCGCCGGTCCGGCCTGGCGTGATCGACCTCAGGATCGATCCCGGCCGCGCCTTCGGCACCGGCGCGCACGCGACGACCCGGCTCTGCCTCGAGCTGCTCGCCGGTCTCGACGGCAAGGGCTCGTTCTGCGATCTCGGTTGCGGCTCCGGCGTGCTCGCGATCGCCGCCGCCAAGCTCGGCTACGGCCCGGTCGAGGCCATCGACTCCGATCGCCTCGCCGTCGACGCGACGAATCTCAACGCCCGCGACAACGGGGTGTCCATCGACGTCGTGCGCCGCGCCAACCTGCGCGAGGAGCCGCCGCCACGCGCTGACACGATCGCCGCCAATCTGATGCGCCCGCTGTTGTTGCGGGTCGCGGAGCTGATCGACCATCGCCCCGACGCATTGATCCTCTCCGGCCTGCTCGATCACGAGGCCGACGAGGTCGCCGCCGCCTTCGCCCCGCTCCAAGAGCAGCGCCGGCTGTCCGATCGCGGCTGGACGGCGTTGCTGCTGAGCTAGGCGGGGTAGGGTCGGCTTCATGGACTACTCGATCAAGAATCTGCGGCAGGTTGAGGACTCGGCGCCGAAGCACGGCTTCTCGGAGATGGGAGAGGCGCGCTTCCCACGCTCCGACCTGCGTGCGGAGAACACCGGGCTGGCCTACCACCTGCTGCGCCCCAACAAGCGGCAGGCCTTCGCCCACAAGCACGACGAAGCGGAGGAGATCTACGTCGTGCTGTCCGGCAGCGGGCGGATCAAGCTCGACGACGACGTGGTCGAGCTCGCGACGATGGACGCCGTCCGGATCGCGCCGAGCACCGTGCGCGCGCTCGAGGCCGGCGACGACGGGCTCGAGCTGCTCGCCTTCGGCCCGCGGCATGAGGCCGACGGCGAGATCATGCCGATCGACGGCTTCTGGAACGACTAGGAGCAGCGCTAAGGAGCGGAGCTCTGCAACACGGCGCCGGCGACCTCCTGCCACCAGGCCTTCGCCTGCGGGCTTTGGGCGCGACCGACACGGTCGCGGCAGAAGCGGACGAGCTGGCGTGGGCTGCCGGTCGCCACGACGCCCTCGCCGGTGACCGCGAGCCGCCCGTCGGCCAGCAGCACGAGCGCGCCGCGGGCCTCGCGGCGGGTTCGCAGGGTGCGGTTCACGGCGACGTCGGCGATCTGCTCCGGCGCCGCCGGGTCGCCGTCCTCGTCGCGCCACGGCCTGACGCTGAAGATCGGGCTGCGGCCTTGCGGGGCGGAGATGCGGTCTGGGGTCGGCCTGGCGATCGGGCCGTCGCGCCAGCGCGCGAACAGCGCCTCGACGTCGCCGCGGGCGTTCTCGCGCACGACGATGTGCAGCCGGTCCCCGGCCGCGACCTCGGTCGATCCGCGTGGCAGCAGCGCCTCGTCGTCGCGGACGATCACGTTGACGAGCGCATCGCGCGGCAGCCCGAGCTCGTTGACGAGCCGGCCGACCAGCGCGTGGTCCTCGTCGACGGGAAACTCGAGCACCTCGGCGCCGAGCCGGCGGATCGTGCCGACCTCCATCACCGGCGGTGGCACCGCCTCGGCGCGGCTGGTCAGCTTCAGGAAGCGCGCGAGCGGATTGATCGTGGCGCCCTGGACGAGCGCGGAGGTGATGACGACGAAGAAGACGAGGTTGAAGAGCTCCTCGGCATGTGGAACGCCGTCGATCACCGGGAAGGTGGCGAAGACCACCGGCAGCGCTCCACGCAGCCCAGACCAGCTGACCAGCGTCATCTCGCGTGGCGAGTAGCCGGCGAGGCTGGTCGACACGAACGTGGCGATTGGACGCGCGATGAGGGTCAGCACGATCGCCAGCAGCAGGCCGTCGACGGCGACGCTGCCGAGCTCGCTCGGGAAGACGAGCAGGCCGAGCGTGAAGAAGAGCGCGATCTGCGCGACCCAGGCGAGTCCTGCGTGGAAGTCGTCGATCGTTCGTCGCGCGGGGATTCGCGCGCCGCCGAGGCTGAGCCCCGCCATGTAGACGGCGAGGAAACCGGAGCCGCCGAGCTGGTCGGCCGAGCCGAAGGCGATCGCGGCGGTCGCGATCGACGCGACGGGGTAGAGCCCGGTCGTCGCGAAGGCGACCTTGCGGAACGCGACGACGGCGGCGGCGCCGACCGCGAAGCCCGCCAGTGCCCCGATCGAGAGCTGCTGGACCATTAGGACGACCATGTCGGCGATGCCGTAGCCGTCGGGCGTCTGGATCCATTCGATGAAGCCGAGGACGAGCAGCACCGCGATTGGGTCGTTGAAGCCGGACTCCGCCTCCAGGGTGCGCGCCAGCTTGCGCTTGACGTTCGAGCCGCGCAGCACCGAGAAGATCGCCGCGCTGTCGGTCGACGCGATCACCGATCCGAGCAGCAGCCCCTCGAGCACCGTGAAGTCGAACAGCACGTGCGACAGCAGGCCGGTTATGGCGGCTGTGATGAGCGTGCCCGCCGTCGCCAGCGGCAGCGCGCCGCGCAGTACCGGCCGGATCTCGTTCCAGCCGGCGCCGAGGCCACCCTCGAAGAGGATCAGCGCGAGCGCGATGATCCCGATCGTCCGCGCCAGCTCGACGTCGCTCTCGGTCGAGCCGAAGGTGATCAGCCCGAGTCCGTCGGAGCCGATCGCCATTCCGAGCACCAGGAACAGCACCAAGCCGGGTACGCGCAGGCGTCCGGCGAGCAATGTCGCGCCGATCCCGAGCGCCAGCAGAGAGCCGGCGATCAGGATGAGCGTGCCGTCGTGCATTGGCGGGCAGCCTAGACTCATGGATAGATGGCGGTTGTCGACCAGGTCCAGGAGGACGCCCGTACCGCGCTCAAAGCGGGCGATCGCGAGCGCTGCAACGCGCTGCGGCTGATCGCCTCCGAGCTCCAGAAGGCGGTCAAGGACGGCGGTGACGACGAGGTCGCGGTGCTGCAGCGCGAGCGCAAGCGGCGGCTCGAGTCGGCGCAGGCCTACCGCGACGGCGGCCGTGACGACCTCGCGACCACCGAGGAGGCCGAGGCCGAGTTGATCGCCGGCTACATGCCGGAGCAGATCGGCGACGACGAGCTGGCCGAGATCGTCGCGGGAGCGGTCGCCGAGTCCGGTGCCAGCTCGCCGCGCGACATGGGCAACGTGATGAAGCTGGTGATGCCGCGGGTCGTAGGGCGCGCCGACGGCAAGCGCGTGAGCGCCGCCGTGAAGGAGAAGCTGACCGCCTAGTGCGCCGGCAGATCGAGCTCTCGAACGACGTCGCCGCGGAGCTGGCCGGGCCCGAGGACCTGATCATGCGCACGCTCGAGGGCCACCTCGACTGCGAGGTGTTCCTGCGCGGCAACGTCCTGACGCTCGACGGCTCGGAGGAGCAGATCGCGATGGGCGAGACGGTCGTGCGCGAGCTGTCCGACCTGATCCGCCAGGGCCACGACGTAGCGCCGGGAACGATCGAGGCGATCGGCTCGGCGCTCGACGAGCACGAGAGCCCGAGCAAGATCCTCGAGGACGTCGTCTGGCGCCACCGCGGGCTGAAGGTCGCGCCGAAGACGGTCAACCAGAAGCGCTACGTCGACGCGATCCGCTCGAACACGATCACCGTCGGGATCGGCCCCGCCGGCACCGGCAAGTCGTTCCTCGCGGTCGCGATGGCGGTCGCCGCGCTGCAACGGCGCGAGGTCAACCGGATCGTGCTGACGCGACCCGCCGTCGAGGCCGGCGAGCGGCTCGGCTTCCTGCCCGGCGACCTGATGGCGAAGGTCGATCCGTACCTGCGGCCGCTGTTCGACGCGCTCTACGACATGCTCGAGGCGGAGAAGGTCAACCAGCACCTCGAGCGCAACGTGATCGAGGTCGCGCCCCTGGCCTTCATGCGCGGCCGCACCCTCAACGACTCGTTCATCATCGTCGACGAGGCGCAGAACACGACGCCGGAGCAGATGAAGATGGTCCTGACGCGGCTCGGCTTCGGCTCGAAGATGGTCGTGACCGGCGACGTGACCCAGGTCGACCTGCCGAAGGAGACGCACTCCGGTCTCGTCGTGATCGGCGACATCCTCGCCGATGTCGAGGGGATCGAGTTCGTCCGCTTCGGCGGCGAGGACGTCGTTCGCCACAAGCTCGTCCAGCGGATCGTCGCGGCCTACGGCGAGTACGCCGAGTCTCAGGCGCCGGAGCTGCGCAACTCGCAGTCACGCAGGAGAGCCTGATCGAGATCGAGATCATCGACGCGCCGGCGGCGCCGGCGGGCTTCGACGCGGCCGCCCGCGCCGCGCTCGCGGCGGCCGGGGTCGATGGTGAGCTGCATCTCGCGATCGCCTTCGTCGGCGAGACCGAGATCCACGAGCTCAACCGCGACCATCGCGACCGCGACCGGCCGACCGACGTCCTGTCGTTCCCGATCGACGGCGACGGACCGGCCGCCGGGCCGCGCGAGCTCGGCGATGTCGTGATCTGCCCTGAGCAGACCGAGGATCTGACCGAGGCCGTCGTCCACGGCGTGCTGCACCTCTGCGGCTACGACCACGAGACCGACGCCGGCGAGATGCTCGCGCTCCAGGACCGTGTGATGGAGGGGCTGCGATGAGCGGCACGCGGGCGGGATTCATCGCGCTCGCCGGCCGTCCGAACGCCGGCAAGTCGACGCTCGTCAACCGGATCGTCGGCGACAAGGTGGCGATCGTCTCCGACAAGCCGCAGACCACGCGGCGCGAGATCCGCGGCATCGCGACCGGCGACGACTGGCAGCTTGTGCTGGTCGACCTGCCCGGCGTCCAGCGGCCACGCGATCCGATGACCGAGCGGATGCAGCACCGCGTCGAGCATGCGCTGCGCGACGCCGACGCGATCCTCTTCATGCTCAATGGCGCGCAACGAATCGGGCCGGGCGACCGCTACATCGCTCGCGCGATCCGTTCGTCCGGGGTTCCCACAGTCACGGCTGTCAACAAGGTCGACAAGCTGCGCAGGGCTGAGACGGCGGCGGCGTTGACCGCTGCCGTCGGGCTCGACGTGCCCGGCGACGTCTTCCCGATCAGCGCGAAGTCGGGCGACGGCGTCAACGCGCTCGTCGAGCACCTCGTCGGCCTGTTGCCTGAGGGGCCGTGGCTGTATCCGCCGGAGGACCGCTCGGATCAGCCCGAGCACGTGCAGATCGCCGAGCTGGTGCGTGAGCAGGTGCTGCGCCGCACGCGCGAGGAGCTGCCGCACGCGGTCGAGGTCGAGGTGACGAGCGTCGCCGAGCGCGAGACCGGCGTGCTCTGGATCGAAGCCAGCGTATGGGCTGAGAGCGAGTCTCAGAAGGGCATCCTGATCGGCGGCGGCGGTGGCATGGTCAAGGCGATCGGGACGGCCGCGCGCGAGCAGATCGAGACTGTGCTCGATCGCCGTGTGCATCTGGAGCTTCGTGTTCGTGTTCGCCGTGGTTGGCGGGCCGACGACGCATTGCTGGACCGGCTGGGAATCGACTAGGGCTGGGCCGTGCTGCCCGCGGGTCCTGTCTCCGATTTTGGTTCACGTGCTCGTTCCTGCGCGCGCGAACGCAAAATCGTCGCCACCCGCGGAGGCAGACCGCCTGGCTCTGGGACAATGGCCTGATGGAGGAGATCCGCTTCGACGACGATGGGCTGGTGCCGTGCGTGATGCAGGATGCGCGGACGGGGGAGGTGCTGACGCTTGCGTATATGAACGAGGAGGCGTTGCGGCTTACGCGGGACACAGGTGAGGTGCACTTCTGGAGCCGGTCGCGGGGGGAGATCTGGCACAAGGGGGCGACGTCGGGGAACACGATGAAGGTCCGTGCGTTGCGGGTCGATTGCGACGCCGATGCGATCGTCGCGCTGGTCGACCCGGCGGGTCCGGCCTGCCATACCGGCGAGCGAAGCTGCTTCCACGCCGGCGATCTCGATCCGCAGCCGGGCGAGGCGCTCGCGGAGCTGGAGCGGACGATCGCCGCGCGCAAGGCGGCCGGCGACGGCGGATCGAGCTACACGGCCCAGCTGCTCGCCGATCCGCCGTTCATCGGCGAGAAGGTGCGTGAGGAGGCCGAGGAGGTCACGCGCGCCGCACGTGAGGAGTCCGACGAGCGCGTGCGTGAGGAGGCCGCCGACGTGCTCTACCACCTGGCTGTTCTGCTCGCCTCGCGCGATGTGTCCTACGCCGACGCCTTCGAGGAGCTCAATGCCCGTCGCAAGTGAGGGGCTGGAGGTCTCGCCCTCGCTGGAGGAAGTCCGCGAGCTGACGCGCGAGCACACGCTCGTGCCGCTGCGGCATACCTTCATCGACGACTGCGAGACGCCGGTATCCGCGTATCTCAAGCTGCGCGGCGACGGGCCGTCGTTCCTGCTCGAGTCGGCTGAGCAGGGGCAGCGGTTCGGCCGCTGGTCGTTCCTCGGCTTCCGCCCGCGCGGCGTGATCCGGCTCGACGATGGCCGGCTGACGGTCGACGGTGAGCCGCGCGAGCTGGAAGACCCCTACGCGGCAGTCGCCGAAGAGCTGAGCCGCTACCGGATCGCGCCGATCGAGGGCTTGCCGCCGTTCGTCGGCGGTGCGGTCGGTCTGTTTGGCTACGACCTCGTCCGCTACACCGAGCCGTCGGTCGGTCTTGGCAACCCTGACGAGCTCGGAACGCCGGACATGGCGCTGATGGTCACCGATGTGCTCGTCGCCTTCGATCACCTCCGCCACGAGGTCTCGATTCTCGCCAACGTCTTCGCCGAGGACGACCTCGACGAGGCCTACGCCGAGGCTCAAGCGACGATCGCCGAGGTTCGCGAACGTCTGGCGGGACCGGTCCCGCGGGCGGAGGCGGGCATTCAGGAGCCTCCGCGCTACGAGTCGAACATCGGCTCCGAGGGCTACGCCGCCGCCGTCGAGCGCTGCAAGGAGTACATCCGCGCCGGCGACGCTTACCAGATCGTCCCGAGCCAGCGCTGGAGCGCCGACTGCCCGGTCAGCGCGTTCTCGATCTACCGCGGGCTGCGCGCCGTCAACCCGAGTCCGTACATGTACTTCCTCGACTTCGGCGACTTCGAGATCGCCGGCGCGTCGCCGGAGTCGCTGGTCAAGGTGACCGGACGGCGCGCCGAGCAGCGGCCGATCGCCGGTACGCGCCCGCGCGCCGCCACCGCGGCCGAGGATCTCGAGCGCACGGCGGACCTGCTGGCCGACGAGAAGGAGCGCGCCGAGCACGTGATGCTCGTCGACCTCGCGCGCAACGACCTCGGCCGTGTCTGCGAGTACGGCAGCGTCAAGGTCGACGAGCTGATGGTCGTCGAGACCTACTCGCACGTCCTGCACATCGTGTCGTCGGTCTCGGGCACGCTGCGCGATGACGTCACGCCGATGGACGCGCTCGCGGCGTCGCTGCCCGCCGGCACGCTGTCCGGCGCGCCGAAGATCCGCGCGATGCAGATCATCGACGAGCTCGAGCCGACGAAGCGCGGGCC
>Ga0190272_10000345_pt1 | contig 25709 bp, 19 predicted proteins | sample Popmic504T_FD_133746 | JGI IMG/M metagenome (GOLD analysis project Ga0190272, IMG submission 133746) | Populus adjacent soil microbial communities from riparian zone of Shoshone River, Wyoming, USA - 504 T | ecosystem: Environmental > Terrestrial > Soil > Riparian zone | place: USA: Wyoming...
CCGGCTGCATCACGTTCTTGCTGTCCTTCGAGTCCTTCGCGTAGACGGGTGCAGCCTCGGTCTCGGGCTTCACAAACTCGTAGCTCAACTGCATGTCAAGCGTGATGTAGCTCGACACCGTCCGAGTCCTGCCGTCCGGGAAAAACGGTTGGTTAGGATTGTCCTCGCCCGGCCCGCCTGACCCAGGGAAGTTTTCGCCGGTGTAATCGGGACCCCCAGCGCCAAGCTGATCCCCGTTAAATGACTTGTCATCCCGGAAGTCGCTGATGTAGTTACCTGTCATGACGAAGTCGAAACCTCTCCATTGCCATTCACCGCGGAGGAATCCCTTGTTCCAAGGAATCGCGCCAGGGGCGAGCGGTATGGTGCCATTGTTATAATTTCCCAGGAAGCTGAAGGTCCCAGCACCTGCGATTGGCTCCGCTTTCCAGGTAAAGAAGTGATTCCAACCACCGGAGAAGGTGAACTTGCCAAAACGCTCGGTCGGAAGTTCGTAGACTGCCGTCACATCCAACCCTTGCACGAGACGTTTGCCCGCGTTCGAGTTAAGCGAGTCGATGCAATCCACATCACCGAATTCATCGCGCGTGACACCCACTCCGGGGCCGCCCGGAGCTTCCTCGGATCCACTTCCGCCACCGCAACCGTCAGGATCGACAAACGCCGTGCCGCCACTGTTGCCGTTGATGGTCAGCGCCAACTGCGCGAAGTCCGGTCCGCTCAGGATCAGGTCCTTCGTGAATATTTGATACCAGTCCGCCGTCATCGTGAAGCCCGGGAAGAACTTCGGGGTCCAGACGATGCCCGCTGAGTAGGAATCGGTCTTCTCAGGTGTCAGAGTAATATTTCCACCCTGCCAGACGCCTCTTGGCGGCTGCAGTGTCACGCCCTGTAAGGGATCGAACACTTGCGGGAAGTTCTGCGCCACAGGGGCGAAGAGTTCCGACGGACTTGGAGAACGGAAGGATTGGCCCCAGCTGGCGCGCAACGTTATGTCCGCAATCGGCTGATAACGGAGCGAGACACGTGGCGTTCCACCGAAATCCGAGTCCGGATTTTCGTTGGTGAAACTCGCTGTGGCCTTGGTGAAGAGATCCTCATCCTCGAATTTTTCGTAGCGCCAGGCTATTGCCAGATCGAGCGACCGGACGCCCGGAATGTTCATGGTCGACGTGATGATGGGGAAATTCAGCTCGGTGAAGACGGAGTTAGCTGTCTGCTGAAACTTCTGCAGAGCCGCCGCGTTGAATCCGAGCTGATCGCCGTTCGCCTGCACGGGATCAGGAACCTGATGTTGGTGAATGTTACGATGCTCGTAACCAATGGCCACATCGATACCGCCGTTCCAGAGATTCGGGAAGAGGTGCATGTTGACCTTGGCGTCATAGAGATAATCACGCTCCCAGAAGAGCGAGTGACCGGTGTAGGCCGCACGCTGCGCCGCAGCGGTGTTATCGTAAGCCCGTGTCGCCTGGGTTCCATCCGGGTTTAAAACCGGGACCGCAGCGCCCGTCGTCGGATCAGTTGTATAAATGCCCGCAACGCCTGAAGTAGGAGCGCTTTGACCGATGAACGGGTTGAAGTTGCCCGCTCCGATCTCCGCGAACAACGGAGTAAACTGAGCGTCACCCGAGTCTATGCGAACCTGCTGATAGGTCTCGTAAACGAAACCCGAGTCATAGCCAAAGCGGCTGATGAATCCGTTGTCCTTGAAGTTGAAGTCACCGTTAACTCCGATGACGTAGCGATGATAATCGCTGTCGTAGAAGGATTTGCGGTTTCCCAATTCCTGCTGCACGCGGTAAGCCACGCTATTGAGGAAAGAGCCGAACGGACTGTAGGGCGAGTGGTTTTGCGTAACGATAGTCGTGGCTGGATTGGTTTCAGCGATCGTGCCGGGGACGGCGAATGGAGCGCCAGCAAGAGCGTTGTCCTGCTTGGTGTGCGAATACATGATGTCCCCGTAAAGTTGAAGGCCGTCACCAAATATTTTATACCGGCCCGTAACGAAGTACATCGCCTTTTCCACAGCGGGAATTGCCGGGGTGAAATCGCGGAAGTTGAACCGACTTGGGTCTGTTCCAGCACCCGCCGGGTCAAATTGACGATAGTCGCCCGGAGTACGAGTGCCACCTGAGCCCAGATTGATCAGAACGCGCGCTCCCGGCGTTAACCCAACCGAGGAGCCAGCGCCCGCAACGGTAACGCGGCCGGCATAAGTCGGGCTGTTGTTATTGATGCCACCAAAGCCCAGGCCCGTTGGATTGTTGCTTGTATCGCCCGTGGTCGCGATATAACGATCGCGCGAAAACAGATTGGCGCGGGAATAGTATTCACCGGCTGCCGCAATGGAGACTTTGCCGTCCAAACCTGTCACGCCGCCCCTGACATACACGTGACGAACGTGCGCGTCAGTGTCGGTGGTGTTTCCGTAGAGGGCGTTGATTTCCGCTCCCTGATACGGGGCTTCGCCCGGACCGTTGAGCAAAATGAAGTTAACTACACCCGCCACTGCGTCGGACCCGTAAATCGCCGAAGCGCCGTCTTTCAGGACTTCCGTGCGACTTAGAGCACCGATCGGGATGGCGTTGATGTCGGCGAAGGAGAAAGCACGGCGACCATTGATAAGGGTCAGCGTATTTTCCGACCCGATGGCGCGCAGGTTGATGAACGCTGTGCCGTTACCGCCGTTTGAATCATTTTCCGTCAGCGTATTGCCGACAAACGAAGGCAACTGGCGCAGACCTTCGATCGGGGTATTGGCACCCTGCTTTTGCAGGACTTCCGCCGTATAGACCGTCACCGGCAGCGCTGATTCGGTTTCCGCGGTGGGAATGTACGAACCGGTAACGATGACTCGGTCGGTTGTTGCTTCGGCGGCGGCTGGGTCCTGCGCATAGGCGCTGGCAGCCACGAGGAAAGGAAGTCCGACTGCGAGAGCGCGGAAGGATCCCAACGTGTTCAGTACGTATCTTATCATTAGTTTCTCCATTGGTTTGGTTAGGTTTGGCGGTGAGGATTAACGACGTTTTAGAGGCCTGACAAGCCTTTTTTTCATTTTTTTGAAAATATTTTGAACGGACGTGGACAGACTGATGTCCCCCCGGCCAACGAGTCAAGCATGTTTTGAGCTCATTTGTAGATTTTTTAGGGTTAAAAACAGAATCGCTTTGACGAGAATCGATGACATGATTTTGACGGCCCGACAGGTTTGACAAGGTGACTCTTTTCCCGGACAAACAGGCCATGCGGCGTTATCTGCCCTTTGCCATAATCTTCTCCGTTTTTCTAATCGCGAGCGGAGTCGGCGTGGAACTTTATCAGAATCGCACTCAAACGCCCGCCCCGAGGGGAAAGCTTGCCTTCGGAAAACCGGGGGCGGACCCCCCCCATATTCGCGGCCCGGCGAAGGCGCCTGTCGCCTTGGAAGAGTTCGGTGATTTCGAGTGTCTGCCGTGCTCCCGGTTGTGGCCGATTCTAAAACAAGCGCAGGTAGATTATGGTGAACGGCTGAGCGTCACTTTCCGCCAATACCCGCTGACCAAACACACGCGGGCGCCCGAAGCGGCTCGCGCGGCGGAAGCGGCGGGCCTACAAGGGCGCTTTTGGGAAATGCACGACGCACTCTATGAAAATCGCCTTATTTGGCTCAATGCTGCGGACACCCGCGCCGCTCTCGTCTCCTGTGCCTCGAAGCTGGAGTTGGATTTGGAACGGTTTAAAAAAGACATGGATGGGGACGAAGTGACGAAACGCCTGGCAGCCGATCGGGAGCGCGTCGCTTCGCTCGAACTGGATCGCACGCCGACTGTTTTTATTAATGGAGACCGCATTACGACGCGTCCCATCACAGCCGAAGTTTTGCGCGTGGCGATCGACGCCGCTCTCGGCGGCAAGTCAAAATAAATTGCTGAAAGGCAACGAACCGAACAGCCGGCCTCTGACTGAATGCGGTTCCGGATTGCGCTGGACAATGGTTCGGCCGAAAAGAAGCGAGACACGTGACCTTTATGTTTACCGGTCTGATTGAAGAAGTCGGCACTGTCGTCGAGATCCCCACGGTCGAGCGAGGCATGCAACTTCAGATCGCCGCGCCGCACGTGGCAAAAGGAATTCAGCTCGGTGACAGCCTTGCGGTAAACGGATGCTGCCTGACGGTCGCGGCGCATCAAGGGAGCCGAGTCATCTTCGACCTGCTCGAAGAGACTCTCGAGCGCACCAACTTAGGAACATTGCGGTCCGAGAGCCGCGTCAATCTTGAGCGCGCCCTCGCGGCGGATGGGCGTCTCGGGGGTCATTTCGTGCAGGGCCACGTTGATTGCGCCGCCCGCGTCATGGCGTTGGAACAAAACAAGGCGGACCAACGGCTCGAAGTCGAACTGCCTTCCGAATTTGCCCATTATGTCGCCTCCAAGGGATCAATCGCCGTCAATGGAATCAGCCTCACGGTTTCCGAAGTGTCCCCGGAAAGTTTCGCCGTTTGGATTATCCCGCATACCAGGGCCCATACCAATCTGGGGACGGTGCGGGCCGGTGATCGGGTCAACCTCGAGTTCGATCTGATCGCGAAGTATCTCGAGCGAATGCTCGATCGTAATGTGGTTCGCACCCAAAGATTGCCCCTGTAGCTGCCGGCAGATCGAGGTGAGGCCGGCCAGATGATGGCCTCATCCTCTCCCAGGAAAATGCCCCGCCGCCAATGCGCTCAACAGATCGTTGGCGTGATTTTTTCGCTGCGGGACATGCGGCGCGCGATCCGCCTGCGGAGACCGCCAGATTTTTTTGAACTTCGTCTTGATGCACTCGTTAGGCATCTCGACGAAATAGAGACCACGGAATTTCCCGCCCCGCTCATCCTCACGGCGCGCGATCCACGCGAAGGCGGCGTGAACAACCTGGCGACTCGCGCCCGCCGGGATCTGCTTTTGCGCTTTCTGCCGCGCGCGCACAGCATTGATATTGAGCTGCGCTCCGCACGGGCGTTTTTTTCCATCCTCGATCTGGCGCGCGCCAGGAATATCCAGCGCATCATTTCGCTTCATGATTTCCGCGAGACACCGCCCATTTTCCGCCTGCACAAAAAGGCCCTCGCTGCGCAAGAATTCGGCGCCGACATTTTCAAAGTCGTTACTCGCACGGACACGAGCAGGCAGTTGAACCGCCTTCTCGGCTTTTATGATTCCGCGAGGATGCCTGTCGCCGCGATGGGCCTCGGGCGTTTCGGCAGGGCCGCGCGCCGTGGGCTGATCCAGCGCGGCTCAGTTCTTAATTACGCCCACCTTGGGGACACCAGGATCGCCGGCCAGCCATCGCTTTCGGACATTCGCCATTGGATGATCCGTTGAGCGTCCCGGTCGCTCTTGAATCGCACCTATATTTGACGAGAGCCGGTCGCCGGACGAATGCTGCGGAGCTGGAGCGTTGGACTTTTTTCGATGGAGTTACCAGACCAAGTCCCGGTGATGCCGCTTCCGGGCGCGCTTCTTTTTCCGCACGCCCTGCTGCCGCTCCATATTTTTGAGCCGCGCTACCAGGAAATGCTCAAGGTGGCCTTAAGTGAGCATCGCATGTTTTGCGTGGCACTTCTGAAGCCTCAACGGCAACAATGGCAATCGACCGACGATTTTTTCCATGTCGCGGGAGTGGGCTTGATCCGCGCTTGTGTGGGGCGCGGGGACGGCACTTCGAACTTGATCTTGCAAGGTTTGCGTCGCGTTCGTTTCGCTGGGTTCAAACAGAGCGTTCCATTTCCTATTGCCCACCTTGAGCCGCTCGAATCCAGGGCAACGTCGTCCGTTGAGACCGATGCTCTCGGCGCCAAAGTTCTTGAGCTCTATTCGAGACTAAAAGACAACGGTCGTCAGTTACCCGAAAAAGTAGATCAATATCTTTCCCACCTTGGAGATACCGAGATGCTCGCCGATCTGATGGCCGCGACGTTTATCAACGACCCGCTCCGACGGCAGGAGGTGCTGGAAGAGCTCGCGGTAAATCAACGCCTGCGGCTCGTTATCCAATACCTGCGCGAAGAAACTGGCAGCGCCGCCGCCTAATTCAGCCGCGCGTGTTCTTCCAACAAATACCGGTCGGTCATCCCTGCGATATAATCGCAAATCGTTCGGTGAAGACCTTCGCTCTCAATTCGTTTCGCCGCCGCATCGCCCAACAGCTCAGGCGCGAGCAGGTACGCTTCGAAAACCGCGCGCAGCATCTCGCAAGCCCGCCGGTTCACCTCCGCGACCCGCGGGTGGTAATAGACGTTCTTATATAAGAAGCGCCGCAGCGCACGGTTGGCCTGCAACAATCCTTCGCTGTAGGAAATTAGCGGCGTCCTCTGCCGGCGGACTTCGTCCGCGCTCTGCGCACCGCTGGCTGCGACCGCTCCGGCGCTGGTCGCAATTACGTCCCGGACCTGCACGTCAATGATGTCGCGAATTATTATCTTGTGTAGCTCCGGCTCACGGACATCGGGATAACGCGCGATGACCGAGTCCTGGCTCGCGCGCCAAACGGCGTTCTCCGATAATTGTCCAGAGCTGAGAATTTCAAAGTCAACCGCATCGTCCAGGTCGTGGCTGTAATACGTGATCTCGTCCGCCAGATTCGCGATCTGTGCTTCCAGGGACGGACAATGATATTTTTCGTCCCCCGCTCCGGGCCCGCCGTAAAACGACTCATGCTTCTGCAAGCCTTCCCGAACTTCGAAGGTCAAATTCAGCCCGGGGAAATCCGGATACGCCGCCTCCAACAGCTCAACCACGCGCAAGCTTTGGCGGTTGTGATCGAAGCCGCCGTGTTCCCGCATGCATTCCGCGAGCATTTCTTCGCCGGAATGTCCAAAGGGCGAGTGCCCGAGATCGTGCGCGAGCGCAATTGCCTCGGCCAAATCCTCATTCAACGAAAGCGCCCGCGCGATCGTACGGCTGATCGAGGCAACCTCAATCGAATGCGTCAGTCGCGTCCGGAGATGGTCGCCGGTGCCATTTAGGAAAACCTGTGTTTTGTATTCCAGCCGCCGAAACGCGCGGGAATGAATAATCCGGGCCCGATCGCGCTGGAATTCGGTCCGATAGGCATGAGTTGGTTCCGGATACTTCCGCCCGCGCGAGTCTCCGGATTTTTGCGCGAACGGCGCGAGCATCTGCTGCTCTCTCGCTTCCATCTCCTCCCTCGCCCTCCAAATCCCGGGGCGGGGCGCCGCTTCGCGCGAATCGTTCGTCACAGGAAAGATTATTCCTCGCCGCGTTGGTTTGCGAGTCTCGATTTGGCGCTCGAAGATCTCGTGCACCCCGAGGAGACAATGAGCTGGGGCCACAGAAAACATCTGGGTGCCACAGAGTTCGACTGCTTTATTGTGCGAGTCGCAGCCACGTTGAAGTGACGATGGCGCAGTCTGAAAATGAGCCACAAAACGAGGAACAGAGCCAAGGCCAGGAAAGCCGCCGCGCCTTCAGCCCAGACTCGGGCAACTCGTCCGAACGATCGCTGGCTGGTCCTCGGGATTTGCGTTTTCCTAGCGGCCATTACCTGGCTGGTCTTCGGCCAGACGCTTCGTCACGAGTTCGTTAACTTCGATGACACCACGTATGTGCTCGAAAATTCTCGAGTCGCCAATGGGCTAACGACCGATGGGATCGCGTGGGCGTTCACCCGCAGTCATGCCGCCAACTGGCATCCAATGACATGGCTTTCCCATATGTTGGACGCTCAATTTTATGGTTTAAACCCTGCAGGACATCACTTCACCAATGTCCTGCTCCACGGGACGACGGCCATCCTGCTCTTTCTTGTTTTGCGGCAGATGACGGGCGCCGTTTGGCGGAGCGCGTTCGTAGCCACTATTTTCGCGATCCATCCACTGCGAGCGGAATCGGTGGCATGGATAGCGGAGCGCAAGGATGTGCTGAGCGGGCTCTTTTTCATGCTGACCCTTGTAGCCTATGTCCGTTACACGCGCCGACCCTCCTCCCCACTCCGTTATGCCCTGGTGGTCCTCCTGTTTGCGTTGGGCTTGATGTGCAAGTCGATGCTGGTAACCCTGCCCTTCGTCCTGCTCCTGCTCGACTATTGGCCACTGAATCGCTTCGTCCCGGGCCCGGACCGGCGCGAAAACATTTTTCACATTCCGCAAAGATTGATCCTGGAAAAACTGCCACTGCTCGCTCTGGCCGCCGCTTCCGGCGCGGCGACAATTCTTGCTCAAAAGGGCTCCCTCCAGACGTTCGTGGGCATTCCTCTTCCGTGGCGCGTAAGCAACGCCTTCACCTCTTCTGCGACCTACCTGCGGCAAATGTTCTGGCCCGTGGACCTGGCGGTTTTATATCCATTTACAGATCGCAACATCTGGTTTTTCGGAATGATGTCATTGGTTCTGCTGGCGTTAATTTCCGCCGGCATTTTTTTCCTGCGCCGACGTCGCTATCTCGTCACTGGCTGGCTCTGGTATCTCCTCATGCTCGGACCGGTGATTGGGATTATTCAGGTGGGAAACCAGGCGCGGGCGGATCGTTATACCTACCTTCCCCAGATCGGCGTGTATCTGCTGCTGACATGGGCCGTGGCCGATCTGTGCGGCCGCTGGCAGCACCGGCGTTTGTTTCTCAGCACTCTGGCCGTTGTCGTCATCGCCGCGTTGGCCTTCGCAGCGCACACCCAGGCCTCTTATTGGCAGAGCAGTCAATCGCTCTGGACTCGTGCGATTGCCTCTACGACCGACAATGCCATCGCCCACACCAACCTCGCCGAGGCCTTCTTCAACAAGGGCAAGCTGGAGGAGGCGATTGAGCAGTCGCAAAAGGCCCTGAAAATTGATCCCAATCAGGGGGTCGCGCATTCCGCCCTGGGCCTTGCCTATCTGCAAAAAAAACGCCTGAACGAAGCTGTCGCTCACTTGCAAAAAGCGGTGGAACTTACCCCCGATTCCGCCACCCATTCCAATCTCGGCGTCGCCTTGATGCAAATGGGCCGCGTGGACGAAGCTCTGGCTCATTACGTCCAGGCGATGACGATTAACCCCCACGCCGTCGACGCCCAGAGCAACATGGCCTGGGCCTTGGCGACCTGGCCGGAGTCACGGATCCGCGATGGAAAGAAGGCGATCGAATTAGCGGAACGCGCGGATTCCCTTACGCAGAGTCAAAACATTAAAATTAGCATTACTCTGGCGGCCGCCTATGCCGAGGCCGGCCGATTCGCCGACGCGGTCAAAACCGCTCAGCGGGCTTTGCAATTGGCTATCGCCCAGGGCAACACTGCACGCGTCGATTCCATTCGCGCGCAAATCGAGCTTTATCAGAGTGGTTCTCTTTTTCGCGATCCTCCCTCCCCACCCGCTATCAGGTAGGACTGAATTTTTCGACATTGCAGGAAACTCAACGGCATCGAATGAGTCGAAGATCGAAAAAAAGAACCGCCCGCGAAGAAGCAGCGGCGACTCAGCGCGGCGAATTCGTCACGCTGGAGTCTCGAAATCGGTCCGCTGGTTTGACCGACCGCGGAAAGGTCCTCGGCGTCTGTCTTTTCCTTGCCGCGGTCGCCTGGGCGGTTTTCGGTCAAACGCTTCGCCACCAGTTCATCAATTTTGATGATGGCGATTATGTTTTTAAAAATCCCAAGGTCTTCCGGGGTTTGACCATCGAGGGAATCGTCTGGGCGTTTACAAACGTTCACGCAGCCAACTGGCATCCGCTCACCTGGTTGTCCCATATGCTGGACAGCCATTTGTGGGGTTTGAATCCTGGCGGCCATCATCTCACCAACGTCCTGCTTCACATGGCCACGGCAGTTCTCCTTTTTCTGGTGCTGAGGCAGATGAGCGCCCGTTTTTGGCGAAGCGCTTTCGTTGCGGCGGTTTTCGCGATCCATCCCTTGCGAGTGGAATCGGTGGCCTGGGTGGCAGAGCGAAAGGATGTCCTCAGCGGGCTTTTCTTTGTGCTGACCATCTCTGCTTACGTCCGTTATGCGCGCCGCCCCTGGTCGGCGGCACGGTATGGACTCGTGGTGCTACTCTTTGCTTTCGGGTTGATGAGCAAGCCGATGCTGGTCACCTTGCCTTTCGTCCTGTTCTTACTGGACTACTGGCCGCTGAATCGCGCGAGGACGGTTTCCGCGGAGGCGGACGAAAAGCCCCCGACTCCACGGCGGCTGATCCTTGAAAAGGTACCACTACTGGCCATGTCCATTGCGTCTTGTGTGGTCACGCTTCTTGCCCAAAAGGCCGCAATCCGTCCATCTGCGGACTATCCCATTGGGATTCGAGTGAGCAATGCGCTCATCTCCTCAGTGGCTTACATCCGGCAAATGCTGTGGCCATCCGATTTGGCAGCCTTTTATCCGTTCGCAGCGAAGGATGTGGTGCTTGCGCGAGTTTTGGTCCCACTGGTCCTGCTGGCGGGAATTACCGTGGCCGTCTTCGTCCTGCGGCGCCACCGTTACCTTGTCACCGGGTGGCTCTGGTATCTCGTCATGCTCGGGCCGGTCATCGGGATTCTCCAAGTAGGCAGTCAGGGGCGGGCGGACCGGTATACCTATCTTCCTCAGATCGGCCTGTATGTGCTCATAACGTGGGCCGTGGCTGAGTTATCCAGGCGATGGCGGCATCGCCACCTCATCCTCGGCACGCTCGCCGTGATCACTCTGACTGCTCTGACCCTCTCCGCTCGAGCCTACGCCTCCTACTGGAAGGATAGCGAATCGCTCTGGACTCATGCGCTTACGCATACTTCCGACAATGCCATGGCCGAACTGAACCTCGGAGAAGCCATCTACAAACTGGGACGGACAGCTGAGGCCATCGGGCATTTCAAAAGGGCCCTGCAAATCGAACCCAATGAGGCAACTATCCACGGCTCCCTGGGCTCCGCCTTGATGAAAATTGGGCAAACGAAAGCCGCGCTGACCCATTTCCAACAATCGCTGGAGATCAACCCGAAACAAGCCTCCGTCCATTCGTCTCTGGGCGTTGCTTTGTTGGAAACCGGGCGGGCTGAAGAATCCTTGGCCCATTTGCAGACAGCAGTGAAAATCGACCCCGCGGACGCCGATGCCCATTACAATCTCGGAAATACATTCCTGCACCTCGGACGGGCCAACGAGGCCGTCGCCGAATATACACGAGCCTTGAACATCAACCCTGATGACACGCAAGCCCTGAACAATATGGCCTGGATACTTTCCACCTGGCCAGACGCGCTGACTCGTGACGGAGCGCGAGCTGTCGCGTTGGCGGAACGCGCGGATTCTTTGACCCGTGGCGCAAGCCCCGTAATCAGCGCGACGCTGGCCGCGGCCTACGCTGAGGCTGGCCGGCCGGCCGACGCCGTCAAAGCGGCCCAGCGCGCCCTGCAGTTGTCCCTCGCCGAGGGCGACAACGCGCGCGCAACGTCTATTCGGGAGCAACTCGAGCTTTATCAGGCAGGGTCCGCTTTCCGCGACCGGCGCTCACGCCTCTAAAGGCACCGGAATATTCCGCCAGAAAGCATTTGCGGACTGGGGGCTGAATGCGAATGCTGCGCGACGAGGTGGATCGATGCTCAACGGCCAGAAAATTGTTGTCGTAATGCCCGCGTACAACGCGGCCCGCACGCTGCGCCAGACTTATCAGGAAGTCATGGCCCACGGGATGGTCGATCTCATCATCCTGGTGGATGATGCGAGTCACGATGATACGGTGGTCATTGCCCGAACCCTGCCACAGATGCAGGTGGAAGTGCATCCGATCAATCGCGGCTACGGCGGGAATCAAAAGACCTGCTATCGCCTGGCGCTCGCGGCGGGGGCTGACATCGTCATCATGATCCACCCGGATTACCAGTACACACCGCTGCTTGTCCCTGCGATGGCTTCCCTTGTCGCGAGTGGACTTTATCCGTGCATGCTCGCGTCCCGAATTCTCGGCAACGGCGCACTCCGCGGTGGAATGCCGCTCTGGAAGTACGTAGCCAATCGCTTTCTCACCTTGTTCGAGAATCTGCTGCTGGGCGCGAAGCTCTCCGAATACCACACCGGCTACCGCGCTTTCGCCCGCGGGCTGCTCGAAAGGTTGCCTCTCGAGAAAAACTCTGATGATTTTGTTTTCGATAACGAGATCCTCGCCCAGGTGCTCTGGCTGGGTTGCCCCATCGGTGAAGTGACCTGCCCGACAAGGTATATGCCCGAAGCTTCTTCAATAAATTTCCGCAGGAGCGTGCGATACGGTTTCGGCTGTATTCGCACCGCCCTCGAATTCCGCTGGGCAAAGTTCCGCGGAGGCGGACGATTGTTCCCGGACAAATCCACCCACCGGTCGTGAACGACCATCGCCCGGCGGGAAGCGCTGCCACTATGGCCTCTCCAAAGAAACGCTTCTTGATCCTGCTGCCCGGCCTCTGCCTCCTCCTGCTCGGCTCGGTGATTTTCCGCGACTTTCTCTTTGGCAATGCCGTCCTGCTATACAAGGACATTGGGAGCGATTCGATCAACGATTATTACCCATCTTTCGTCCACCTCTCCGATTACATTCGCCAGGAAGGATTTCCTTCCTGGTCGTTTGCTGTCGGAATGGGCCAGGACATTTACTACCAGACGGGTTACCTCATCCTGCAACCTGTCACCTGGCTGCCGCGGGAACTGATCGCTCCCGCGCTCGTTTATCAGCATTTGGGGAAGTTCCTCATCGCGGGCTTACTATTCTTTCGATTTCTCCGGCTGCGAGGCCTGGTCTGGCCTGCCTCGCTGCTGGGTTCCATGTTGCTCGCCGGTTCCGGTTACATGTGCATGGGCGGTTGCTGGTATCCGCTGGCCGACGAGGTTGTTTGCTTCACGGCACTTCTGCTCGCGGCCGAGAAAGCAGTCGCGCACGGGCATTGGGTCGTTCTGGCATTGGCGGTCGCCTTGGTTGGTTTTTTGGGCTCTTTCCATCTCTACCTCTGCGCGCTGTTCCTGTTGATGTACGTCCCCACACGTCTCTACGCGCACGTCGGCTGGCAACCGCGGTCCCTATTCCGCAGCTCTCTACAGCTGGCCGCCGCGGCTTTTCTTGGTGTGGGCCTGGGAGCCGCGGTCACTTTGCCTCATCTCTATGCCCTTCTGAACAGTCCCCGCGGTTCCGGGACGACCTCGTTCGTTACCACCTTGACCTCCTTTCCGATCTTCGGTCTTGAGTCGTCGCTGCATTATGTCACCGCCGCATCGAGGCTTTTCGCGAACGATGCCTTGGGGACGGCGGATGAGTTTCAAGGTTGGGTGAACTATCTCGAAGCTCCAATCACGTATTGCGGTCTGTTCTGCCTGGTCGTCTTTCCTCAGGTATTCGTCGATACAACACGGCGTCACCGGGTAATCTGCGCTTTACTCGCGGCGGGAATCATTGTCCCGACTGTCTTTCCCTGGTTTCGATATCTGTTCTGGGTCTTTCAGGGAGACTATTACCGGACGTATTCGTTGTTTTCCATCCTCGGGCTGATCACCCTGAGCGTGATCGTTTTCTCACGCTTCATTAAGGGTCGCGCGCTGAACCTCTGGGTGCTCGCCGCCACGACAGCTGTCTTGCTGGGAATCCTTTACCTGCCGATCGAGGATCTGCAAAACCGCTTGAAGCCTGATCTGAAGATGCAGATCACCATTCTCCTCATTTCGTACAGCGCACTGCTCGCTGCAGGCCAGCTAATGAAACGGCAGACCTTCGTCGCGTGGATTATCCTTGGGCTGGCCGCGATTGAGCTGATCCGGTTCGATCAAAGCACGGTTTCGAATCGTAACGTTGTTACCAAACATGAGCTGAAGGAGCGCACCGGATACAATGACGAGACCGCGGATGCCGTCCACGATCTTAAAACCGTTGAGAACAGTTTCTTTCGTCTCACCAAGCTTCGGCCATCAGGCCCCAGCCCTTGGGCCAGCCTAAACGATGCAATGATCTTCGGATATTACGGGACTTCTTCCTACAGCTCCTTCAACAATCTCAACTATACCAACTTCCTCACTGCTGTAGACGCAATGGCACCCAACTCGGAGACAGAAACTCGTTGGGCCGTCGGCTTGCTCGGCAGCCCTATGGCCTTGATGTTTGCGGGCGAGAAGTATGCGCTGGTCCCTGATCCCGCACGTTTTCAGGCAGCGGTTCAATACGAATTCGTCAGGCTTTATGGAAATGATCACCTCTTTCGCAATAAGTTTTTCCTCCCGCTTGGCCTGACTTTCGATCAGTTCCTGTCGGAGGAGACGTTCCGCCAGCTCCCAAGCGACCAAAGGCAGGAAGTCTTGCTTGCTGCAGCCGTCCTCGCGGACAACAAGATGACCGCCCAACATGGTATTCCACAAGTGACTATCCTCGAGCTGGAGCGCCAAATGAGGGAAACGTCGCTGCCTGCCGCCATTGCGAAGCTCCGCCAAACCGCCCTGCACCTCACCTCCTTTCGGCAAACGCGCATCGAAGGAACCGTTCGCCTCGATCAGAAAAGCGTCCTTGTCTTGCAGACGCCCTTCGACCGCGGTTGGCGCGCTTTGCAGGATGGGCGTCCCGCGCCGGTCCTGAAAGCGGATGTCGGTTTACTGGGGGTCGTTCTCGATCCTGGAGAACATCGGGTGGAGTTGCGTTATAGCACTCCCCTGCTGGGAGTTGGCCTCCTCATTACGCTTGCGTCGGGTTTGATTCTCGCGGCGGCGTGGCGGCGTTGGCCGCGAGCTCGCTTGGCGGCGTGACTACTCGTCCGTTTTAGCGGTTGGCGTATCGGATCTTATCTGCCGCGAAAATCCCTCTGAGATAGCTTTTCGTGCGGCCCGCCCCTGCGCCCGAACGAGCAGCAGGTCGAGAAGTGCCAGCAACAGAACCAGCAGCGTCTCCCAGGCGCACGCGAACCAATAAAGAATAAACCGCCACGGGTGCTCCTGCGGATTTAACCATGGACGCAGAATCGTCAGGCCAGCCACCAACATGACGACTGCAACCAGCAGCGAGAAAGCCATCGTTTTTCTGCGCGACCGTTCGTCACGCAGTAGTCCACGAGTGGCGTGGATGGTGAAGGGCACCACCCGAAATTTCTTTTCCGGCGTCCCAGGTTCCATGGCCTTCGGCTAGATCAGCAGCAACGCCGGGTTCTCGAGCAGCCCGCGAAGCTCCTTAAGATATTCCGCCCCGAGCGCGCCATCGATGACGCGGTGATCGCAGCTCATGCCGATGCTCATCCGTTGACCGGAAACGATCTGATCGCAATCATCGATCACCGCCTTCTTCACAATCGCTCCAATCGACAAGATAAATCCCTGCGGCGGATTAATGATCGCAGAGAAATTATCAATGCCGTAACTGCCAAGATTTGAAACAGTGAACGTTCCCCCTTGAAATTCTTCCGGTTTCATCCGCTTGTTGCGCGCGCGATGCGCCAGATCCTTCACCGCTTCACTAATTTCGCGCAGTGACTTGCCCTGCGCCGCTCGAATGACGGGCGTCACCAGGCCATCCTCGAGCGCCACGGCAACAGCGAGATTCACGTCGCTGTATTGCACGATGGCGTCCACGTCGAACGAGGCGTTTGCTTTCGGGACCCGCACCGCCGCTTCTACGGAAGCCTTCAGAACAAAATCATTCACCGTGATCTTGGCCGAATCCGAACTTTCGCCCGCTGATTTCAATTCGGCGCGCGCACTCATGAGCGGACCGGCGTCGATCTCGATGTTGAGATAGAAATGCGGCACGGGCCCTTTGCTCGCGACCAATCTTTCCGCGATCACCTTGCGCATCCCACTGAGATTGATGCGCGAACCTTCGCCCGCCTGAATCTGGGGAACGGCTGCCTGTGGCGTGCCTTTGGACTTCGCGGCCGCGCGGACATCCGTTTCGGTGACGCGTCCTTCCGGCCCTGTGCCCTTCACCGCAGAGAGATCGACACCTAGTTCGCCAGCGATGCGTCGAGCAAGTGGCGACGCTTTCACTCGCGCTTCCCCACCCGTTTCCGGCTTTGCCTCCACCGCCGGTTTGGCTGGCGGCGGAGACTTCTTCTTCTCAGCCGGTTTCGCTTCTTTTTTGGTTTCCTGCGGAGGCGCGGTGTCAGTGTCCTTTTCTTCTGCCGGCTCCGGCTTCTCTGTTTCGGCCTGTGCCTTCGATTTCGACGGCGTTTTCTTTTCTTCCCTCGCGGCCGGCTCTGCCTTTTTCTCCTCTTCCTTCGCCTCAGTCGGAGCCGCCTCACCCTCGCCGCCGATGAATGCGATCTTGTCGCCCACGTTCACTTTGCCGCCTTCTTCGACGTAAATTTCGGTCAACGTCCCGTCCTCCGGCGATTCCCATTCCATCGTCGCCTTGTCGGTTTCGATCTCGGCGATGACGTCGCCCGCCGAGACTTTGTCTCCCTTCTTCTTCTTCCAGGCGACGAGCGTTCCCTCCGTCATGGTGTCGCTCAGCTTGGGCATTTGAATTTCAGGCATGGCGATTAGTCGTTAGGTGTAACAAACTCTCTTGACCGCGGCGATCAGCTTTTCCGCGCTCGGCAGGACGGCTTTCTCCAGCCGCTCGTTGTATGGCATCGGAACATCCTCCTGCGCCACGCGCAGGATGGGCGCATCGAGGGCATCAAAGATTTCCCTCTGGATGCGATAACAAACCTCCGCGCCCACGCCGCAGAAAGGACGATCCTGTTCGACAACGACGACGCGATGCGTTTTCGAAACCGACTTCAGAATCGCCTCGAGGTCGAGGGGCTTGATCGAACGCAAGTCGAGAACCTCGGCGCTGATTTCTTCGTCATTTTCCAGGGTTTCCGCCGCCGCCAGCGCCAAAGGGACGGTTTGCGCGTAACAAACAATCGTGACGTCGCTTCCCTCGCGTTTCAATTCGGCCTGCCCGAGGGGTATGAGCAACTCGAAATCCTCGGGCTCGACCATTCCCTTCGAGCTGTAAAGGAGCTCCGATTCGAGCACCAGCACTGGATTATTGTCGCGAATCGCTGTCTTGAGTAAACCCTTGGCGTCGCGCGGCGTGGCGGGCGTGCAGATTTTCAAGCCGGGAACGTTTGCATAGAGGCACTCGGTGGCGTGCGAGTGCGTCGCGCCTAGCTGATGGGCCGGGCCGTTGGGCCCACGAAAGGTAATCGGGATGTTGAATTGCCCACCCGACATCGTGAGCATGTTCGGCGCGTTATTTACCACCTGGTCGAAGGCGACAAAGGAAAAACTGAAGGTCATGAACTCGATGATCGGACGCAATCCAACCATCGCCGCCCCGACACCCATGCCGGCAAACCCATTTTCACTGATCGGGGTATCGATAATTCGCCGCGGTCCGAAGCGTTCGAGCAACCCCTGGCTCACTTTATATGCGCCGTTGTATTCGGCGACCTCCTCGCCCATCAGGAAGACGTTCGGATCGCGCGCCAACTCTTCGGCAAGTGCTTCGTTGAGCGCCTGGCGATAAGTGATTTCTCTCACGAGGCGCTCCCGTTCACGTACGTATAGTCGTAAAGTTCCTCGAGCGGTGGCTCGGGGCTTTCCTCGGCAAATTTGACGCTGGCAAGAGCGGTCTCCTTCGCCTCCTTGTCAATCTTGTCGAACTGCTCGTTCGTCAGCTTTTCCTCGCGAGTGAGCTGCGCACGTAACCGTGTAATCGGATCGTCCCCTCGGAATTTTTCGAGCTGCTCTTTTGTTCGATAGCTCGCGGGATCGGACATTGAATGCCCGCGGTAGCGATAGGTTTGAATCTCCGCAAACGCAGGGTGCGGATCCTTCCGAATCGAATCGATGATCTCTCCCAGTTTGTCGCGCACTTCGCGAAAATTCATCCCATCGATTACGGTCCCGGGGATATCGTAGCCCTCAGCACGATCGACGAGTCGTTTGAGCGAGGTCGACCGCTCCACGCTGGTGCCCATCGCGTAGAGGTTATTTTCGCAGATGAAAACGACCGGCAGTTTGTAAAGCCCGGCCAGATTCAACGCTTCATGGAACGCCCCCTGATTGATCGCACCATCGCCAAAAAAGCAGAGTGTGACGCGATCTTCGTCGCGGTATTTCGACGCAAAAGCCATCCCCACGGCGAGTGGAACGTGCGCTCCGACAATCGCGTGGCCGCCATACATGTGGTGTTCCTTGTCGAAGTAGTGCATCGATCCACCGAGCCCGCGCGAACAGCCCGTGGCCTTCCCGAAAAGTTCCGCCATACAGGCGTCTGCCGTGGTGCCTCGAGCCAAGGCGTGCGCATGGTCGCGGTAAGCGGTGATGAGGTAATCATCGGGTCGCGCCGCCGCGACTGCGCCGCAGACCACCGCCTCCTGTCCGATGTAAAGATGGCAGAATCCGCCAATCTTCTGCGCTTGATATTGCTGGCTCGCGCGCTCCTCGAAACGCCGGATCAGCAGCATCAACGAGAGCATTTCGACCTCGTCGCGTAGCTCCGGCGGCTGCATAGGGGCCGGTTTAAGCAGCGCGAGGCAGGGCCGCAGGAGCGCGGGAACGTTCTGGGCGTCGCCCTAAATTCATGCAAAGGACGAAGAGCGCGGTGAAGAAGAGATCACTGACGAGCGAGTTGCGGAAAAACATCCAGGTCGGTGTGGCGCTATATGCGGGCAAACCAATTGTGAGCGCCTGAACGAAACCGGCGATGTTCTTGGCATAGCCCGGATCGTAGAGCCAGGAAACTGAATTGCTGACGATGTAGAAGATCAGCGATGCAGCGATCGATGCTGGCAGGAGAGTCTTGAATGAAGGACGGTTTTGCAGCAGCAATCCCAGGCAACCGACGATGGCGAATCCGATGTAATGCGAAATAACAAATGGGCTCAGCAGCGTGAAACCATAGTGAATATTTAACACCACATCGGAGATCAGGAGCGCGATCATTGGAACCGTGAACTTGTACTTCGTCGGGAAGTAAGCGGCCGCGCAAAGCGCGATCGCGGCCAGCGGGGCGAAGTTCAACAAGCCGATCGAATTCGATGGGGCGAAAAGGCCCGTCCCAATTCGATATACGATTGCGGAAAGAATGAGAAGGAGCGCGGGAATCATCGCTGGAATTTTCAACTGTCCTGCGAGATATGCAATCCCCTTTTGCCCCTCTCCCTCTGGGTTAGACGAAGAAGAATCAGCTGGCTACGGAAGCATTCGGGCCGGCCATGAGCGTCCTGTTTAGACGCGCCTTCCGTCGTTTTGCAGCATTCTTGTGAATGATTCCGCGTTTGGCCGCTTTATCGATGGCCGAGATCATAGCCTGGACGTCTTTAGCTTCCGGCTTCGATCCGGCGCCCGAAACGCCCTTGTTCATTTTTCGCAAACGAGTCAGGACACTTCGATTGCGGAGGGACCGGACGGTTGTCTGACGAGCGCGCTTGGAGGCGGATTTGGTGTTAGCCATTGAATACGAAAAAAATTGTGAGCGGGGACGCTCGCGGACGGGTGCCGATGTGTCAAGACGTGATGCACCAACTGCCCACACCCTCCAGCCAGGCACTATGCGCCGCGGCCAAAGTGAGTCTCTTCGTCAGGCTTCACATCCTTGCGCACTGTTGCCTCGGAACCCTTTTCCGGAGCCTCAGATACATCGACCCTTTCTGTTTGGGCCTTTGGCGCATCGAGAGTGAACACTGTCCCGCGAGGCGCCTTGGCGACTTTGGGCAATTTGTCAGCCACGATTTCCACGATGGCGCCCAGCGGCACCTGTTCATAGAGTGCGGCAATATCACGCGATTTCATCCGGATACAGCCGTAGCTCGCCGGACGGCCAATCCGTTTTTCCTCCGGAGTGCCGTGAATGTAAATGCATCGGCTGAAGGCGTGCGCATTCGAAGCTTCGAGCCCGCGCAGCCACATGATCCGGGTGATGACCGGATCCCGGCCAGGAGCATTCGGCTTGAGAATTTCACCGGTAAACCGGCGGTTGCGGAAGACCGCTCCAACTGGCGCGTTATCCCCGATTTTTTGCGCGATCTGCAGGAAGCCCAACGGCGTCGTCATTCGTCCCCAATCATCGCCGAGGCCAAACTTGGAAGTCGAAATCGGATAGGTGGCGAGCTTGGCGCCATTGCCCACGACCATCAGCTTCTGATCGCGCACACTGATGATGACGCGACTTGGACCAGCAGCCCATGCGGGCGATGAGAGCGAGACGAATGCGAGCAGGGCAAGCGAAAGACGAAACATCACGGAGTGCTTACTTCGGATTGAAACTTTGTCACGCGGGAATCGTAATTTCCGCGCGTTCGGTGGCGAGGGTGATTTTGGGAAACCATTGCCCGAGCGAGGAGAGCGAAACGTAAAGAAACCCGGCCTGGAACATCAGGAGGAAGGGCACGGAAAGGAACTGGCCGTGCTGAATCGCGAACCAAACAAAGTAGGAAAAATAGATCGCAAAACCCATTTCAGCGATCGGGAGAAACGACTTGAGGGGCATATACTTGCAGCTACGCCACGGCTGCGATTTACGCTCGATGCCGTATTTCGGGGTGCGGGCGAAATCGGATTTGTGATTGAAGACGGCCTCGAGAACGGCCCGGGCATTGTTCAGCGAGAGTCCCACTCCCAGCGCGAGCAGGCAGGGAAGAAGCAGAATTTCCTTCATCCAGGTGCGCGGATGCAATTCCCGTTGCGCGCAGATATAAAAGACGGCTACGGAAACAGATGCCGTGAGGAAGATCGGTGCGTCGAGCAGCACCGTCCGAACCCAACCCGCTTGCGGACCGCCACTCGAGGGATGGAGCAGCACGCACAAACAAGCGAGCAGGAGGTATGCGAAATTTGACGTCAAATGCGCCGTGGCCTCTATCTTGATCGTCAGCGGAAGGTTGCTCCGCCAGATCGTGGGAAGCAATTTCTTGCAGGTCTGCACCGAGCCTTTGGTCCAGCGGTGTTGCTGGGATTTAAAGCCGTTCATGTCCACCGGCAGCTCGGCCGGGGTAATTACGTCCGAAAGGAAAATGAACTTCCAGCCCGCGAGCTGCGCCCGGTAACTCAAATCCAGATCTTCCGTGAGCGTATCGTGCTGCCAGCCTCCCGCCTCATCGATGCAGGAACGCCGCCACAAGCCAGCCGTGCCATTGAAATTGAAGAATCGGCCGCTCCGGCTCCGAGCAGTTTGCTCGAGTAAAAGGTGGCCATCGAGGAACATTGCCTGCACGCGAGTGAGCAAAGAGTAACCGCGATTCAGGTGCCCCCAACGGGTCTGGATCATTCCCACCTTCGGGTCGGTAAAAAAATGGATCGTCTTGCGCAACAGATCTGGCTGTGGGACGAAATCGGCATCAAGAATACAGACGAAATCGCTTTGCGCCGACGCGAGACCGGTCTCCAAGGCGCCGGCTTTAAACCCGGTGCGATCGACCCGGTGGATCAGCTCGACGTTGAATCCGCGCCGTTGCAACTTATCCACGCAGGAAGCGGTCAACTCGCGGGTGTCATCAGTTGAATCGTCCAGGACCTGGATCTGTAGAAGATCGCGCGGATAATCGATCTCGCTGACCGATTTGAGGAGGCGCTCCACGACGTAGACCTCGTTGAAGATCGGTAACTGCATCGTCACCATCGGCAGCTGCTCGAAATGGCCCGCGGGCCGCACTGCTCGCTTCCGGTTTTTCAGGAAAAGGTAGATAATTACGTAACGGTGAACACCGTATGCGGAGAGGCCAATCAGCACTGTTAAGTAGCAGATCGTCCAAATGATAGAGCCGAGGCTTCCTTGCATAACGGGGTTTAGAGAAACTGCCCCGAAGGCTTTCGGGGCAAGGGCGACATGATGCCGCTTCCGCCGCATCCGTCAAATCAAAAATGGCGGGTTGCGCCCGCGAAATCGACCGCCTTTCCAAGGGGATTGAGTTGCTCCTCGGTTGGCCCAGCCAGATCGTCTGACTCAAAATGCGAGCATCTTGCAGTCATCGCTCGATTCACAAGGGAATGAAAGGTTCCTTCGTCGACGCCCTAACCCCTATTATATGTACCCTCCTCTTCGTCCTGTCTGGCCGGCCGCAAGCCCTCGCTGAGGAAAAACCGGCTGGCGCGGAGGATTATGAGCGAGAAGAACTGGGCGTAAATCCGTTCACGGCGCCATCCGTCGCCGATATCTTCCAGCAGCTCGACGACCTCAAGCCCCTCGCCTTCGAGGAGCTTAAGCGAGAATTTCCCCAAGCCACCCATCCGGGACGGGAGCAGATGGGATTGGTCTTCGGTGGATTAGTCGCGGATGGATTTCTCATCGTAGAATGTCAAAAGCAGAACCTGGTCGAAGACCTCGGTCGCGTCTTGCTGCGTCAGGCGCGCAGCCTCGGTGTAGGCGATCGCGTAATGCGACACAGCGCGAGCCTGACCGACCACGGCAAGCGTGGGGACTGGCCCGCGGTTCGTCGTGAACTGATCGCCACGCAAGAAGATGTCGAGCAGGCTATGACGGCATTACGTGACCAAAAAATGGCGCATCTGATCAGCCTGGGAGGCTGGCTCCGGGGCCTCGAAATCACCTCTGCAGCGGTAGAATCCAGGTACTCGCCCGACCGAGCCGCGGTCCTATGGCAGCGCGACCTGATTAACTACTTCGCGGAGGAAATGGAGACTCTCCCCCCGGCAGTGGCCCAGACCCCCCTCTTCAAGAAACTTCGCGCTGGCATCGGCACCATCGCCAATCTCTTAAATCAGGCGCCCCCGGAGAAGATGAGCCTAACAGACGTAAAGGCGCTGCACGCAAAAGCGCGTGAGTTAAATCTGGCTATCGTCGCTGGAGAGTAGACGGCGATCGCCATTTAGGGTCTTGCCGCAACGGAAGAGACAGCCGAGTTTTCGATGGCGATGTCCTGGACCAAGTCGATTCCACTTCTGGCTGGCTTAAAGCGGCGCGACCGCGACCGGTTCAAGCGTTTTAACATCGTCATCGCGATCCTGCTGGCGGGATGGGCGCCACCAATAGTGATGCTGGTCGTTTCCTACACGATGCTGACCAACACGCTCGAATCCAAGATTCTCCACGATCGGCAAACTTTCGTGCAATTGATCGCCCACCTGGTGGGCGACGATCTGAGCCGGACGGGCGGCGTCATCGAGTACTATCAGACCCAACCCGAGGTGGCGAAGATGCTCACCAACCCCAATCCGGAAACCGCCGCTCAGCAATGGCTGGCCCAAACCTATTACTCGCATCCACGAATTGACGGGATGTTCATCGCCGCGCCTGACGGCCGGTTGATCGCCTCTCTGCCCGCGATCCCCGCCACCAATGCCCAGGACTATTCTTCGGTTCTCTGGCGGGAGGGGGCCGCTGGGTCGCCCGACGTCTACGTTTCTCCAGTTCATCCCCGGCTGCCCGATGGCCGTATGACGACGGACATCGCTGGAGCGGTGCGAACGCCGGAGGGCGCGATCATCGGATACCTCGGTGTCTCGGTCCTGGTGGAGAGGATCGGGCGGCGCCTTTCTTCCGTCGATTTTGCAGATCATCCGAACTGCCAGGTGCTGGACCAAACCGGCAGGGAGCTTTTTACGAACAATTTTATTCCCAACGCGGGTACGGCCTCGCCGCGACCCGACAGCCTTACTCAGGAAATTCGCCAGATGAAAACGGGTCATCTGGAGCGGAACGGAAAGCTTTATTCGTTCACGACCATCGACTTGACGGGATGGATGACCGTGGTCGAACAGCCAAAATCAGTGGCCTACAGGCCGGTGCGCGATCTCCTGGATAAGATCACAATTCCTGCGGTTTGGCTGATCTTGCTAACTGCGGTCGGCGCCTGGCTCGCCGGAAAATACGCCCGTCGGCAAGCAGAAGCGGCCCGGCGGATCGAGCGCGAAGTCATATTTAACGAGAAAATCCTGGCCAACATGCCGAGTGGGATCGCTCTGGTCGATCCTGACTCGCGGCATTTCCTTCAGGCGAACCAGGCATTCAGTGAGATGGCGAAACACTTCGGATCATTGCCTCAAGCAAAAGACATTCACGACGCAAGTTACGATGAAGTAAAAATCGCTCCGGCCGAAGCGATCGAGAAAGTGCTCGCTTTCGGCGCGCCGTTTCAATTGGTGGAGCAACCTTTCACGGATCAGACCGGCATGACTCGATTCGTGAATGTGAATTTGCTCCGGCTCCAAGGCTCGGAACAAACGATTCAGGGCGTTCTGTATCTGGTGGAGGACAAGACCCGAGATGTCACTTTGCGCCAGGAACTGATTGGCGCGAATGCGGCCAAAGATCAATTTCTGGCGCTCCTCTCGCACGAATTGCGCAATCCTCTCTCACCGGTGATCGCCATGGTGGGCGAGCTGGAAGCGAGTGCTCCGGATTCGCCGGACGTCCGACGTGCCCTGGAGGTAATCCGGCGCAATGTCGAACTGGAGGCACGCTTGATTGACGATCTCCTGGATGTCACACGCATTTCTAAGGGCAAACTCCAGCTCAGCCTGGAAACCGTCAGTGTGCACGAAATTTTGCAGCGGTCCTACGAGATTTGCCGCGAGGACATTACCGCGAAGGGCCTCAGGATCGAATTCCGCCTTCGAGCTGAGCGCCCTTACGTCAATGGCGATCCTGCTCGGTTGCAGCAGGTTTTTTGGAACCTCATTAAGAACAGCGTAAAATTCACGCCGGAAAAAGGCCGCATCGTAATTGAAACCCTTAACTCCTCTCCGGATGAGATTGAAATCAGGACAACCGATACCGGTATCGGTATCGAAGTGGACCAGATGCAGAGGATCTTCAATGCGTTTGAGCAGGGCCAAAGCTCGATCACGCGGCGATTCGGGGGCCTCGGGCTTGGCCTGGCAATTTCCAAGGCCATGGTCACGGCGCATGGTGGAGTGATTAAGGCGGAGAGCCACGGGAAAGACCGGGGAGCAACTTTCATCGTGACTTTGGCGACCGTTGCGACGCCAGCTACGCTTTCCAGCGGCGATGGCAAAAAGCCGCCGAGAGTGAAAGCCGGCACAAGAGAGCACGCCACCAGACCTGAGCGACGCGTCCTGGTCGTCGACGACCATTTCGACACCTGCACCGGCATGAAAATGATGCTCGAACGGCGCGGGTACCGGGTCACTGTCGCCCATACCGCGGACCAGGCGGTCGAAAGGACCCAGCACGAAAAATTCGATCTGGTGATAAGCGACATCGGCCTCCCGGATCGATCCGGCTACGAGCTGATGCAGGAATTGAGCACGACGCAAGGGCTGCGTGGAATCGCCCTAAGCGGCTTCGGGATGGAAAATGACGTCAGCCGCGCACGTGCCGCAGGTTTCTCGGAGCACCTGACCAAACCGATCAACTTCGATCGCTTGGAAGAGTCGATCCAGAATTTGCTGGAGCCAGAGCCGGCGGTTGGGGCGTAATCGGCGGGCGCCGCACGCAGACGCGAGTCCATCAGCCGGCCGTTCTGGCGGTCAGCGGAGGAACTTACTGCGCCCCGTCGGGAGTTGACCGCTCCGACTCTTGCTTTTCCGACGCTTTCTTCAATTCGCGCGAGAGTTTTTCGACTCGCTGGCGCATGATTTTGCCTGCCTTGAACTTGACCGTCGCGCGCGGAGGAATCACGAAACTGCTGCCCGGTTGATTTGGATTACGCCCCACGCGGGGCTTGGTCAGGCGCGGCTGAAAGACGCCAAAATTGCGCAATTCGACGGCGACGTTGCTGGCCAGACTGTTGGTGATGTGGTCGAGAGTTCGCTGCACAACTTCAAAAACGTCGTGCTGGACCATCCCAGTCTGATTGCTGATGGCCACAACGATATCCCTTTTCGTAAGCTTCGGCATATCACAAACTAATCGTGTCCCGGCACTAAGG
>Ga0190272_10000346_pt1 | contig 25680 bp, 14 predicted proteins | sample Popmic504T_FD_133746 | JGI IMG/M metagenome (GOLD analysis project Ga0190272, IMG submission 133746) | Populus adjacent soil microbial communities from riparian zone of Shoshone River, Wyoming, USA - 504 T | ecosystem: Environmental > Terrestrial > Soil > Riparian zone | place: USA: Wyoming...
CCGATGGATTTATTAAAGGTTCCGTCAACATCGGACTCAAGGGCGAATTTGCACCCTGGGCCGGCACATTGGTCAGTTTTGATGATGATATAATCGTGGTTGCAGATGAAGGAACCGAGGCCCAGGTTGTTACCAGGCTTGCAAGGATCGGATATGAAAATGTAAAGGGTTTCCTTCAGGGAGGATTCAATGCCTGGAAGAATGCAGGATTGTCGGTTGACATGGTTGCCAGTATAGATGCAGGTGACTATTATTTTTTTAATGACTACCCCGAATATATCACGGTTGATTTCAGAAGGTATTCCGAAATAAAAAATCAAACCGTACACCGTGCTACGGTTGTGCCTTTGGAGAATCTGCTGCAGCGGGTTGATGAGTTTGAAAGAGAAAAAAACTATGTCCTGATCTGCAAAGGCGGCTACCGTTCCATGATTGCAGCTTCCATATTAAAGCGTAGCGGCATCTGCAACATTATAAATGTTTCCGGAGGAGTTGAAAGGCTTGTGAAGACAACTCCGTCACTGGTCACCACCTGAAACAGGACTGTAATTTCTATCTCATCGAGAGACCGGCATGAATAATATTTCAGAATCACCTTACCTGCTGCCATACATAGGATCCAACATTGCCGGAATCCTGTTTTTATGGGCTGCCATAAAAAAACCACCGCTTGCCAGGCTGATGTTTGTACTTCTTTTTGGATGGGCAGCCTGGGTGAATTATACCACATCACATCAAAAACCGGAAGTTTACCTTGAATACGCAAGCATGTCGGCCCCCTGGCTCAGCGGGTTTATTACCGGGTGGTTCAGTTCACATATTACACTTATGGTTACCGTTATTTCCTTCGGACAGGCGCTCATCGCCTTTGGAATGCTGTTGAAAGGATGGTGGGTGAAACTTTCCGGCATGGGCATCATTATTTTTCTGGCAGCAATAGCTCCTTTGGGAATCGGATCGGCATTCCCTTTTTCGATCACGGTTTCTATCGCGGCATGGTTTATATTCAAAAAAGACTCACATGACTATTTATGGAACTTCGGGAAACAAAAAAAGGTTGTATCAGTGTGATCCATTCATGTAATTAAAAGCGCAGGGCAACACTAAAAAAATAACGAACCATGCATCCCGCTAATACGTGCTTTGCCCTTTCATTTGTGGTGGCCATTCTTGTGGCTTTAACAAGCTATTATGGAATTTCAACACCGGGCTTCTATTCGTCCGAATCGCTTAACTGGCAGGCACAGTCTGTTGGCCAGGACATGGTAGACCTTTTTCTAATTGTACCTGTGCTGGTTGGATCGGCGATATTATCTTACCGAAATTACCAACGCGCTATGCTTGTGTGGACCGGAACCATGCTTTACCTGGTTTATACGTATGTTATTTTTTGTTTTGATGTTCATTTCAACAGCCTGTTTCCTGTTTATTGCGTAATACTCGGACTGACATTTTATTTATTGATATGGTTCATTTATCATCAATCAAAAAACATGACAGCAGAATTCAGTTCGAAAACTCCTGTTAAAACAACGGGGATATATTTCCTGTTTGTATCATCGGTGTTTTATTTTCTGTGGCTCTCCGAAATCATGCCTTCGGCGCTATCAGGGACAACACCCGCTATCCTGGTGGAGACCGGACTCATAACAAACCCGGTGCATGTGCTGGACCTGGCCATAATACTGCCTGGGATTTTTATAACCGGGCTTTGGGTTCTTAAGAAAAAGCAAGCAGGGCTTCTTCTGGCCCCTGCTGTGCTTACCTTTTTTGTTTTGATGGATATTACCATAGCGGCCCTGATGGTAATTATGAAAACAAAGGGTCTTGAATCCAATGAATACCTGGTGATTGTTATGATATCACTGGCCATTTTCAGCATCATTCTTCTTGCAAGGATTTTTCAAACAACAAAATACACAGTATCACAAAGTTGAAAATGTAACTTAAGGCGGGGGAAGGTTTCATTAAGGAACCTGTTTTTACAGTAAAATCAGCAGGTAAGCGCATTATTGCTACATTCGCGTAAATTTTCAGCGTTTTTTTTCAAACCCTTGAATTAAACCCATTATCCCAACCCTTCATTAAAATGATCAAAGCCCTTATTATCATCATTATTATCCTGGCGGTCGGTTATGCAATGTACCTGCTTATGCTTGACAGGCAGAAATCAAAAATCATACGTGACCTCACGGCTGAACAGACCCGGGCAAAGATCAGGGAAATGGAAATACTGGTACAGGCTGAAAGCGATCCTGAAAAAAGACAGCGTTACGAAAATATGATCTCAGAACTAAAATCCACATTAAATGGAAACCCCTAAAATCCCTCTTATGAACAAGCAGCGAATTTTTGCTATCGGTTCAGGCCTTGTAATCCTGGTCGCACTTTTTGCCGTCAACCCGTTTTCCTGGAATGATGCCACAGAAAGGACCGTTGTAACCACAGCCAGCGGAAACCAGTTTGTAGAATTCAACCCAGGCCTTTTTTATTCCGGATTCTTTTCGAAAGAGACAACCTGGCCAAACCAGATCAGCGTTTCATACCAGCAGGAGGAAGCTGACTGGGACCTGGAAGAAAATACAATTGAAATAGGCCTGGTGGAAATTCCATTCAATGATCCAGCAAAAGCAACTGCAAAAGGAATTACACAGTACATCCTTCCGGCTGATGAAAAGAAGATGCTTGAGATCCATAATGCGCACCGCAGCGTTGAAGGCCTGGTAAAAAGGCGTCTTGCTCCCTATACGCAGGAATGCCTGTCGTCGTGTGCCCAGCTGATGAACACGGAGATGCATTATTCCGGCGGCAGGGCGCAGATGAGCCAGGATTACCTGGACCAGCTTCGCAACGGGGTTTACCTGCTCAATGTTATGGAAGTGAACACCTATGATACAATAGAGCGGGCAAACCGCAAAATTTACCAGGTGCAAAAGCAGCTTGATGCATCAGGAAATGTGAAACGTAAATATTCATCGATCAAGGAATACGGGATCAACGTGGCTGATGCGCAGATCACCAACGTTGACTATGAAAGTGCGATCGATTCGCTGATCAGCAAGAAGCTTACTGCCGCCACCAAGGCATCCGTATCGAAGCAGGAGCTGATGACAGCACAGCAGCAGGCGCTCACTGCGGAGGCGCAGGGTAAAAAGACGCTCGTAGAAATTGAATACAAGCAAAAGCAGGAGCAGACCATACAGGTAGTGCAGGCCCAGACGCTTGTTGAAGTGGCCAAGCAGGATCTTCTCAAGCAGGAAATTGCGCGCCAGGCTGCCGAAAAGGAAGCCGCTAAAATTAAAACCCTGGCTGATGCAGAAGCCTATGCCAAGCAACGGGTGATGCAGGCTGATGGTGCGCTGGAAAAAAAGCTGGCAACATACGAAAAGGTGCAGGCCAACTGGGCGAAAGCTTTTAGCGAATTCCAGGGCGCAATCGTACCCCAATACCAGAGCGGTGCCGGAACCGGTGGCGGAATGAACGCCATGCAGCAATTTATGGAATTCCAGAATATGAAAGCAGCAAAAGACCTCAACCTTGATCTGACGAACAAGCGGTAATTATTTTCATATACACAAAGCGTTACTCAAACTAAATTTTCCAAACTCAGAATGTTCCTTTTGATTTTGTACCCCGCCATGACTGCGTTATTATCGTTTACCGTATGATGTATTTTTGTATTCACACCTTGACGCAGTCCTGGTGGCCCTCATTTATTTTACAAAAAAAAGAATAATGACCGGCTGGGAAAAAATTTTAATTCAGATAACAATTATCTACGCCAAATTAATCTGACATTAATACGTAATAATTTTATTTGGAATAAAAGTCATACGAATACAAAATTTCAGAAATAACCTTACCTTTACTTATTAGAGACTTTTTAATTTTTAGTTTCTCATCATTATATTCGTAATTTACAATTGAAGTATCTACTAGTTTATTATCCCTATAAAACAAAAATACCTCAATTATTATATTATTAAAATCATCATAAAAATAGGAAACTTTTCGTATTTTTTCATGCCAATTTTTATACATGGTTTCGTGTTGTAGCAAACCTACATCATTGTAAATAAAATTCTCGATTATTTGAATTGAATCGTTAGGATTTTGTGCTGTTTTCTTAACTAATTTGTTTTCGATGTTATAAAACCAATTATACTCATTTTCTTCCTCATCAATAAGTTTTACCAAATAATTATTACTTAAAAAACAATAATTGAAATAAGAATCAGAACGCTTTACTTTTGCAAATTTATCGATAGATAAATATTTATATCTTATTACATTGATGATATTATCCTTTATATAGAACACACTGTCCAATACACTATCTGTATAAAAATACTTTACCTTATAGTCAATTGAAAAAGTCTCTAAATCAGTCAATTTACCATCAGTATCAAACTTCTCTACTTTAGCTAAGCTACTATCATTATTGCCTACATGATAGGCCCTCTTTTCTTTAATTTTATTATTTCTATTAGTGATTTTTTCTTCTATTGTCAAAGGATCAGGATAAACTTGACCCAATACAATTAAAGAATAAAAATAACATAAAAATAAAGAGACGAAAATTTTCATATTCATTCTTTCTTTTCAACCTGTTTAACCTCTCCCGGTGCCATTTTTTCTGTCTTGACAAATTCACGTTATGCCTTATTCAAGTCATTAGCTACATTATCATTTGCCTTAAATCACGCCATGTAGGTGAATTAGGATATGTCTCTCAAAAAACTACTCATGGAAAAATTTTCCTAATGTTTTAGTAATGTAAAGTAAAGGGAGAATTAGCCTCCCTTTACTTATGCGTACAAGTCTACTGCCATTGAGAAAAAGGGTAGTAAGGACTTTAAAATTACTGTACCCGGGGTCGGGCTCGAACCGACACGGGGGTGAACCCACTGGTGTTTGAGACCAGCGTACAACTCAGTCTTTTCAGTGTTTTCGGGCTTTTTGATCAGCCATTATCGTCCCTTTTGATCCATTCCGCACCTTTTTTCCGCACCTTTTCCGCACCTCAAATTAAGCGGAAAAATAATAGCAAACCCTTAACAACATTTCCTTTTTACGTGCAGAAATTCGCAGGAAAAACTATTCTTATGAAAAATAAATTCAACTCAAAACACAAATCTCCGATCCGAGCGATGGAAGAGAAGATCCAAAAGCAGCATATGATAATCCTTCCCGATGCTTTGCGCATGGCAAAATTATTCGCCCTGCGAAACCAACCGCATTTAAAAACAGGTAGCCTGTTGAATTTCATCGGCCCGGTAAAGGCGAGCTATGAAAAGCTGGCCGCGGAAGTGATCCTGGAGCTGCAGCCCGAGCTTTTAAAAAAGGACAATGAAATAGATGGAGATTATTCCGATCGCATCGAGAACGATCTCCTTAAAAAAATTGAGGAACTAAAGCATAAGATCCATCTAGTGGTGGCAGAAATGGAAACCGATGAAAAGCCGCTAGCCAGGCTTAAGCTTGGAATAGCGCTTTCCGGTCTGCTTTTCGTGGGGGAGCTGATATTAAACGGTCAGTCATTTCAGGCAGCCGGCGGAAGTCTGCTTTCTTCCTATCTGATCGGGTTTGCCGTATCGTGCGCGGTACTATTATTTGCCCACGGCGCGGCCATCTATTACAAAAAGACCGAAAGCCCGATAAAAAAAAGGTTGATCTTCTTTGGCTCCTTAGCCATCGTTTCCGTAGTGTTTATTGCAGGATCTATTTTGCGTTCACAATTCCTTGCCTCACAGGGCATATCAATCAATCCTGCATTCTTTGCACTATTTAACGTATTCTTTTTTATCGTTTCTTTTATTCTGGCCGTACTGCTTTTCCCGTCAAGGGATGTAATCATTCAGTATTTGAAAAACCTTTCATTGAAGAAACAGATTGCATCCCATCAAAAGCAGATAGACAACCTGAATGCCCAAAAGGACCATAACGCGGCGGAATTCGTCGGGCGCACCCTAGAACGCCATGGAAATTATCACGCATGCAAATACCTGGTGCAGATCATCTGGAAGCTTTTTGAAGAAACGGTCGAAAAAATGAAGCAGGTGAATGAAAGCAGCCGGGAAGACTGCTCATTACCTGACTGTTTCAGGATGCCCATACCAGGCCTTGATCTTCCCACAATTAATCTAACCCCACAACTTCCTAAAAAATGATTAGATCCTTCTTTGTTTTCATTATACTTCTTTCACTGATCCTTTTTCTCCTTGCCTGCAACCAGGTGGAACATAGTAATGCAACTTCTCTTATGGTGGATTTGACAGAAGGGAAAGATTCAAGACCCCTGAGTGATGAAGTTTTATCATTATTTGAATTTGAGAAGGACAAATGGAGCGGAGAGTTCTTCCGGTTTTCAGAAATAACCGATATCGGCCTGATGCCTGTGAAAAAGGTAAGTCTTGGCTATGAAAAATCATTGTTTTCCAATGAGCTGATCAGAAACAGGAATGTTGATCATTTCAAAAGGGAAATTGAGAGCATAGTAAACAACCTTGAAAGTGATTCTGCTGGAAGACCTAATTCATCCATTTATTTACCCATCGTCAAAGAACTAGGAGTGCTAAACACCTATAAATTTAAAAGTCGAACGCTGATCATTTACAGTGACCTGGTTGAAAACAGCCCGATCATATCACTGTATGACCCTGAAAGCTATCATGCACTGGAGACAAACCCGGACAGCATTCAAAAGCTGCTGGAAAACCACGCAAGTATTCCTGACTTGCAAGGGATCAGGATTATTCTGGTATATGCTCCTCAGAATTTACAGAATGATGAACGATATAGACTTGTTTCCAGTTTGTATAAGAAAATGCTGGAAAGCCACGGAGCACATGTAGAGATCACCGCATCATTGTAAATCACAGGTCGTGAAAAGTGTAATTGAGTTTCTATTTCTATTTGTTTTCAAAATTATTTTGCTGTGCCTCTGGGGAACATTGCGGCTGGTCGAGCTTGTCCTAAACGGATTCAACGAATGGCTTATCAATTTTATCAATAAAAAATTATTACCGTGAATTTATTTACATTTCTTTCCACTCTGATTAACATGCTGGAACGTGGGTTCCAATTCTTATATGATGCATTGGTTGAATTACTTGGCGGGGTACCAAAAAAAAGTGAAACCTATCATGCCGAGTTTGTTTCAGCCGGTTCGGTAGCCTCTCGTTGGAACAAAGGTTTTAACCTCACTGGCACAAGAAACCTCAAAATTTCCGATTCATATATGAACGCCATGATATGCGGGGGCTCAGGTTCAGGAAAAACCAGTGTCGTGCTTTTGCCAAGTATTTATTCGATGAAATCAAGTAAAGTCATCAATGATCCTTCCGGCGAACTTCTGCTTCAAAGTGGGGGATATTTGCGTTCGGAAGGATTTAAAGTTATAGAGCTTAATTTTTTAAGACCTGAGATTTCTGCCGGGTATAACCCACTGATAAGAGCGCAGTCATCTTCCGAAATCCAAAAAATTGCCTCCATGCTCGTGCGGGGATCTCTGGGAACCAAATCGAGCGATCCATTTTGGACTAACCTTGCAATTACCCTACTCTGGATACTAATTTCGATTCTCAAAAAACAGGAACCACAGTTCTACAACCTTTGCAATGTCAGGCACCTCCTTAATCAAATGGGAAGCAATCCCAAAGCGGTAGATTCCTTATTTGCTAAAGATGCCGATGAAAAGCTTTATGCCGAATATCTGAGCTTTATCAGCTATGATCAGAAAATTGTGAGCGGTGTCCTTGCAAGCTGTAAAAGCGCACTACAATTATTTAATGATGATTCTATTGCGAAAGTAACTTCACATGATTCAATCAGCTTTAAGGGGTTCAGAGAACGGCCAACAATCTTGTTTTTGAGGAATAGTATTCCTGATCAGCGTTACTACAGCATACTTACATCTTTATTTTTTGAGCAGTTCTTTTCTTTCTTATTGTCCGAGCTGCCTTCAACAGAACACCAGGATATTTTTCTCCTTATCGATGAAGCATCATCGCTTTACATTCCGACGCTTCCAATTGCCGTGGCAAATGTTCGAAAACATAAGGCAGGAATTATGTTGCTCCTGCAGGACTATAGTCAACTCGCTAATCAATATGGCGAGCATGATTCAAAGGGAATCCGGTCAAACTGCTATGCTAAGGTGTATTTTCCTGGCCAAACGCTGGATACCAGCCGATACCTTGAAGCTGAACTTGGACAGTTCGAATTTGAAAAGGAGGATGGTAAAAGGATTGTTAGACCCCTTATGACAAATGATGAAATCCGGACCATGTCTAAAGACCGTGCGCTCTTAATTTGTGGCAACAATCCGCCGGTATTTGCTCATACAAGACCTTTTTATAAAAATGCATGGTTTAAAAGGTATAGCAAAATTCCATATATGCCATCCATCAGTGACCATATACCAGAGGTTCCGCTTTTGCCATTAGAGCATAACAATAGCATAAAGTATGCGTAAAAGTCATTCAAACAGCGGTATGTGGGAATACCTGGATTCTATTGGAGTCCTCGAAAAGGGGACTGATGAGGAGATTAAGGCGGCTAAAAGGGCTTATAGAAAACAATACTTTCTCCTACAAAAAAGGAAACAGCGGACCAATAAGCCGGAATATACCGTTGCATTCTCCAAAACGAATGGGGAGCATTCAAGAATTACTGAAGCGGCTAAAAAGCACAATAGGACCGTTACAGCCTTCATCCGTGTTGCAGCACTGGCATATATCACTCAGACATTTGTCGTACCTAATGCATACCAATTAGCCAGATTAGAGCAATTGTTGTCCGAATGCCTGAATGAAATAAAGACAATTGTACGAACAAAGGAAAGGCACTTTTGGGAAAGGGAACAAAGACTTGAGCTAATTGAAAAAAGGATCGGAAAGCTGGAGACACAATTAAATGAACTGATCACAAATCCGCCGCTTTTAAATGATCATAAAAATCAAATCGCATAAGCGACAAGTTTTTAAGCAGATATTGGAATATATGCTTAATAACAAAGACAGGTTATTTGATGAGGATCAGAAAAGCTTTCTTATATCACATCATTTAAAAGGAAATTCAATCACTGAATGGGAAAAACAATTTAAAGACAACGAACAACTGCGCCAACGCAGAAGAAAAGACAGTGTAATGCTCACCCATGAGATTCTTTCCTGGCATAAGGAAGACTCAAAACATATCACTTTGGATAAAATGTACGAAATGGCACAGGAGTATATCCGCCAGCGAAATCCCAATGGTATGTATGTCTGCGTGCCTCATTACGATAAAGACCATTTTCATATTCATATCTGCGCATCTGGGGTTGAATTTAAAACCGGGAAATCTCTCCGGCTGTCTAAACAAAACCTTCATAAATTAAAAAAAGATGTTCAGCAGTATCAAATAGAACACTTTCCAGAGCTCTCAAAATCAGTAGTCCAGCATGGGAAAAAGAGAATAGCTGTTTATTCCCAAAGGGAATACCAAATGAAGCTTCGGACAGGAAGGGAATCCAATAAAGACTTAATAAGTGCTATGCTCAAAACGTGTTATAAAAAAGCCAATTCTATCCAAACGTTTTATTTGCTTCTAAAAGAATGTGGCTTAAAAACATATGACCGAAGTGGCAAAACAACCGGTATTATTCATGGAAATATGAAATACCGGTTTAATAAATTTGGGTACACAAATGAAAGACTTAATTATCTTGAAAGGTCAAATATCAGGAATCAGGAATTGACAACCCTCCGAGATAAAAAAGAGAAAACACAAGAAATTGAAAAAAATCGGGTCGAGGAACCCGAACTTTAACGATTAAAACTTATTGAAGCACCAATTTCTTTGTTCCTGAACTGACTCCATCACTAAACTTCACAAAATAAGTACCTTTTGAGAAGGTTGAAAGATCAAGTATAATGGCTTCCTCAGGTATAACTCTATTTATAGAAAGCAATTTTTCACCCATTACATTATATATTTCAGATTGGATATTATTTTTAGTATTAAATTTAAGTGAAATAATGCCAGTGCCTGGATTGGGATAAATATCTATTGAGTTTGTCAAATCCGTTTCAATAACGCCTGCAACACCGGAATATTTACAAACGTAACCAATCCCACCTGAGGCATAGCCTGTTGTTGCAGTAGGAAAATTTATGCACCAAAGGCCAAAAGCAGTTCCAGTCACTTGTGATGTCCAGGTATTCCCACCATCGGTAGTGTTAATAATTGTACCATTTTCGCCAGCTGCAAAACCGTAACTAGAATATATAAAATCAACCGTCCTTAAATATTCTAAAGTGCCGGTGGATTGTGCGTTCCAGGTTAGGCCGCCATCGGTCGTTTTTGCAACTATTCCGGGGGCACCGCAAATGTATCCTGTGTCTACAGTAGCAAATGATACACCACTTAATGCATATGGAACGGTAGAAACCACCCAGGAATTTCCACCGTCAATCGTTTTTAATATGGAACCAGCTTCGCTAACTACATAACCAACAGATGACGAAGGAAAATTGATGCATTTTAATCCTTCCGGTACAATAGCCGTGGACGTCCAGGTAACCCCTCCATTAACGGTTCTAAGCAATGTTCCCAACGCACCAACTGCAAAACCAGTATCAATAGAGGTGAAATAAACTGATTCCAAAGAGTTTACAGTTCCACTCACTTGAGAAGTCCAGTTAGTCCCCCCATTTGTGGTTGTCAGAACTGTCCCAACATTACCAACTATACATCCAACATTTGAATTGAAAAAGTGAATTCCAATAAGCGCGCTGGTTGTACCACTGGCAACACCACTCCAATTAGTTCCTCCATTAGTTGTTTTGCGGATAACTCCATTTTCCCCAACCAAAAATCCTGTATTGGCAGAAGTAAAATAATTTCCAAAAAGCACGTCGAATGAATTGCTGTTTTGTTGAACCCATTGAGCTTTAACATTGCTATAGATAATTATGCATGAGCATATACTTATCACTGTAAGTACATTTGTCTTCATTTTATTTAATTTTTACAGATTAAAGGCAGTGAACTGGTTTAGCACCTAAAAAAGCTGGTTGTTGTGCAACTTCAATGTAATGATACTATTTAATAAGTAACTAACCTAATAATACAAAAAAAAGATTGCCCTATACTCTTACCTTTTCCCTTGTTGTTCATGCGTTTGCGCAAGTCTCTTAAAAGATTCCGCATTCCCTTATTTTAGCTTTAAAACTTATGATGCAAGGATTGGCTGAATTTGAGTGTGGACCCAAAAATCTCCCAACAACCCTTACCATTCTGTGGACACTACCAAAATAAAACAGGTTGCAGATAACCCGCAGAAAAATCAATAATAGGTTCTTCATATACAGTGTACCCTGTTAAAGGGAAATCCGCTCTTCGTTTATTTCATTTCATCCATTTCTACTATTTTTCCTCTTTTTTTCATTGTTTCAGTGGGGATATATTGTTGGTGTTTTTCAATAGACTTAGACAAAAAACAGATGGTACTAACTTCTACTTCGTTTGACACTAAAGGAACTCCATGACGAAGCCGAGAACATTACCAAAAAAAATTACTTCTAGTACTGCGAAAGGGCTTTAGTCCAAACTATATATGAACTATCTAAATCAAAAATCCCAAGCGATTATTCTAAACTTCATAGTATTTTAGTCTAATTGTAATTTAATGAGTATTTGAAAATAACTTTATTTTCAGTGATTTCTTGAATGACTATATTTTTAACGTCTCCGTTGTCAACTGGAAATATTGAAAAATTTTGGCCTTCTGAAATTGTTTTTATAGAACACTCTAAACAATTCTCTAAATTTAATATATAGTCTTTAAAATCATCTGATTCTGCAATTAATAAATAAGTTAAAGTTCTTTCGTTTGTCCAATTTTTTAGTTGTGGTACCCAAGTCCAACCATTCTCTATGCTAATGACATCAGCAGTTTTTGGTAATTGTGTATTGAATTCATATTCCACCCTATAAATAGATTTTACATAGAGTAGATATAAAAAAATGGCACTTGAAAGACCTATAATCAACAATTTATTTATCATCTGTATCATAATTAGTGATCCCACTATCCTTAACTTTTATTTCTTTATCCTTACCTGAAATTTCAAGACTTGCCTTTACAGGGTCATCCTTATCTCCTGAAATACTTACTTTTATTTCTCCTTTTGTTGTCCCGCTGCCTTTAAACATACCGTCTTTCTGTTCTTCATGTGTTTTCGTGCTAACCTTTTCCTCTCCATACCATCTATCTATTGTAGCCTCTTGACCTTCATCTAAGTCAATATAATCCACATCAAAGACATTAACTTTTCTAACTTCATTACCATCCTTATCAGAAATACTTCCACCATAATGAGTTATTGTATTTCCATCAGCATCTTTAGATTCCCATTTCGAAGAAGTAAAGGTTTGGTCCGGCATTAAAGTAAACCCATCTCTTATATCATCATTTCCACTTTCCCAAGTTGCATCTCCATTAACCTTTCTAGACGTTCCATCAGCAAGTTTTTGAATTTGAACACCATCTCCACGCAATATAACAGGTTGCTCAGACTTATTAATAACCACAACACCTGCCCCTACATCCCTTCCATCTATATCATAATAGAATACAGGGTTGTTGAGTGAAAAATTGTATGGACTCCAACCTGGATATTTTTTTGCCAATGGATCTAAACTTAGCCATCTTCCAAGTCTTGGATCATAAATCCTAGCACCAAAATCATAACTATTCCCACTTCCTTTCACTTCATCATCTTGTTCCATACCATTAAACCCAAACTGATAATTAGAAGAGGTAAAGGATCTTCCCGGCATAGGCGACCCAAATGGATAATAATCTCGCTGAGAAAGAACCTCACTCATAAAATAATCAGGGATGCTATCATTGTCATAATCAACCGGCAATTTTTTATCACTGATTGTTACCATTACATTCCCCAGGTGATTGGAAAGCTCATAGTCTTTACTACCTTCTGCAAAGTTAACAGGATTATTGGAATAATCAATAGTACCTGAGGTGTCAGTATACAGTACCTTTTCAGCCTTAAGTACTCCTAATCGAGCAGAACCGTAAATCGAGAAATCCTTTAATTTATAACTAATACTGGTATCAGCAAGATCAAATTGGTATGTTGCCAATACATTACCCTGCGCATCTCGAGAATACATAGTAATAGATATTTCGGAAGACACATTATCAAAAATGGCTTTAACAACGCGATTTCCCATAGGATCATATAAGAATCCAACTAGGGTATTTTGAATATCATTAATAATTGACGAAATTTTTCCTGATGTGAACCACTCCATTCTCAATCCTTCCGATGAATCAGCGATTAAATTTCCAATCTCATCATAATAATAATTAACTGTATCCTGGTCATCAATATCTTCAGGATAGTTCGATGATGATACTTGATCGGAAACATACTTCAATTTGTTGGTGCCGGGATAATAATGATAAATAAGATCGTCCATTGAAAGAAGCGTCTCCTCCCCATCGCGATAATAGGTTACAATATTTCCATTTGCATCATATTGAATCTGTTCACGAAACGGCAGTGATGGACCGGTTGACATCCAGGTCCAGTTTTCAGGATCCTTTTTATAATATGGATTCATATTTATAAGCCTGTTCAACTGATCATAACTATATGAATATCCATTCTGACCAAAAATATTCGGCGTGAAACCATATACAGCATTCCTGATGTTTCCATTATAAAGCGAACTACTGTAATAATCATAGTCAGAACCCTGATAGTCCATTTCCGGCAGCTTAGTACCTATTGGTTTATAATCTCCATTAAAATATCCTAGGAAAAAACCATACGCATCAATGCCAAATTGGCTGTTTGATGCAGAGCTTACACCATCTTCGCCCATATCGTACAGAGTGTCTGGAAATGTGCTATTTACTCCTTTAAGCCACCCCTGCAAGTTGTAAGCATAATCCACTCCCTGCACCTGGCGGTCACCAATTTCCGTTCTTGCAAGAGACCCATGATTATAATATTGATATTGTGCCTCCTGTTCCTTATTAATTCCATCAAGACTTGTTTTTACCTGGGTTAGTCTGTTATCCGCGTCATATTCGTAAAAATGCATGAATTGATCTACCGAATCGCATTGATAACATACCGTATTAACTTTTCCACTTACAAGATCAAATTCGTAATCTATTCTTTTCTTAAATTGAATTCCAAATGATTCCAGTAGTTTATTCTCCTGAATAAGACTCTTCACATTGCCAGAAATATCATAACAATAATGTGTACCTGTTAAATAGGTTAACGTATCAGAATCATAAGACGTTTCATAGGTCACAGAAGAAACCCTATTCCTTAAGTTTTCTTGTGTAAATCCTGCTAATGGGATTACGGTTTCATCATAATAGGTTGAAGTTACCTCTTCTCTGGTTCCTGTTAAAATCCAATCATAAAGGGAAGCGCTGTCCCTGCTAATTGAATCATGCATCGCTGCAAGTCCATTGATCTTACCGACCTCGGCTGTCCTACTTAAATTATCATACAATGTATAACTATACTCATTGGCAGATATTGCATTTTTTTGCTTTGCATTTTGCGAAACCACCAAGCGGCCAACACGGTCATACCAAAAATAGGCCGTATCGGCATCAGGAGTATACTGCTTCCAAAGCTGGTTCAAAGTATTATAATAATACTTTGTTGCAAGCTCATGTGGGGAATAAATAGGTGAAAAATTAACAGGATCTTTCCTGGCTGTATCTACCAGTAGAATCGTATCATGGCTGAACAGATGCACTCCGGCAGGGGGAATTGTTTTTACAAGATTATTTCCCTGATCATAGTAGTAAAGCGTATAATGATACTCATTAAAATCAGCAGAAACATTAAAATTCAGAGCCGGATTCATGCAGGCCGCAAAATACAGTACATTGAAAATATCATTTATAGAATCAAGATAAAGTTGATAAGAATTCACTGCATTGACCCTGGCAATTTCTGTTAATTCCTTTACACAAAATGTCGAATCATAAACAATATATGGAATTGAATCGCATAATAAATAAAGATCTGTCTCAGGCAAAAGTCCACAATGTCTAAACCAGCCGACATAAGTTATTGAATCATACCCCATCCCCAAGGCAAAATAACTGTTCATCCATGTCTGCAAGCTTACATCGTCAGGACAAACATTTAAATAGACGCCATAAGCGATGGAAAGCTCATGACAGGATATTGTATCAATCCCAGGTAAAAAATCACATGTATCCATTAGAGCATGCAAAGAATCAATTGAAACTTCCGGATAATAATTCAAATGTAACCATGAAAACAGAGAGTCACTGCCCCAAGGTTCTGTATAAAGAAGTAACGTGTCCCAATTTAAACTGGCGAGTTCATAATAATGTCTGCAGTCAAAAACAGTATCATAATTTATCAGGTTGCATGTATCAACAAGATAATGATAGATTGATGATTTCGAATAGCTTGGCCAATAATTAAAATGAAAATAATTTGCTGCAGAATCAGGGATGTTATCTACAGCATTCAGATCGATTTTTGAAGTGAAATGATCATATGCCGAACTCAACCACATGCAATTAATGCGAGGAACTATAGAATCAATAGTGGGATCACATACCTGTAAATAGTCAAGCCATGTATTCAATGGCAGTAGCGTATTAAAAACGCTATCAAATAAAAATGCCAGAGGAATTTTATCATAACCGGCACTGTCTAAATAATTGTAAATTGATAGTAAGGAGTCACAAGTCTGATAGCTTGCCGTTATATTGCATTCATATTGTATCATATGCATATAATCACTGAGCTGTAGATTATATCCATATCTGTTATTCATATACTGCGCAAAAAGATCCATCGCACCACTGTCAATCTGATTATGGAACACTTGCATAAAATCATTGAGTCCTGTATTAATATCATCACATGTTAAACATGGCTTACAGGAAAAAACATTTGGTAAAACAAATCCGTGGGTCAAATAGTGGCAACTTGAACTTTCGCACATAGAGAACAATTCGGAAACTTCATCGAAAGACATGCTACCATTGAATGTAGTATTGAGCCAATTAGTATATGGCACAATTGAATCATTACCGTATAGTGCCTGAAAAATAGAATACAGCGAATCGTTTTTATCGCAAACACATTCCGGTGGTTTGGGAAATAATACGGTTTGTGCATTATAAAAATTACTACTGGTATTAATTTCATTCGTTTCGTAAGGCCGAGGCATGCCGATTAGTAATGCATTGCAATCAACTGTAGATGGATTTGTAGTAGGGAATACCTTATTGATTGCCTGTTGAAAAGAAACATCGAAATAACCCGAGCTAAAAGTTCCTGGCTTCACGGTCGAACTTCCCAAGGGATGAGATAAATCACACCCAGCTCTGCAAATAGCAATCAGCCTGTGAGCAAGTTCAGCTGAATCAGAAGGCCAACTGGCTACCCCACTATAATTGGAACAGTTTGAAAGAAGATCCATCCAGGTTACACTGTAGCTTTCGCATTGAGATTGACATGAACTAATAAGACTTGTATCTACATAAGTATTTGCATTTGCAACACTATTAAAATTCGAAATGGCCTGGCTGGTCTTCAAAACATGGAAAAATCTGGGTGTTTTTAATTTAAAATAATTACCCCATGTTGTTCCACAATATAATGCGCCTGTCGCGCAGTCAGCACAATCTTGTCCCATCGCATTGAAATTAGGCAAGTCACACCCTATGCATTTGTTACAGGGATTTACACCAACAATACAATGGTTTTTAACCCAAACTTCTTCAGCCTCAGCAAATTGTATTTCTTTTAATGAAAGGTACATTGCCCGGTACGCTTTCCAAAAGAAATTCAAATCGCCGGTACAGGCATGTGAAAGAGAAGGAATACTTCCACATGAGTCTGTCGATTGTTGACTGATCAGCATACCTAGATCCCATATACTTCTTTGACACAAAGACATAAAGTAAGGATAATCATACATATCTGCATGCATAGGCGCTGCATAAGTAGTAGAAAATATTACAAAAAAAGGATCAGCTGTGCCATTTGTTGGAAAGGTATCCATGACATCTGTGAGCGTATTGAAATACCCTGAATCATATGCTTGCTGATAAGTTTCAGTCATTAGCATATTATTATCGAAAGTGTTGCTTGCACTCATGGTATTACAAAAATTTAAATAGCATTTCTCCGGATGATAATGATATAGAACACTACTCCAGTTATCATTCCAATTCTGAATAAAATCCTTTACAGATAAATTACCTGGTGAATATGTGGTATCTCCTACCATGACTGTTATCGGTACACCTCCTATTTCCCATGTCATATTGCCATAATAAAATGGCCCTGTTACGGCAAAAATTGAGGCAGTATCCGCCGGAGAATAAATACCGGTAACTTCGTTAGGAATATATTTTGCATATTGCCCGCCTGGGCTCATGTCGCTTCTCAACAACATTTCTTTTTGAGTACAGCGGTCGACTACCGGAGAGCAAAGATCTTTGCAAAAATCTTGCATCGCTTTATATGAAGCGAGAGCCTGAATTGTATCCTCAGCTACCGGTGTCATACCTTTATCAATCAACAGCTGCATATAATTGTGTTCAAAAAATGAACTGTCTGTCCCTAATTGAGCGTTACAACTGTCACAGGTAAAATTGCAACCTGAAAAATCAGTCTCGGCTATCTTTTCATCATAAAACTCTTCAAACGTCTTGCATGTATTCTCATTTAAATACTTATTAGCATAAAAATCTGCAGCTTCTGAACTAATGCTGATAACCTGAGTAATATTATAGGTTCCAAGGTCCAATTCAATATCGAATGAATCCACTATATTAACAGGAGAATTTTCGCATAAAGTGTCGTAATCGCCAAAAGAATAATTAGATAGTCGATCTGCATAAATATTACCGCATAAACTCTCAATTCTGATGGTCATATTGTACAGGCAATCATAACAAATTTCAACTGTATCACAATTATCATTTACTAAAGATTGTGGAAATAGCTTATAGACAAAATGATAATTCGTTTGCTCCGTAACAAGCAAAGAATACGACGACGAGATAGTCGGACTGTTTTTAATAACGTTATCAAGAAGATTCTTTGTTATTGTGGTAACTGCTGGCTTATTGGGTAATTCAATCAGATTTGCCGGCGTTACTCCAGAAAGGGCTGTTGCAACTACCCGTTGCTGTAAATCCTTATATGTAACAGAAACCTGTCCATTTGGATCAACTATTGCGTCCTTTGTATAATGTGATGCATGCCCTGCATCATTGCCGAACATTCTGTCTAATTCTTCCTGGCCTGGTTTTGCATATAGAAATGTTGTTTCATGATTGCCTGGCTGCATTTCCTTTCCAACATTTCCTTTTTTAAAAATCCTCCCGGTATTATCCTGTGTAAACACCGTTATTGCATAAGGGTAGCCTTCAGCATCAGGAGTAAACTTTTGAAATCCAACAATACTGTCAGGATTATCCCTTGAATAATAAAGGGAGGCGCCTGACATTGTACTCATGCTGTCAGCTTTCCCACTACAAAAAGCCGTATCAATATCATCTGAAGAGAATCCAAATCCTGCAGCGTTTTTGTTAAAATCATCATAATAGTGCATTTTAGGATCGTAGAAATCAGTTGAATCTCTTATAGCAGGAACCGGCATAATATCTATTACCGCTCGTCCTTCCTTGTCGTAAATTTTCTCTCCTACAATCGTTGTTTGATTACTGCTCATCTGGGTTACTTGTTGACGGTTTCTCAGGGAACCGTCATAGTAACTTATCAATTCTTTCCTCTTTCCGTCCTCCGCAAACGATGCATTATATTGCCAATTTAATTTATCCTCATGCCATAGTACGGCATAAATACCATCTTCGCTCCACTCTCCTACAAGTCTATTCTCATGAGCATCAATTTTAACTGCTCGAGCTCTAAAAAATAAAAATCCACTAGGATAAATAAGGCTTACAAGATAATTATTATCCTTTGTTGATATTCTGGAAGCATTGTTTTTAAAAAGATTATCAAATGTGTAGTTAGCAAAATTTTTGACTACATCGCTTGAGTCATCATAAAATGTCCATTCAAGATCATATTCAGTATTTCCATCTACAGGTGTCCAGGATATATTTAATTTGTCCTTATCCGGAATATACACATAATCAACAATGGGTAAATCACTACAATCAAAATCAAAAAGTCGGCTGATATATATCTCATTTTTTAGTCTTAGAACTGGCAGACTGTTGATTGCATTGGATAAACTGGCTGGGTAAACGCCCTTATATGTGATTTTGGCGAGTACCTGATGCTTGCCATAAAGATAGTAAACAGATCTAAAATTAAATGAACTCCCAGGAAGCGTATCATGAGTTACAACAAAAGATGCATTGACTGTATCAATTAAACTGTCCTTATCTACGCAGATGAGTTGTACAGTCACAGAATCAATAAAATTCCTATTTAACACCCATTCTGCATCGTGATTTAGCTCTACGGTTATAACATTCTTTACAAATAATGTGGTGTCGATATCATTCCAGTAAATAGTATTGAATTTATCATCTTGGACAAAACAGGTACTATCCACATGAAAGCTGGTCCCTTCCAAAGTCTGAATAAAATGATCCTGCTGAGCATAGCATTTCAATCCTAAAGAAATTATACTTAAACATGGTATTAAAAACGCCTTTATTGAAAAGAGATATGCTTTCATTATATGAGGGTTTAATATTTATTTCATTTTTATATTTCACTTCTGCGAATTTCCCGCTTCAAATTTCATATTATCAATAATTTCGTAATCATCGTATAGATTAACCGGCACGGCTATATTATTTTTATAGCTAAAATATTTATCTGTACTAAAATTGTTAATTGTATTTTTTGTAGGATTCGCCAAAACAAAATTTAAATAAGTTATTTTAACAATCGGAGCAGGAAGGTTATCTTCTGTTGCCCTGTAATCCTTACTAAAATAAAGGACGATCTCCTTTATCTCATCATTTTTAACATCAATTGCTAAATCCAGTGAGTCAATTGAATTCTCGGGTGTTTTGACACGATAAACATAAGTTGAATTTATATTCTTTAATAAAATAGCCTTAAAGTTGATTAGAAAAAAAAGAGAGTCTAGTTTAGTGTAGTCATAGAGTTGACTTGGATTTGCCGTAGCCTTTCCTACTATCATTATTTTATCCTCCGTAGATACTGTTACAAAATAATTTTCATTTTGAACTGTTTCTAAATCATTTACTTGAATTTTCATACATTTATTATAAAAGCTATAATGAATCAATAAAGAATCTACTGGTTTCAGCAGGTTGTCTCTGTCAAAATATTCTATTGATATACTGTATTTGGATTCCCGATTTATCGGCATCATATTTGCGACAGCTTTACTTAAATCATTTTTGAGGTCCTGGCCAAAAGCCACAGTGGTGCTTATGACTAATAATAAAAACAAAAAACAATTTTTCATTGCATCAGCATATTTAAGGTAAGATTTATAAATCTATTATGGATATTGTTTATTATTTTTTTACGATGGAATTTCGTGTTTCCTTTAAAGTCAATATACCTCTGTCCGTTTCCTTTTTTACTCTGACTAAAATTCCCTCATCATCGTATTCATAAAATGTTGCGAAATTATTTTCATCAAGCTGAGCCATTAACTTTAACGATCTGGGATCATAAACAAAACTTTTCATGCTTGAATTAAAAGGATGAATTCTAATATCATCAAAATACACTGGAGAGGTTGCTGCAAAAAGTTTTATAATAATTCCAGTGGCGTCTGGCGGCACAGAAAACACTTCCTCATAGCGTTGCCAGCCTTCAATAATCCTTCCCTTGGGAAACAGATTATATAGGGTACTGGATCCAACAAAATAAACCTGAATTTTATTTTCTTCGTAACTTAAAGGATTACATGGTACACTATCTTTTACCCATGCACTTATAACATATTTTCCACTATCAGGAGAAAATTTATATTGACATCCGAGACCCAGAACATAATTGTTAGTTTGCTCTTTCACAATCGAGTCATTTTCGAAGTAATTCAATGGTCTCAATACGCTTATATCTGTGTTCGCGCCTAGCTTTAATGAATGGTAACCAGTATGCGCTACTGAGTCACAGATGTTAATTAGCGGAGGATTCAAGCCTTGTTTAAAGTTCCAATGTTCCATTCTGCAGATGTCAACATTACTGGTTGAATAATAATAATCCTCAAAATTGTCAAAGGCAATGTTTTTAAATGATGAATTATTTGCCACAGCTTTGGCTAGCGAAAGGTTATAACCATACAGTGCTGATGAATATTTATTTAATGCATCATGATTTTCAATTTCCTGACCATTTTCACTTATATTCGTTATCCTATCAGTAAGAGTCCAGGATTGATCAGCAGAGGCATTATTCTCCAACACATTATTTGTAGTGTTATACTTCCAAAACGGTGTAAAAGAATTGAAATATCCGTCTTGCCTTAAAACTGCTGAATTATGGTTTATTGGAGCCCTTTTATCATAATATGAATAACTAGCTGACGGGTGCCACGTTCCTTTAAAACCCCGTACAAAAGGGTTAATTATATCACCAGCAACAATGCTGTCGATGCAATTGGACATACATGACCAGCAGGTAATACAAGCCTGGGCAATTGGAAGTTCTTCAGGATCTGGATCTTCAAGATCTTCATAATTATAAAGATTGATACACGTGCCACCACTCAGTTTGTAAGCATTTATTGAATCCAAACTAATTACATTGCCGCTATATGAATTAATGGTTATATAACATGAATCGCCAAACGCACATATAAATGGCGTAAATGGATAAGAAGAAGGACTAATACTGAAAAACTTTTTGGCACTTATGGCCGAATCACAACTTGGATTTGTTCCATACATATTAATAATTGCCCCAACCGTTAATGTATCATAATAACTACTCATAAACATATTATCACTATGAGTATTATTATATTCAATTATATTCCCAATGAAAGATTTTAGGCATGTATCGGCAATTGGCCATGCATTAGTTGTATCACAACTTGTGTAGAGCACATTTTCACAGGGTCGTTTCCAATCATCACGAAACTCGTTAGCAGAAGTGTTTAATACTTTCAATGGCGATCCATTTCCACCGAGATCCAAAACATTTAAATATCTTGGTGAATTTTGCAAATATGAAATTGTTCCTATTGGCAATGAGCTCATATTTCTCAAGCCTGATCTTGTGACCTTTATACTGGCCTTGCGAAGAACATATCCCCATAATATTGATAAAGGCATACCATTCCAATCTATTATTCGCACTGCACCACCGACTTTTGCAACCCACGCCTTTACCGGTAACACAATTCCATCTCCTGAGCCAGAAATAAGTAATTCGTCTCCGTCGTGGAAATATAATTCCGGAGTTGCACAATCAAGAAGTTCGCCGTTTTGTATTCTTGAAATTGTATATGTATTGATATTTTTATATGCAGGCCCCATCCCTTTGTATGCCCAATATGCAGGGTAAGTAAAATTGTATATTGAATCATTAAATTCATTTTGAGTAAGCGTCAAAATCGGTTCTCCAGTTTCACCATCAAAGAGTACATTTGATTGTGTAATTGTAGATCCATTATTTGTTCTTACGACATGATCCAGGACGCCAAACTGTTGAATGTATTTAACTACGGCTGCAGATCTGAATCTCGTAGTTTCTGCTGAAAATTTTGGTATTGGAATGGGTAATAACATCGGAATAGCGCTTATCAAAAACATTTCCAAATTTGTATTTAGTCCCGGACCAACAACATCAGTTTGCTGTTGTCGCATATCCAGCCACATATCTATATCCTTCCCGATAATCGCTTCATGTATTGTACTGTCGCTTTCCACAACATCAGCTAAATTGTCCAATTGTCCCTGTGCATCAGTCTTATAGTAGTAATATGTTCCTGAAATTAGCCCTTTTGATTCATTGTAGATCTCTTCCGATTTGCTTTTCCCATGCATATCATTAACCTGCACTGTAAATCCCTGTGACACGGTGTGATATTCTTTCCCTTTAATACCTAACATTGAAAATAAAGGTGGAAATTTTAATTTTTTCGCTTTAATATCAGTATAGTGATTTATTACCGGAAAATCCTTTGCGGTATAAAATTCATACACAGACTTTCCCGTGCCAATATTATTTGGGATAACTTCCTTTGAATTACTATGAATACTGGTTACTGTAACTTTTGAATAACCTATCGAAGCAGAAGGATACAATGACTCGCCCAGTGGAGTCTCAACATAACCAAAAGTTTTCGCCGATAATAAATCCCCTGATGAATAGGGAAGTGGGTTTCTTAAAGCGATTTCATCGCCTCCAATAATTGGCTCATATGATGCAACACCACTGCTGATTCGCTTATCCACTCCTCCTACTTTAACAGTTTTAGAATAATCATATTTTTGGCCATATTCTTTGTATGTAGGTGCTCCGGCCATATAGTCCCAAAAATCGGATATTCTTATTTCCTTTACTCTTGTACCTCCCCCTAGTTTACTGTAGTTTGGATTGTTTAAACGGACCCATGAATTGGAACAGTCAATTATTTTTCCACAACCTCTTTTCCGGGCGGTTTCATCAAATTTTGAAAAGAGTTCTCCAACTGAGGATAATGCCCCTATGAGAGATTGAATTAGCCCACTAAGATCCCCATCATTTTGAGAATTCGGATATGCCTTTTCAGGTAAATTCATTTTTAAAAACTGCCAACTCGCTTTTGAAATTGAGTTGACAAAACCCATATCAGTGGTAAAGGGCTTAAGCTTTACATAAAACATATCCCCCGTAGTGTAACCCGTGGGAATTCCAAAAGATTCAACATCCGCATACCCAGGGACATACTCGTAATTACCCTTCCCTGTAACATCAATGAAACATTTAAAATATATTTTTGAAATTCCATCCATATATTTTAATCTAACACTTTCCTGTGTTGTAACCGTATCATTTGCCCGAACAAATAAATACTGATTTGCTATATTGCCAGTATTAAATAAATTTTCATTTACTGTAGGATAGCTCATGGTACTTCCAAAACGATCGATCTGAAACATTTGCATGGCCCTTTTATTTTGAACATATGCATAATCTTTAGATTCGTATTCCACCTTTATTGTACCCCCCGAAGGCAAATCAATACTTGTCATATGCCATGCTCTAGACCATAAATCCGTTGAATCTCTATTTTGATTAGTATATGGGAAATAAGAGATGGATGGATAATTAGGTATAAAACGATTACGCATGAAGTTTCCCCACCTATCATATTCCTTTAAGTGATAGTCGGGGTTAAAACCGTCATAGTGAAACTCATAAGAATTAAGCTTTCCCTTTGTATTTTGACCATAAGTGAAATATAGCTTCTTTAAGGTAAGCTTACCTGAAAGGGACTCATCAACCAGCGTTTGATTATTATTTGGTAGCTTTTTACATTGTGAATAATCATATTCAAAATGTACCGTTTTAATTGGCACAGGTGATGGGTTCCCATAAAAATCACTTTTGGGATAAAGTCGAACTTCCTTAAGGCAGAGTAAAAAATCAGATGAGAGACCGCCATTTTCACCCGCCACTCCGATCCCGTCATACCTTTCATCAGTTATAAAAACTGCAACAAAATTTTTCGATTCAATGGAATGTAAATACCATATTTCCTTTTTTCCATAGAGATATGAACCTTTTTCATCTTCATGGTTAGAAAGTAGCCCTTCATTATAATTTGCGGAATTCTCGCCAAATGGCACTCTCCAGTTATATTTCCTGTTATGCATGGAATAATTTAACTTAATCGCCTCACCCATATCATCATCTGTTATTCCATCTCCTTTCAAATCAACATAATCGGCTGATAATACAGCTGTCAATAAATGGGAATGGGCATAACTAGGAAGAATTTCAGCAGAATAATAATGATCCTTACCTTTTGTATTTTGGGGAGTATTATCCGTTCCGGAATAAGTAATAAGTCCACTTGTTGGCAATACCGTCTCATGATTTACAGCAAATGTTGCTTCCTTTTGATAGTTATTGTAAGCCGGTATGCCATAAATATATCGTTTCCCATCAGCATTCGTTACCGTAACTTCTGAAATATGATGGGCCGGATGTACAAGACGGTCTCGCTTGTCGGGCTGGACATTAAAAAAATTAGAATAATAAGAGGTGATTTTTTTATCAATGCCATTAATTCTAGCTTGTGAACTCACTAAATAGCTAAATACCTGATGTCTCTTTGCTCTCTGGTTTTTCTTAATTGCCTGATTAATTTCAATTGGAGTTAATGCACTATTGTACTGGGAATACCTGTTAAACTGTCTGTTAGCTATGGCATCGTTATGAATTAGATCAACCTGAAGAGGGTCGGTATCTCCTATGGATGCTACAAATGCTTCTTCATTGACAGTTTTCTCGCCAACATTTTTAAAATAACTTTGCTCATATAAAGGATCGTTGGTGCTATTGGTAGCAAAATCAACGTGGTGCAAGGCTTGATTCGCATCCTTCCATTTTTGAGTTACAGTATTTACCATGGTTCCAGAAATTGTATTTCCTCCATGTGCAGTGTTTCCACCTCCTA
>Ga0190272_10000347_pt1 | contig 25665 bp, 26 predicted proteins | sample Popmic504T_FD_133746 | JGI IMG/M metagenome (GOLD analysis project Ga0190272, IMG submission 133746) | Populus adjacent soil microbial communities from riparian zone of Shoshone River, Wyoming, USA - 504 T | ecosystem: Environmental > Terrestrial > Soil > Riparian zone | place: USA: Wyoming...
ACCTGGTGCACGGTCGCGTAGGGCTCGACCACCATCAGGTCGGGGACCCGGACGCTGTCGACCTCGCAGACCCGGCCGAGGTCGTTGCGCAGCAGGTCGACGATCATCAGGTGCTCGGCCCCGGTCTTTTCGTCGGCGCCCAGCTCGGCACGGCGGGCGGCGTCCTCGGCCGGATCGTCGGAGCGCGAGATCGTCCCCTTGATCGGCCGCGCCTGCACGACCCGGTCGCGGTCGACCGAGATGAAGCGCTCCGGCGAGGAGCTGACCACGGCGACCTCGCCGAACTTCAGGTAGGAGGCGAAGGGAGCCGGGTTGCGCCGGCGCAGGATCCGGTAGAGGTGGAAGGGATCGGGGCTGGCGTCGGTCGAGATCTGGTCGGTGAGGCAGACCTCGTAGGTCTCGCCGGCGACGATCTCCTCGAGGCTGTGACGGATGTCGGCCAGGTACTGCTCGCGACCGCGCCCGCACCGGAAGCTGACCTGCTCGACCGAGCCGTCGGCCGGAATGGGCTCGCGGCGGCTGGGCGAAGCCAGCTCCTCGCGGACCACGGCCTCGGCCGCGTCGAGCCAGCGCTCGACCTCGCCCTCGTCGCCCTTGCAGAGCGCCAGCAGGTGGGTGCGGTGGTTCTCGTGGTCGACCGCGACAACCCGGTCGGCGAGCATGAAGAGCGCGTCGGGGATGTCGGAGCTGTGCTCGTTAGGCGAGCCGCAGTCGGCCTTGCACTCGTAGCCGAGGTAGCCGACGAAGCCGCCGATCAGGCCCCGCGCCACGCCCTCGGGCGGGTCGACGCCGAGCCGGGCGACTTCGCGGTTGAGCACCTCGAAGATCGAGCGGTGCTCGACCTCGTCGCCGCCGGCGCGACTCACCTGCACGGAGTGCTCGTCGACGTCGTACTCGAGCACGCAGCGCTCTGGCCCGGCGCCCGTCCCCATGTAGGAGGAGCGCGCCAGCCAGGTCGGGGCGTCGGCACTGTCGAGCCAGAAGGCGTGCTCGGCGGCGCCGAACAGCTCTTCGAACAGCGGCTCGGTGGCCGGCTCGCCCTCGATCGTCCGGATCCGCAACTCGACCCCGGCGGCGGTCTGGCGCGGCGCCTGCTTCGGCTGCGCCGCCGCGGCCGGTTTCGCCGGCCGGCTCTTGATCGAGGTGGCGCGGCGGCGCCGGCGGCTCTGGACCAGCGAGTAGAAGTTGCGGACCAGGGTCTCGCCGTGCTCGGTCGAGATCGACTCGGGATGGAACTGGACCCCCCAGAGCGGCCGCCGCAGGTGTTCGATCCCCATCACCACCCCGTCGTCGGTCCAGGCCGTGACCCGGCCGTCGGGGCCGAGCGAGCCGGTGATCGTCAGCGAGTGGTAGCGGACCACCGAGAAGTCCTGCGGGATGTCCTCGAAGAGTCCGTTGCCGGTGTGGCGGATCTGGCTGAGCCGGCCGTGCATCGCCACCGGGGCGCTGCCGACGATCCCGTCCAGCGCCCGCCCCAGGCCCTGGTGGCCGAGGCAGATCCCCAGCACCGGCACCTCGCTGTAGCGGAGGATGTCCTGGCAGACGCCGAAGTCGTGCCACTTGGCCGGGTGCCCCGGCCCCGGCGAGAGCACGATCGCGTCGAAGTCCCAGCGCGAGAGCGCCCGCCAGGTGATCGCGTCGTTTTCGACCACCACAGGCTCTTCGCCCGTGACCCCGGCCAGCAGGTGAAAGACGTTGTAGGTGTAGGAGTCGTAGTTGTCGACCAGCAGCGTCTTCATCGCGGCGCCTCGAATCCGAGCCCGTGGGAGCCCTGGTCGAGCACGGTCTGCACGACCCGCTCGACGTGCGGGCCGCGGTCCCGCTCCAGGTGCCAGCGGATCAGGTGCGACATGTAGTGCGAGAGCGAACTGACGTCGAGCTTGGTGACCGCGTTCTGGAGGAAGGGCCTGTACATCTCGGCCTGCACGACCGCGAAGCGGTATTCGGGGTCGAGGGCTGGCTCGTCGCCGCTGCCGGCAGCCACCGCCCCGTTGCCATTGCCGTTCAGCAGCGGCCGGGCGCGGGCCCGGGCCAGGTCCCAGCCGAGGCTGTGGTCCTCGCGCAGCAGGTTGTCGGGCTCGAAGTCGACCCGCTTCGCGGTCGGGTGCATCAGGTAGTAGCCGAGCGCGACCTGGGAGGGGACCCGGTCCGCCCCCGGGTAGGCGCGCCGCACCTCGTCGCGCTGCGGGTCGGCGATCAGCTGCCCGTCGACCCACTCGACCAGATCGTCGATCAGCAGCGCTTCTTCGTCGCTGGAGGTCAGCGCCCGCTTCTGCCGCGCCACCATCCCGTAGAAGATGTCGTGCCGCGGGTGGACCGCCCCTTCGCCGGTCCCGCCTTCGGCGAACTCGTCCATCAGCTGACGGCGGCAGGTGACGTGGGAGACCCACTCCGAGCCGCAGACCTGGATCGAGGTGGTGCCGTCCAGCTCCGGCGCCGCCATCCAGTAGGCGAGCGCCCGCATGTGCTGCGTCGCCAGCCCGTCGGCGCGCAGCATCGGCATCTCTTCGAGCTCCTCGCGACCGGTCTCGTAGACCAGGACGCCGTCGTGGCGCTTGCGCAGCCGGCCCTGCTCCAGCCCGGCGGCGGTCAGTTCGTCGACCTCGGGCAGGAAGTCGGACTCGAAGAAGACTTTGTCGAAAGCGACGCCGAGCCGGGCCAGCGTCTTGCGCTGTCCCGAGATCACCCAGGCCCGCGTTTTCGACCACAGCTCGAGCGCCTCGACGTCGCCGGCGAGGACGCTGTTGATCAGCTCGTCGGCGTTGTCGTTGTGCAGGCTCGACTCGCGCGCGACCGAGTCCTCGGCCCGGTCGGAGACCCCGTTGGCGCGCCCCGCCTTGACGTAGTCGGCGTAGCAGTAGCCGACGAAGTGGTCACTCTTTTCGCCGCTGTCGGGGGTGTGACGGCCGCTCTTGACGACGCCCGCCATCGCCTCCCCCATGCTGCGGCCGACGTCGCAGATCAGGCTGCGGCGCTCGACCTCGCCGCCCGCCTGTTCGAGGGCGCTGCCGAGCGCGTTGCCGAGCGCCAGGTTGCGCAGGTGGCCGACGTGCAACGCCTTGGTCGAGTTGGCGTCCCAGAAGTTGAGCGCGAAACGCTCGCCGGCGGCGATGTCGCTCGTCTGCTCGGGGTTGCCCTCCTCCAGCGCGGCGCCCTTGCGGGCGATCCAGTCGCGGTCGAGGCGCAGCCAGACTTCGGTGCCGTCGATCTCGACCTCCTCGACCGGCCCCTGCTCCTCGATCCGCTCCAGCGCCTTGCGGCACTCGCTGCTGCGCTGCCAGGCCTCGACCCTGGGGATGAGGCGAAGATCGAAACGCTCGTGCGGGTTAAAGGGGGCTCGTGGCGTCCAGTGAACTCCGGCCTCGTCCTGGGCCGCAATTTCGTCTAGTTGGTCAAAAAGATTGATCATTGCTGGCCCTCAGCTCCCCTCTGATGCACCAGCTGGGACTCGAACCCAGACCAACGGCTTACAATGCCGCTCCTCTACCGCTTGAGGTACTGGTGCGTTTTTAACCCCTGTAGTTCCTGATTGCTCGGGAACTTTTCGGGACCCTAGCAGCGTAGTCTCGACCCTGTCAACACTCTTTGCGTATCTACGTGCATTCCGTGCCTGATACATCCCAATTCCTATCTCCCTCCAGTCGCATGCCTTTGCGTCGCGACGGCCAGACCCGCAAGCGCTGGCGCTACGTCGGCGTCTACGGCCCCGACCTGATGCTCTGCGCGGCCCGCGCCCAGGTCGGCCCCTTCGGGCAGTGCTTCTGGGGGGTCTGGGACCGGGAGGCTCAGGAGGCCCGCGAGCACACCTCGCTGCGGCCGGGCAGTAGGGAGGTGACGATGGACGGGCCGGAAATCGCGATCGAGGCCGGCGCGGTGCGGGTCCGCCTCCGCCTCGGCGAGGCCACCCCGATCGAAGCGAGGTGCCCCAGCGGCGACTCCTGGGCGTGGACGCGGAAGCGCGCCGGAGTGCCGGTCACGGGCACCGTCGAAATCGAGGGCCGGCGCCGCGAGATCCACGGACTGGCGGTCGACGACGAGTCCGCCGGCTACCACCGGCGCCGCACCAACTGGCACTGGTCGGCCGGGGTCGGCCGGGCCCGCGATGGCCAACCGGTCGCCTGGAACCTGGTCGAGGGGATCAACGACCCGGCGCGGAACAGCGAGCGGGCGATCTGGGTCGCCGGCGAGCCCTCAGAGCCGGCCCCGGTCTCCTTCGACGGCCTTGCCGGGGTCGAGTTCGCCGGCGGCGAGCGGCTCGAGTTCGCCTCGGAGTCCGAGCGCGCCCGCGACGACAACTTCCTGATCTTCCGCTCCAGCTACCGCCACCGCTTCGGCACCTTCTCCGGCGCCCTCGGCGAGCTCGAGTTGGCCGAGGGCTTCGGCGTGATGGAGCAGCACGACGCGCTCTGGTGAGCGCGTCGTGCCAGGAGGGACCGTTACTAGACCGCGGGCGGTACGGAGGGAGGCGGCACGTCCTGGAAGGCGGGGGTCGCCTCTGGACTCCCCTTGATCTCGAGCAGGCGGAAGTAGATCGTCGCGGCGGCCAGCGCACCGATCGGAGCGGTCAGGGTCGAGGCGATCAGGTTGAAGAGGATTCGTATCCCGAGGCCGTCGGAGATGCCGGCGCCGATCGCGCCCAGCACCAGGCTGGCGACGATGCCGATCAGGACCACGGAGACGATCACGCCGAAGACCTGCCAGCCGTTGTCGCGGACCAACTCGCGCGAGCGGCCGAAAGCATCCATGACGCCGCTGTGCTCGACCACGATCACCGGCGCGATCACGGCCCAGATCGTCAGCAGGATCAGGCCCGGGACCACCAGCAGGATGAACCCGACGCCGATCCCGAGGCCGGCGAGCAGACCGGCGCCGATCAGCGGCAGCACGACCGGGGCCGTCTGACTGACGAGGTCGCCGACCGAGGAGTCGCGGCGACCGTCCTGGACGTCGCGCACCAGGCTCACCACCATCCCCTGGTACAGGGTGCCGGCGATGATGCTGACCGCGAAGCTGAGCGGAAGCAGGATCAGGCTTCCTCCCGCCAGCAGGCCGTCGATGACGGCGACGATCAGGAAGAGGCCGAAGGCGACGGGCAGCAGCACCCCCGCCTGGGCTCCGTAGGTCGAGAAAATCTGGCTGAGGGTGGCGCCGACATCGAGTTTTTGTCTCATGCCGCCCTCTTCGACTCCGGCCCGGCCGAACCTCCCCCGGTTGCTTCAGCGACCGGGGAGGTACCGCAGGTGGGTGACGCCGGGGGCATCGACCACGCGGTCCAACTCGAGCCGCACCTCGTCGGCGCCGAGCCCGTCGAAAAGGCGCGCGCCGCCGCCGAGCAGGAGTGGGACGAGGTTGAGCTGCAGCTCGTCGATCAGCCCGGCCCGCAGGTACTGGTTGGCGACGTCGGCGCCCCCGCCAAGCCGGACGTCCTTGCCCTCGGCCGCCTCCCCGGCCCGCTCGAGCGCCGACTCGATCCCGTCGGTGACGAAGTGGAAGGTCGTCTCGCCCTTCTCGAGCGGGGCGCGCTCGTGGTGGGTGAGGACGAAGACCGGCGTGTGGAAGGGCGGCTCCTCTCCCCACCAGCCCTGCCAGGGATCGTCGCCCCAGGGCCCGGGCCCACCGCCGAACATCCCGCGCCCCATCACGGTGGCGCCGACGTTCCGCAGCGATTCCTCGACGAGCTCGGTGCTGGCGTTGACCTCACCACCCTCGCGGCCGTGGGGCTCGCGCCAGGCCGCCAGGCCGACGACCCACTCGTGCAGCTGCTCGCCGCCTTCGCCCAGCGGGTTCTCGACGCTCTGGTTGGGACCGGCGACGTAACCGTCCAGGGAGATCGAGATTTCGAACCTCAGCCTTGCCATTGAAGGCTCCTCCTCCGAGGGCTACTCGTAAGGGGCGTAGCGGTTGTGCAGCATCAGGTCGTTGCCATCGGGGTCCGTGAAGAAGGCCATGTGGCAGACCCCGGTGTCCATGACTTCGCCGGCGAACTCGACACCCTTCGCCTCCAGCTCCGCCCGCGCCGCCGCGACGTCATCGACGTGCAGGGCCGGGTGGGCATTTTTCTGGGGCGCGAACTCCATCCCGAATTTGGCCGGCTCCCAGATCCCGAAGCAGGTCTCGCCCGCCCAGAACTCGAAGCGACCTTTCTCGTCGGGCCGCAGCCCGAGCGTCTCGACGTAGAAGGAGCGCGAACGCTCGGCGTCAGTTGACGGAATCCCGATGAAATCTGCCTTGGTGATCATTGCTTCAGCCTAGCCAATGCTCTTGCCGGCCCTTTGCCGCCAGCCTGTGAAGAATCCCGTTCAAAACGCGACTGCGGCGGCAACCGGACCGATAGCCGGCGCATGAAGATCGCCAAGCGATTTGCCGGCCACGACCGCGAGGCCGGCTTCACCCTGGTCGAGCTGCTGATCGTGATGCTGGTGCTGACGATCCTTGCCTCGATCGCGATGCCGGCCTTCTTCAACCAGAAGACCAAGGCGACCGACTCGAAGGCGAAGGGGATGGCCCACACCGCCCAGATCGCGATGGAGACCTGCAACACCAGCAACGGCGGCACCTACTCCACGACCGGCTGCAACCTCGCCGGCCTGCGGGTGATCGAGCCGTCGATCCCGGCCACCGGCGTCGTCGTCGAACCGGGCACGCCGACCGGCGGCTACACGGTCAAAGTCACCTCGACCACCGGCAACACGTACATCGCCAGGCGCGAATCGTCGGGGACGCTCGCCTTCAAATGCACCGTTACGGCCAGTGGCCGCGGCGGCTGCCCCGGCACCGGCACCGCGGAAGGAACCTGGGGCAGCTGAAAAGAATCGGGGCCGCCCGAAGGCGACCCCGATCAGGTGCTTGGAAGCGAGTTCGGGAACGGCTGCCGGGTGGGACAACGCCCGGCCTCCCTCAGCTCGCCGGTGCCCGGGGTGGATTCCGCCGGGCGCCCGAACCTGTGCGGCGCCTAGCGGCCCTGCACCTCCAGAGTCCCCTCAAGCATGTGAATCGAAATTAGGACCACCTCCTTTCTCTGGTGATCCGATTGAAGCAAACGCGGAGGTCGGGCTCGCGGGCGGCTGACCGGCTGCTGTAGAAAGTGGCCATGACCGAATCCACGCAGGCCCTGATCTGTCCCAAGTGCGGCAGCGAGATGCGCAGCTACGAGCGCAACGGCGTCACCGTCGACCAGTGCACCGGTTGCCGGGGGATCTTCCTCGACCGCGGCGAGCTCGAGCACCTGGTCGACGCCGAGAGCGCCCATTACGACCGCGAGCCCTCACCGCAACGCTCCGAGCAGAAGGGCGACCAGCCGAAGCGCAAGTCGAAGAAAAAGAGCTTCCTCGAGAACCTGCTCGAGATGGGCGGGGAATAAAGCCCTACTCCAGGTCCGGAGTGTCGGTGCCGCCGCGCCGTTCCTCGGCGCGGATCAGGTGGTCGAAGACGAGGTCGTTCCTGCCCCGCCGCAACCGCCGCGGCAGGACCCGGCTGACCACCCTGTTGCTGGCGGTGACCGTCCGGAAGGCGGCCTCGTGGAACGCTGTCCACCGGATCCCGAAGGCCTCGCGGACCCACGGGGGCAGGGTCCCTTTGATCACCAGGTTGTTGAGGTGGCGGATCGGCTGGCTGGCGAGCGGGACCGGCTGCTCGAAGGCGACCAGCGGCGTCATCTCGAGACCGTGGGCGGTGGGGCCCGCCGCGGGCGAGGCGAGGCGTTCCGTGAACCAGGCGTCGAACTCCCGGTAGCTGGCCGGCATCGCCTCCCGCGACATCCCGAACAGCTCGCCGAAGAGCACATAGTCCTGCCACAGTTCCTCGCGCTCGGACCCGGTCAGCGGCTTGACCATCGTTTCGTACATCGTCCGCGCCGAGTCGACGATCACCGCCAGGGTCCAGAGCATCAGTTCCTGGTCGAACGCGGAGTAGGGCGTGCCCGCCGGGTGCACCCCCGCGGGTTGCCGCAGGTTGCCCTCGGCGCGCCGGTGCAGCGCGTGGACCGCCTTCAGCGCCTTGTCGGCCTCCTCCCGGGTCCCGAGCAGGACGACCTCGTGGACCTTGGCGGTCCGGGCGAGGCGCCGGAAGGGGTATTCCATCGACCGGGTGCTCTGCATGGTGGCCGTGTAGGTCAGGGGTTCCAGGGACCCCAGGACCACGGCGCGGGACCCGTAGAGGATGCCGACCGCGCGCACGCCGTGGATGCGCCTAGCGACGGATCTCCCCAGCGGGAAGTAGGAATCGGAATCGGAGCCAAGTGGGCCGTGGTCATTACTGAATTGCCATTCTGTAGTTGCTGAGAGCTTACCGAATTAGGATTCGATAAATGCCACCCGCACCGAAGACCGGGCAGCGCCGCCGCCGGCTGACGCCGGAGGCGCGGCGCGCCCTGATCGACCAGGCCGCCGCCGAGGTCTTCGCCAAACGCGGCTACGAGGGAGCCACCCTGGATGAGATCGCGCGCACAGCGGGGGTGGTCGCCTCGGTCATTTACAACCACTACCCCTCCAAGGAAGCGCTCTACCTGGAGCTGCTCGAGCGCCACAGTCGCGTCCTCCGCGAGCGGACGATCGACGCCCGGCGAGGAGCGGACATGCGCACCGAACTGCGGCGCCGGATCGACGACTTCTTCTCGACGATCGAGGAAGACGTCTTCCTCTGGAGGACGATGTTCCGCGATCCGCCGCTCAACCCCGGGATCGCCGCCGCCCACGCGCGCCTTCAGGCCAGGGCGAGCGCGGAGATAACCGGGGCGCTGGAAAACGGCGCGCTCGGGGGCCGCGCCGATCCCGATCTGCCCAGCATGGTGGCGGAGACGGTCAAGGCCGGCCTCAACGGCCTCGCCAACTGGTGGTGGGATCACCGCGAGGTCGAGCGGGCGGCGGTGGTCGAGACCGCGACCGCCCTGCTCTGGGATGGCATCTCTGGGATGGCCGATAGCCTCGGCGACGGCGATGCCCACTGAGAGCGACCAGACCACGGCGCTGCTGATCGGCGGGGAGCAGGTCGCCGGGGCCGGCGCCCCGATCCCGGTCGAGAACCCGTACACGACCGAGACCATCGTCGAGGTCGCGGCCGCCTCGCCGGAGCAGGTGGAGGCCGCGGTGGCGGCCGCCAGGGAGGCCTGGCCGGCCTGGGCGAGGATGCCCGCCGGCGAGCGCTGCGAGCTGCTGCACGAGGTGGCGCGGCGGCTGCGCGAGGACGCCGAGGGCCTGGCCCGGACGATGACCGCCGAGGGCGGCAAGCCGCTGGTCGAGAACCGCGACGAGCTGGAGTGGACCGCGGCCGCCTTCGACTACTACGCGGAGATCGGCCGCGACCACGCCGGCCGGGTGATCCCGCCGATCGAGTCGACCCAGCTGGCGATGGTCGTCAAGGACCCGCTCGGGGTGGTGGGCTGCATCGTGCCCTGGAACTACCCGCTGCTGCTGCTCGCCTGGAAGGTCGCCCCGGCGCTGGCCGCCGGCAACTGCGTGGTCTGCAAGCCCTCCGAGCTGACCCCGCTCTCGACCCTGATGCTGGCCGGTCCCTTCGGGCACCTGCCGGCCGGCGTCGTCAACCTGGTGGCCGGCGCCGGCGAGGTCGGCGCCGCGATCGCCTCCCACCCGGACGTCGACTGCGTCGCCTTCACCGGCTCGGTCGCGACCGGCAAGAAGGTCGCCGCCGCCTGCACGGCGCGGATGGCGCGCATGAACCTGGAGATGGGCGGCAAGGACGCCTTCATCGTCTGCGCCGACGTCGCCCCCCAGCTCGAGGTGGCCGCCCGCGGCGGCGCCTGGGCCGCCTTCCTCAACGCCGGCCAGGTCTGCACCTCGGCCGAGCGCTTCTACATCGCCGAGGAGCTCTTCGACGACTACGTCAGCGCCTTCGTCGGGCACACCCGCGGCCTCGTCCTCGGCGACCCGTTCGAGGTCGCGACCGACATCGGCCCGATGGTCTCCGACCCCCAGCGCGCCAAGGTCGTCGCCCAGCTCGAAGCGGCGACCGCGACGGGGGCCGAGGTCCTGGTCGGCGGCGATCGTGGCGGCGCCGAGCGGGGCCACTTCCTCTCCCCCGCCGTGGTCGTCGGCGCCGCCCCCGACAGCGCCCTGCTGCGCGAGGAGACCTTCGGCCCGGTCGCGCCGATCGTCCCGGTCGCCTCCCTCGACGAGGCGATCGAACTGGCCAACGGCACCGAGTTCGGGCTCGGCGCCAACGTCTACACCGGCGACCTCGAGAACGCCGTGCGCTGCATGCGCGAGCTGCGCGCCGGCACGGTCTGGATCAACGACCCGCTCACCGACAACGACGCCGGCCCCTTCGGCGGCTTCAAGCAGTCCGGGCTCGGCCGCGAGCTGGGCCGCGAGGGCCTCGAGGCCTTCCAGGAGACCAAGCACGTCCACATGGAGTCCCGGATCGAGCGCAAGGAATGGTGGTACCCGTACCGGGAGTATGGGGCGGGCTGACAAGAAACTCCTAAAGTCAAAGCAACCCGGCGGCAGCTCCCCAACAGGTGATCTCCGCGGCGACCCGCCGAGCGTGTTTGACGTGCACGAAGTGATCGCCACCCGGGATTGCGATGGTGGTCACGGGCCCGGTGTTGAGGGGCGGCGGGGCAGCAAAGCTGGAGGGCAGGCAGAAGCGGTCTTCCAGCCCGTGCACCTGCAGCACGGGCAACTCCGGAGGGCGCCGGGGAACCGGCATGCGGTGGGCGGCGGCGTTCGCGCGGTAGTAGGCCACCACGTCGTCCGGCGAGGTCGAGAGCAGCGCCGCGAGATGGGCATCCCGCTCTCCCGATTCGGACGGCGAGACGATCCAGTCGACGGCCTCTTCCGCAGTGGGCGGGGCGCCGCCCGCCAACAGCCTCTGCGCGTACGCCGAAGCCGCCCGCTGGGAGGGATCAACGGCTATCGCCTCTCGCAGCCGCTGCGGGTGCGGCATGCCGACCGTGACCAGACCGCTGAGGAGCTCGGGGGCCGTGTCCGCAAGCGCCCAGCCGATCACAGCGCCCCAGTCGTGACCGACGAGCAGCGGCGGTCGCACCCCGTCGGCGAGGGGGTGCGCACGGGCGGCGTCAAGGCATCTCCGCACCCCCGCAAGGAGGCAAGGAAGCGTGTACTCCGCGGGGTCTCGGGGCGACGGAGAGCGCCCATGCCCCGGGAGGTCGACGGCGATCACGAGATGACGCTTGCGCAGCGCGTCCATGACGGCCGCCCACGTGTACCACCAACCCGGAAAGCCGTGCACGAACAGCACTGCCGAGCCGGAGCCCGCGATCACGCAGTGAAGCGGAGTGCTTCCGAGAACGGACGCGCAGACCGCGTCACCCGGACGCAAGCGCATCGCGGTCACATGGGAGGCTCGGGGCGCCGCCGAGGAACCCGGAGCCCGGGACAGCGTCGATCGCGGCGAGGTCGGGGGTGCGCGTGAAGATCCGCTCGAAGAGCGTGCCGAGGATCCGCCGCGCGAGGTGGGAGCCGAGGCAGACGTGCGGCCCGGGGCCACCGAACGCGAAATGGCGGTTGGGCGAACGGTCGATCACGAACTCGTACGGGTGTCGGAACACCGCGCTGTCGCGGTTCGCGCCCCAGTACACGAGCACGGCTATGTCCCCGGGCACCAACGTACGCCCGGCGATCGCGGCGGGAGCGTTGACGGTGCGTCGCATGAAGCGCACGGGACTGGCCAGCCGCAGCACCTCCTCGACCCCGGTCTCTCTGTGCGCCTCGTAGTCGGCGGCCCAGCGCGCCCGCTGCCCGAGGTGAGTGGAGAGCAGGCGCAGCCCGGCGGTGCTGGCGCTGCGCGTGGTCTGCGAGCCCGCGTACACGAGGATGATGAAGTAGGAGCACAGCTCGGCGTCGCTCACCGCGCGGTCTTCCACGCTGCCGTTCGCGATCGACTCGAACATCGGCGATGCCGCCCCGCCCGAGCGGGCCCGCCGGCGCAGGTCGAGGGCCAGTTCGGACAGCTCCTCACAGGCCGGCACGAACCCCGGCGACTCGCCGTAGCGCGCCGCGGCGATGGCGGCGACGCAGCGATGGATCCGCTCGTGCTCTCCGAGCGGAACCCCGAGCAGCGCCCCCATGATCCCGATCGGCACCCGCGAAGCAACCACCTCGACGAAGTCGCACCGCCTCGCTTCCAGCACCACGTCGAGCTGCCGGTCCACCTCGGTGGCGATCAGGTCGGCGTGGCCGGCCACGGCCGGCGGGGTGAGCTGCCGCGAGAGGAGCCTGCGCAGGGCACGATGGCGCGGATCGTCCATCTCCATCAGATTGTCGAAGAACCGGCGCATCGGGGGCGGCATGTCGTCGAGGCTCGTGGCCCCACGCGCGGAGGAGAACACCTCGGGTTCGTGGCTCGCCCGGGACACGTCTCGCCAGCGCGTCAGCGCGTAATACGGCACCGGGTCGCCGCCGCCGTGGGCGAGGCGCCGGGCCATGGTCGTGCTCGCCTCCGCCGCCTCGAAGAACGTCCTCAGGGACGCCGCCGAGCGCTCCCAGAAGGCCGGGTCGACAACGTTGCCCTGGTCCGCCGCGACCGGCGCGTCCACCGTCACGTCCGCGCCCCCGCCCACGGACGCGGGAGAGCGCCCGGAGAGCCGGGTCGCTGGGCGGCGAAGTAGCCGAGCGAGGACACACCCAGATATGCCTTCGCGGACGACACGCCGCCCCCTGGGGCAAGAGACAGCTTCACGTACATGCGCCGGTCGAGCGCCCGGCCGTCCGCGCCGGCACCGGCGTCATAGAGCCAGCCGAGGAGCTGGCGGCGGCGCCCGGACGTACACAGGCCGGCGTCCTCCAAATCGCCCAGAACCTCGCTCCACAGCGGCTGGGCGTGCCGGTTCGACGGCGCGTACAGCTCGACTGCCGCGTCCCCGCGCAGCCCGTCGCGCCCGCACGTGAGGTGGACCTGTACCCAGCGCCCGACGGCCGCGACACGAGTCAGCAACCCGTCCTCCAGGGAAACGAAATCGCCGGGCCAGCGGGCGCGCTCGAGGACGCCCGCCAGGGCCTCCGTGGAGACCATCGCGACGAGTCGCGCAAAGGGGAAGCCACGGGGTTCCAGCGAAGCGACGTGGAGGGGCCGCCCCCCTGCCGATTCGAGCGCCGCGCTGGTATCGAGGAGCGTGCGTCGCACACCGGGGTCACGCACGAGCATCTCTTCCAGCAGCCGCTCCTCCAGCGGGGCGCCGGCGATCGCGCCCGGGTCCAGCGCCCAGAAGACGACCGGGGCGGATGCCGAGCAGCCGTCGTACTCCAGGCACACACCCTCCACAGGCGCGAGCCGCTGCTCCCAGCCGGCGACCTGCTCCTCCAGTTCCTGCGGCGCGGCGACCCGAGCGCCGGACGCGAACGCGCGGGCCAGTCGCCCGCGCTCGCCGGCAAGCCATCCGACGGCGAGGTCGACCCGCCCGTCGCCCTCGCCGAGACGTACCTCGACCCCTGCCCAACACCAGCCGGACGGGATCGCGCCTGCCAGCGACGCGATCCTCTCCCAGGCGGAGGCGCCCACGATCGGCGCAAGCCACGGCTGCGCGCTCAGGAAGCGACGCACCCGCCGTCCCCTACCCCACGCTGAGAGCGTGGGCGACGGTGGCGTGCTGGCCGCCAGGGTTGACGACCCGCACGTCATAGCGCCCGCTCCTGGAGAAGCGCCCACGCACGACGATGGTGGAGCTCAGGCCGTGGCTCTCGACGGTGACGTCCTGGCCCTGCACGGTCTCGTCCTCGCAGATGAACTCCACCGCCGCCGACGGGTCGAACAGCTCGCCACGGATCGTCAGCTCGACCGGCTCGTCTCGTCGGCAGGTGGAGGGAGCGACCTCCTGCACGTCGATTTCGTTGCCGGGCCACATGAAGCGGCGGCTGGGGATCAGCTTGCCGAGCACATCGAGCTGCTCGTCGACCATCAGGCGCTGAACCTCGGCGACGTCGCGGTTCAGCATCGCCGCCCGCGGCTCGTGCTCCAGTACCTCGTAGTCGTCGAGAACCGCTTCGGGCTCGCAGTCGAAGCGCTCGCGCAGCGTCGCCTCGCGGCTGAGGTCTGCAATTAAATGGAACAGCATCGGTTTGTCCTTTCTCGTGATTAGGCGAAAAACGGGTCGGTGGACCACACCTGGTTCGGTTGGTCGGGGGTCCAGTTGGCGACGAGCAGGTCCGACGCCGGCCAGAAGCGGGACGTGACCTCAACGGTGTCGCCCGCGCCGAGCGGGTGTCCGACCGAGACGTATGGGGAATGGGGCGCCCACGCGAACTCGCCGGTGCCGAGCGACCTGCCGTTGACGGACACGTCGTCGACGTGACGGGTGCCGGTGCCGGGAAGGGTGACGATGGAGCCGCCTGGCCGCTCGCGGGTGAAGCTGAGCGTCTCCACCGTTGCGGCCTCGCTCAGGGCACCGAGGCCGAGCTGCTCTGGAACGCCGTGGGCACTGGTGCGCACCGTCGGCTCGTTCGCCAGGCTGCCATCCGAGCCGGTGAAGCTGAGCAGCTCCCCGCGCTCCGCGGTGGCGTTCCAAGCGCCCGAGATCAGGCCGGGGCCGCGGCCGCCGCCTTGGTCCACCAGCACCTGGTTGGAGGCGAACTCGAGGCCGCCGTACGACCAAACCGGGGCAGAGCCACCACTGGGCCGGTAGGCGCGCAGGCGCGAGCTGCCGTCGTGCGTCTCCCAGGCGGAGACGGTGACGAGAACCTCGTCGGAGGCGATGCTCGCGACCGAGCCGGCGAAGGAGAACACCCACTCATCCTTGCTCTGCCACGACGGTACGGTCGCGATCGGTTCCCCCTCGCCAACACCCGCGGGATAGATGTAGACGCGTTGCCCGAATACCACCAGGGCCAAGCGCCCAGAGCCGTCGACGTCCGCTGCCACCGCGGCCCCGGCAGGGGTTGCGACATCAGCCGTCCAGCCGGCACGGGCCGAGAGGCCGCCGTCCGCGTTGAAGTAGGCACGCGTACGCCCGGGCCCCGAGGGCTGGTCGCGCACCACCGGGACGATCAGGTCGAGGCGACCGTTTCCGGTGAGGTCGGCGAGGTCGACATCGAGTGCCTCGTAGCTCTCCTCGGTCTGGAACGACGGCTCGCGCTCGATGCCGGAGCCAGCGTTGAGGTATGCCTTCACGCAGCCGCTGGCGCGGTTGTGGTCGGCGTCCGTGCACACCGCCACCACCAGGTCGAGCTCACCGTTGCCGGTGAGGTCGCCGAGGCACACCCCCATGTGACGAGCGCGGTCGCCCGAGACCCAGTCGGGTGCGGCGGCGAACGGCTCGGAGCCGCCACGGTTGTAGAAGATCTCGACCGGCTCCTCGTTGAACTCGTTGCCGCTGGCGATCACGAGGTCCAGCAGGCCGTTGCCGGTGAGATCCGCGAGCGCCACGCCCGTGGCGTAGCGCGGCTCGGGGTTGGCGAGGGCGCCGGCGGGCGCCACGTCTTGGTTTCCTGGGGATGCCATCTTGCTCCTATCTGCGACCGAGGGCCGCTGGCTGTTCGCTTGCCGCGAGCAGGACCCGCTCGTCGGCCATGTACATCCAGTCCAGCTCGCTACGCGCGAGCGTCCGGTATGCGTCCTGCGGCGCCTCGACCAACGGCTCTCCGCAGAGGTTGAAGCTGGTGTTGAGCACGAGGGGAACCCCGGTGAGGGCGTGGAACGCCTCCACCACCCGCCGCAGCGAGCCGCCCTCGCCGGGCCCCAGCAGCTGGATGCGACAGGTGCCGTCCACGTGGGTGACGGCGGGGATCTCCGAGGCCCGCTCGGGACGAACGTCGACGACGCTCATCATGAACGGGGCGACGCGGTCGACCGCGAACCACTTCTCGACGTGCTCCGCAAGGACGGCGGCAGCGAACGGCCGGAACCACTCGCGGCGCTTGGTCCGATTGACGGCGGCGCGCCCGTCGGATCGGCGCGGGTCGCAGAGGATCGAGCGGTGGCCGAGGGCGCGGTTGCCCGCCTCCGAACGACCTTCGACCAGGGCGCCGACCTCGCCGTTGGCGAGGCGCCGGGCGAGGTCACCGGGGGTACAGGCGACGCCCTCCGCCAGCGACTCCGTGGCGCCGGCCGTACCGTGGTCCAGGCCGGAGAAGAAGAGGTCGGGGGTACCACCGGTGGGCAGGCCCTGCATGCGGTACGCGGCGCCGACGGAGATACCGCCGTCGTCGGAAAGGGGATCGAACCAGAAGCGAACGCCGTCGAGCGCCCGCGCGTAGACGCCGTTGGCGACCGAGTTCTGGGCGAAGCCGCCGGTGACACAGACCTGACGGATGCCGGTGCGCCCCACCCACGCCTCGATCAGCTCGAGCGTGCGCCCGGTGGCACGCTCCTGTGCGGCGGCGGCGAGGTCGGCATACGGCTGAAAGGTGGAACGGTCGATGGCGCCACGCAGCACCGGCAACGGCTGCCCGCCCCCATCGGGCACGGGGACGACGCGATCAGCGCGGCCGTACGCGGCCAACCCCATCGTCTTGCCGGCGTCGAGAACGTCGAAACCGAGGTGGCGGCTGACGGCGTCGTACTCGTCGCAGACGCCCGGGCCGCCCACGAGCAGCTCGCCGGCGAAGTCCTGCGCGACGGGGGCGCTGGCGTGCAGGTGGAGGCGCCGCCAGGATGCCCGGGGGCGCCCGGAGACGACGAACACGCTCTCCTTCTCCTCCGCGCCGCCAGCGTCCAGGGTGGCACCCGCGGCGTCCACGACCACGACCAGAGCCTCCGTGAAGGGGGAGCCGCCGAAGGCGCAGAGCGCGTGGTAGAGATGGTGCTCACCCCAGCCGTCCTCCACTGCGGCGCGGGGCGCCATGCGCGCCAGCAGCCGGCGGAAGTACCGGCTATAGCCGTCGTCGCGGCGAAACCCCAGCCAGTTGACGATCAGCGCCCGTTCGACGTCCTCGAGCAGCCCGGCTCGCCACGCAGCGCGCAGGGAGAAGTAGGGGACCGTGTCTCGCTTGCGCCGCGAGAAGCGCTCCTCCTTGCTGTAGAAGCGGATCCGAGAGCGCTCGTCGAGCACGCACACGCTCGCGTCGTGGGTGTAGTTGATAGCGAGCGAAGCCGACACGGCAGCCTCAGTCCTCGCGCCCGATGTAGTCGTCGAGCACCTCGTGGAAATGAGCGATGCCCCGCTCGAAGCTGCTGAGCAGCGGGCGCCGGAACGCCCGGGAGCGCATCCCGCGCTGGACGTTCGGCAGGTTGTAGGCGTCCTGGTCGAGAGCCTGGCCGAGCGACTCATCACCGTGCCGGTGCCGGCGGTGGACGGGTCGCAGCGGGCGGTCAGCGCCCGAGGGCATCCGCTCGAAGATCGCCAGGTCCCAAAGGCTGCGTTCGGGATCGCTCGGATCGGGTCTGAATCGATGCAGGACGAATCCCTCGGAGTGGACGTTCATGGCGACGTTCGGGAAGACGCTGTACTGGAAGTCGTCCGTGAGCTGCTCGTCGGAGAGGCCGGAGAGATCGACCCCGGCCCCCTCCGCAAGCGCGCGCTTGGCCCGCTGGAGCGCGCCGCGGACGCGCTCTGGGGAACCATCTACGGAGGCCTCGTCGAGCCCGACGCACAGCAGCATCTTCCGCAGGTCGGAGTTGAGCGTATCGCGATCGCCGGCATAGCCGGACGGGCGCCCGAACGGCACCTTCGCGCGGCCGTGACTGCCGATCGGCTCCATCGTGACGGCGGAGTCGTCGACGAAGGCCTGGAGCTGTGGGTGAGTGGCGTTGAGGTGGTAGGACTCGCTGAAGGCCTCGACCGCGATCTTCCAGTTGCAGTCGATCTCGATCGTGCGGTCGTCGATGAGCACCTGCTCGTCGAACCGGTAGGGAAGCCACTCCTCGGTCAGCGAGCCGAGGTAGTCGTCCAGCGGCTCCGCCTCGGGGTCGAGCGAGAACCACACGAAACCGCAGCGCTCGGCGCAAGGCAGCGGCTCGAGCGCGAGCCTGCCACAGGTGAGCTGCTGGCCGAATGACGGCTCGTCGAAGACGTGGAGCAGCTGCCCGTCGAGACCGTACTCCCAGCCGTGGTAGCCGCACCGGAAGCGCTCGGTCCTTCCCCGTGCACGGTGGGCGAGGCGGTTGCCGCGGTGGAGGCACACGTTGTGGAACGCCTGGATCTGGCCGTCGGCGTCGCGGACGATGAGGATCGACTCGCGGCCCACCTCGGTGGTGACGAAGTCGCCGGCGCCGGCGAGGTCGCTCGCGAAGGCACCGAGCAGCCACACCCGCTCCCACATCCGCTCCCACTCGAGCTCGGCGAACGCGCGGTCCACGTAACGCGCCCCGAAGGCCGCCTGTCCTAGCCCGGCGGTCATGGCGCCTGGGGGTGGAGGCGCCAGCCACCGATCGTGTAACGCCGCCGCGTCCCCCGTACGGGCAGCACCTCATGGTGGCGGTGGGCAGCGAGATCGAACAGCACCAGGCGGTTGAAGCGAGGCTCGACGTCGACCTTGCGGCCGTCGGCATGCCACAGGCGCAGCTCGCCTCCTTCCCCCGGCTGCCAGTCGCCGAGGTAGAGGACGAACGCCACCTGACGCCCGCCGCCACGATCGCTGTGGCGTGCCAGGAAGTCGCCCGGACCATAGGCGTAGACGGTGACCGGCGTCGGTCCGCCGAGCGTCTGGCCGCTGAGCGCTTCGAACAGCTCGCCGCCCACGGGGCCGAGCAGCGCGTGTTCGAGTTGGGCGAAGGTGACGGCGCCCTCGCTCTCGGATTCGGTCGCGCCGGTCATCACCCGGAAGCGGAACATGCGGTCCTCGACCGGCGCGGCGCTCCAGCGCCGCTCAGCGACGGCCCCGTTCGCGGAATACAGCCCGTGTGAAGCACTTAAGCTGACCCCCTGATCGAAGAAGCTGCGAACCGCGAGCGCGGCCCGGCCGTCGAGCACGCCGTCAAGCACGAGCAGGCGGAGGGGATGCGAACGGAACCCTCGGCGGGCGCGGGCGAGCGCGTCCGGGTCGAGACAGGCGGGGCTGAACAGCTTCGCGCCGGTGACGACCGCACTCACGACGGCGCCTCGGGCAGGCGGGCGACCATCAGCGACATCCAACGGTTCGTCTCGACTTCGTAGTCGGCGTCGGCCAGCAGGCCGGCGGTGGCCTCGATCATCCCCGGGTGCACCTCGAGGTATAGCGCCCCTCCGCCGCGCAGCCATGTGGGGGCCTGCGCGGCGAGCGCCCTGGCGGGCTCGAGACCCGTGGGGCCGCCTACCATCGCCAGGTACGGGGTGTTCTCCCGGACATGGTTGGGTTCGGCTGCGTACTGCTCAGGGGTGAGGTAGGGCGGGGTGGCGACGGCGATGTCGACCCGACCACGTAGACGGTCGGGTAGCGCGTCGAACCAATCGCCGAGCGCAAAACTCACTTCGAGGCCATTCTCCTGGGCGTTCCGACGTGCCACCTCCAGCGCCTCGGGACGCAGCTCGGTCGCCCACACCTCGATGCCCGGGGCATGTGTCGCCATCGTCAGGGCCGCCACCCCGACACCGGTGCCGAGGTCGACTACCAGCTCTGCCGAACGGGCAAGCGCCTCACGGGCGACCTGCCTGCCAAGTGCCGCAGAAAACTCCCGCGGGCGCAGTACCCGCCTATCGGCGAACAGCGTAAGCGGGGTGTCCATTGACTGGGGGATCTCGATAGATGCGAGGGCGACATCGTCTGCACCGAACTACTGAGAATTCAACAATCAAAACTACAATAAATAAACAACTCTTATGTTCGGACGGTTCAGCGCGGTCCGGTTAGCGCCGCCCCTCGGCCCGCGCCTGCAGCAACTCGCGTTCGCGCGGGTTGCTGCTGATCGCCGCCGCCCGGGCGAACTCCGCGCTCGCCTCTTCGGTGCGGCCGAGCCGCTCGAGCAGCTCGCCGCGGGCGGCCGGCAGCAGGTGGTAGCCCGCGAGCGCCGGCTCGTCGGCGAGTCCGTCGAGCAGCTCCAGCCCGGCTGCCGATCCGAACGCCATTCCCACCGCGACGGCCCGGTTCAACCTCACGACCGGCGAGCGGGTGAGCGCCGCAAGTCCGTCGTAGAAGGCGACGATCCGCTCCCACTCGGTCTGCTCGGGGGTTCGGGCCCGGGCGTGGCAGCCGGCGATCCCGGCCTGCAGCGCGTAGGGGCCGAGCGGCCGCCCCAGCCCTTCGGCCCGCTCCAGGCCCTTCAGGCCGCGCCCGATCAGGACGAAGTCCCAGCGCGAGCGGTCCTGCTCGGGCAGCGGGATCGCCTCCCCCGCGGTGCCCGTCCGGGCCGGGAAGCGCGACGCCTGCAGCTCCATCAGCGCCAGCAGGCCGAGCGCCTCGGGCTCGCGCGGCGCCAGCCCGACGAGGATCCGGCCCAGCCGCATCGCCTCCTCGCAGAGGTCGGCCCGGATCCAGTCCTCGCCGCCGCTGGCCGCGTAGCCCTCGTTGAAGATCGCGTAGATCACCTCCAGCACCGAGCCGAGCCGCTGCTCGCGCTCGGCGGCGCCCGGCACCTCGATCGGCACCCGCGCCTCGGCCAGGGTCCGCTTGGCGCGGACGATCCGCTGCGCCACCGTCGACTCCTTGGCGAGGAAGGCGCGGGCGATCTCGGCGGTGCTCAGCGAGCCGACCAGGCGCAGAGTCAGCGCCACTCGCGCCTCGGTGGAGAGCACCGGGTGGCAGGCGGTGAAGATCAGGCTGAGCAGATCGTCGCCGATGTCGTCGTCGGCGACCGCGGCGAGGTCGGGTTCGGCGAGGCGCGCCCGCAGCTCGACTTCGCGGCCCAGCTCCTCCTGCTTACGGGTCGCCATCTCACGGTGACGGATGCGGTCGATCCCCCGGTTCTTCGCGGTCGTCATCAGCCAGGCGCCGGGGTTGTCGGGAACGCCCGCCGCCGGCCACTGCTCCAGGGCGGCGAGCAGCGCGTCCTGGGCCAGGTCCTCGGCCACGCCGACGTCCCCCGTCATCCGCGCCAGCCCGGCGATCAGCCGGGCCGACTCGATCCTCCAGACCGCGTCGATCGCGCGGCGGGCGTCGTCCCCCTCCATGCTCAAATCGCCCGCCGCGCCCTCCGGCCCCGCTACTGGTTCTGCTCCGCCTGGGCCCGGATGCGGTCCTCCTGCTCGCGCAGCTCCGGGGTGAGCTCCTCGCCGAAGTCGTCGGCCTCGAAGACCTGGCGGATTTCGATTTCGCCCGGCTTGTCGTGCGGGTTGGGGCAGCGCTTCATCCACTCCACCGCCTCCTCGAAGGAGCGCACCTGCAGCAGCCAGAAGCCGGCGATCAGCTCCTTGGTCTCGGCGAAGGGGCCGTCGATCACGGTCCGCTCGCCCTCGCTGCCGAAGCTGACCCGGGCACCCTTCGAGGTCGGGTGCAGACCCTCGCCGCCCAGCATCACACCGGCCTTGACCAGCTCCTCGTTGAACTTGCCCATCTCGGTGAGCAGCTCCTCGCTCGGCATCACGCCGGCCTCGGAGTCCTCGTTCGCCTTGACAATCGCCATCACCCTCATCTCGCTGTCCTTTCGGTCGTCTGTGCGGAAGCCCGGTGTCCCGATATTCCCGCCTTTACCCACTACGACGAGCGAAGGTCGGCGAAATCGACACGGCTCGTGAAATTCCTCGGGCGGCCCCGGTCAGATCGGCAGCCCGAGCCTCTCGGCCAGCATGCGTCTGGCGCTGCCTTGAGATCGAATCCCAAAGCCGAGCAGGATCGCCGCGGCGACTAGGAACGCGTACTCCGGGGCGGTCGCGTGCCCCAGCTCATCGTGCCGGAAAGCAACAAACGCAATCGTCGCGACGGCCAGAGCGCATGCGGCTCCTACGTCCTCCCATAATTCAGATCGATAGTCCTTGACCACCGGCCAGAGAGCTGACGAATAGCTGGATCGATCGAGGCGTTGGGCGATCGAGGCGACCACCGAGGATGCCAAGAGGGCCCACAAGGCAAGGCCGCCAAACCAATCGACCGGAAGATCTCCACCTGACCGTGTCCCTGGCCGAGCGATGATGTAGAGCTCGACGACGGTTAACGCCATCGGCAAGGCGATGTCCAGAATCGAAGGCCGAAGATGCACTATGACCAGGCCGACAGATTGCCCGTAGTAGGTAAGCAGCACTCCGATGAACGCCACGACCACAAGCGCCACACGCGGCAAAGAGAAACCATCGTTCGCCAAGCTGACGAGAGCAAGCCCTCCACCGGCAAGGGTGACTCCCTTCATCACGTTGTAGAGACCGGAGTAGTGATCAGGCCCGTGATTCTTGATGCGGGCGATCACATCCGCGTGATCGAGCCTGTGACTGTGTGGGGTCGCTGGGGGCGTCCACCTTCGGGGAGCGCGATGGCGACGATAGTCAGGCAACAGATCCTCCAACACGACACGAGCTTGCAGTCAGGGATTCTCACCATCTCGGTTCGATGCCGGGGAACCATACTTCGCACCAGGCACGGACCTTCATCCCTTTGACGCGGATATGAGGCGGCAGGCAACCCGCCGTTGCTGATCTGCGAGCCTGCCGCGGTGACGCTGCTGGCGGCAAAAGTCCTGCTCTCTCCGCTCTGCGTGGTCGCCGTCTCCCTGGCCGGCCGCCGCTGGGGGGTGGCCGTCGCCGGCGTGCTCGGCGGGTTGCCCGTCGTCGCCGGCCCGATCCTGCTGGTCGAGACCCTCCTTCATGGCCGTGACTTCGGTGCTGAGGCCGCCGCCGGCACCCTGCTCGGGCTCGCCGCCCTAACCGCCTTCGTGGTCGTCTACGGCCGGGTCGCGGCGGCGGCCGGTCCGGCCCCGAGCGTGCTCTGCGGCTGGACGGCGTTCCTGCTCGGCGTCGTCCTCCTCAGCCCGGTCCGACCGGCGCCGGCACTGTCGCTGGTCCTGGTCGCCGGCTGCCTCGCGCTCGGCCTCAAACTGCTGCCGCCCGCGCCGGCGGCGCCGACCGTCCCCACGCCGCCCTGGTGGGACCTCCCCGCCCGCGCCCTCGCCGCGCTCGGACTCGTGCTCGCGCTGACCGCCGCCTCCGGCGCTCTGGGCCCTCACCTCAGCGGCCTGCTGGCGCCGTTCCCGATCGTCACCAGCGTCCTCGCCGTCTTCACCCACGCCCAGGGCGGCATCGCCCAGATCGGCTTCCTGCTGCGCAACTTCCTCTTCGGCTTCTACGGCTTCGCCGCCTTCTGCTTCGTGCTCGCGATCGCCCTGCCAACGCTGACGACCGCGGCCGCCTTCGGCCTCGCGACCGCGGCGGCACTCGCGGTGCAGGCGACGACCTTCCTGCTGCGCGCCCGCCTCCTGCCCGCACTTTCCCAGGCGGCGATTACCTCAAGGTAATCGACCCGCCTACCTGCTCGGGCTAAAGTCGCCCTCGATGGCACCGGTTCAGTCTCAGCCCGAGGTCGGGTCGCTCCTGCGGCAGTGGCGCGAGCACCGGCGCGTGCCTCAGTTCGAGCTCGCGCTCGACGCCGGGGTCTCGGCCCGCCATCTGAGCTTCGTGGAGACCGGCCGCTCAAAGCCCGGCCGCGAGCTGTTGCTGCGGATCCTCGAGCAACTCCAGGTTCCCTTTCGCGAGCAGAACAGGATCCTGCTCGCCGCGGGTCACGCCCCCGCCTTCCCGGAGCGCTCGCTCGACGACCCCGACCTGGCACCGGTGCGAGATGCGCTCGACACGATCCTCTCCCGCCACGAGCCCTACCCGGCGGTCGCGGTCGATCGCGCCTGGAACCTGATCGCCGCCAACTCGGCCATGCTCGCCTTTGCCGGGTCCGTCGAGATCGATCCCGCGCTGCTCGAGCCCCCCGTCAACGTGATCCGCCTCGGCCTCCACCCGCGTGGGCTGGGGCCGCTGTTCGTCAACCTCGGCGACTGGCACGCGCACTGGCTCGACCGGCTCGAACGCCAACTGGCGGCAACGGGGGACGAGTGGCTCGCCACCCTGATCGAGGAGGTCGCCGGCTACCCCGTGCCCGAGCCCGAGGTCGCGCCCGAGATGGCGGGCGGCGAGATGCTCGGCCCGGTCAGGGTGCGCACCCCCGACGGCGGCGAGCTCTCCTTCTTCGGCATGTTCGCGAGCTTCGACACCCCGTTCGAGGTGACCAGCTCGGAGCTGGCGATCGAGCTGCTCTTCCCCGCCGATCGGGCGACCGCCGAGGTGCTGCATGAGCGGGGATCGGGATGATGCCCAGGCGCGCGCAGTGGATCGCCGGCGCGGGCGGAGGGCTCTTGATCGTCTCCCTGTTTCTGCCCTGGGCGGCTGCCGGAGAGGCCGACCGAACCGGGTTCGAGCTTTTGACGATGGGCGACGTCTTCCTGTCGATCGTCGGGCTGGTCGCGATCGGAGCCGCCCTCACGCGGGGGCGCTGCGGGGTTTTTCGCGCCGATCTGTCCATCAACGGGGCGGCCGATCTGCTCGGTGTGGTGGCGACCGTCCTGCTCGCCTGGCTGGTCCTGTTCGACTTCCCGCCTGGCGCCAGCCGCGAGGTTGGCGTCTTCCTGGCCCTGGCGGCGGCGATCGCCATCGCCGGCGGGGTTGGGGACTACAGCCCGCTGCGAGGCGCCCCCCTGTTTCCCCGCATCGACGGGGGCGAGCCGCGTCCTCCCGCCCAACCTTGAGCTAGCGCGGCCCGTCGGTATGCACGAACAGCACCGGGTCGCCGAGGCGGCCCTCCGCGCGCAGCGCCAGCAGGCCGGCCATAGCCTTGGCGGTGTAGACGGGGTCGAGGGATAGCCGCTCCTCTGCAGCGGAGGCGGCGACGCGCGTAGCGGCCTCGGTGGGGTGGCCGTAGCCCGCGCCGATCTGGTCGCGGGTCAGGTCGAGCATGCCCGCCTCGACCTGGAGCCGGCCGAGGCGCGCCCCGCGGCGCTCCAGCAACGCGGCGGTGCGCCGCGCGAGGCGGGCGAGCACCGGTGCGTCGAGGCGGAGCTGGTCGTTGACGACGACCCCGACGACGCGGGTGCGCAGGCCGGCGAGCTGGAAGCCGAGTGCCAGGCCGGCCGCGGTTCCGCCGGTACCGACCGGGACGACGGCGTGCGCCGGCTCGGGCAGCGAGCCGTCCTCGACCTGGGCGGCGATCTCCAGCGCCGCCTCGACATAGCCGAGCGCTCCGACCGGCGAGGAGCCGCCGGCCGGCAGCAGGTACGGCGGGCGCCCACCGCGGGCGTTGCGGGCGATCAGCCACGGCAACATCGCCACGGTGCGCGCCTTCGTGTGGGTGCGGTAGATACGCGCACCGGAGGCATCGAGGCGGGCGAGCTGGGCGCTGACGTGGGCGTCGATCGGTTGGTCGACGAGCGCGAGCGCGGTCTCGAGGCCGTGTTCGCGGGCGTAGAGCGCGGTCGCCAGCCCCCAGTTCGTGCCGAGCCCGCCGAAGGTGAGGATCGAGCGGCGGCCGCGGCGCCTGGCGTCGGGGATCAGCCACTCGAGCTTGCGCACCTTGTTGCCACCCCAGCCGCCCGAGCCGAAGGCGCCGTCTTCCTTCACCCAGACACCGAAACCGGCCAGCTCGCGGACGGGCGTGGGGCGCTCGGACAGGACGAGATGAGGCAGGGTCCCGGCCAGGGCCGGGAAGCGCTCGTGCAGGAAGGGGGTCATCTCATCGGCTACGCATTGCCACAGTAGCCGCAGCGAGGCGTGCCCACCCGGCGATCTTTCTGACAGCTCGAGCAGCTGGCGATCACCGCTCGCCCGCACCCCTCGCAGTGCGGCTTGCCGCGATGGGGGAACCCGCAGAACGGACACTCCCCACGACGAACCCGCCGGGCCGGAACCCGTTTCGCGAGGAAGCGCTGCAGGGCCACGAA
>Ga0190272_10000348_pt1 | contig 25566 bp, 16 predicted proteins | sample Popmic504T_FD_133746 | JGI IMG/M metagenome (GOLD analysis project Ga0190272, IMG submission 133746) | Populus adjacent soil microbial communities from riparian zone of Shoshone River, Wyoming, USA - 504 T | ecosystem: Environmental > Terrestrial > Soil > Riparian zone | place: USA: Wyoming...
TATGGTAATTTTTACTCAACGCATATTCCGCCCGACTTTCCTGTTGCTGCTGGTTTTCCTGGTCTCTTATAGCGTTTACGCAGGCGGCACGCTGGACCCGAATTTCGGTACCGGCGGGAAGGTCAGTTTCCACGTTAACGGGACCGACTTCGCAAGAGCCGCGGTGCTGCAGCCGGATGGGAAGATCGTTATGGTTGGGAGTTCCAGCCCGCCGGGGCAAAGCGGTGGTTTTTGGAGTTTTGCCGTGGCCCGGCTTAACACCGACGGCACTTTGGATAATACCTTCGGCACCAACGGGAAGGTGCGGACCGATTTCGGTACCCTGCAGGAGGATGTCGCGCAGGCGGTAGCCCTTCAGCCGGACGGGAAAATTGTCGTCGGCGGATACACCCTCGGCAACGGGATATTCGCGATCGCTCGCTATAACGCGGACGGCACCCTGGACACCAGCTTCAATGGCGGGAAAGTAACGACCGATCTTGAGGGGAGCGTCAGCGAAAAGATTGAAAATGTGTTTGTCCTGCCCGATGGGAAGATCCTGGCCGTTGGGGGGTATTCCGGGAGCTTTCCGAACCCTCCGGCGGGAATTGGATTGGCGCGTTATAACCCGGATGGAACACTTGACGCCGGTTTTGGAAGCAATGGAAAATTCATTATCCAGTTTTCCTCGTTATACACCCGCTTCGGCGGGGCCGCGGTGCAGCCGGACGGCAAGATCCTTATTACCGAGGAGTATGGATTCAATATACTCGGGTGCATCCCGTCCAAGACGGTGGTCTGCGGCAGGAACCAGGCGTTTCTGCTTCGTTACACCCCGCAAATGACATTCGACCGGAAATTCGGCAGAAGATTCGGGAAGGAATTCGCCAGATGGGGGGACATGACCCAAGCCCTGGATTCGATCTCATTGGAATCCGACGGGGACATTCTGATCACCGGCAGTCCGGTCATGAGACGGTATACCAACCATGGGCGGTTGGAGACGGTTTTTGCGCGGGTGCCTCAGACGTTTCATAATCTATCGGTGAGGGCGCTGGCCCAGAGGCCTGACGGCAAGGTCGCCGGATGCGGCGTTGACAGGCTGAACAATCATGACGACCTTGTCACGGCGCTGTTCAATGCTGACGGCAGCCTGGTCGGGTTCGACCGGCGCGACTTTTTCGGCGCCGAGGATAGCTGTAATACGATACTGGCGCAGCCCGATGGGAAGATACTTATCATTGGGTACGCGCAGATAGCTCAGCAATCCCTATATAGTTTTGCGGCTATTAGATACCTGGATATTACGCCATAAGAAAGTTCAAGGTTCGAGATCGACCAGACCGTCTGAAAAGGCGGTCTTTTATTTTCGCCCTTGCTTGCGCGCGGGCTTCTGCCTGTTAGACACTGTTATCATAATTTTATGGCAGATACGATCGCGGCATTGGCGACACCCCAGGGGAGAAGCGGGATAGGTGTGATCCGCCTGAGCGGTGACAGGTCGCTGGAGATCGCCCGAAAACTGGCCGGTGAACCTGGCTTCGATCCCGCACCGCGCAAGGTCGTGCTCAAACACCTCCGCGACCCCGGATCGGGCGAGGTGATAGATGAGGCCCTTATAACCTATTTTAAAGCGCCGCATTCGTTTACGGGCGAAGACGTGGTCGAGATCAGCGGGCACGGCTCGCCGGTGATGCTGCGGCAGGTGATCGACCTCTGCCTTAAGCTCGATGCCCGGCTGGCCGAGCCGGGTGAGTTCAGCCTCCGGGCGCTGGCAAACGGCAGGATGAATCTCGCGCAGGCCGAGGCCATCCGCGACCTGATCGACGCTCAGACGACCGCTTCGGCCCGCCAGGCCGTGCGCCAGATGCGCGGCGAGTTTTCAAACCAGCTGCAGCCGATCAAGGACGATCTGCTTGATGTGATCGTTGTGCTGGAATCGGCGCTCGAGTTCGTCGAGGACGATCTGCCGGAAACACAGGCGGCCTCGATTAAGGCCAGGCTGATAGATATTCAGGCCGGGATAGGACGCATCGCCTCGACATTCAGGGCCGGAAAGCTGCTTCGAGAGGGGTTGAAGGTCGCGCTGGTCGGGCGGCCCAATGTCGGTAAATCGAGCCTTTTCAATGCTTTACTGGGTCACGACCGGGCCATCGTTACCGAGATAGCAGGCACCACGCGCGACCAGCTTCACGAAAAATTCACCATAAATAATATCCCGATCGCGCTGATCGATACCGCGGGCCTGAGGGAGACGACCGACACAGTCGAGAGCATCGGCGTGGAGCGCTCGCGCCGGACGATGGCTGATGCCGACCTGGTCGTGGTGATGCTCGACGGCTCGGAGGATCTGACCGATGAGGACCGTGAAATAGCCGCGGGGGCTCACGACCTGAACCACCTGATCGTAATAAATAAGATAGATAAGTCTTCGGCGGAAAGGATCGAGGCTTTCAAAGAAGACGCCGTTTCAAAGATCGAAGATCAAAGATCAAAGGTCATTGTCATCTCGGCAAAAACCGGCGAAGGTTTGGACGAGCTGCAGAAAGCGATCATCGAGCCCTTCGCGCCCGGCGATATCGAGAGCGCCGGCTTTCTCGTATCCGACGCCCGCCATCACGACCTGCTGCTCCGCGCCGGCAGCGAGATCGAGAAGTCGCTCGACCTGCTCGAGCAGCGAATGAGCGAGGAGATCGTCCTTATCGGCCTGCATAACAGCTTGCGCTACCTCGGTCAGATCACCGGCGAAACGACGACGGAAGACATGTTGACGAGAATTTTCTCGACATTTTGTATCGGGAAGTGAAAACCCGCTACTCCCCGCTAAATCGAGTTGCAGGATCCCGACAATAAGCTTTTGCTTTCGCGGCCTTTTTTTCCTCCTCGGCCAGTACGGCCCGGAGCTTTAAGATTTCCGCCTGCTTTTCCTCTTTTTCGTGGCCATTCAGCAATTTCGACCACGATTCGAGTATTGCCGCACGGTCTTTATAATAATTAACAGATAACCTATTCCCCGAAAAATACCTTGATTCAAATTGGTCGGGGGGATAGGCTCGGCGCCACCCGGGGTCAAGTCTTCCTAAAAAGTCAAATAATCGAATTGCGTTTTCGTAACGCCGTATTGCTGAGCTCGAGTTTACCTTTCCTTCGAATTCGCTAAATTTAGCAACATAATAAGAATAACTCTCTATTTTTGACAATATGGAAGGATGGGCAATTTCATTATTTATGTAAAGGTAACCCAACTGAACATATCTATCGATGGTAGGCTCATAAAGTCCTATTAATTGTTCATAAATCGGCAAGGCAAGAGCATTTTTCCCCTGTCTGAAATAAAAATGGGCTAAATCAGCACTGCTCCTCGGGTTAATAATAGGATTTTCAGGGTACCTTTTTTTCCAGGTATCAATAGCTTCCTTATAAAGTGCCTCAGCTTCCGCATAGTTACCCAAACCCTCGTAGCTATGGGCAATTTGCCCTATCGCATAAGTTTCATTTCTCGAATATAATCCGCCCACTTTTTTTGTAAGTTTCCGCATTCTTTGCGAAAGGATCAACGAACGGTCGAACTGCTCCTTTCCACTGTAATAGTCTGCGACGCTGCTAAATCGGTGGTAATTATCGTCGTTAGTATCATCTTCCGGCAGCTTGATCAGGCTTTCATAGGTCATATCAAAGTACTTACGGGCTTCAATATCCTTTCCTGTGGTTTGATAAAACTTGCCCGTTTGAATCCACATTTCAAGATCGTAAGCATCGCGAACAGGTTTGCTAACCAAACGAGCTTTGTCGATTCCGTCAAGATAGACCCTTTCCGCTCGTCCGCAATTGCCCTGACTAATATATAATCCCGCCAGCTTGATAAAATCGTTGGCATTAAAAACGTTGGATTTATTCACCTTAAATTCCAAGTCGTTGATCTCTTTCGCTAACTGTTCATAATGACCGGAGTCGATTGCCGGGTCAGGCTTTGGAGCAGACCGGTTCGCCTTGGCCAACCTGTCATAAGTGTCGGCCAGATCAAGACTAAGAGCAGGTAAATTCAGCCCGATCTCCTGCATATAAATCGCATCTTTTAATACATCTACGGCTTCCCCACCCTGTTGCCGTTTTATGGCCATATCGGAATATTTCTTGATCACGGCCAGGACCTTGAAAGAATCGCCGCCGTCATTATAAATATCGAGAGCATCGCCATACAGATCTTGCGCTTTTTCAAAAAGATCGCCGGTTTTCGAGTCATGGGTCAACTCTGTTCCTTCGAGATCATTGCCATCCAGATCTGCTTCATTGAGAGCCGAATAACAATCTGCCAGCTCGACATAAACTTCAGCCGGGTAGCTTGGCTGCTTTGAATTTTGTTCTTCCTCTTTTAGAAGGTTACGTATCCGATTATATTTTTTTATCGCCAGAATATTAAATCTGGCCGCGTCTTGCTCGAAGGCCGTTTTTCGGGCCAACTCACTGTAAAATTGAGCGAGCCGGCGTAAGGTCGTGACTTTGCTGATAATTATTTCCTGACTCTCCTTCGCACCGGGGGCCACCTGATAAGAAACGGACTGCCAAAGAGGTTTAAACGAATTTATTGCATTCGGTTCACGGAGCACGTTGAGCGCTTCTTTGTAAGAATTTATAGCGTCGGTTTCGTTTTTATCCCCCCGTATTCTCGAATTTGCAACTCCGAGATTGTGGAGCGCCCACCATTTGGCGCTTACCGCCACGGCACCGCCATTGTCCTCTTCTTTCTTATAAGAATCGACGAGGTTTTGGAATTGCTCCCTTGCCTGTTCATTTTCACCCTGCTCCAGGAAGGTCATGCCAACGCGGTTAACTCTTTCACGCTCTACGCTGTCTTCCGCGACTTTTTGTGCGGCCAACGCCGCATTTTTGTCGGTTTCCGCTTGCTTCGCCAAGTCTTCCTGGGTTTTCAAGGATGTCGCTAATTCGATTTTTTTCTGTTCCGCGAAACCCTTCTGCTCTTCGGCAATTTTCCTTTGCTCTTCGGCACTTTTCTTTTGCTCTTCGGCCCGTTCCGTTTCCTCTTTTTGTTTGGCAAGCGAACTATTTAGGTCTTTCTCCTTGGCTCGCAGATCTTCATTATTTTTTTCAATGGTTTTGGCTTGCCCAAGCATTCTCTCTTTGGCTTCGCGTTCCGCGTCTGTAGCAAATTCGGCCCGTATTCTACTACCGTCCGCGTCGAGCTGACTCTTACGGGCTGCTTTTTCATTTTGATCCGCCTTCCACCACATATAACCGGCGAAACCGGCAATCCCCAAAAACAAAAGGCTCATTACCGCCATGGCGTAGAGGTAGCGCCGGAGTTTCACCGACGACCTTCCAAGTACCGCGGCTTTTTCACTTTCAGATTCCGCGAGCCTTTCTTTTTCCTCCGCGAGCGCCAAGGCAGCTTTTGTTTCGCGTTCATTCGCTTGGGCTAAAAGCTCGGCTTGTTCTTTTTTTTGTTTTTCCAACTCGGCGGCTCGTTGTTGTTCATGGGCCAGTTTCTTGGCCTTTTCCGCTTCTCGCTCGTTAGCAAGCGCCAATTGTTCGGCTTGCGCACGAAGCGTGCGTTCCTGCTCTATTTCCCGGTTTCGTTGGGCTTCTTCTTCGAGCAGCTCATTCTCGCGAAACTTCCGGCTCTCTTCCAAAAAATCCATCGCTTCCGGGTAGGTCGAAAGATAGCGCAGTCCCCACGTCTTATAGTAAAGCTCCGCCCATGTTTCATTGGGTTTGAATTTTTCTTTCCAATCGAGCGCTTCGGCCAATTGGGGATCGCTCCAAAAGGGGGCCTTGCGCATTTTGTGCAGCCGGGCGTCCTCGGAAAGCCGGCGATAGGTATAAGATGCCTGCGCCTCTTCCTCGACCCAACTTCTTAGCTTGTCCCATTTACGGATAAGGCTTTCGTGAGAGATATCGATCACGGTGTTTTCATCGAGCTTTTCCGTAACAGGAGGCATCAGGAAAGTGCGTCCCGCCTGGCGGAAAACATCTATCACCTCCACCACCTCGTCAAAACTTGCATCGGCGATTTCGCGGATCAAGCCGAGCGGGGTTGCCCGGCGCGTTTCGCGGTTTTCGCGGTCGGTCTCGGTAAGGCATTTAAAAAGCTTTTCAGCTATTTTTTGTTTTCTCGTTGGCTCCGACGAACCCTCGTCGCCCAGTTCGTTATAGGCTTCGTTGGCGTGGATGGAAAGGGCGGTCGCCATTCCGCCCGTCGCGTTGTAGTTGTCGAAGTTTATTTCGCCATCCCCGGGCCATTTGTCCCAGGTACGCATTAACGCATGTTGAAGAACCGGGAGCTGGTCCTGGTCGTCACCGATATCGTTCAATAACTGGGCGCAAAGCACAGGCTCGATCCGGGCTTTTTTAACTTTCGCCGGCGATTCGATCGCCTTTCGCAGCTGCTCGGTAGTCAGCCTCGGGATTAGGTACTGGCCGTCATTGATGATCTCGGGCAGATTGCGAAACTGGGAGCAATCACCCAAAAAATCAGAACGCATCGTTATTACGACATACACGCGTTTCGATTCGTCACGGGCGGCTTTAAGTAAAAGCTTGACGAACGCGGAAGCCTCGTTTTCAGCTTTTTGCTGGGTTTCGGATTTTTCGGCAATTTTATTGGACGGATTTTCTTTTTTGAATCGGAAAAGCTCTTCGAACTGGTCCACAACTACGAGGAGATTTTCATCCGCGGCGAGTTCATTGCCGTTAGCATAGTCGCGCAAACCTACCGCGCTGCGGCGCAATAAGGTTTCCGTGATCGCGAGATCGAAGCTTTCATTTCCGGTGGCGAGAGTCGCTTTCTTTTTAATATTTGACGAGGTAAATTGCGTTGGATGAACCAATGCGTTAGCAAGGCTATTGATCGGATCATCACCCGGACGAAATAGCGCGACCCGCCAACGGGCCCCCGCCTCAGTCATTAAACCCCCATATAAAAGAGGGAGCAGGCCGGCGCGAACAAGCGATGATTTACCGCTTCCCGAGGTCCCGACTACCGCGACAAAGCGGCTTTCCCGAAGGCGGCGCAATACTTCTTCGCTCTGGCCTTCGCGCCCAAAAAATAAGGCATTTTCTGAAAATTCAAACGGGCGTAAACCCGGATAGGGATTTGTGGGCTTCTTCCTTTTCATTTTCGCGCCCTCCCGTTAAATCTCTCCTGAAACTCATTCCGGACGGCCTCAAGGAAAACATCGAGTTCCTCAAAACTTGCGAGAATTTCGACGTCCGCTTCAATATCGTCAGAGGTACTATTTTTCCCGACAAAAACGGCCTCGCCGAGAAAGTCGTCTTCACGTCCTTCGCCAAAGATCTTTTGTAATTTGTCTAAAGATATCTGCGTCCAAAAATCCGGAGCTTTGTTCCGGTAGATTATTACCGCGTCACAATTAAGCAAAAATTCATTTTGCCCCCGGATCAATTCCACAGGCTCTTTTGATAGATATTTTGCCGCTGACCACACACTAAAACCCGAGTCCTTAATATGACTTTCGACGGTGACGGCCGCATCAGTGTCGACTTTATCAAAAAAAACAAAAATCGAGGGCTTAGCGGTCGCGCGTTTTGGTGTGGGGGCAGGTTTTGCCGCCCTTTCCAACGCGTCGAGAATGTTGTTTTTCATTTCTTCCAGCGGTTTGTCCAAAACTTCGACACCATCAACCGTCGAGGCCCAAATATCCTTTAAAAATTGTCGCTGGCTAGGCTCATTGCTATTTACGCCTTTCGGAAGCCAAACAATGCGGTGAAAATTCGGATCGGAATCGCGTTCCGCGGCAACAATAGATTGCAGATGAATATATGATTGCTTCCCGCTTCCCGGACCTTCCCCATAATTCCTGCCGATCAAATGCACGGCGAGACTGCATTTTTGTATATATTCGCGGACGAACTTTTTATATTCTTCGGTCGTAGGCGGCGCTACAGCATCACACGGCGGCAGAACTTCGAACCCCTGGTCTAATAGGTCCCGCCGTATGTTGTCCCGTTCTTTTTGAAAATCTTCGGAGGTTTCAGCGAGGTAAACGGCAGTTTTGTTTAAGACAGGCGCGGTTGTGGGTTTGAGTTCAACCTTTTCCGGCGGTGGAGGATTAGTCGCAGGTATCGTTTTCAAAAGCCCGGCGATTTCCAGAGCCAGATCACTGACCCTGAGGAAAAATTCCCGCGTCGATTCGGGACCAAAATCATCAACGGCGAATTCCAGCGTTTTCTTAGTTTTTTTGTCTGTCTTGTAAAAATCAATACCATTTATCTTGCGAAAGATCTCCGGCATTTCTTTAAGTTCGACGGGGGTTTTGACCACCTTAAAAACGCGCGATCTGTTGCCGATCGGTCTCATCGTTGTGTAAAATTTTTCCAATTCGGCCAGGCAATACGGAGCTGAGACATATAATGGGGTTACCACCGAGACCAACGTTAGGCTGCGAAGTAAGTTGTCGAATATGGATTCGTCGATGAACGCATCGGGTTCCATCTCCTCGTCGCGCCAAATTACCGTTTCCTTAAGACCCGTTTTCTGAATAAGAAAATTGGTTAAAGCATCATGAAAATAACTCACCCAACCCTCTTCCCTTCGAGGTAAGGGTACGTTATCGAGCCGCGCGTAACTGATAAATACGTGATTCATAGATTTCTATATCAAGTGGAAATGATCTCATTTTGCATAGTGCGGTGGCGGTTATTCGATTTCCGCTCGCTTAAGCACCCTAACCCGTTAGTATCTAGCGGGGCGACGAGACGAAGCCTTTACGTGAGTCGCATTCGTACGTAATATATTTTGGGGGAAAGGATTAAAACCATAGTCCGCGAGAGTTTTTTAAGATACGCGAAGATTATTCTCCCTGAGCCTAATTGTCAAGCAAAATAATGGCGTGAAAACCCGCGTTTCGTTAAATAAGGGGCCGAGGTAGGATAAAAGTAAATGATCACTGGTCGTTTTCTTTTTCTTCGGCCGTGGTCGAGTATTGCCCAACGTCCTCCGCTGGTAAATCCACAACTTTTTCAATAGAATAAACGCGAAAAAATCATTCCGGATATTCGAAAAGGAGAAAGTTATGGCTCGAACGCTGGCCTTCTTATACGGGGTCGTAAGTTACGTTGTTTTCTTTGTTACTTTTCTTTATGCGATCGGTTTCGTCGGAAATGTGATCGTGCCGAAATCTATCGATTCGGGAACGCCCGCGCCTTTTTATCAATCGCTGCTGATCAACGCGCTGCTGCTCGGCATATTTGCCGTTCAGCACAGCGTAATGGCCCGGCCCGGTTTCAAGAGTTGGTGGACCAGATTTGTGCCAAAGCCCATCGAGCGCAGCACCTACGTCCTGCTGGCGAGCCTCGCGCTTATCCTGCTTTTCTGGCAGTGGCAGCCGCTCCCTGGGGTGGTGTGGAGCGTCGACAACGCCGCGGGAAGGTATATATTACTGGCGCTTTTCTGGATCGGCTGGCTACTGGTGCTTACCAGCACGTTCCTGATCAATCATTTCGAGCTTTTTGGCCTCAGGCAGGTCTATCTCCACCAGCGCGGCCAGGAACACACCGATTCGGGATTCAGAACGCCGTTTCTCTACAAGTTTGTCCGCCACCCGATCATGCTCGGGTTTATCATCGCATTTTGGGCGACGCCCCGGATGACGGCCGGCCACCTGCTCTTTGCCATAGCGACCACGGCGTATATTCTGATCGCGCTGCAGCTTGAAGAGCGCGACCTGGCGAACGCATACGGCACGACGTACGAGGATTACCGGAAACACGTGTCGATGCTCCTGCCGATACCTAAGAGAAAATAAACGGGCGCCGATAATCGAACGAAGTTACGTCCGGCCGACCCGACTGGCAGGGTCGGATGAGGGAGGGATCTGGTCGCGGTTTTACGATGTCGATTTTTACACCAACCTCGCTTTCACCGATGAACCGAATGTTATGAACGCCTCGAAAACGGCAATTCTGTTTGCCTCCTAACGGCGAGAACTGCCGGTTTTATCTCGCTGAAGCTGTCCGGTAAGCCGGAAGAAATCGATGAACATACGGAACCCGTGAAACCACGGGCTTCGCACCGGGAAACAGGAAAACAATAAATTTGTCCAAAAACTATTGACATGGTTTTTGAACGTGTGATACTTTCTTGCCTACAAAACTCGTCGACGGCTTGAAATTTCGCCTGGAGTCCCGGATAACACGGGATAGCGAAATCGGGCGGTGTCAATAGTTGCTAAAAGAATAGTATGCTGAAGGTCTCCTGCCAATTGTCAGCGGGATTTAGTTTCGAGTCTTTCACAGAGTTTCGATGGGCATGTTGGTGCGAGTTGTTGTGGAGTAGTTCGACCTACGGGAAGAGTGTCGAAAGCTTAAAGGAAAATCAGTTCAAACACAGGAGCCGACGATCTTATGTTTTTTAAGATGACCGGCTTTTTTTTTGTGGCCGGATGATTCAACGCAAATAAAGTAACGCCCATTTTGGCAACAAGGAGAATAAAAATGAAAACTACTTATGAGCCCAAGCTCAAGGCACATGTCTCGGTGGATGATGATGGAAAAGTTCGGAATATCCGCCACAACCAGGAATTTTGGGAAAGTGCGGAGGACGTTCCCAGCGCTTCGGCGGAATCCTATTTGACCCAGTGGGCGGATGCGCTGCAAATTCCCCAGGAGCAGTTGCAGAATCTAGGTAAACAGGTAGTGTTTGACGACCCGCGCGAGCAGGGAGTGGAATACCAGCAGTTCGAAGAAAAAACCATATTCGATTCGACCACGGTCGGTTACTACCAGACCTATCACAATACGCCGGTCTGGCGAAAAGGCCTCTCGGTAAAGATCAAGCAGGGCCCGAACCGGGTGGTGGCATCGACGAACAACAGTGAAGACAACTTGGAAGGATCACTTCCCAGGAAAGGGACAATCGATAATTACAAAAAGATCTTCGGGCAGGTAGCCGTTAACAAGGTCGCTAAAAACGTGGGAATGGACGAGGCGGCCGTCCCGGATGAAGCCGGGGCGCTGATCGGCGACGCGATCGGGCTAGGCGCCCAGAATGAAGAAGGCGCTGCGCTACCCGGCAGCATCGAGACGCTGAGCAGTAAATTTTTTATGTATAAATACGACCCGGAAAAACGCTATGCCGGCAGACCTTCACCGGACAAAAAGGCCCCCGAAGGGACCGGGGCCGAGGAAGTGGAGATCCCCCTGCTCGATATACCCCCAGTCTCCGACAAGATCAAACCGGGCCAGACCTACCTGGTAGCGGAAATGATCTTTGAATACAACCCTCCGGGTTTCTACGGCTTGGTGTGGCTGATCCTGATGGAGACCGAAACACGCTCGATCTTGTATATCGAATGTATGACCCAGGGTATTAACGGGTCGGTCTTCAGGCTTGACCCGAACGTCAAAACCGGAAATTTGGCAATTACTTCCGCCGGTAACAACGCGGCTTTGAATCCTCACCGCGACGTCGTCGTATTGACGGACCTCAATGCGCCCGTGGGCGGCGTGCAGAGCCTCATAGGCACGTATGCGAGAATCACGGAAGAAGAAGCTCCCGTGGTGGCCTCGCCGACCAAGCCGGCCGCGACCGATTTTACCTTTAACGTCCGGACCAATGATTTCGGCGCCGTGAATGCTTACTACCATCAGACCCAGTTGATAAAGACCATCGAAAGCCTGGGCTTTCCGCGCGCCGTTTATTTCGACGGGACGACATTTCCTCTCCGGGTGGACCATCGCGGGATGGGGAATGCCATCAATGCGCACTGGGCCCCGAACGGGACGGGCGGGACCGCTCACCAATGCTACGCCCTGGGCGATGTGACGGACCTGGCCAATCCATTGTGCCGCTCGGTCGACCCCTGGGTACACTGGCACGAAATGGGCGGTCACGGGACGCTCGGCGATCATGTGGGCGGCGGGACCCTGGGTTTCTCGCACAGCGCCGGAGACGGCCTGGCGGCCATCCAGATGGACCCGGAATCCGCCCTGCGTGGCGTGCCCGAGCGCTTTAAATACGCCCCGTTCAGGCCGGCGCTCGACCGGAGATTCGACCGCCCCGTAGCTACGTGGGCATGGAGAGGCGGGATAAACGACGATGGGGGCTACGGCAGCGAGCAGATCCTCGCGACCTGTCATTTCCGGATCTACCGCTCAATCGGCGGGGATTCGAGCATTCTCGCGCGGCGCATATTTGCCTCCCGGGTGGCGACCTACCTGATCCTGAGAACGATCGGGGTGTTGACCCCGGCGACCAATCCGAACACGCCCGAAGGATGGTGCGAGGAGATGCGAAGCGTCGATCTCGAGAATTGGACCACTGAGGGACTGGCCGGTGGAGCGTACAACAAGGTTATTCGCTGGGCCTTCGAGAAACAGGGCGCTTTTCAGCCGGCCGGCGCGCCGACGCCGGTGACGACGCCCGGGGCTCCGCCCAACATCGATGTTTATATCGACGACGGCCGGCACGGCGAGTACGAATACCAGGCAACCCATTGGAACAACCAGTCGATATGGAACCGCCAGGCTAACGACGGATTGCCTGGCCATCAGAACGCCAGGGACAACAATAAGAATTTCCTGTACGGAAAAGTTAAGAACCGCGGGACCAAAAAGGCAACCAAGGTGAACGTCAGGGCATTCCATACCCTTCCGGGCGCGGGCCTTACCTGGCCGACCGATTTTGTCGAGCTGAACCCTGTCGGGGGCCTGACGATCCCGGCTATCGGGGCGAATAATTCGCAGGAAGTACAAGTCGGACCTTTTACCTGGGAGCCGAATATTAATGCTTTCGGTCACGACTGCGTGCTGATGGTAGTTTCGGCGGCAGGAGATCCGAGCAATATCGATAACTTCACGGGCGCCGAAACGATCCAGGAATGGCGTCTTGTCCCGAACGACAATAATATCGCCCAGCGCAATATTAACGTCATTCCCGGCGGAAGCGGTATAAAGGGTCTCCTGGCCGGCCTCAACGGCGTTTTCTTCATGGCGAGCAATAATCTGACCAAGCTTGCCACGATGACGCTGAAGGTCGAGATACCGAGAGTGCTCAAGGCCAAAGGCCTGAAGGTGGGCTTTAAGGGCCTGCCCAGAAACACTTTCCGCCTCAAGTCCGGCGAGAAACAAAAAGTCGAATTGGAAGTGACCGGGGCAGAGGATTTCAAGCCCGAGGAGCTTAAGGCATCGAAGGACCAGACGATAACCATCAGCGTGTTCGCAAACGATATTCTGATGGGCGGAATGTCTTATTTCATAGATCCGGGCCTTAAGAGACGGACCGGAGGCGCCGGAATATAGTAAATGGCAAACATCCGAAATTATCGTTCCCGGCGCGCTGCGCACACGGTTCGGCGGGCCGGGAACGGAATTCGGGGAGAATATTCGTATGAGCACCAACTTTCATCTCGCGCCGCCTTCCAAGACCGTCGACGGATTGTTATGCGTTCCGATCGATATCCAGTCGATCACGGCCGTCTTTACCTTCGACTCCGCGGCCAAAACCGCGACCGCTGACGCCACGATTAGTTACACGGTCGGAACAACGGCGGGAAATCCGATCTTCGATCTTAGGCAAACCATATCAAAGGCCTGGGTCGATGGAGCGGTGTTTCCGGTTGCCAAACTCGCGCACCATAATTTCGGCGCCGGCACATTCACCAACCTCCGCGTTATCGAGGCGGTGCAGGCTGCCGGTTCGATCCACACATTGCGCGTAAAATATAACCTGGGCGTGCCCGATGCGCAGCTCGGCGGCACATATTTGCCGGCGCTGGAGTGGCTGCCCGGGCCGAAACTGCGATTTGCCTTCGGTATGTCGGACCTCAACAAGGCGCGCTACGCCGAGGCCTGGCTGCCGGCCAATCTAATTTTCGACCAGTACAGCATAGGACTCGAACTGCAGATCACCGGCGCGGCGCCGGCGCATTCGGTTATCACGAACGGGTCGGTGACGAATCTCGGGGCGAATCATTGGAGGGTCGGTTTTCCTTCGCGTTTTACGGCGCTGTCGCCGATGCTGGAGATCCATTCGTCCGACTCCGTGGTCAGCCAGACGGATACGGTCGGACTTCCGGTTTCCGGCAAAACCGTGACGATCACGGCCTGGAAGCCGACAGCCGGCGCCGCGAACCTGACCACCCAGATCAATAATATCAAGACGCTGCTGACCAACAATGAAAACGACTACGGGGGCTTTGTTCACGACAACCGTTTCACCGCTTTTTTCAACGGCGGCGGTGGAATGGAATACGAGGCGGGAACGACGACCTCGACCGGGGCGCTGCTGCACGAGACGTTTCACAGCTGGTTCGCGAGAGGTATAAAGCCCGCCTCGCAAGCCGACGGGTGGTGGGACGAGGGATTTACCTCGTTTCACGACGAAGGCGCGAACGATGCGGTACCCTTCGATTTCTCCCAGCCGCCGATCGTGCTTTGTTCGCGCGATCCGTGGCAGCGCAGCACGCCGGGTAACTCGTACAGCGATGGGAGCGCTTTTTGGAAAGGGATCGCGTCGATGGTCGGCGTCGCGGCGCTGAATAACCTGATGCGCGATCTTTACAATACGTACAAGGGAAACCCGGTGTCTACCCAGATGATCGAGGAGTTTCTCGTGTGCAGGAACGGGAATCCGGCCATCGTCGACGCGTTTCACCGGTTCGTTTACGGGCTGGGAAATCCTTCGCCCGTGCCGGACCTTTGGCTCAGAGACGAAACCGGCGATCCGGGCGCGAATAATTGGGGCGGAGCTTTTTGGGATTCACCCGACCTCTGGATCAGGAACAAGGACGACGGCGGCACGGCCCACCAGGCCCCGGAATTCGGCCGGGACAATTGGTTTTACGCGCGTGTGCGAAACAAATCCGCGGCCGGAACGGCGGCCCATTTCGTGGTCACGTTTCATTCCAGGGGTTTTGCCGGAACGCAGTTCGAATACCCGAACGATTTTCTCCCGTGCATCGCGGCCAAAGCTGATTTCGACCTCGCCCCCGGCGGCACGAGGATCGTAAAAGCGAAATGGCCGCGCGCACTGGTCCCGCCCGGCGGCACCCATACGTGCCTGCTGGCCTCGATCCTGACGAGAAGCGATCATCCGGTGGCCGGGCGGCATGTGTGGGAACACAACAACCTGGCGCAGAAGAACCTGGACGTCGTCGACCTCGAGCCGAACACGTTTATCGTACTCCCGATCGTGGTCAGAAATTGGTCGGCCCGGTTCGACCCGCTCTTCGATCTGGAAGTATTGAAACCGGAATCGGCCAGGGGCATCAGTATCGGGGTGCTTCACAAATCGAAAGAGTTCTTTAATGAATTCAAAGGCAATGTGAGGAGCTTCGCGCCCGCGGACGGGGAAGACGAATCAAAACCGGCCGTGGTTCATCTGGACTGCGGCGGCGAACTTACGGCCGGCGAGTCGGAATCCGACAGACCGCCGCCCGCAGAGTCCGACAATACGCGCCCCGCTCTGCCCCCGAGATTCCGCGATGCTTTCGAAGCCCTGTTCGAGGACGAACCGGCGTCGAAAATAGTCGTGCGTATCCCTCCATTCACGCAAAACGAGATCGGGCTGAAGATAAATGTCACAGACCAGGCCATAACGGCTAAACCGGTCAAGCTTCATTTCATACAGCGAAACGTGAAAACCAAACAAATCGTGGGAGGTGTCGCCGTTCATCTGACGGTGAGGAAGAAACAATAATGCGACAAGGTCAGGGAAGGCGCTGACATGGCATCTTTTGCCGGCAAGCCGTTCAACCGCGGCCGCCGCCGGCCACAAAAAAGGAGATCAATAATGGCAAGAGAAACAGATATATTGACCGTGCACGCGGTCCGCGAAAATAATGAAATTCTTTTCAACGAGCGGCAGCAGGTATTCACGCCGTCAAGCGCATCGGAAGCATCCGATAGCTTTGCGTTTCTGAGAGACGCAGTCAAAAAAGACACCCCGGTCAGGGCCACGCTCGAACCAAAGCGCGGAACAGTGGAAAAGATCGAGATGCTGAAACCCGAGGAGATAGACGAGTTTCGCCGGACGCGGACCCTGCTCGAGGACCCCGCGAAATTTGTAAAAATAGATGTTAGAACACTCGATCCGATTCTTTCGAATGCGGTCGATCTCAGGCTAAAATGGCCGGCATTCAAGCTTTGCAACAAGGTAATACCGAGTTTCGCAAAAGCGCAGGAGATCTTCGATTTTTGCGCCGCGCAAACCTGCAGCCTGGGCGGGCCGTTCGGTATTACGCCTTGTATTCCCTTTCAATATGTTATAGACGGATGTTATGCGCGGGCGCACAAGATGCGGAAAATAATCACGGAAAAATATAAATTTTGCTGCGAGAAGGTATTTTCTTTCGCCGATGAGGGCAACGACCGCCTGTGTGTAAAGGCCGATAAATGGGGCGGCTGCTGTGTCACCTGGTGGTATCATGTCGCCCCGCTGGTCCGCGTAAAGTTTAAGTTTCATCATCTCTTTAGCGTGAACCTGGCGATGGTGATCGACCCGGGAATGTTCGACGGCCCGGTATTTCTCAGCACGTGGCTTGGCGCCCAGGAAAACGCAATATGCACCCCACCAAACAAGACAGCCCACGTATCCAGGTATTCGATACAGGCGGGATCGGCCTACACGCCCTCAGGAAACGGTTTTTCTACGGACCCGAATTACGTGGCGACCGATGCGAAGCTCATACAATATGCAAATCTGGTAACCTGTTAGCGATGAACGAAAGTGAGCAAGTAGAGGTAATGACCGTGGCGCGGGTCCTCGAACCGGAGGAGGACCTCGTCGAGGTCACTTTTTACGAATCGGCAAGGTTTTATAAGGTGCCGAGAAAAAACCCCGCCTTCGATTCGATTCTTGCCCTACTGAAGAACGCCCAGGCAAACGGCAAGCCCGTACGGGTAAACCTCGCGGATTACGATGATATTATCGAGAGTGTCGAGCCGGTGGAATAGAAAATGCGCGACTATGAATTGTTCCGCGCGACCAGGTCCTGTAGGGGCCAATTAAAAATAGCCCCGCGATTTACCGCGGGGACTAGATTGGTTCAAATTACAAAGTCACGTAAAGATGGCAGAGTATTTTCAGCCGTTCCTAACGGAACTCGATCTTTTATCCAACGATACCCAGCGATAAATCGCTGGGCTATTAACAGTGATCCCTACGGGATCATCAACCTGCTGCTATACCTTCCTGTTTGATTCCATCCCCGTCCTGCGATACAAGCCGCAGGATTGTCGGAGCGATCGTATCGATCTGCGGTTTGACGAGATACGCACCGGCGCCGGCCGCCAAACCCTTTTTCTTGTCGATCGAACCCCCGTCTCCCGAGTAAAAAACCACGGGCACCTGCGGGTTCATTTCCAGCAATTGCCGGCACAATTCCTCGCCGCTTCCGTCCATAAACCGGCTGTCGAGCAAATAGGCGTCAAATTTGTTGTTTTTAGCTTCGCTGACCGCTTCCGCGATTGTGTTGGCAGACGATACATCGATACCTGAATAGCCCAGCAAGATACTCAGCATGAGACAAGCATCTTCATTATCTTCAGCGTAGAGAATACGAAAGCGTTTAGGTACTTGCATAATTCATTACTCCTGTCAGGTCAATAGCTTCGGGTGGCCCCACAAAAATAAAATTTACACATAAAACCCGGCACTCCGGTCATTCATATCGAACTCATCAAATATCGGTCTTATCAAATTATTATTTTAGAAAAGTCTTGTCTATGCGCGAGCGCACATAAGTAAAAAAATTTTTTCACCGGTAGGTATTTTAGAGAGTTTCAGGATGAAATCGAGGCTTTTTTTCAAGTGAATTAGATCAGGAATTGGCATACATCCGGTGCCCGCGGCCGGAGCTCTTAGAGGCCTCTGTTACAAGCTCAAGTATGGTCGGGGCGATACTATCGATGTCCGGTTTGACCAGGTAAGCTGCGGCGCCCGCCGCCAACCCTATTTTTTCGCCGGCGAGACGCCCCTCTCCCGAATAAAAAACCACGGGAACGTGCGGGTTTATTTCCCGCAGCCGACGGCATAGAAGCAGGCCGCTTCCGTCTCGAAACCTGCTTTCCAGCAAATAAGCCTGAAACCACCCGCTCCTGGCCTTTCGGACGGCTTCGTCGATCGTGTGCGCGGATTCTACATCGATGCCCGAATGGCCAAGCAGGATACTCGTCATAAGACAAGTATCTTCGTCATTTTCAGCATAAAGGATGCGTATGCGTTGTTGCGCTTTCATGGCGTAGCCTTTTTCCGAAAAGCTGAAACAGCTCCAAAAATATCAAGAGAAAATAAAAGGATGATCTCCATCTCACCGAAAGATCATCCCTTTGCAAACAGCTTACGCTGTTTAGAACATCAACTACCGCGACGGTTTTGGGACCGTAAAAGTAGTTGACCACAGTCGACGAGAAGATATCTACCTCTTCCCGTCCTTGCCTTGGGGGCAACTTTTTATCAAATAAATCCGCGTTTTGCTGAGCATATCGCAACATCTAGCATTTATCTGTGTGATAACACACATATAAATATTTTTATTTCAGCCACCTTTTCGATTTTTGTAGAAGGTTGTGAGGAGGGGTGAGGAGATTTCCCTTCTAGGCCGCGACACACTGGAATATCGTCGATGCCACTCTATCCACCTCGGGCTTGACGAGGTAAGCCGCGGCGCCTGCGGTCATCCCTTCCTGCTTGTGGGATTGGCCCGCATCGCCCGAGTAGAAAACGACCGGCGTTGTAGAGTTCGCCGCGCGCAGCAGCCGGCACAGATCGAAACCGCTCCCGTCCGGAAATCTGCTATCGAGCAAATACAGGTCGAAATGGTTGATTCGGGCCGATTCGACGGCCTCCTTGATAGTGCGCGCCAGCGAGATATTAATACCCGCAAATCCCAGCAATGTGCTTAACATCTCACCGGAATCTTCATTATCTTCCGCATACAGAACAGAAAGCTCTTTTGTTAATTTCATTTCAACCCACCCCCTATCAGAAACGGCCTGCTTTATGATCTTTAAAGCAGGGATCGTTTCTTTTTGTTGCCATTAACCTCTCGACCCTTGATGGGCCGAGAGGTTATGGTCCCCCATAACCTGCCCCTTGTTCGAATAAGAATGGAAAAACGGAGAGCGGCCTAGTTGCTTAAGAAAAGCCGCCTCCAACATAGCGTTGCGTACTATCAAAAAAAATACCCGGCTGTCTCCACAGCCGTTGTCAATAAACCTCTGTCATAGGATCTGTTAACACTGGCGTGTTATATGAATGTAAAAGACATTCAATTGTCGTTTGATGACTTTGGCTTAATGTAAATCTACGCTACGGGCGGATGCTAGTCGGTGTGGTAACACACATATGAGCGTGAAAAAAACCGTTAGCAGAAAATCCCGGGAGGGCGCTTATAAAACCCGCAAAATTCCCTTATATCTTATAAAACACCGTCTCTCCGAGAACTTGTCGTTCACCTCGCGGTTAAAAGTGGAATAAAATACCGGCGCGCCTTACCTCCTAACCGGACACGGAGGCCTGGTCAATTACCGGATATTTGAAAATCTAAAACGGAAATTTTTGAGGTTGTCGGATCGTCCGAAAATGGAAGCGCTTAACTTTTATCCCTTGAACATTGAACATGGCTTCGATGCGGGCGGTTTTTAAGGTTTTTAAGATTTATAAGAAATAGAAGCGCTCAACTTTTTTCGGTGAATTCGACCTCGGCATCTAAATCCTGATTTTGAAGGTGTTATGATGTTCGAAAATCGCAGCGTTAACTTTTATCCCTTGAACATTGAACACGTTTGCGTGGTTCGTGCTTCCTCCCGAACTCGCCAAACTCGCCGAACTCGGTCAACTATTTCCAATCCCAATCCAAGATCGAAAGTGTGTTGGCGCACATAAAAAGTCGTTTATGTGATATGCTATGCGTGGATCGGACCCTTCTACTTTCCCAAAAGTGTGGATTTTATGCCGGAGCATACCGATAGTATCAGGATGAATCATCTGCTGGCCGCGGTGCCGGCAGATGAGATCGCGCGGTTAGCGCCTGATCTGAAGGCCGTCTCGCTCGACCTCGGCGAGGTCATTTACGAATCGGGCGAACAGCTCGAATTTATCTATTTCCCGACCACGGCGATCATCTCCCTGCTTTACATCATGGAAAACGGCTCGACGGCCGAGATAGGCATGGCCGGAAATGATGGCCTGGTCGGCGTCGCGCTTTTTATGGGCGGGAGTACCACACCGAGCCGCGCGGTTGTCCAGAGCGCGGGAAACGCTTTCAGATTACGATCCAGGGCGCTGCAATCGGCATTCGGCCTGGGCGGGGTGTTTCAAAAGATCCTCCTGCGCTACACGCAATCGCTGATGACGCAGATCTCGCAAACCGCGGTTTGTAACCGTCTCCATGCGGTCGAAAAACAGCTGTGCCGGTGGCTTCTTATTAATCACGACCTTTTGCAGACCAATGAGCTGGTTATGACCCATGATCTGATCGCCAACATGCTCGGCGTTCGCCGCGAGGGGGTTTCGATAGCCGCCGGGCACCTGCAAAAAAGCGGGCTCATCAAATATGTGCGCGGCACTATTACCATACTCGATCGGCCCGGCCTGGAGGCGGCCGCCTGCGAGTGCTACCAGGTGGTAAAGGACGAGTACGACCGCCTTCTCGGCAAATACGTTTCCAAAAACCAACCTCCGGGCCACTAAAGCGCGCGAAAAACCCGTAAAATATTCAAAAAGCTGAAGTTCCGGTATGTGCGCTAGCGAACAGACAGGATATTTTTTCTCTGCCATAATTCTCTTTTGCAGTAGTTTTGTTATTCCATGCGACATCGGGATCTGTCAGACCGGCTCTTCTCTTCTTGTCGTCGGTTGTGTAACACAACCCGACTGAAAAAGGAGCCCTTTGATACCCGAAAACAATCACCCCATTTCCACAAACGGTAATAAATTACTAGCCGCTTTATCAAAAGAGGATTACGCGCGTCTTAATCCAATGCTCGAGCAGGTCTCTCTGGATTACGGAAAAACCATCTACGAGCCGGGTGAGATAATTCGCGACGTCTATTTTCCAAATAGCGGGCTCATCTCGCTGCTCGCCGCGGTAGAGGACGGGGCGACCCTCGAAGTCGGCATCGTCGGCCGGGAAGGGGTTGTCGGGCTGCCGGTATTTCTCGGCGTAAATACCACGACCAGCCGGGCCATCGTACAGGGTGCGGGTTTTGCGATGAGAATAAAAGCGGGGGATTTCCTGGAGGAATCGCGAAACGGGGGCGGGCTGCCGAATCTCCTGCAGCGCTTTACCCATACAATGCTCGCGCAGGTTTCACAATCGGCCGCCTGTTACCGTTTTCACGCGATCGAAGCGCGCCTTGCCCGCTGGCTTTTGATGACGGCCGACCGGGTGGAATCGAACGATTTCCAAATTACGCAGGAATTTTTATCCAATATGCTGGGCGTGCGGCGCGAGGCGGTCAACCGTTCGGCAGTGGTCCTCCAGCAGCAGGGGCTTATCCAATACAGCCGCGGCCGCATCCGTATCACCGACCGTGGGGGATTGGAGAAAGCGACCTGCGCATGCTACCGCATTCTCAAGGACGAGGAAAAAAGCTTCCCGGCGGTAAATAACGGTAAGTGAGTTTCCGTCCTCACCTAAATTATCTTTTAGCTCCCGCGCCGGCGCCCTGCATCAGCGCAAGCACCTCGTCCATGGTAGACATCGAAACGTCGCCGGGTGTGGTCATGGCCAAGGATCCGTGGGCCGCGCCGCAATCGAGTGCGAACAGGGCGTCTTTTGAAGTAAGCATGCTGAAGATAAACCCGGCCGCGAATGCATCGCCGCTGCCTACGCGGTCGAGCACTTCCATATTCTTATAATCCTTCGATCTCAGGACCTGCCCATCCGCCAGGCAAACGCCGCCGAGGTCGTGCCGGCTCGCGCTGTGCGTTTCGCGAAGCGTGGAAACCACGAACTTTAGGTTTGGGAAATCGGCGATCATCTTTTCGGCAGCCCGCCGGAACGAGACCTCGTTGTAATGCGACAGGGCTGAATCGAAGTCGAACGCGCCGAATACGACGTCCGCGTGCCGGAGCAGTTCCCGGTTTGCGGCGTTGGCCGCGTCCCGCCCGCCGCGCGCTCCCCAGAGGGAATGGCGGTAGTTGAGGTCGTAGGAGACGATCGAACCCGCGCCGCGCGCGGCGATCATCGCCTCGGCCGCCGCGTCGGGTGTCGTATCGGAAAGGCCGGTAAAAACACCACCCGTGTGAAACCACCGGACACCGCCGTTAAAAATGCTTTGCCAGTCGATATCCCCCGGTTTTAATTGGGAAACGGCCGTACCCGCGCGGTCGAAAGTAGATGCGGGCGGGCGAAGGCCGTGGCCGCGCTCGATAAAATAGAGGCCGTTGCGCGTTGCGCTCCCATCACGCCAGAGGATTTGAGAAACATCCACCCCGGCCGCGCGCGCCAGCTCCTCGGCCAGGTGCCCGAGACCGTTATCGGCGAGGGCAGTGACGATCGCGGTGCGCCGCCGGAACACCCGGCTCGCATTGGCGGCCACGTTATACTCGGCGCCGCCGTCCCAGACCATGAATTCACGGGCCGTATGGATGCGCCGGTCGCCCGGATCGAAGCGAAGCAGGATCTCACCCAGTGTGACCAGGTCCCAACGGCAGATGTTTTGGTTTTTTATGGTTAACATCATATTTATTTGGGATTTGGGATTGCGGATTGCGGATTTTGGAGCCTTTTGAATCTAGAACCAATTTTGCGTTTTTTGTACCTTTTTGCGGCCATTCCTTTTATCCCTGTGTATCCTGTTATCCCTGTTAGTTTCCGGCAAATCCGAAATCTCAAATCCGCAATCCCAAATTCATCGTGCCATCCACCCGCCGTCGACCACCAGGATGTGGCCCTGCATATAATCCGATGCGGCCGATGACAGGAAAACGACGGCCCCGGCCAGGTCGTCCGGAGTGCCCCAGCGGCCCGCCGGTATCCGCTCCATTATCTGGCGGTTACGGGTTTCGTCAGCCCTGAGCGCGACCGTGTTATTCGTTGCCATGTAGCCGGGCGCGATGGCGTTCACGTTTATATTGTGCTTTGCCCATTCGTTGGCAAAAGCCTTGGTCAGCCCGGCAACCGCCGATTTCGAAGCCGTGTATGCCGGGACCGTGATCCCGCCCTGAAACGATAACAGCGAGGCGATGTTGACGATCTTGCCGGACCCGGAGTTTATCATCGCGCGGCCCGCGGCCTGTGAGAGGCGAAAGACGCTCGAAAGATTTACCTCGATAACGGCCTGCCAGTCGTCCTCGGAAAAATCGACTGCCGGCGCGCGGCGGATCATCCCGGCATTGTTGATCAGAATATCTATCCGGCCGAACTCAGCCACGACCTCGTCGATCATTCTCTTCGGAGCTTCCTTGTCCGCCATGTCACCTGTGACCGGAAATGCCCGGCGGCCGAGAGACGCGATCCTCTCGCACGTCTCATCCGATTGGCTCTGCGACCTGGAATGAACTGCGACGTCGGCCCCGGCTTCAGCCAGGGCGACGGCCATCACCTGCCCGAGGCCGGCCGCGGCGCCGGTAACCAGCGCGATCTTTCCGTTAAGCTTGAAGTTGTCTAAAATCATAAATTAACAGGGATGGAGGGGATAAAGGGGATAAAGACAAAAGAAACCAAGCAAAAAACAAGACCCAAAAATCCTTCTTTTATCCCTTCCATCCCCTTCATCCCTGTAAAAGCTATTTCTGCGAAGCCTCGAGCCCTGAGGTTCCGGTATCGTATTCCGGCTGGACATTGACGACGCCGAACTGCCGGTCAACGCCCTCGCGGTTGGCGGCCATCATCCATAAAAAATTGATCGAACCGCCCGGCGCGGCAACGTTCGGGTGATAGCCCTGCGGCATGATCACGACGTCGCCCTCGCGTACGACCTCGACTATCTCCGGCGCGTGCGGGTCGGTATAGACCATCTGGATGCCCCATTGCGGCGCGGGCATATCTATATAAAGATACGCCTCTTCGAGCAGGTTGGCGTGCTCGTGCGGCGGGAAGGAGGTCCAGTTGCCGTCCGACGAGAAAGTGACGCCGGCCATGATGCGGCCTGCCTCGATATTTTTGCCGAGAAGGATGTTCAGATCGCGCTCGGTCGGCGGCGAGCCGGCGGTAAAATGAAGCGAAGGGTTTTTTCGGATCTCGGCGAAAGATACGAATTGCAGCGGGTAGCGGTTTTCGACGGGCGAGGATATTTCCGCGAGGTCGATGCCGGTTTCACTTGTCACCTCGATCTGCGAATCGCGCGGAATATAAAGGGCGTCGTAACGCGTCATTGAAAAGGTCTGCCCGCCGGTAGTGACGCTGCCGGAGCCGTTCAAGCAGACAAAACCGGTCTCGTGACCGCCGTTTTCGAACGCGAGCGGATCATCCCCGGCCTCAAGCGTTACGCGGCCGTAGCTCAGGTTTCGCGTCGCGGTCGTACCGGGCGCGATGCCGTTTCGACGGCCCTTGCCGAGGTGCGTGCCTTTTACGATACAGGTCTCACGCGATAATTTTTCTAATTGTGGTTGCTGTTGCATATGGTTCGTTCGTTGTCAGTTGTTCGTGGTTCGTTGTTCGTTGATCGTTGTTCGTGGCGTTTAGGTTCCATACACCCCTTCGAAGGTCAAAGATCCAAGATCATTTTCAAACAGTACTTAAATACTCTTCCACCGCTACCTCCAGTGCGCCGCCGATCGCCGCGCCGGCGGGTTCGCCCGCCTCGACCGACCAGCCCTCGATCTTGCCGACGATGCTCCGGCGGATCGCCTGGTTAAGCGGCTCGCGGATAAACTGCCACCCGTAAACCAAGCGCCCGCTTATAATTACGCGCGGTATTCCGACGCCCATTATAACATTCGCAATCCCGATACCGAGATAATCGCCGATCTTCTCCAACGTCTTGCGCGAGCGTATATCGCCATTTTCGGCCTTAGTCACTATCTCGACAAAGCGCGGCACCGTCTCGTTTCCCTTTGGAGGCCGGTCGCCCATATAGAGCGATGCGGCCGATGAGGCGGACGCGTATTTTTCCCAGCAGCCGCGGTTGCCGCACACGCAGGACTTGCCGCCCGCTACGATCGTCATATGCCCGAACTCGCCGGCGATGCCGCGGCCCACGCCGCTTCCGCGGTACACCTCGCTGCCGATCACCAGCCCGACACCGATCCCCGTGCCTGAGCGGACAAGGATAAAGTTCGTCATCAACCCCTCTTCAGAACCGCGGATCTTGAGCCGCGCCTCGTACATCGCCGCCGCGCTCGCGTCGTTTTCCACGACCACGGGAATATCTTTATCGATCCGCAGGGCATCGGCGATCGCAACATTTCGCCAGCCGAGATTGGGCGCGTATAAAAGGGTGCTGCGCTCGCTGTCGGTCATACCCGGAACGCTGACGCCGATTACGCGTAAGTTGCGGCCTTCGTTTTGCCGGTAAAGCTTCTCGATCCGCTCGCGCGCTTTCCTGAGCGCGCCCGCCGGGTCCTGCGGCGTCTCGTAAGCATCCTCATCCGTGATCTCGCCCCTGAGAGTGGTCATACCCACCTGCGAGCTGCGAACGCCGAGGTTTACCCCGATAAAATAA
>Ga0190272_10000349_pt1 | contig 25559 bp, 18 predicted proteins | sample Popmic504T_FD_133746 | JGI IMG/M metagenome (GOLD analysis project Ga0190272, IMG submission 133746) | Populus adjacent soil microbial communities from riparian zone of Shoshone River, Wyoming, USA - 504 T | ecosystem: Environmental > Terrestrial > Soil > Riparian zone | place: USA: Wyoming...
AGTTCTGCCGCCTGGGTCGGATTATCCTGCCAGTCGTTATTAGTGGCTACGATTTGGCCGTTGTTGTCGAAGAGTTGCAGGGTCGGATTGCTCAGCGGGTTGGTGATGCCATTCTGTGCCAGCGATGGCCCCAGAGCGCGGACCACCACTTTGGGTGAATTCGTGCTGCTGCCACCCAGGGCAAACCCTGCAATCATCACGTTGTCTCCAAGTTGGACGGAGCCGCGGGTTGCGATGTTGCCCAGCTTCGCGGCGGCGGTCTCAGAGTTGAGGTCGTAGATTTCGACCAGGCCGACGCCAGTGCCGCCGTTCATTCCGGCAACCGTGGCGGTGTAGGCCCCTGGGGCGAGGGTGGCGACGACCGCGGATTCGCGAAGATCTTGCGGCGGAATACCGGTCGCTTCGATCTCAGTCCGCTGGGTGTCCTGCCAGTTGTCGTTCACTGCCAGCGGGGCACCGTTCGAGCCGAAGAGGCGCAGGACGGGATCGGTAATGACCCCAGGCACTCCTGAGGAAGCCATGGAAGGGCCGATGCCGCGGATGATGAGCCGCTTGGGTTGGTTGCCTGTGACGATGAAGCCACCAATCATGACGCCTTCACCCGATTCGACCCGAACTCGGGTGGAGATATTGATCGCCTGTGCCGCAGGGCTGGGCGATGGGCTCGGGCTTGCTGACGGGCTTGGGCTTGCCGATGGGCTTGGACTTGCCGATGGGCTCGGACTTGCCGATGGACTCGGACTTGCCGATGGGCTCGGGCTTGCCGATGGGCTCGGACTCGCCGATGGGCTTGGGCTTGCCGATGGGCTCGGTGATGGGCTTGGGCCAGGGCCGCCAGTAACGACGATGGTGGCCGTGGCACTACCGCGGGCGTCTTCGATTTGGAAGGTGCCACCCCCGCAGAAGGTAAATGAGAACGACTGACCGGGCTGGAGGTCGCCGCTATCCAGGAAATTGTGGCCTACGTCGCGCACGCGCGCCCGATCATTACCCGTATTGGTCCAGGTCACCCGCGTCCTTGCCGCGATGGTCAGCGAAGTCGGATTGAAGGAGCCGCCGCCGCCGGCGATTGTCATACTGGCGTTGGCGATGGGGCTGCAAGCTGGCGATGGACTCGGGCTGGCTGATGGACTCGGGCTGGCTGATGGACTCGGGCTGGCTGATGGACTCGGGCTGGCTGATGGGCTCGGGCTGGCTGACGGGCTCGGGCTAACACCCTGCGCGAACGTCCCGGACGCGCCGAGAAAAAGCACGCCAAGCGTGATGACCACCCATTGGATCCAAAGTGGTTGTGTTACTCGTCGCGTTTGAGGAGAGCAAGTGGATTGGGCTGCATGGTTGTGAGTCAAGATGGTCGTCATAATTTTCCTTTGGGTTGTCGTTGCTGACGCGGACATACGACGACGATGCAAGCAGGGTCTAGAAACGAAAGGTAACGCAGTTGTTACTTGGGATTTCGCTCGAAGATTAGTCATTCGCGCTGGCCTTGCGGGACGGGATCGCGAGCGAATTCGGCTGGTGGTGTCGGGACGTATTGTCTTCATGCCTCACCCTTGAGCGATCGGAAACGCGACGCTCTCCGCCTCTTGCGAATGACTGTTCGGCTATTGCGGTCTTACGGCGAGGAATCGTCCCCGTGAAAAGCCCGCCTTCGCCAAGGCTACGACGGCTGCTCCAGCCTTCGCTTTGCGCTGCGCTCCAAGCGAAGGCTTGGAGCGGGTGACGAGACTCGAACTCGCGACGTCCTCCTTGGCAAGGAGGTGCTCTACCACTGAGCTACACCCGCATTTTGCCTGCCAGCCGGAGCGTTAGAGCGAAGGCTGGCGCGGGATGATATAAAAGCCACCCGCCTCGGGGACGCAACCTTTAATTGCCGCGCCAACCCGTGACCTCAAAATGTTGAATCCAAAACGCACCCCCGCCGCATCTCACTGCAAAAGGATTACTATGAAAACAACGTTTCTTATTTGCTTCTGTTCGATTGCGCTCTCCCTGAGTGGCTTCGGGCAATCTCCCACACCGGCCCTCTCGCCATCGCCCCAGTCAGCAGTTGCCGCCACGACGACATCGAGTCCGGCAATTGCCACCGCCCCGGCCACCGTCTCTTCGACCCCCGATCAGGATGAATCGATCGAGGCAGAGGTCGCCCGAAAATTAAAGCGCAAATTTGGGATCACTATCGATCGCGATGATCGAAAGACCCGCGTCAGTCGCCACGACAGAGACAGCAGCGACAGCATCGACATCGGCGATGATGACGATTTCGGCGCGTTTATGGCCATCCCGATTATCGGAATCGTTTTTTCGACGCTCTTTGGCGCGCCCGTCCTGATTGTGGCGGCCATCATGTTCTTCAGCTACCTCAAATCGCGTTCCCTGCATCGCACGGTCCGCACCATGGTCGAGAAGGGCCAGGAAGTGCCGGCCGCGCTCTTCGCGCCTCCGCCGGTCGTGCGCGCCCGATCCGACATGCGCCGCGGCGTTGTCCTCCTCATGGTTGGATTCGGTTTAATGGTCTTCTTCGGCGCGGTGAACGATTGGGAAGGCGGCGCCTGGAGCCTGGGTATCATCCCCTTCCTCATTGGCCTCGGCTATCTGCTCGTCTGGAAGATGGAAGGCAGTAAAGACAAAACTCCGCCGTTGCCCTAGGCTGCGGAAGTGGCGCTTACCGATGCAGACCTCGTCGCTCGCGTTCTTCTCGCTGACGACCACCACGCATTTGCGGAGCTGGTGCGGAATCATCAGTCGAGCGTGCGTGGTCTGCTCCGCCAGCTCGTCCGCGCCGATGTCTCGCTCGCGGACGATCTCGCCCAGGAGACGTTTCTGCGCGCATATAAGAACCTCCGCAGTTTTCGCGGGGAGGCGCGTTTTTCGACCTGGCTCTACCGCATCGCTTACAACTGTTTCCGGGAAGAGGCCCGCAAACGAAAAGAGCTTGTTGGCATTGATGAAGCTCAACTGGAGGCTACGCATGATCCGCAAACCACAGACCCCGCGCTCCGCCACGATCTCGCGCACGCCCTCCAGCTGCTTCCCCTGCACGAGCGCAGTGCGGTTTTACTTTGCTGCCAGAATGGTTTATCGCATGATGAAGCCGCGCGCGTTCTGGAGATTCCACTTGGCACTGTGAAAACGAATGTCTTACGAGGCCGGGAAAAACTGAAACGCTCGCTGGCCGCGTGGGGACCTAATTAAGCATGGACGATAACAGCCAGGAAGATTTGCTCGATGCGCGTCTGCGCGACGAAGCGGCTTATATCGACGATGCGGGCTTTACCTCGTCTGTCGTGCAAAAATTGCCGGCCCGCCCGGTGCGGCACTGGCTTCGCGCGCTCATTCTTTTGGGAGTGACTTTGGTGGCCTCGGTAGTCGCCTACTTTGTCTCGGGGGATGGATGGTTCATCGCCGAAGGGGTGGCGCGTTTGACCATGTTGCCGCTCTACATGATCTGGCTTGGCGCGGCGGCGGTGACAGGCCTGGTCATGGCCGGCGGCCTGGCCGCTGCGATATCCAAGTCGGGCGCGCGACTTAAGATCTCTTCTCGTTTTCTGTAGGCTTAGCTTCGCGCCTGCGCTACATCCCGCGCAATCTGCGCCGCGAGCGCTTCGACATTCTCGAATTTCTGTTCGGGCCTGAGATATCGCAGAAATCGCACTTCAACTTCTTCACCGTAAATATCCTTATTCAGGTCGAACAGGTGAAGCTCGAGCAACCGCTCTGGTTTTCCCGCGCTCACCGTCGGGCGGTAGCCGAGATTCGCGACACCGCGATACACAGCACCCGCTAAAGTGGCCTCCGCGACATAAACTCCGTCGGGAGGAAATTGCTCGCTGTGCGCGCTCAGGTTTGCCGTGGGAAATCCCAGTTTGCGCCCAAGCTTTTCTCCCGCCTTCACGGTCCCGAGAATCGTATATTCGCGTCCGAGCATTGCCGCCGCCCTGGGCAGGTCCCCATCGGCCACAGCGCGGCGAATGGCCGTGCTGCTTACGACCTCACCGTTGACCGTGACTGCCTGGACGCCCACGACATTGAAATTGAACTTAACCCCAAGCTGCTTGAGCAGCGCAAGATTGCCCGCGCGTCCTTTGCCGAAAGACCATTCGTGGCCAACACAAATCTCGCCGAGCGGCTTGGAATGCGACACCAGTTCCTCGACAAAGTCTTCGGGCGAAGTCGCTGCGAATTGCCGGTCAAAATGAAGAACCAGAAGATGAGCGACACCGAGATCGCGGATGAGTGCGATCTTGTGCTGCGTCGCCGTCAACAAGTGCGGAGCGTCGTTGGGGCGCAAAACCTTTGCCGGATGTGGATCGAACGTCACCACCACGGGCGTGCCGCCGGCCTCCCCGGCATGCCGGGCCGAGGTGGAAATGACCGCCTGGTGACCCAAATGCACCCCATCGAAGACGCCGATCGCGAGGAAAAGCGGCCCGGGAAACTGGCTCAATTCCGAAATCGATCGAAAGACCTGCATCGCAATTCGTTGTAAAATGTAGAGGCGAGCGCCTGTGCTCAATTAGACATCAAGCCCCGCGCATTCGAGAGACTTCCGGGAGGGTCAGGATTCGCCCCAGGATGTCCACCGGTTCGGAAGTCTTCAATTCCTCCACCGTGATCGCGCCGTCGACGCTGAACCGTCCCGATTTTGTCCGGCGCAAATTCTTGAGATGCGCTCCGCAGCCGAGCGTGTCGCCGATATCGTGCGCGTAGGTGCGAACGTAAAACCCTTTGCTGCAGACCACGCTGAAATCGATCTCAGGCGACTCGATCCGGCCGATCTCGTAACGATACACGTGCACCAGGCGCGGCTCGCGCTCGACCGTTTTCCCCTGCCGCGCGAGTTTGTAAAGCGGGACGCCGCCTTGTTTGATGGCTGAAACCATCGGGGGCATCTGGTAAAAATCTCCGGAGTATTTTTCAAACGCGGCGCGGACGTTAGCCTCATTCAACGGCGGCACTGGCCGCTCTTCCAGCGTCACTCCCGCGCGGTCCTGGGTATCGGTCGAGATCCCCAGCATCATCGTTCCGGCGTATTCCTTGTCCTCGCTCATGAGGAGATCCTGAATTTTTGTCCCGCGTCCGAGCGTGAGCAAAAGCAGGCCGGTGGCAATCGGGTCGAGCGTGCCGCAATGGCCGACCTTCTTCATTTGCAGACGCCGCCGAACAATCGCGACGACGTCATGGGAGGTCATCCCGGCGGCCTTGTCGACAAGCAGGACGCCGTCAGGAGTTGCAGTCAATGACATTGCAAATTGCTTCCAGGATTTTTTGTTCCGCCTCGGGGAGCGTTCCTCGCACCCGGGTGCCGGCGGCGAGTTTGTGTCCGCCACCGCCGAACTTCTGGCAGATCGCGGAGACATCTACGTCCTCACTTTTCGACCGCATGCTGACGCGCACCTTGCCGTCGGCCAGTTCTTCGAAAAAAACCGCCACGATCACTCCGCGAATCGCGCGCAGGTGATCGATCAGGCCTTCGTTATCTTCCGGCTTAACCGCGAGATCGGCGGCGGCTTTCATGCTGAGACTGAAGCTCGCGATTTTTCCCGCAGCTTCGAATCGCATGGTGGCGAGCAATTCCCGGAGCAGTTCGGTGCGGCGGCGGGGGTAATTCTCAAACAGAAGCTGGCTGACGCGCCCTACCTGCACGCCGTTGCGCACCAGCTCGGCCCCAATTTCAAACGTTCGCGCCGAGGTGTTCGAATACTGGAAGGAGCCCGTATCGGTTGAAATGGCGACAAAGAGATTCTCCGCGATAGCGCTGTTCAGGGGGAGCTTCTCGCTCCGGATCAACTCGAAAAGGATCTCTCCGGTAGCGGGCGAAGCCGGATCGATATAAACAAGATCGCCGTAGCCCGGATTGCTCGGATGGTGGTCGATATTTATCCATGTCTTTGCGCTGCGGATCGATTCGGCCGCCGTGCCAAGGCGATTTTGGGTGGCGGTATCGAGCGCGATCGCGACGTCGAAATCCTGCGGCTCCCGCGGTGGCCGGGTGAGTTGTTCTCCGCCCGGGAGAAAATCGTATTTTTCGAGTAACCCGTCTTCGTTCCAAACCGTTACGTCCTTCCCGAGCTGCTGGAGCGAGAGGGCGAGCGCAAGCTGACTTCCGAGCGCATCGCCATCCGGGCGAACGTGGCTGAGAATGGCAAACCGCTGCTGCGCGCGCAGGACGCCGCCGATCTCCGCGAAAGTGCTGTGCGTCATTCGGTCTCCGCGCGCGGCGTCTCAATTTGCTGTAAAATTTCAAACACCCGCGCCCCGCGTTCAATGGAATCGTCGAGGTGGAAGATGACCTGTGGCGTGTACTTCAACGTGACGCTCTTCGCGAGGGCGGTTTGCAGGATCACGCGATTCTCCTCGAGCTGGGTCATGGCGGCGGCCTGGCCTTCCTTGTTGCCGAGGACGCTCACATAGGCGTGCGCGTGTTTCAGGTCCGGCGTGACATCCACCTGGTTTAGCGTCACGAGCACGCCCTCAAAGTTCATTTCCCGGGTGATGATCGTGCTCAGCTCACGTTTCAGGAGTTCGTTTACCCGTAGTAATCGGTGTTTCATGGAGAAGGTTGATGGATGATCGCTGATGGTTGATGGCGAAACAGGCTGTCGCTCAGCCCTCGACCATCAACGATCAACCTCTTAAAGCTTCTGCGCGACGGCCTCGAGTTGGTAGCACTCGATGATATCGCCCACCTGATATTCGTTGAAGTCGCCGAGCTTGATCCCGCACTCGAGGCCGACGCGAACTTCTTTTACATCGTCCTGGAAACGGCGCAGCGTGGAGAGGCCGCCATCGTAAACCGGCTGGCGCCGCCGCAACACGCGGGCCCGCGCGGTGCGGGCGATCCGGCCATCGGTCACCAAACATCCGGCGACAATGCCTCTGCTCAGCTTGAAGATCTGTTTGACCTCGGCGTGACCGATGACGGTTTCGCGATGTTCCGGATCGAGCAGACCCGCCATCGCTTCCTTCATCTGATCGATCAGCTCATAGATAATGCTATAGAGCTTTACCTGGACGCCTTCGCGCTTCGCGACGTTCACCGCCATGCCCTCGACCTTGATGTTGAAACCCACCACCACCGCATTGGAGGCGCTGGCCAGCAGGATGTCGGATTCTGAGACCGGCCCCACTCCGGCGTGGATAATCTCCAGGTCGATCTTCTTGCTTTCGATTTGGCCGAGCGCGCCGACCAACGCTTCGAGCGAGCCCTGAGCATCGCATTTTAGGACGATGCGGAGATGTTTTTTTCCATCGGCGGCTTCGAGTAGACTTTCGAGAGTGGCGCGTTGCGGGGCGCTCAATTTATCGGTGCGGCGCGTGACGAGACGCTCTTCGCTCAAGGTTTTCGCGAACCGCTCGGATTCCATCACGAGAAATTCATCGCCCGCTTGCGGAAGACCGCTAAAACCGAGCACCTTGACCGGCGTGGAAGGGCCCGCCTCCTTGATGGGCTTGCCTCGATCGTCCATCAACGATTTGATCTTGCCGCCATAGTCGCCGCAGATGAAAGGATCGCCGGTCTTTAGGGTCCCCATCTGGACAATGACGGTGGCGGTCGGCCCGCGGCCGGGTTCGACTTGCGCTTCAATCACCGTGCCGCGCGGTGTTGCCGTCGGTGAGGCCTTCAACTCCATCACTTCCGCTTGCGCAGCCATATTCTCGAGCAGCTGATCGATGCCGATCCCTTTCGTCGCAGACACCGGAACGACGATCGTCTCACCGCCCCAGTCTTCCGGGGAAAGTTCGCGCTCCTGAAGCTGCTTTTTCACGCGATCAATGTTCGCGCCGGGCAAATCGATTTTGTTAATCGCGACCATGATTTTCACATGAGGCGCGGCCTTCGCGTGACTGATTGCTTCGATCGTTTGTGGCATCAAGCCATCGTCCGCGGCGACAACCAGGACCACGATGTCGGTCACATGCGCTCCCCGCGCGCGCATCGCGGTGAAGGCAGCGTGGCCAGGGGTGTCGAGAAACGTGATGCGCGAGCCTTTGTAATCAACGGTGTAAGCGCCGATGTGCTGGGTTATCCCGCCCGCCTCGCCCGCCGCGACTCGCGTCTTACGGATCGCATCCATGAGCGAAGTCTTGCCGTGGTCGACGTGGCCCATGAACGTGATGATCGGGCCGCGCGTTTTGAGTTCCTCTTTCTTTTCGATCACCGGCGGCGGCGGCGCGACGACTACTTGCTCGACCTTGTGGACGCCGCCCCCCTTCTCGCGGCGTTCCATTTCGAAAATGAAGCCGTGCTTCTCGCAAATTTTTGTCGCGATATCGGGCTCGACCGTTTGAGTCGGTCCGCTCGCGAAAATGTTGAAGTCGGTCATCAGCTCTTTGATGAGCTGGAAATTTTTCAGACCGAGCTGTTGCGCCAAATCCTTGACCACGATAGGCGGCTTGATGTGAATGATCTTTTGCGGCTCGCCTTCGGGTTCAGTCGGATCGGGAACCGTTTCGGGGGTCACCGCTTCGGCCGCTGGCGTGACGGGCGGAGCCGCCGGTGCCGGAGTGACCGGTGAGGCGATTGGTCCGGCCGGGGGTTCCGGCGTGGCTCGAATTCGCGAGATGGGCGGAAGGACCGAGCGCTTGGTGGCTGCGTCGGCTTCCGTGCGCTTTGGCCGCGGCTTCTTCTCCTCGATCAACGATAACGTTTCCATGACCGGCTTGGTTGCCGGCTTCGCCGGCTCAGTTGCCTTCGGCGGAGGCTCAGAATGCGCGCGCGCCTTGGGCTCCGGCGCCGTCGAGCGCGGCGTTTTCGCCGGCGTCTCTACCTTGACGCTCTTCGCCTCATGCGCCGCTTTGGCGGGAGTGGCGGTCTTGGTGGAGGCCGCGGCCTTGACCGGCTTGCGAGCGGTCGCGGACTTGCGCGCTGCGGTCTTGGTCGTCGTTTTCGTTGGCATTTGTCTCGTGAAAATCGTCAATGGCTGGCCGGTCAACGGCAAGCCAGTTTACTGCGCGGCCGGGGACTCCTGGTGAATGGCCTCATGGATTTCACGCGCCTTCGCTTCATCCACGGAAAGAATCTCGACCAGATCCTCGACCGCCGCGTCGCGCAGTCCCTCGAGATTGGTGAAGCCGGCCTTTACGAGCAGCAGGGCCTGGTCGTCGTTAACCGGAAGCGCACCGCTCAAAGCTTGCGCCGCTTGCGCTACTTTCTGTTCGACCGCGTGCGTCGCGGAAGTGTCGCGGTCGATATTGATTTCCCAGCCCGTCAGTCGCGAGGTCAATCGCGCGTTCTGACCCTTCTTGCCGATTGCGAGCGAAAGCTGATCTTCGTCGACCGAAATCTGAACGCTCTTCTTCTCCGGATCGAAGATAAGATTCTTCACCTTCGCCGGTTTAAGCGCTTCGAGGACGAATTCCTTGGGATCGGAGCTCCAGCGAATAATGTCGACCTTTTCGTTGTTGAGCTCTCGCACGATGTTTTTCACCCGAGATCCACGCATCCCCACACAGGCGCCGACCGGGTCGACTTTTTCGTTCGCGCTGGTCACCGCAATCTTCGTTCGATAACCGGCTTCGCGAGCGATGCCCCGAATCTCCACGGTGCCGTCGTTGATCTCGCTCACTTCCAGCTCGAAAAGGCGGCGGACGAAATTCGGGTGGCTCCGCGAAACAATGATCTCGGGGCCCCGAATTCCATTTTCCACCGCGACGACATAAGCGCGCAGCCGATCGCCCACGTTGTAATCTTCGACCACGACGCGTTCCCGCTGCGGCATGATCGCTTCGAATTTTCCCAGGTCGAGAATCACATCAGAGCGATCGAATCGGCGGACCGTCCCGCTGACGATCTCGCCCGCGCGGTCCTTGAACTCCTCGTAAATCATTTCCTTCTCGACCTGGCGAATGCGTTGCATCATCGCCTGCTTGGCCGTCTGTGCCGCGATGCGGCCAAAATTCTTCGGGGTCACTTCGACTTCCACTTCGCCGCCGACCGCTGCTTCCGGGTTGAGCCTGCGCGCCTTGGAAAGCGAAATTTCATCCGCCGGGTTGGTCACATCTTCCACCACGAGCAATTTTGCCAGCGCGCGGATCTCACCGGTTTTCGGATTGATGTCGATGCGGAGATCGCGCGATGCGCTCACGCTTTTTTTCGATGCTGAAAGCAGCGCGTTCGAAACGGCTTCGAGCAGGATCTCGCGTTTGATCCCGCGCTCCCGCTCCAGGTAATCCAGCATGGCAATAAACTCGGCGTTCATAAAAAACATCTAGCCCGCAGACAAAAAAGAGTGGGACGCCAGTTCCCACCCCATCCTGCGCGGACTAGGTGCTTACCTTAATTTTCAGAGGGCCTTTCGTCAAGCTGGGATTGGCGCCGGGAGGGCAGGGCGATAGTCGTGGGACAGCTTGCCCGCCAGAGCCTTGCGACGGAGGGTTGAACTTCGACATGTCCCGCCTTGCCACCTTCTCGATCGTCCTTCTCTGCTGGGCCGCAATCTATTTGCCCGGACTTGGTTCGCTCGAGATCAAAGGAGAAGAGGGCCGTCGCATTTTGCCGGCGATCACGATGCTTGAGACGGGCGACTTTCTCATCCCGCACGTGGGGAGCGAGCCATATTATCGCAAGCCACCGCTGGTGAACTGGCTCGTGGCCGCATCATTCCGGATCACCGGCTTGCGCAATGAATGGACCGCGCGTCTCCCCTCGGCCTTCTGTGTTCTCGCCGTCGCTCTGGCGTTCATCATCGTCGCACGCGCGAGCCTGGGCGCGAACGGGTCGCTGATGGCGGCTCTCATCTGGATGGCAAATTTCGGCCTGATCGAGAAAGGCCGGCTCATCGAAATTGAAGCGCTCTACGTTTCGCTTCTGGGTCTTGCGATGATCTGCTGGCTCAGCTGGTGGGAGCAGCGGCGGTCACCCTGGCTCACGTGGATAGTGCCTTCCGTTTTCCTCGGGCTTGGCGTGCTCGCGAAAGGGCCCGTGCATCTGCTTTTCTTCTACGCCGTCGTCGTTGCCGTTCTCCACTTTGCAGGGGAGCTGCGGAAACTCTGGCATCCAGCGCATCTGGCGGGGATCGCAGTCGTCATCGGAATTTTCGCAGCCTGGGCTTTCCCATACGGGCAAGCGATGCAAGGAGCGAATCTCGCTCAAACCTGGTCCGGGGAATTCACCGGTCGTCTCGGGGGCGATGATTTCAAACTTACGTCTTGGTTGATGAACCTTCCGCGCGGTCTCGCTTATTTCCTGCCGTGGACATTGCTGTTGCCCTTGGTTCCAGGAGCGAAATTTCCGACGGCACGGGAAACGAACCTGTCACGCGGGATGATTTGGGGCTGCGCCGTTCCTTTTGTCGTTGTGAATTTACTGCCGGGAGCGCTTCCCCGTTATTCGATGCCCGCTCTGGTGGCGGCTTCGTGGCTGATGGCGATGACGCTGTCCGCCACTGAAATCCGCCTGCCGAGCTGGTGGCCCGCGCCAAAAATTCGTCCTGCGGAGCGGAGGTTGCGCCTCGTCATCTACACTGGGATCGCGGCCGGGATTGCGTTGTGCCTCTATGGGTTCGCTGTGGTCCCGGCTTTGCAAGGACGAGCCAAAGTGAGGCCGATCGCAGCGCAAATCGATGCGCTCGTGCCCCAATCCGAACCGCTCTACGCCGTCGATCCGGATTATCAGCCGTTCCTGTTCTACATCAGGTCGCGCCTTATCTATGTCAGTCGCGTCGACGATCTCCCTCTGGGTGCGCGCTACGTCCTGATTCAACCTGACAAGCAACGGGAAGTCCTGGAGACCGAGCGATGGGCCCCGCTGCGCGCGCAGCCAATTCTCACCGTAACCGATTATCGAAAACGAACGGTGATTCTTACGAAAATAAGCGAAGAAAATCCACAAAAGCGGTAGGAGCCAGGTCTCATTCAGCTACCTGCGCGGCGTTTTCCCGCGCTGTCATTTGAACAATGGCGGCCCGGGCTCTGTCACACAGCTGTCATTTGACAATTCTCGCGAAAGAGCATTCGTTAGCACGCTAACCAATTTTCTGGCATGCCCTCTACCAATACGAACGAATTCGGGCTTTTGCTCTTCGGCACGGCCCGGGCCTGGCGCACCAAACTCGATAAAAGGCTGCGGCCGCTCGGCTTCAGCCAGGGGAAATGGCGGACGTTGATTCACCTCTCTCTGGCCGGCAACAAGCTGACCCAAAAAGAAATTGCCGAGCGGATGGGCATCGAAGGCCCGACGCTCGCGGGTCTCCTCGACCGTCTTCAAGACGACGGCTGGATCGAGCGGCGCGGCTCGCCCGACGATCGCCGGTGCAAGATTGTCCATCTGCAACGGCGCTCGAAAACGGTCCTGGAAAAGATTTTCAACACCGCCCATGAGCTGCGGCACGAATTGCTCAGCGACATTCCGCAGCGCGATTTGGATACTTGCATCCGGGTCCTCGCTCAAATCCGAGATAAGGCTGAACAGACGGCGAATGGCGCCGCGAATGGGCATGCGGGCGCGGCAAAAAAAATCGGCCTTTCATGAATACTCTGGCTAAAGCCAACGTTGTTACGCGCGAAGCGGTTGGGAAATTGGAATATCGCTTTGGCCGAAAAGGCCTCTATCTCGGAGGGGCTCTGCTCCTGGTGGTCCTCTTCCTGATTCTAAGGAATTTCGGGAGCAAGGCAGAACCTCCCAGAACGCCTCCCCCGCGACCGGTGGCCACGGCGAAAGTGACGACGAAGGATGTGCCGCTTTATCTCGATGAGATCGGCACCACGAACGCGTTTCAGACGGTGCAAATCAAGGCGCAGGTCGATGGGCAGGTCATCTCCCGCGAGTTTGAGGACGGCGCGGATGTGAAGAAGGGGGACCTGCTTTTTAAGATCGATCCGCGGCGCTACGAAGCGGTTTTAGCCGCGGCCAAAGCCGATCACGCGCTCGCCGAGGCGAACCTGAAGCGATATACCATGCTGGAAGCGAAGAACGTAACCGCGACGCAGGAGCTCGATACGGCGCGGGCCAACGCCATGCGGACGGAGGCGGCCGTGGCTGCGGCGCAGCTCAACTTGGATTTCACCGAAGTACGCGCGCCGATCGATGGCCGGGCGGGCTTACGCAGCGTGGATGTGGGCAACCTCGTCAGTGGCGGGAGCGGCGGGGCCGTCCTCCTGGTGATCCAGACGCTCGATCCGATCTATACCGACTTCACTCTGGCCGAACCCGATCTTCCGCTCGTGCGGCGCTATCTCGAGAACCCAAACTTGAAAGTGATGACCGACGCCGAAGACGATAATATTGAGCCGCGGGCGGGCGATCTTTACTTTATCGACAACGCCGTCCAGCCCGGCGCCGGCACGGTGAAAGCGCGCGCAGTTACTCCCAATCCGGACCGCGCACTCTGGGCCGCGCAATTCGTCAAAGTGCGCCTGATTCTGGATATCCTAAAAGAGTCGATGCTCGTCCCGAGCGGGGCGGTCCAGGTCGGGCAAAAGGGGCCCTATGTTTTTGTGGTCAAACCGGATTCGACGCTGGATTTGCGACTCGTGAAACCCGGCCAACCGCATGGCGATTTTACGGTCATCTCCGAAGGGGTGCGGCCCAACGAAACCGTGGTCGTGAGCGGGCAGCTCCAGCTCGCGCCCGGAACGAAAGTAAAGGCACAGGAAGCGCCCCTGCCGAAGCCGGAAAGTGCGGGTCTTTCACAGGAGACGAAAGTTCCTTAGAAGAAAACCGATGCGCTCCGACGAGAACGGACATTCCGACCCCCCGTCCTGGGATGGGATGAGCGACGGTAATCGCGACGGAGAACCCGCGCCGGATCGGCCCCGGCCTGGCGCAGCCACTGGCGGGAAGACGCCCGCCAAGCTCAAGCAATTTTCATCGGGGCTTTCCGCTCCGTTCATCCGTCGGCCGGTTATGACGATGTTGCTGACCGCATCGATCATCGTCTTCGGCATTCTCGCCTACAAGCAGCTGGCGGTGAACGACCTCCCGGCGGTCGATTATCCAGTCATCGACGTGAACGTCTCCTATCCGGGGGCGAATCCCGAAACGATGGCGAACACGATCGCCACCCCGCTGGAGAAGCAGTTCACCCAGATCCCGGGAATCGCTCTCACCACCAGCTCCAGCACGCAGGGCCGAACGAACATTACCCTGACGTTTAATCTCGATAAGACGATCGACTCAGCCGCGACCGACGTGCAATCGGCAATCCAGCGCGCGACTGGCCAGCTCCCGGCCGATCTCCCGAGCCCGCCGACTTTTAACAAAAACAACCCGAACGATTCGCCCGTCGTTTTCCTCGCCCTGACCAGCGACACGCTTACCGATGGCGATCTCTATAAGTACGCCACCACGCAGGTCGCGCAGCGGATCAACATCCTGCCGGGAGTCTCCAATGTGAACATCTACGGGGTGAAGCGGGCGATCCGGATCAAGGCGAATCCCGGCGCCCTGGCCACGCGGAACCTGACCCTCGATGAGTTGTCCGCCGCGATTCGCTCCGGCACGGCTTACTCGGGCGCGGGCCAGTTTGACGGGAAAAATCAGACCTTCGTCCTGCGGCCAGACGGCCAGATCGATACCGCGGAAGGCTACCGCAACCTGGCGATCGCGCGCGGGGCGAATAACGAGCAAATTTACCTGCGCGATGTGGCGGAGGTCACCGAAAGCGTCCAGGACGAACGGCTTTCCCGGCACTTCTTTGCGCGTGGGTTTACTCCACCCGCGTCCACCATCGTGATGGCTGTTTCGCGTCAAGCCGAGGCGAACGCCGTCCAGGTCGCGCGCTCGGTCACGGAGCTTGTGCCGCAACTGCGGCTCGAGCTTCCCGGCTCCATTAATCTGATTCCCACGAACGACCGCTCCCAGACGATCGTGCGGTCGGTGCACGATGTGCAGGAAACTCTCCTGATCGCGTTTGTGCTCGTGGTCCTCATCATCTTCGTCTTCCTGGGTCGCGCCACGGACACGCTGATCCCGGTGGTGGCGCTGCCGCTCTCGCTCCTGATCACGTTCACCGCGATGTGGGCGCTCGATTTCTCGATCAATAATCTGACGCTGATGGCTTTGACTCTCGCGATCGGGTTCCTGGTCGATGACGCGATCGTATTTTTGGAGAACGTGGTCCGCCGCGCCGAAAGCGGGGAGTCGATCCAAAAAGCCACGATGAACAGCGCGGGCGAGATTTCCTTCACGATTCTCTCGATGACCCTGTCGCTGGCTGCGGTCTTCATTCCGCTCGTCTTTATGCCGGGCCAGCTCGGCCGTATCTTCTTCGAGTTCGCCGTCACCATCATCGTCGCGATTCTGGCCTCGGGCATCGTTTCGCTCACCCTCACACCGCTGATGTGCTCTCGCCTTCTGGGTGAGCGCGGCCCGAATCATCCGAAAACCAGAACCGAGCGGTTCGTGACGGGGTTCTTTGTTCCCGTGTTGCGATTTTACAGCCGCTCGCTCGATTGGTTTCTCGACCGCGGCTGGCTGGCCGCGCCCATTCTGGTGATCTGTGCGCTCGGGCTCTGGTTCTTCTTCTCGGCGCTGCCGTTCACCCTGCTTCCGACCGGAGATAGCGGTGTGATTCGCGGAACCTTTATCATGCAGGAGGGCTCGTCGCCCCAGCAACAGCGGGATGTTCAGGATAAAATAGACCCGATTCTTCAGGCCAATCCCGCGGTGGATAAATACTTTACCGTGGCGGGTGGCGGCCGGGGTGGGGGCGCTGGGATTTTCACCGTCATCTTTCTCAAGGATGGGGACCGCGACTCCATCGACGATGTCGCGGGCCAATTGCGCAGAGCGTTGAGCGGCCTTCCAGGCGTGATGCCCCGGCTCAGTCCGCAGCCCGCCTTGCGCATCGACATCGGCGGCGGCGGAAGCAGCTTCGGGCGCTACAGCTATGTGCTGAGCGGGATCAATCCCGCTGAAGTCTATGCCGCTGCGGAAAAGCTCGAAGAAAAACTAAGCACTTACGATGGCTTCGTCGCGCCGGCCCGCTCCGATCTTTTTCGCAACACGCCCAACGTGGACATCGAGATCGACCGGGACCGTGCGAGCCTCTTCGGCATTTCCACCACGGACGTCCAGGGGCTGCTGCGCGCCGCTTATTCGCAAAACTACGTTTACCTCGTCAAAGAGGCCGACGACCAATACCAGGTCATCCTGGAAGTGGACGACGCCGAGCGCACCGGCCCCGAGGATCTGCGGCAGCTTTACGTTAAATCCGATACTACGGGCGCGATGGTGCCGATGCGCAGCCTGACGAAAGCGCGCACCTCGCTTGGCTTTCAATCGGTCAACCACATCAACCAGTTCACCAGCGTTACCTTCGGCTTTGACCCCAAACCGGATGTGGCCCTGGGCGACGTGACCGCCTTTATCCAAAAGGCCGCGGCGGAAGTTTTGCCCCCGACCGTGAAAGGCGAGCTCCAGGGAGAAGGACTGGTCCTGCAAACGCTCTTCGGGGCTTTGCCGTTTCTCGTCCTCGCCGCTCTCTTCGTCATGTATGTCATTCTCGGAATCCTCTACGAGAGCTACCTCCATCCCATCACCGTCCTCTCCACCCTTTTCCCCGCAGTCGTCGGCGGGTTGCTCACGCTTTGGCTGTTTAACTCCACGCTTTCCCTTTATTCCGTCATCGGCCTGTTTCTTCTGATGGGTATCGTGAAGAAGAACGGCATCATGATCGTCGACTTCGCGCTTCATCGGCTCGATGAAGGCTATGATTTCCGGACGGCTATTCACGAGGCGAGCGTCGAGCGTTTTCGGCCGATCATCATGACCACCCTGGCCGCTTTGATGGGCGCCATCCCGCTCGCGTTGGGGTACGGTGCCGATGGAGCTTCGCGCCGGCCTCTGGGTCTGGTGATTGTGGGCGGCCTTATTATTTCCCAGCTCATCACCCTCTACATCACCCCGGTGATCTATCTCTGGCTGGAATGGTTCCAGGAGAATGTGCTCGACCGGGTTCCGTTTCTGCGCAGCGGCCACATGCACCACGAAGGCGATTCCGGAAAGCAGCCCACCCAGCCCTTGGATCCGGAGCCCATCGCCGCCCAGTAGCTCCCTGTCCGTTGCATAACTGCCTGCGCATTAGTTTGCGGGCAGCGCCGTTTCTGGATAGCGTCAACGGCCATGTTCTCCCGCGCGTTTACTCTGATCGGCGCGGTTTGTTTTCTCCTGCTGCCCACCCAGATTCATGCTGACATCTTTACCGTAACGAACACGGCCGACGGCGGACCGGGCTCGCTGCGCCAGGCGATTCTGGACGCCAATGCGCACCCCAATGCTTCTGCCAGCGATCATGATCGGATTCATTTTGCCATCCCGGGCGCCGATGTTCACACGATCCTTCCTCGCCCTCCGCTCCCTGACATCACCGATCCCGTCATCGTCGATGGTTTCACGCAACCGGGCGCGCTCCCCAATACTAATCCCGTTGGACAAGGACTGAATCCAGTCTTGAAAATCGAGCTCGATGGACTCGATCTCCTCTGGTACGGAAATGGACTGACGATCACTTGTGGCAATACGACCGTTCGCGGCTTGATTATCAGCCGTTTTCTTGACGGCATTGTGTGCCGGGGAAACGGCGGGAACGTGATCGCCGGCAACTTTTTGGGGACTGATCGTACCGGGACCATCGCCCCGGTGACGCAAATTGTGGGGAGGGAGCCGCGGCAGCTTAATGGCGTCACGTTAGAGAACTCCGAAGCTAACCGCGTCGGCGGCCGCGATCCCGCCTCGCGTAACCTCATTTCGGGAGCGTCTTACGCTGATGTCTACATCAAGGGGGCCGGTTCCCGGGCGAATGTCGTGGAAGGAAATCTGATGGGAACGAACGCGGCAGGCATGGCGTCAGTGGTGAATGGGAGTGCCTACAGCGTCTGGCTGGAAGATGGCGCATCAGAGAACCTGATCGGCGGGACGGTGATCGAAGCCCGGAACGTGATGGGAAGCCAGGAGATGAGCGGTGGTTACTATGTGGGGGTTGCCTTTGCCCCCACCGTCAATGGTCTTGCCCCGCCCTTCGCCAATCTGGTGAAAGGGAACTTCATGGGGTTGAACGTAACCGGGAAAGGTGCGATCCCGGCCGAATCCTACGGCGTCGCCGTGGGCGGCCACCACAATGTGATAGGTGGGACCGAACCGGGCGCGAGGAACATAATTTCGGGCAACCGCGGGGGCGGGATGCTCATTGGCGGGGACTCGGAAGAATGGGCGGCGACGGAGAACGTGATTCAAGGTAATTTTATCGGCACGGACGATTCCGGCACCTTGCCGCTGGGTAACGGGCGTTGGGGGGTGCGCGTGGGAGACCGGGCCAACAACAATACCATTGGAGGGACCGAGCCGGGCGCCGGCAACCGCATCGCCTTCACTTATATCGGCCCGTCTGCCATTTCCCCCGCGGGGACGGGAATAGCGTTTTACTCCGATTTTTTTCAGGGCGGTTCTGGGGGTAATGCGATTCTCGGTAACCTGATCTATGGGAATGAGACGCTCGGCATCGATCTCAATTGGGACCTGGTCACGCCGAACGACGCTGGCGACACGGATATCGGCCCCAATAACCTCCAAAATTATCCGGTTTTGACGTCGGCTAATTTCGAGGGCGGAGCTCTCGCAATCCGCGGGACCCTGGAGAGCGTGGCCAGCCAGACCTATCGAATTGAATTTTTCGGCGGTACGGTCGCGAATGCCTCGGGCTTCGGGGAGGGCAGAGTCGTTCTCGGCGCCGTCAACGTCGTGACCGGAGCGGATGGCACGGCGGCGTTTGACCTGGCCTGGCCCTGTCCCGCTGGGGTCCGCATCGTCAGCGCCACGGCCACTGATTCCGGCGGAAATACCTCCGAGTTTTCCCAATCCTTGTCCGTCGCGGGAACACCCGCGACTCAGCTCTTGAATATTTCGACCCGTCTGGGCGTGCAGACCGATGAGAACGTGCTCATCGGCGGATTTATCGTCACGGGAGTTGATCCGAAGAAAGTCATTATCCGTGGCATCGGCCCATCTTTGAACCAGGGATCCGCGGGCCCCCTGGCTGATCCGACTATCGATCTCTTTTACGGCAACACGTTCCTGGCGGGTAATGATAACTGGCAGGACTCGCAACAGGCGGAGATCGAGGCGACCGGAATCCCACCAAATCATCATTTGGAATCGGCGATCGTGCGGACGCTCGCACCGGGCGCCTATACCGCGGTCCTGCGCGGCCGTGATAACACCACCGGCATGGGTCTCGTGGAAGTCTATGACCTGGATCAAGCTGTGATTTCGCAGCTGGCGAACATCAGCACGCGGGGATTGGTAGGGACTGACGATAATGTGATGATTGCCGGCTTGATCGTCGGCCCGGCTGGCGGCGGGAAGACGACAGTGGTGCGTGCGATAGGTCCTACCCTGGGCGGTTTTGGAATCGACGGTGCTCTTCTGGATCCAACTCTGGATTTGGTAAATTCCGACGGCGCAATTATCCGCTCGAATAATAACTGGAGGGACCAACAACAAGCCGAGATCGAAGCGGTTGGCCTCGAACCCGGAGACGATCGCGAATCGGCGTTAATGGAAATAATCCCGCCGGGCAGCTTCACGGCGGTCGTTAGGGGGAATGGCCACACCACTGGCGTGGCCTTGGTGGAAGTTTATCATCTTCGGTAAGTCTCCCGCCACCGAGCTTCACCAGGTTGCTTGAGTGGTCCTTCGTCGGCCAGCCGCTACGCCTGCTCCCCAACATTCAGGGTGGCGATTGGAGGCAACCGCTCCGGTTCGCCGAGCGTGGAGGGTCGATCATTTTTTGTTGGGCGAGATACATGCGGGCGCGCCGCGGCAAACGATCAGCAAGGGAACACTCACGCCATTTCGGCGCCACCGGCTTGGTTCCTCGCCTGCTCGGCACCAGCAGCCCAATTACAAATCTAAAAGGAAGCTAACAAATGAAATATCAAAACCTCACTCGCTTCACGATCCTGTTTTGTCTCGCACTTGCGTCGGCTTTCGTGCCGAGCTCGGTTAATTCTTCGTCCCCGGGCCAGTCCGGCGCCGCGCCGGAAAAGAGCGCCTCCGCGGCGGCCGCAAGTCCGGCGGCCCAGAAGGCCCTCAAAGACCTGCGCAAAGCGGGTCAGGCCCCGATCATGACGCAGGTTTCGCGAGAGACGGGAAATTTCAATTTCGTGCGAATCTCCGGCGGCGATGTCCTCGCCGTCGCGGACAGGTCGGCCACGCCGCAAGCGCGCGCCCTCGCGTTCCTCGCGGAGCATGGCGATTTGGTCGGAATGAACGATGCGGAGCGCGCCGCGATCTCGGCCGGTGCTTCATCCGGCTCAGGCGGCAGCCTGCGATTCGCAAAGAGCGCGACCGACGCGCTTGGGATGACGCATGTCAGGTTCAATCAATTCTATCAGGGAATTCCAGTGTTCGGTGCGCAAGTGGTCGTGCATATGAACGGAGAAGGAATCGTCGGAGTGAACGGAGATTTTGTGCCGCGGATTTCGCTCGGCACGGTTCCCTACGTGACGGCCCCGGTGGCAGCAGAGGTAGCGCTAACATCCGCGCGGAAAAACGCGGCGGACGATAACCTTACCGTCCGAAAAACGGAGATCTTCATTTACCCCGCGGGCTTGCTGGAAGGGCGCCCCGTGGTCAGCCGGCTGGCCTACGCGTTGGAAGTCGCCGGGGACAAAACCGCGGAACAGGTTTGGATCGACGCGCAAACGGCGACTGTCTTGTTGCGCATCCCCCTGCATCAAACGGCGCTTAATCGAACCATCTACTCCCCGCAATATCTCGAGGATAATCCGGAACTGTTCGTGCAGCGCAGAGAAGGAGATCCGCCGCATCCAACCCCATTCGTTAACAATCTTTACGATTTTGCGGGACACACTTACAACCTCTATTCCTCCGGTTTCGGGCGCGATTCGTACGATGGCCTCGGTCATGCCATGATCAGCGTTTATCTGATCAATCAACAGTGTCCGAATGCCTACTGGAATGGAACCTCGACCAACTACTGCCCGATCTTCGACGCGGACGACGTCGTCTCCCACGAATGGAGTCACGGCTACACCGAATACATGCATGGGCTCATCTATGCCTTCCAATCCGGTGCGCTCAATGAATCCTACTCCGACATCTTCGGCGAAGCGGTCGATCTTTTGAACAACGTCGACGGCATGGGCGGGAATAATAATGCCGAGCCGTATCCTAACGGACAGCGATGGCTGGTAGGAGAGGATCTCGGTCAGCAGGTCCAGGAATTACTGCTGCGTGACATGTACGATCCCGATCGACTGGCCAGTCCGGGCAAGGTTTCTTCGGTCAACTATGCCTGCGGAACGGCGGATGGCGGGGGCGTTCACACGAACTCGGGCGTGCCGAATCATGCCTTTGCCTTGATTGTGGATGGAACCCAGTTTGCCCCCGGTGGGGAGTACAATGGCCAAACCATCACTGGCATTGGCCTGACCAAGGCCGCCGCGATCTACTTCCGCGCGGCATCGGTCTATCAAACGCCTACGACCGATTTCCCGGCGCACGCCACCGCGATTCAGACTTCGTGCAGCGACCTGATTGGCGCGCAATTGAATGAGCTCTCAACCACCAGCGGGACAGGCACGCCTTCGAGTGAGGTCATTGCGGCGGCTGATTGCCAGGAAGTCGCCAAGGCGATGCTGGCCGTCGAAATGACCGCGACGCCGGCATGCTCCTACGGACCGTTGCTCAATCCGGATCCCGCTGAAGTTTGTCCCGGGTCGGATACGATTTTTTCAGAGGACTGGGAGAGCGGGGAAGATGGCTGGACAAAGACCAGCCAGGGGTACCTCACTGGCCTCATCGACTGGGAGGATGCCACCAAGGCAGCCACCCGATTCTTCCACCTCAATTCCACGCTCCCAGATGGACGCACCGGCACTGCGGCCTTCGCTATTAATCCGGCGGTAGGCGAGGTAGGCGGTGGCACCTGCGCCCCGGGTGGAGATTATTCCGGTAATCACACTCTCGACAGTCCGCCGATTGTGATTCCAGCTGGAGCGACGACGCCACAGCTGTCGTTCGACCACTGGGTCGCTACCGAAGCGGGAGTTGATGGCGGGCAGGTCGAGGTCAGCCGGAACGGCGGGGCCTACACGCTGTTGCCGCGAAGCCAATATGTTTACAATCCACCGAACACGGTCTTCAACCAGGCCGCGCCAGTCGGGAACAATACCGGCCCCAATCCAGGGGAGGACGCGTGGACCGGAACGAATCTGGGAGGGACGGACCTTGGTTCATGGGGGACCACGGTGGTTAATCTTTCATCGGTCGCGCAACCAGGCGATACGATCAACCTCCGATTTAACTGGAGCCAGGATGGGTGCAATGGCGTCGACGGTTGGTACATTGACAACATCCGCGTCTTCCAGTGCCCGACCCTGGAAGCGCCAGTGCTCTCGGCCGGACCTGACTATGAGGATCCGGACACCGATGGCTCCTACACCCTGAGTTGGACGCGTCCGGCCGGAGCGACCGGTCCAGATCTCCTGCAAGTATCGCAAACATCGTGCGCCCCGCTGATCTTCGACAACGCGGAGAATGGCCTGGCCAACTGGACCACCACGACGTCGGGAACAGGGGCCCAACCCTGGACTACCGGCACAAAACCACAGCACGATAGCACCACCTTCGTCGCACAAGGGTTGCCAGGGGTCACAAGCGCCGATTCATTCCTGACGTATAACAACCCCATCACGATTCCAACGCAGGGCGAGACTTTCCTGAACTTCCTCGATTGGGATACTAACGAAGGCGATGACAACGTGATTGTGGAAGTCTCAACGGACGACGGGGCGAACTGGGTTCCAATCTATACCCACAACCGCTCCGAGTCCGGCACCGGTGCCGTCAGCTTTGCCACGGAGCCGCTCTTCAGTCGGTCCGTCAATCTGGCAAACTACGGAGGCCAGACCATTCGACTGCGTTTTCATTACTCTCTCGGCGCGGAGGACCGGCCCGCTTCCACGCCCTTTGGATGGTACGTGGACGATATCGCGATCGTTAATGAATTCTGGCTGGACGTCAGCAGCACGGCCGGGACCTCGTTCCTGGAGAACAAGCCCAACGGAAGTTACTGCTATCGGGTGCGAACCACCTATATGATAAACGCCGAGACGATCCCCGGACCGTTTAGTAATATCCTGAACATTCAGGTTGCAACACAAGGTCCTAGTCCGACGCCCGGAGTAACACCCACGCCCGGAGTTTCGCCAACACCTGGCGTTTCGCCGACACCAGGAGTCACGCCAACACCTGGAGTGACACCTACCCCCGGAGTAACGCCACCACCTAGTCCGAGCCCAACGTCAAAAGCCATCAACATTTCAACCCGCCTGCGCGTGCAGACCGGAGATAATGTTGGCATCGGTGGCTTCATCATCACGGGCAACACTCCGAAGCGTATAATCATACGGGCCATTGGACCTTCGTTAGCGCAGGTGGGCGTTCCCGATGTTCTGGCTGATCCGGTGCTCGAGCTGCATGGATCGGGCGAATTTGCCACGATTACGAATGATAACTGGAGAGACGATCAGGAGCAGGAAATCGCGGACACTGGGATACCGCCGGCGGATAATCTCGAGTCAGCCATCGTTGCGACGCTCGATCCGGGAGCTTACACGGCGATTATGAGTGGCAATGGAAGCACTTCTGGGGTGGGCCTGGTGGAAGTCTACGACCTGAATCGGGGAGTCGACTCGAAACTGGCCAACCTGAGCACGCGCGCCTTCGTGAGCACGGGTGACAACATCGTCATCGCGGGTTTCGTCCTAAGCGCTGACGGCGCCGGTAGTAATGGGATCGTGGTGCGCGGCCTCGGTCCCAGCCTGACAGACCTGGGTGTAGCGAACTCGCTGGCCGATCCGAACCTGGAGTTGCGCGACAACAACGGATCGCTCTTGATCGCCAATAACAACTGGCAGGACAACACCGAGCAAGCCGCTGAGATTGCGGCAGCGGGTCTCGCACCGTCGAACAGTCTCGAGTCGGCTCTGGCGGCGACATTGCCCCCAGGCCTTTATACCGCCCTGCTTTCGGGCGTGAACAACGGCGTTGGCGTTGGTCTCGTGGAACTTTACGAACGAGGCGAATCCAGCCCGTAATCATTGCCTCTATCCCGGTGCGGTCTCTGTCTTCTGCTAAAGGGGACAGACACGCGCTGGGGGGAGAGGGCAGACGCATCGCCTGCCGTAATTCTTAGGTTCGGCAGGCGAGGCACCTGCCCTACAAACGCCTGGAATCGCTCCGGCTCGTTACCGAATCAGCGACACGCGAATATTGCCGCCGCCGGCGATATACATCCGGTATCCGAAGCCGGCCTTCACGATGAGCACAGGCGGTGAGTCGATCTTGGGATAATAAGCGCTGACTTGTTGCCCTTGCGCCCAGACTTGGCCGTTCTCCAGCTTGAACCTCGATCTCCCATTGTAACCCGTAAAAGGTCCCACGATCCGGCTTTGAATCACTTCCGGCGCCGAGACCTTGTTTTCCTTTACCGCCTTATCGACCGCCGTCGTTGCGACCCGTTCGTTGCTCACGGCCACGTAATTGCGAATAAATTCGTCCAGCTTCGCCCGCTCGGCCGGCTCCAGCTTCTGCAACCCGGCGGCGTCATAATCCGCCGCGGTCATGGCCTTTTCCAGGCCTGGGAATTCTGGATTTTCCGGTTCGGCAGCTTCGAGCCTGAAGCCGAATCCAAGGAGGAGAGCGAAAGCAGCGAGGTAAAGGGTTTTCATAAATTGAAGGTCACTAGTCCACTCAGAGCGGTGGGGAAAGTCAAAGGCAAAACGTAGAGGCAGGCGCGCGGACGCCGCTCCTTCCTGTCATGCCGAGCGGGATGGGATCCATCAGTGTAGGGCGGCCGCACCGGCTGCCGGGCTACGACAAAGACGGCAGGCGACGCGCCTGCCCTACACAGGCTCTTTATTTCGGGCTTCGAATTTTCCCAATTACGGCTCCGCGTTCGGCATCCTAACGGAAACATTAACGTTTCCTGCCTCGGTGGCGTTGATCGTTCTGATGACCTGGCCCTTCGCGGGCGTGGTGGGCGTCCTCTCTGGTTCGGTGAGTCGCCTGGCGGCCTGGGCCTGCCGCAGGCGATCCGAATCCAGCTCCGCCTGTGATTTCCGCGAAGGCGTGGTTGTCGGTTCTGGCGTGGCTTGGGCTGCGGTTGTCGCCGGCTTGTCCGTGCGAGAGCACGCGCCCGCGATCAAAGCGCACGCGAGCGTCGTCTTCATAATTAAAGAGAGTAGTCGTCCCGTCCCGGACAGCAAATTGCTCCCGCCGCGGATTGAAAAATCCTAGCCGAGGCTTTTAGCGAGCTAGCAATCTGGTGATGGAGCGATTGGTTGTAGCGGCGGGCGTGCCGCCCGCAGCCCGAGAATTTGCGCCCGACACGGGCGCCTCTACACCTCGCTGGACGGACCCTCCCGCGCCTGCCTGCCCCGAAGGTTTTCGGGGCAGACAAAGCGCGAACGATTTAGTGCCTTACGGTGCCGGTGCCGGCGCAGGGCCCCGGTCGTAGATTTCGACCAGGCCGATGCCAGTGCCGTTGTTCAGTCCTGAGAGCAGGGCGGTGTAGAGCCCCGGCGGCAGCGTC
>Ga0190272_10000350_pt1 | contig 25553 bp, 19 predicted proteins | sample Popmic504T_FD_133746 | JGI IMG/M metagenome (GOLD analysis project Ga0190272, IMG submission 133746) | Populus adjacent soil microbial communities from riparian zone of Shoshone River, Wyoming, USA - 504 T | ecosystem: Environmental > Terrestrial > Soil > Riparian zone | place: USA: Wyoming...
AGAAGTTCTTGAAACTCTTCCGGATACTGAAAGAAAGACTCGTTGCCTGAATCTTTCCGAGACGGGTCCGCCAGAATCGCGTCGATTTCACGCCCACAGAGGCTCAAAACGCGCAAATGAAAGTCTTCCTGAATCTGGTTCACCAAGTCTGCGTTTTCACCCTCGATCCAATTCATCACGTCCACCCTGGGTGCGGCCAACGTATTTCTGGATGGGCTGTTTAGCGTTCGCACGCCGCCTCTTTTCTGTAGAAACGCGGCTAACCAGGCGGGCATTAGTGCGAAACAATGGTCAGAATTCTGGGCGAACGCGAAATGGGCGAGGTGCAGAGTCTTGCCGGTTGTCTTGTTGATTAGATGATTCCCACGTCTTGTAACATTCCAGGTAGAACTCGACCGGAACCCGGCAATTCCAAACTCCGATGGATCGAGTGGCCGGAAATCAACATTGAAACGGTTTAGCATGGCACAAAAGAAATGGTTGTCGTAGAGCCGGCCGGGAATGATGTAACGGCGCCAGGTTTCGTCATCACGCGATAGATCTCGAATAGCCTTAAGGAACGGCTGCGTCGATGGAGGAAAGAAAAGAACCCCGGTGTTGCAGTAGCGCTTGTTTCGCATCGACGGATCTCCGGGCCATGGGTGCTCCCGATCCTCGATGAAGGGGCATTCCTCCAACGTTGCAATGCACGCTGCGATCATGTCACCGGTGAATATGGAGGAGAGGTCCTCTAATACAATCATGTCGCTATCGAGATAGGTGAAGGGCTCGCCGGACATTTCTACGTATAGATCAAACCTCGCTCTTTTGACACCCCGCTCCTGAATGCTGGGCAAAACACGAAAATGTAGTCTTTCGTTCTCGCCGAAGAGTTCGGCGAAACGTGCGGTGTCACAGAACACGGTGAGCTGCGCGTCCGGGTTAGACTGCATCAGTGAGCGATACAGCATGCGGGTATATGGCAAATAAGAATCCGTGGCAATCGCCGCAAACCGCTTAGGCATCATGTTTTCTGGAGTCTTCGAGCTTGTTTGAAATCATTTTCATCTCGTCTGTAATACGACTTAGCACTACCAAGTATTATCTTCATCATAAACAGGGATGACACCGGCGCAAAGCAAACGCCTTAAAAATATCGCTCGATCGTACTGGATCTTAGAATCGAAGAGCGTCGTTTAGCTTGGGGCACTTGTGCCCTCGCGCGGGCGGACAAGCTCTAAACGGGAACGCTCACTGAAGATCACTGTTCATTGAATTCCGAGTGTACGAGGAAGTCATCTAATAGTGTAATGAGATGTGTGCAGTGCCTGGGTCTTGGTGCAAACGACCGTTTCATTATTAGCCCGACCGCCTCACTTGACTCGCTGCTCGGGCGCTGGTTAGGCTGCTGACATTCAGAGTCCGAAGTATGGTTGGTTCAAGTTCGGGCAAACTTTCAGGAAGATGGAAAATAAAATCTTTGAAGTAGGCACAGAAATCAATGTCGAGGCGTTAATATCCCGCCTCCGCCAAAGCGCAGATCAACGGGGCATGACAGTTGGGAAAACGCGACCACAGATGAACCTGGGGCCAGGAATTCTTAAGCCACTTCAACCTCAACTCATAGCTGGGGAAATGCAGGGCGCCGGAGTTTCTGCCGAGCAGATAAATCAGATACCTGTAAAGGCTCGTGGTACCAAAGGTAGAATCGAGCTGCGAGTCAAGCGTTTTATAAAGTGGTTTGTACACTGGAATACGAAAGGCCAGGTAGACTTTAATCACATCGTCATTCGCTCATTTGGCTTGCTGGTCCAGGAACTTCAAACAACAAACGCCAACTTCGCTAGACTTGAAAGCCTGGTGCGAGATCTCGCGGACCGTTCCGGCAAATTAGAACGAACGCTGGGCGAAGTGCAGGCGGAGATTCGTAGACACACACAGAGTACGACTGTGGACGCTTCTCGAGAGGTCGAGCGCAAGAGTCTGTTGCTGTTAACCGAGCAGCTCAACGATCTCTCCGCAAGGTTAGACGATGTCAACAGGAGGCAAGACGCTACTGCCGATCTGGTCGCGTCGGAACAGCAACGAGTTGGCCAGATGGTTGGGGAAGCAGCTCAAAACCTACAAGCACATTTAGGTGTGGCCGGAGCAAACCTTCAGGAGGAGATCAAGAAAGACCTCCAACAAGTGCTGGAAGAGACTCGGCGCAACACCGACGCGCTCGCTGCGCAATCGTCTGAGCTGTCTGACAAAGTCGATCACAAAATCGACGAGCTCACGATTAGGACCCTGCGATTGGAACGCACTGCCCACAGCGACTCTCTTGAGGCAGATGCCGCCCAGGACACGAAGCGCGATTATGTTTCCACTACGAGGCCGGACACTCGGACTCATGAAGGGAACCGGAAACAGACAAAGCTAAGGCAGGCTGCGGAGGGCGCTCCGTTTGGTCAGGCGTTTGACTACTTTCTATTTGAGCATCAGCACAGAGGTCCGGTTTCGGAAATCAAGCGGCGGCAATCAATTTACCTCGACCTCTTCCGCGATAAAAAGGATGCGGTCGATCTGGGGTGCGGCCGCGGAGAGTTTGTCGAACTGCTCTCGGAAAATGGAATTAACGTAACCGGGGTTGATAGCAACCCTGATATGGTAGATTTTTGTCAAAACCGGGGTCTCCAGGTAGTTCAAGCTGATATCTTCGAATATCTGGCTAGCGCCCCCGACAAGAAATTCGATGGCATGTTCATCGCCCAGGTGGTAGAGCATATGCCGCCGGAGCGAATACTCGACCTGCTCAGTTTGTGCGGGCAAAAGCTTAAGCCTGGCGGCGTGATCGTCGCCGAAACCGTCAATACAAATTGTCTACTTGCCTTGAGTAACTTCTATCTTGATCCGACCCACGTGAGACCAGTACCGCCGGAGATGCTGAAATTCATGTTCGAACAGGAATCCTTTGAATTCAGGACTTTTAAGTTCAGTTCACCTATCCCTGGCAGCGATGGGCCTGAAGTGTTAGACCTGGCCTCAGGCTACGATCAGGAAGGCAACGCTTATCAGGATTATGCCGTGGTGGCTTTCAAGCTCGACACGGATCTTCTGGAACCAACCGCTGCTGTGGACGAAGCAAATTGAGACTGAAAACAAAAACTTCTGTACTCGCGATGGCGAGGCTTCGTGATATGCTTTCAACGTTCTCGAGGACCTCAACAATTGCCGAAAGCATTTAGCTGGAATCTCTGCATTCCAGCGCCGTGCTGGTCAGTTCCCCGCGAAATTGTGGAGCGTAGCTACCAATACTATTGAGAAAATTCCTCGTGTACACATAGAAAAATGAAAACAAAACTCCAAGAAGGATGGGCCCATGATGATGAGTCGCACCGTTAGTTCGTTCTTACTCTTTGTGGCTTGCTGTGTAGCCTGTGCATGTGGTTCGGCTTCAGAAACGCCTACCGCTAATGCACCCGCAAATCAAAACACACAACCGGCCGCAGCCAAGACCGTTGCTCCCGCACCTCTTAGCGTATTTCAGGTGGAGTGGGGTGACAGTAAAATTCCGTCTGAGATGCAGCCAGACAAAGATTACACGGTGTCTGTAACGCTGAAGAATACGGGCAACCAGCACTGGCCGGCCAAAGGAGTCGGAGCAAACGCCGCTAATCAGGTTTCAGTCAGTTATCACTGGTTGCCGGAAACGGGCGTCGTGCCTGTTGTCGCTGAGGGCGTGAGATCTCCTTTTCCACACGACATTGCCCCGGGTGAAACTGTCACATTATCCGACGTACATGTAGTTGCCCCTAAAGCCCCCGGCTCATACAGACTACAGGTGACTCTGGTACAGGAGATGGTCTCATGGTTTGAAGGACAGGGAGCCCGCACCATCATGGTGCCCGTGAAAGTGCGCTGATCTCAGAATGCCCTTACCTAACGTCGGCTGCCTTGAGTTGCTCGACTTAAGCTCCCACGACGTGACTGCGATGATGTGTGAAAACGCCAGGCTGCGGAGCTCTAATCTGTGAGGGTCCTGTTAGCGACGGTCCAGGTGCCGTTTGTTTCCGGTGGCGCGGAGACTCTCGCTGCAGGTTTGCTGGATGCTCTTCGCCGTGAAGGTCACGAGGCAGAGATCGTAGCGATTCCCTTTGAATGGAGTCCGCCCGAGCGCGTATTGGACCACATGCTGGCCTGCCGTCTCCTGGACCTGACTGGCAGAGCGCGGACGCCGGTGGATAGAGTTATCGGCCTCAAGTTCCCGGCATACCTGATACCGCATCCTAATAAAGTCTTGTGGCTTCTTCACCAACATCGAACAGCCTATGATTTGTGGGAGCATCCCCTGAATGATCTGCGCAATGTTCCAAACGGCTTGCCGATTCGCGATGCTATACGGCGCGCGGACTCTCAACTCATCCCGCAGGCTAAAGCCATTTTCACGATCTCTGGAAATGTCTCTCGTCGTCTGAAGACATACAATGGCATTGACTCGACTCCGCTTTATAATCCTCCGCCAAGCGTGGAAAAGTTTTACTGTGCAGACGCAGAAGACTATTTCTTTTTCCCCAGCCGGCTTAACCCACTGAAACGTCAGAGTCTGGTTTTGGAGGCGCTTGCGATAACCCGCAAGCCCGTGCGAATCCGCTTTGCCGGCACGGCTGAAGACGCGTCTTATCTCGAAGCGTTAAAGAAGCAGGCACGCAGGCTTAACGTGCATAACAGGATCGACTGGGTAGGTCACGTCAGCGAACAAGTGAAACACGACCTCTACGCTCATTCGCTTGGCGTTATTTTTCCGCCTGTAGATGAGGACTATGGCTACATAACTCTTGAAGCGATGCTGGCTTCCAAACCTGTTATCACATGCACTGATTCCGGTGGACCGCTCGAGTTCGTACGAACGGGGGAAACAGGACTTGTGGCCGAGCCGACGCCAGAATCGCTTGCCGATGCTATGGATACGCTCTGGAACGACCGCGCCCAAGCCAAACAATGCGGCCAGGCGGCGCGATCGCATTACAACAAGCTTGGCATCACCTGGCAAAACGTCGTGCGGACGCTACTACCATGAGACTAAACTGGTTTTCTCCTTTGCCCCCTGCCAAAACAGAGATTGCCCACTACACAAAAAGACTCTTACCCTATCTGCGACAAAAAGCGGAGATTACTCTGTGGACAGATCAGAGTGAATGGGATCCTGAACTGGAAGACTATTCCACAGTACGCCAATATCGGGCCGAGCAACCAAATCGGGCAGAGTTTAACCTCGCTGACGCCAACATATATCACTTAGGCAACAACACTCCTTTTCACTCGATGATCTGGCAAACCAGCCGGCGTCATCCAGGAATTGTTGTCCTCCACGATGTTCGCTTACATCACCTTTTTGCAGGCGCCTACCAAAAACTCCAGGACCGTGAAGGTTACCTGGCGGCAATGGTCCGTCACTATGGCGAGCACGGACAGTCGGATGCGAAAGCATTCTGGGAGGGACGGCTAAGCATTGACTACATGTCTGAGCACTACCCTCTGACCTGCCTGGCGTTAGAAAACGCTCTCGGCGCCATCGTGCATACACCACAAGCCTTCGAGCAACTGAAAGAGCAGAACCAATGGTCACTGGGCTACGCCCCTCTCTCATACCCGGCATCGCCTCGCCGAAAATCTAATAATGATCCAGTGGGAACAAGCAGTGTTGGAAGCCCACCGTACCGGCTGATCGTTTTCGGTTTCCTGGGCCCCAATCGCCAGTTGAACGTACTGTTGGAGTCTTTGGCTGATTTTCCGCAACGAGCCGGCTTCCGGCTGGACATTTATGGGGAGATTACAAACCAGGACCGGATCCGCACGAAGATTCGATCACTTGGGCTGGGAGGACTTGCGACAGTGCATGGCTTTGTACCGGAAGAAGAGTTAAACGCGGCGCTGGCTTCCGCTCACATGGCCATAAATCTGCGCTACCCGAGTATGGGCGAAGCATCAATGAGCCAACTTCGAATTTGGGATAATGCTCTCCCCAGCCTGGTTACCCAGACGGGTTGGTATGCAAGTCTCTCTTCCGAGGCCGTGGCTTTTGTGCGTCCTGGTTTTGAGAAGGAAGATATTCAAGCGCAACTGCGCGCTTTCCTTGCCGACCCCGAGCAATTCGCGCTGATGGGCGAGAGAGGACGTGCCATTCTCGAAAGGCACCACTCATCTGAAGCGTACGTTCAAGTACTTACTGACCTAATAAGTGCAACGCAGCTCGCTAGCTGGCGCGCTCTCGCTCTCAGCCTTGCGGACCGGGCCGGCAGCGAGATGAGTGCGTGGATTGACGGATCCGAACTCGACGACTGCTACCGGCGAGTCGCGGAGGGAATACATCTTTAGGGACGCCGAAGAAATGCCTTTGACGGTCGTAGCCTAACCGACATGGATTTCCTGTCGCAGGGTTGCTGAGCCGAGATCCTCAAACCACGTTAGATGTTCAGCTACCATGTCGAATTCGACAAAGTATTTCCCCGGCACAGTCGGAGCACGCAAAATTATCTCCAGCGTCTGGTAGTCGCCGGGCGCCAAATTATTTCGCAACGTTACTCCACCAAAATCCCAATTAGCTACTGACTCATCCTCTCGCACCAGATGCGCGCCGAGTCGAATCGCACCTTTGTTTGTGCCGGGCTCGCCGATAGCAAACCATTCAGTGGAGCCAGCATTTTCTACACGAATGCGAAATCTGATTTCGGCATCGGGCTTGCACGTTGTGTCGCCCTCTTCCACCTCTAGATTCGAATCCAGATAATTTAGAGAACGGCTGTCGTTAAGCATGTCGGGTTTGCGGCATACGAGGATTGCTCTCCCATTTACGACCTTAAATATCGATACATCAGCAAAACCGATGTTCCCTAATATCGCCTTTACCCCTTCAGGGCTAGGCAGGAACCAGTTATAGACCGCTTCTTTTGCACCTTGAGGGTTCTCCACATAAGCGAAGGGATGCAGCACTCGAGGCAGTGCTCCCAGGGTATACGTGAAAGAAGGGGGGAACTTCTCGGTCGGAAGTGTTTCGGTCTCGATAATCAGAGTATCTTTAGTGACGTGGAAAAGCTTTTCAAGGGCCAGCACCAGGTGTTTGCAATGGTAGATGAGGCCCAGGGCAAGTGTAATGTCAAACTGGCCAACACTGCGTGGACTCAAGTCATAGACAGACATCCTCTTGAATTCGATGTCCAATCCTAAGGCGTTCTTAACAAAGGTCGCCTGGCGGATGTGGTGGCGCTGAGAATCCACTCCCAGCACGCGAGCCGCATTGTGCCGCCTGGCTTCTACGGCATAGAATCCGCCGTTGCATCCGACATCCAGAACACTTTTGCCGGTGAGATCATCAGGGAGGCATTGCTTGATAATTTCCCACGCGCCCAAAGGATGATTTGTGGGCTCATCCGCTACGCTCTGGCTTTTGGTGGTGACACCAGGCATCAACTGAATACAGTGAAACCACGGTTTGAGTGCCTCTATCTCAGCTAGGATCTCTTCGCGCGTCATCGCACCTCCAGGTCGTTCGTTAGTAGATTGCGTATTGCACTTACCCCGAGCTCCTTTTCGCACGGAAACCGGGCTTCCTCAGAATTGCGTTTAGTTACGGGCCGGTCATAATAGCACTAGCTTCGGAGATCCATGATTCGAGCCCTTTCACAACGCCGCAATCCTCAACGATGAATTGCCAGGCCGCAGTTCCGAGTGCCGCGCCATGTTCAATCGTTGAAAGCTGCGCGCTGGATTCCTGAATTCAACTAGGCTATCTTTTCCCGCGGCGTATAGTCCTTAGCAAGAATTCGCGGTTCGTATCAGAACCCTCAGTAGAATACGCCGTCTTTCATCCGCTCGCATGAAGCCTTTGGGTACAGGCCACGTCCCGGTGGCCTCGCGTTAACGGAAATTCAAATTTTTAATGGAATGTTTTGGCGGTGAATTCTGCGACCCTAAGGGAGTTCCTCAATCGGGCGATGGGATTTATGGAAATGAATCCTGATTTCCACTCTCGCAAAAGGCGACCGAGGTTGCCGCGGGTGTGACGATGACATACCTACTCTATTCTATTCTCATAATTCTCATTTACGTCTATTCGGGATTAGGCCTGACCCTGCTTCTCTGTCCCGCAGCGCTGAGAAGATATGTCCTCTTTTTGTCCCCTCTCATCGGCTATTGCTATCTAACTCTCGTCGGTTGGTGGTGCTATAGATTCAATCTGGCGGGAACTGATGCCTACGCTCTCGCACTTATGGTTCCCCCCTTCCTCTTTCTTTTTTACGCGCTGTTCAGGAATAGAAAGCAATCCGATCCGGACTCTAATAGGGTATTTCATCCAGAATTAATAACGCCGCTTGTGATAGGTATCCTTACCTTCCTAATGATCTCAGTTCCTTTGCTTACAAGAACAAAAGAGCTGACCGCTGTGTCCCTGGGAAACAATGACATAGCGAGCTATTCCGCGGTCGCGAGATTTGTCAAAGGCTTTGCCCGGAGTGATGAAACTGGATACATGGGCCAAGGGGGCCCGATTAAGTGGCTCGCGGAGGAAACAGTTTTCGGCGCTGTTTTCGCTTCGGCATTCGCCAGCTCTTTAGTGTCTTTGGAAACATATCAAGTTCAGAATATTACCCTTCACGTCTTTTTCTTATTCAGCCTCCTGGTACTTTATGTATCCGCTCGAAAAATCTTTCAATACAGTCATTATGGAGCGAACGGAATCACGGCGCTGTATGGCCTTAGCCCCATCATTTACTACACAGTCTATCAAGGCTTCGAAGCCCAAATCATAGCTACGGGCCTGGCACTGGGTATCATCCTAATCAATGTCCAGGCAGTTAATGATTGTCTATCTTATCGCGACTACGTTCCCTATCTCCCATTCGCAGTGCTGTTAATTTGGGGCATGGTAATAACGTATCCCCATATGCTTCCCTTTGTGTACGTGCCAGTAGTCGCCTATGTTTTCTTACTCGGTCTATATACCAGGTCGATCAAGAAAGTACTCAATTGGGTCTTGTTCCTGATTGGGTCATTGATCGTAGTCGTTGCATTGTGGCCACCCAGGGCGCAAACACTCCTCACTTATTTCTTAAATATGGCTGCCGCCGAGGCTGGATGGTTTATTCCCCTAGTCTCGCCAGAAGGCTGGTACGGCATTCTTGTGGCTAACTTGGCGGTTTCGCCTGATCCGTTTCCTTTGCGTCTTGTTATTTCATCAATCTTGCTAATCCTTTTTGCGTGGGGCTTTATCAAGACGTATAGGAAAGACAAAAAACTGTTTCTTCTGTCGACGTCGTCTACTTTGCCGATATTGGCTGGCTATTTCCTTTTGGCTCATCTCGGCAGGCTTGAGAATCACATGGGCGGATACAAGAGCTACAAGTTACTAACATTTTTCTTGCCTTTGCTTCTGTTAGGTCTATCCATAGTATTTCACGATGTGAATCCGGCTCACAGAACTCCGATCGCTTATGTTCTTTCGGCAATTCTGCTCATTCTTGTCGGATGGAATGTCGTTTCTTCTTACCGTACCGTTGATTTGATAACGGTAACACACAAGAAAGTCGGCCAGGACCTGATTGATCTACAGAGACTCGAGAGCTACCCGGAGATTCAGTCGATTAACATAGTTTCAACAGGAGACTGGTGGCCAATAATGTGGCAGGCAAATTTTCTGCTGCGGAAAAAGCTGTTTTTCAAGACCGGTTCTTACTATCCGGCATCCCCCCTGGATGGCGATTGGACCTTGAAATCTGTTACCGAGCCTCAGAATGACATAATCAAGATCAGCGGGTTTGAGGAGCATAATACTATTCCCGTAAACGAGAGTTATGTGCTGGAAAGGTCGCCCGCTCTGAGTGCGCAATTGGGCGAAGGCTGGTATGGGTCCGAAGGCGACCACACGTGGATGGGAGGTAAACGGCGTTCAGCAAGCGTTATACTGTATAGCACCGCCAACAGTCTTGCTGTTGATATCAGCCTGTTATATTCGGCTCTTGATCCACGTAATTCACTCGATGTTTATTCAAATGGTAAGAAGATAGCAGGATGCAGCGGGAAAAAATGCGTTATCAAAGGCGCGGTTCTTTTGTGGGGGAAGAACGAACTTGAGCTCCGACCTTCGCTACCTGCAGTACGCCCAGGCGTAATCATTCCCGGTAATCAGGATATGCGGGAGCTTAGTTTTTCATTCGAGGGTATCGAGATTACCAAAGCTCAACCAACAACCTAGGGAAAACGGAGCGTAGTTTGGCAGTGCTGGGATTCGCGTAATATGTCATTTGATTTTCCATGGCCAGTTCCGGCCGGGTATTCCCAACAGCCTATCTGGACCGATCAAGGTTTTAAGCTAGGGGATAGCGTTGTGCCGGTACTTTCGTACGAAGTTGGTTCATCAGGTTGGTCTGATGGCTTAACTGCATTTCATGAAGAGAGCGCCGGCGCTAATCATTTTATTGATCGGGCATCTCGCGGGCGTGCTCTTGATCAGCTTGGAAAACATCTGCGGGTCGATGCGCCGGTTATACTGGAAGTCGGTTGTTCATCAGGCTTCATGCTACAGGCGATGCGCGAGCGCATGCCTCAGGCGCTTCTCATAGGCTCAGACTATATTCGTGGCCCTCTGGAGCAACTAGCGACCACAATACCGGACGTGCCTTTGTTGCAGTTTGATCTTGCGGATTGTCCGCTTCCCGACAGTTGCGTTGATGCCGTAGTTTTATTGAACGTGCTGGAACACATCGATGAAGATGCCGCGGCGGCGCAGCAGCTTTATCGTATATTGAAGCCCGGTGGAGTTGCCGTAATTGAGGTACCTGCGGGGCCGACTTTGTATGATGTCTACGACAAACTGCTGTTGCATTTTCGACGTTACTCGCAAAAAGGCTTGCGGCGAATTTTCGAAACAGCCGGGTTTCGACCGGTCGATGAATCCCATCTCGGAGTCTTCATGTACCCAGGATTCTGGATCGTCAAGCAAAGAAACAAGCGGTTTCTTTCTCACGCGAACGCTGCACAGCAACAGGTCGTCACCCAAAACATCCGCGAAACGGGCGCAAGTCGCATTCTTTCCGCCGCAATGCAATTGGAACTCACGCTGGGCCGGAGGATCTCTTATCCTTTTGGCATTCGTTGCGTGCTTACCTGCATAAAAGTATGATAATGGCTTTCCTGGTGGTTGGTTACCGAATCTAAGATCTCTCTGGATGAGATTCAGTCGTGCTGGCCGGCTTGGTATCGGCTTCTAGAAGGTTTGTGACCTCATTCTTCCGCTAATTGAATATTTAACCACCCGGCGATGCACTAGTACAAAGTTTATGAACCTGGAACGAACTAATCGTTGAGTCGCTCGATTAGTTTCTTAAGAGCTAAAGGTGAGTTGATGCCCTCTATCAGCATAATCGTGCCTGCTTACAATGAAGTCGAGACGATTGCCGGAACGATCGAACAGGTCGAAGCATACTTTGAGCGCAACCAGTACGCCTGGGAAATAATTGTGTCGGCAGATGGCAATGATGGCACGCGCGAACTGGTCGCCGGCATGGCCAAGCTTAGGCCCGGGTTAAAGGTGACTGGCGACGTCGAAAGACGCGGTAAGGGTTACGGGATCCGCCAGGCAATCGCACTGGCACAAGGCGACATCATCGGTTTTATTGACGCGGATAATAAGACGCCCATCGGGGAGTTCGACAAATTCGCGCCCTGGCTGCAGGAAGGGTGGGACGTTGTTATCGGTTCGCGCGCGCTCCCGGAGTCGGAGATTGAGCGGGCCCAACCGATGTACCGGCGACTTGGCTCACTCGGCTTTGGTTTTTTTATGCAGATGGTTGTTGGCTTGCCCGGTATCATTGATACTCAGTGTGGATTCAAGTTTTTTCAACGACGGGCCGCCCTCGATCTGTTCGCACGACAGAGAATTGACGGCTACATGTTTGACGTGGAGATTTTGTATCTCGCTCAGCAAGCTGGTTACCGGATCGCTCAAGTACCGGTCCGCTGGCGGGACGATGCAGACAGTCGTTTGGCGCTCTTAAGCGGCAACATTCGCAACGTGATTGATATTTTCCGAATTCGCTTTGGGGGAGCTCCGCATTCGTCATTAGTAATGGCGAAGGAGGAGTTGAAAATTGAAAAATAACTCCCTCAAATAGATGGCGAGTGTGACTTCAGAATACTTACCACCCTACCCAAAGTGGGCGGCTTACGCCGTTCAACCAATCGTCGCTAATACACCGGTTGCCATCTCACTGAGAGTTCTCGGATTCGTGATCGAATGGGCCCAGGAAAAGTCGGACATTGAGCATGAAGGTTCTCAGTAACTGGCGCTTTTGGTTGGGCTGCATCATAAGCGTGGTGTGCTTATGGCTTGCTCTGCGTCATGTGCCTCTTCAGGAGGTTGGACACATGGTCGCACGCGCCAATAGGTTATGGCTGTTACTGGCGATCGCTCTTCAATTGTTAGGTGTTCTCGCCCGCGCTCAGCGTTGGGTGGTGTTGCTGAATAATAAGGGGCGATTGAGAGATGCATTCTGGGCACAGGGTGTCGGTTATCTTTTCACAAACGTTTTCCCCTTACGAATGGGTGAACCTGCCCGTGTGCTTATCATGGGCCAACGCAGCAAACTTCCCATCATGCAGGTAGCCGCGTCCGCTATCGTGGAGCGAGTGCTGGACGTGGCAACGATCGTGCTGGTCCTTGTGCTGGTGCTGCCCTGGATGGATGTTCCTCCTTTGGTAAAGCGGACCGGGATCATTTTTGCAGCGTTAAGCCTGGCAGCAATCACCACCTTGGTTTTTGCGGTTCGGTTTCGCTTGCAAAGTGAGAGGTTCCTGGAGTTTGTTTGTCGCCGCATCCGGGTTCTACCTGCAGAATCCATTGTCCGTTGGTGGAAAGAGTTAGTTGTTGGCTTCACTCCGTTGACTCAACTTGAGGTGGCTATGCGGAGTGTAGGTTGGGCTTTGGCTGCCTGGGCCGCTTCCATCGCCACATATTGGTGTGTTCTGCGTGCGTTTCAGCCTGATGCCTCTGTCATCGAAGCGTCATTCATGGTAGTTGCTTTGGCATTCGCTGTGACAGTACCATCGAGCCCTGGTTTTCTCGGTGTGTTTCAGTTAGTGGGGCAACAGGCGCTGGTCTTACCTTTTGGAGCAAAGTATGAGGCCACTACGGCGATGGCCATAACCATGACCGCTTATCTAATCTATTATTTGCTCACCACAATTCTCGGGATTATTGGTCTATGGCAGCTCGGGCAATCTTTTGCGAAAGTCGGGCGAATGTTATCGAGAACAAAACCTGGCCATTAGCCTCGGACTGTTCCCCATGCTCTCGTTTAGTTACCCTTTATTGTTTTCGGAGAAATTGATTTGCACTATTTTGTAACCGGCTGTGCAGGTTTCATAGGCAGCAACTTAGTCGATCATCTTTTGCAAGAGGGGCACACGGTCACAGGCTACGACAACTTCTCTACGGGGAGGCGCGAGTTTCTCGTTGATGCGCTTAACTCGCCGCGCTTTCACCTCGGCGAAGGCGATTTGCTGGACTCGAATCGGCTGAAGGACGAACTACCCCAGGTTGATTTTGTTTTTCATCTTGCTGCGAATGCAGATGTTCGTCATGGGACTCAGCATCCATCCCGGGACCTCGAACAAAATACCATTGCTACCTTCAACGTTCTGGAAGCCATGCGGCAAAAGGGTGTTCGCCGGATAGCTTTTAGTTCGACCGGCTCCATCTACGGTGAGCCGGAACTATTTCCAACCCCCGAAGATTGCCCCTTCCCGGTCCAGACATCGCTCTACGGCGCCTCCAAGCTGGCCTGCGAAGGGATGATTAGTGCCTACTGTGAAGGTTTTGGTTTCCAGGGTTTTATCTTTCGGTTTGTTTCAATTCTGGGCGAGCGCTACACGCATGGGCATGTCTTCGACTTTTTTAAGAAGCTTTCACGCAATCCTCACGAGATTGAAGTGCTCGGCAATGGCAAGCAACGCAAATCGTACCTATACGTGCGCGACTGCATCGATGCAATGACCACCGCGATCGATCAACCGTCGCAGTCTGGCGTCAACATCCTCAACCTTGGCGCCGACGAATACTGCAGTGTAGACAACTCTTTGGATTGGATATGCGAGGCTTTGGAGTTGAATCCGATCAGGCGTTACACCGGCGGTGATCGCGGCTGGATCGGCGATAGCCCGTTCATATTCCTGGATTGTTCCAGGATTCGAGCACTCAACTGGAAACCTACGCTAACGATTCGTAAGAGCGTCGAACGCACCCTTAATTACCTAATGGAAAACCGATGGTTACTGGAGGACCGAGCGTGAAGGGAAAATGTCAAAGTTCAAATGTACACCAGTCCATCAAACATTTTGCCAGCAAAGTCGCGTCCAGTAAGCTCAACGCACTTGCGCTGTTGTTACGAAGCGGTTAGGTAATTTAAAGGAGGCAGGCAATGTCGTCGGTCGGCGGACTTCGAGTTAGCTGTGAAGTCTGTGGCAATTCAAATACGGAATTAGTTGGCAGCAAGCTGGGAAAATGGCGCCAACGACCGTATCGTCTGCGTTGTTGTCCCGCTTGTCACTTTTCATTTGTGGAAGATCCAGACACAGATTTCGCAAGTATCTATGATGAGGATTACTACGCAGGAAGAGGCGCCGACCCGTATATCGACTACGAGTTCGAGTGGTTCAATCAGACAACGACCGTTCGTCAGTATGAATATCGCGGTGTAGCGCGGATAGTTGGTCAACTAACTAGCTTGAACCCGGAAACTCAATGGCTTGATTTTGGTTGCGGTAACGGAGGCTTGGTATCCTGGGTGCAAAAGAACGCAGGTTGCCGCGCTTTCGGTTACGACAGCGGTCATATTGCCGAAACCGCTCGGATTAGAGGTGTGAATGTTATAAGTGAGAGCGAGCTTACAGAATTCAACGGTAAGTTTGACGTAATCACTGCGATTGAGATGCTGGAACATATTATCGATCCGGTTGAAACACTAACGCTGATTCATCGGTTACTAAAACCTAATGGGGTGTTTTTCTATACTACCGGTAACGCTAAGCCACACCGCGAACATCTGCTGAACTGGCCTTACGTATGCCCCGAAATTCATGTCAGTTTTTATGAACCCGAGACAATGCCGCTGGCTCTTCGGAAAGTTGGATTCGAGACTACCCAACACCCCTTTAGCCGAGGCTTCACCGAGATCATAAAATACAAGGTTTTGAAAACCTTGCGATTGAAACGAAGGAACGCGTTAGTTGACCTACTGCCCTGGGGGATTCTTGCGCGACTTGTGGATCATCGCCATGGCGTGTCCGCCTTTCCCATCGGGATCAAATCTGCTGAAGCTTGAATCAGGTATTTACAAACATTGGATCGAGAAGGAATGAACAAGTTGTCCGGGCAAAGCGCTTTGATTACCGGCGCTAGTCAGGGACTAGGAAAGCAAATTGCCCAACATTTTGTCGCAGCGGGCGCTAGCGTTGTGTTGCTAGCGCGGCAGGAACACTTACTGACTCAAGCGGTCGAATCGTTGGAGACTTTCAAAGTAGGGCCTAAACAGAAAGTTTTGGCCCTAGTTGCCGACGTTTCTGACTCACGAGCCGTCGACGAAAGCGTATCAGCGGCCATCGCGCAATTGGGTAGGATAGATATTCTTGTGAACAACGCTGCAATTCAGGGAACAATTGGCCGCTTTGACGAAGTGGATTGGAACGAGTGGGTAAGGGTAATCCAGGTGAACCTGTTAGGTACCGCCTTACTATGTCGTGCCGTGATTCCGGTCATGAAAGCTCAGGGCTCTGGCAAGATCATCAACCTTTCGGGAGGCGGGGCAACAGGTCCTCGCCCACGCTTCAGTGCCTACGCCGCTTCAAAGGCTGCGGTTGTACGCCTTACCGAAACGCTCGCCACTGAACTAGAAGAATTCAAAATAGATGTCAATGCCATTGCACCGGGAACGCTCAATACACAGATGCTGGAAGAGGTATTGAGTGCAGGGCCGGAGCGTGCGGGCGAAGCGCACTACCGCAGCGCGCTACAGCAGCGTGCTGAAGGAGGCACTTCAATGAAGACGGCGGCCGAGCTGACAGTCTTTCTCGGTTCGACTGACAGCGATGGAATAACCGGGCGGCTTATCAGTGCGGTGCGGGACGACTGCCGCAACTTTCCAGAGTATCGCGAGCGCATTCAGAGGAGCGACGTATTTACACTTCGGCGTATCGTGCCAGGTGATCGGGGATGGGAGAGTGAGAGTTGAATGTCGGAATTGTTGGCTGCGGCCTTGTAGGCAACAAGCGCGCGCGCGCACTTGGGCCGGATCACAAACTTGTTGCAGTAGCTGATGTAGAGGTAGACCGGGCCAGAGTTCTGGCTGCGCTGCATTCGGGTTGTAGCTACTTCGATGACTGGCGCGCGGTCGTCGACCATCCGGCAAGTGAGCTCATAATCGTCGCCACGGCGAATGATATGCTGGCCGAGGTGGCGACCGCGGCCGTGAACCGCAACAAGCCGGTGCTGATTGAAAAGCCCGCCGCACGCAATTCGAAGGAGCTGGAGGCGTTAACAACGGCTGCTGCCCGAAATGCGGTACCGGTAAAAGTCGGATTCAACCATCGCTTTCATCCCGCGTTTCTAAAAGCACGAGAGATCTGGGATTCGGGTGAGTTGGGTGATCTCATGTATATACGCGGCCGCTATGGACACGGCGGCCGCTTGGGCTATGAGAAGGAATGGCGCGCAGATCCGGAAATCGCGGGCGGCGGCGAGTTGCTCGATCAGGGAGTTCATCTGATTGATCTGTCTCGCTGGTTTGCTGGAGATTTCTCTGACGTAGATGGATACGTGGATACTTACTTCTGGCAAATGCCGGTAGAAGACAATGGGTTCATGATGCTGAAGACTACCGGCGGGCAAATGGCCTGGCTGCATGTAAGTTGCACCGAGTGGAAGAACCTGTTCAGCTTCGAGATTTTCGGGCGCCATGGAAAACTTCAAATTGATGGGCTGGGTGGCAGCTACGGAACCGAGCGGCTCACGTATTACAAGATGCTGCCTCAGATGGGACCACCCGAAACGACCTTCTGGGAATACCCGGGCGATGACCAGAGTTGGACCACCGAGTTCGATTATTTTGTGGAATGTCTCCAACGCAAGCGCCAACCTGAAGGGAATTTGAACGATGCCCTTGCGGCCTTAAGAATAGTAGAAGAGCTTTACCAGTAACGAACGACCAAAGACGAGGCGATCTTGTAATGATTATCGTGCGAAGCCCGCTGCGAATTTCGCTCGGGGGCGGTGGAACTGATTTACCATCCTACTATCGGAAGCACAGCGGCTTTCTGATTGCGGCTGCTATCGATAAGTATGTCTATATCACCGTCCACCAGACATTCATGGACGAGATCATTATCAAGTACTCCAAGCTCGAGAGAGTGCCTACGGTCGAGGAAATACAACATCCGATTTTTCGAGAAGCGATCAAGCTGCTCAAAATAAAAGAGAGCAACATTGAGATTGCCAGCATGGCGGACATTCCAGCGGGGACTGGCCTGGGAAGCTCGGGCAGTTTTACAACAGCGCTGCTGATGGCTCTGCATACATACCGCCGGAGCCTGATTCATCCGGGGGATCTCGCTGAGCAGGCCTGCCATATCGAGCTTGACATATTAAATGAGCCGGTGGGCAAGCAGGATCAGTACATTGCTGCTTACGGCGGGCTCACCACCTTTCAATTCATGCCGAACGATCATGTTGACGTGTCGCCGCTGAAAATAGACTCTGAGACCCTGCATAATCTCGAGGATAATTTGGTGCTCTTCTTCACAGGGTATTCACGCTCTGCATCCTCGATCCTCAAAGACCAGGATGACCGCAGCAAGAGCCGGGATCAAACGATGATTGACAATCTTCACTTCATCAAGGAAAGCGGTTGGCAGAGCAAAGAGGCGTTGGAAGCAGGAGACCTCCACAAATTCGCAGACCTTATGAATGTCCATTGGGAACGCAAGCGCCAACGCTCAGCCGGCATGAGCAACTCCGATGTCGATGCCTGGTATGACCTGGCAATGAAGAACGGCGCTATGGGAGGCAAGTTGATTGGCGCGGGTGGCGGTGGTTTTATGTTGTTTTATACAGAGGACAAGACACGCTTGCGTCATGCTCTGAGTCAGGTGGGGCTGAAGGAAGTGCGTTTTCGGTTCGACTTCGAGGGCACGAAGACCGTCATCTCATAGGATTTTCGTTTCATGGTTGAAACAGTCGCAATACTCTCTGGTGGCTTGGCAACCAGATTGGGTCCGCTAACTGAAAAAATCCCGAAGGCTTTGCTTGAGTTGGCGGGAAAGCCCTTCATAGATCGGCAACTCGCGCTGCTCAAAAATAGAGGCGTTCGTCACGTCGTGCTTTGCCTGGGCCACATGGGCCAACAGGTGGAACAGGCCGTGTGTAACGGAGAACGATGGGGTCTAAAAGTAGACTATAGTTACGATGGGCCGGAACTGCTGGGAACGGCGGGGGCACTCCAGGAGGCCCGTTCCTACCTGGGCGATCTATTCTGGGTTATCTATGGCGACAGCTATTTGGATTTCGATTACCGCAAGGTTTCGGAACACTTTGAACTGGCCGGCACTGGCAAACTAGGCTTGATGACTGTTTTCGCCAATCAAAACCGATGGGACAAGAGTAATGTAGTCTTCAACAACGGCGAGGTTCTTCGATATGATAAGCGCGAACAAACCTCCGAGATGCACCATATTGATTATGGCGCGGCAATATTGCGCGCCAGCGCTCTTGATTTGATCCCGAAGTCGCCCTACGATCTCGCGTGTCTTTACAGTGAATTGGTCGATGCGGGCCTTATGCTCGGTTATGAAATGACGGAACGCTTTTATGAAATTGGATCACATACAGGCATTGACGATGCTGTCCGTCATTTTAAGGAATTGGACAAGCAGCTGGTGAAGTAACGCAAACTGTTAGTTTGCGAACCTCGCGGAAGGTGCGTTTTAAGATCGGAAAATGTCTTTTGGCCACGGTCCGCAAACTAACATTTTGCGTTACATCCCAACAGTTTGCGTTACTTCAAACGATCGATTCCCAAATACTGAAAGTGACTGTTACAAGACTGAAATTCGATGTCATCTTATACACAGGACTATCTAGCTGAGGTAAACAGAATAACGGCCCGCCTGGATGTGAATGCAATCGAACGGATGGTTGAGTTACTGGCCGGCGTGCGAACACGTGGCGGAAGACTCTTCATCCTCGGCGTAGGTGGCGGCGCCGGTCATGCTTCGCATGCGGTAAATGATTTTCGGAAAATCGCGGGAATCGAAGCGTATACGCCTACCGATAATGTTTCGGAGCTGACTGCCCGCATCAATGACGATGGCTGGGACAGTTCCTTTGCAAACTGGCTGCGGGTTAGTCGTTTGAGCAATAATGACCTAATCCTGGTTTTTTCAGTCGGCGGCGGGGATCTCGAACGCAACATCAGCCCCAATCTGGTTCGCGCGTTGGAATACGGGCGGCAGATGGGTGTGGACGTGTGTGGTATCGTCGGGCGTGATGGCGGGTACACAGCTAAGGTTGCCGATGCATGCGTGATCATTCCAATTGAAAACCCCGAAACAGTTACGCCGCACACGGAGGCTTTCCAGGCTGTAGTTTGGCATTTGCTGGTTTCGCATCCCGCATTACAACAATCAGCCATGAAATGGGAATCGGTGCAATAACCGATGCGGCGCGCGATTTTTTTAGACCGTGATGGTGTTTTAAACCGGGCGATTGTAGTGGAGGGCAGACCTTACCCTCCGGCCAACCTGGCCGAGTTCGAGATTCTGCCCGGAGTCGTGGAGGCTTGCACCAAGCTTCGTAAGGCCGGTTTCCTGCTGATCGTTGTCACAAATCAGCCGGACGTCGCGCGCGGAACACAGAAAAGAGAAGTAGTCGAAGCAATTAACGACGCGCTTCTCTCTAAAGTGCCCATTGACCAATTTCGAGTTTGCTATCACGACGATGGAGATCAGTGCTCATGTCGCAAGCCTTTGCCGGGCTTGCTGACGGACGCCGCCAGAGAGTGGCAGATTGATCTCTCGGCCAGCTACATCGTCGGAGATCGCTGGAAAGATATTGAGAGTGGTCGGCGAGCAGGATGCAACACTATTCTGGTTGAGTCGGATTATGACGAAACGATCCCCTGCGCGCCTGACCATCGGGTGAGTTCGTTAGCGGGAGCATCTGAGTGGATTCTGCGAAAGCACTCAAGTTCGTCTGGAAAAGAGGTCCATATCAAACCAATATCTGAGCTCAGTGTGAAAATCTTTGCTGACGGCGCTGATAAGGCCGGCATGTTGGAGATGTACGGCAAGCCTTTCATTAAAGGCTTCACGACCAATCCAACCCTGATGCGGAAGGTGGGCGTCAGCAACTACATCGAATTTGCGCAAGACATTCTCCAGTCTATCCAGGATCGTCCTATTTCCTTCGAAGTCTTCTCCGATGAGTTTTCGGAAATGGAGTTCCAGGCCAGGGTTATCAGCGGTTGGGGGCGGAATGTTTACGTTAAGATTCCCGTTTCAAATACGCGAGGCGAGCCAAGCTATGACCTGGTACATAGACTTTCGCAAAGTGGGATTCAGGTTAACGTAACCGCCATGATGACGTTGGAGCAGGTGCGCGAGGTAGCGGCCGCGGTGCGGGGTGGAGCCCCTTCCTGCGTTTCCGTCTTTGCTGGAAGAATAGCCGACACGGGACGCGATCCGGTTCCGATAATGGTTAACGCTCTAAACCTGTTGAGGGATTCGCCAGACGCGGAGCTCATTTGGGCAAGCCCAAGAGAGTTGCTAAACATTTTCCAGGCTGATGCTATCGGGTGTCACATTATTACTGTTACCAATGACGTGATTAAGAAACTCCATTGCGTTGGCAAAAGCCTCGAGGATTTCTCCCTGGAGACAGTAAAAATGTTTCGCCAGGATGCAGTATCCGCAGGTTATCAGATCGAGGGTCGTGCAGTGAAAGCCTAGTTGTTTGCCCAAGCGCAAGTGCTGGACGGCTGCATCAATACCCAGTCGTTAATCGATCCGGGAACCGAAACGATTTAAATCCCCAAAACGGCGATTTCATCACTCCTACACAGAGCACTACTGGCAGGAACCAGAGTTAAGCGTATTCGAGAATGCGTCAATAGGGCCTGCCGAAGCGGCTTAATTCCGTCGATATGTTGCAGTCAGGGTTTGCCAGTCTCTTCGTTAGCTGCGTCCTGTCGCTAGTAAAACAGTAAGAACTATGTCCGCCATCAAATTCTCGAGTCACGACCTGCCTGCAGATACAGTCCCACCGAAGGACCGACTCGAAGTATCTCCACATGGACTTATTCAACGAATGGCAACGGCTCAGAAGTCGATGCGAAGCCTCTTCCAAAAAGCGCAGCTTGGCGATGCACTACTGTTTTTCTATTTGTTGGCTTTGATCAGACAGTGGTTCTGGGGGGTCAACAACAATGTTCTAGCGTGGAGTTTAAGCTTTACGTTTGCGTTCTCTCTCTGGTGCTTTGGGTTGAGCAAGAAAGAAGAGCCGTCGCAAACCGAGCATCTCTCTCACTCGTTTTATTTGATCGTGGCTCTACCGTTATTGGTGATTTATGCCTTACGTTTTGTCGTTCCCGATACTTCCTTTGATGTGCTGAACTATCACATCCTTTTAAGCGAAAGGGCCCTCAGGGGGTGGCCCACCAGTCTTCTTGATTATGATCCTTTCCCGTCTTTTAATCCATTGTCCGACATGGCGACAGGCATTTACCGTCACATTTTTGGTTACAGGGTCGGCACCATCGTCAATTACCTCACGATGATTTGGACGGCCATTATTGTGGTTAAGTTTCTTCGCCCTTATTTGAAACGAACGTGGCTCATCCACTTGGCCGTCTTACTCATACTCTTAACTGAGGGTCTGCTATTCGAAATAAATAACTACATGGTCGATCTACTGGCGCTGCCGCTACTGCTTCAGGCGACCTACCTGGTACTTTACGGAAAGCAGTCGAAGGCGATTGGCTATAGGCAGTTCTACATTGCGTTCATTCTTGGTTTGAGTGTCGCGTTGAAGCTTACAAACGTGTTCGTTGTGATTCCAATCCTTTTGGTATGGGCGCAACGTTTACTTGCCGGCAAGTTCAAGCTCAGCCCCATTCGGTTGATACTTCTTCTATTACTCTTTTTCGCCCCTCTGGTGCCCTACAGTATTTATCTTCACCGGGTGGGCGAGCCCGTAGTCCCTTACTTAAGCAATGTCGTTCAGTCCCCTTTGGGGTTCACGACGATCAAGGAAGGAAGATGGGGTCCTATAGGACGCCTGGAAGCGCTCATATGGCCGGTAGTGCTTTATTCGCAACCCCAACGAACCTCGGAATTACCTGTTTATGCGGGAAAGATTCCAGTGGGTTTTATTCTCGCTTTCTTCTTATTGCCGTTTAAACGCGTAGACAGGAATATCCGGGCCTTGAGCTTCATTATGATAGTTGGAGCTCTTCTTTGGAGTCTTGGTAGTGGCTACACTCGCTATGCCTTCTACCTGGAAATAATCAGCGGAGTACTGCTCATTTATCTGTCCTGGTTCGCTGCCAGGCTCAACCTGAGAAAATCGTTAGCGCGAGCGTTATCAATTCTTCCCTTGGCAGTTTTGGGACTGTTGACCGTTTTTTCGCTCTCTTATGTTAATCGCTATGAGTGGGGGATGCGTCCAACCCCAATGGAAAACAGTCACTCTTATTTTCACGAGGCTCAATACGTGTTTGGAGATTATTCTTTCAGGCGTTTTCTTACACCAGAAAAAGCCAGGCTATTTGACGGTGTTGGGACCTGGGTTGAGACCTCTTCGTTAACAAATAGTTTTGAGGCGTTGTTAAGACCTGATATACCGGTCATAAACCTGCGACTCTATGCGAGATTTGGATCGCCGGACAATCGAGAGGCATTTTCAAACGCTCTTTATCAGGCACGTGATAAGCGGATGTTCTCCCTCTGCTACAGCAGGAATTTGAAGTATGTTGTGGATATGATCCTCCGGCATGGACTGGGAGTCGGCAAGATTACTCCTGTTTCGCTACCCTATTATTCTTACTATGTTGTTTATGATCTGGCCTTGATCGAGGTTCTGCCAGTGGCGACCCCCGACTCAAACACGTCGTCGATAACGCTCTCGTCCACCGAGCGTGCCCTACCTCCTGAAGCTTTCCATGCTCTCATCACATCGCAGGGCATTCCTGGCAATCTTCAAGCAGGATCAAAGACTACAATCTACGTAACGGTCAAGAATACAAGCAGTGTGATTTGGCCGGGCGGGGGGAGGACAGAGGGAACCTTGGAGTTGAATCTTGGCAACCATTGGCTGCACCGCAATGGCTTTGTCACGGTTGCCGATGATGCTAGAAGCAGCATTCCGTTTGACCTCAAGCCGGGAGCCGAGATCCAAGTGCCGTTAGCAATAACGGCGCCCAACCTTCCTGGAGATTACATCCTTGAACTTGATATGGTGCAGGAACAGGTCGCCTGGTTTGCGACCAAGGGTTCCAAGACTTTGAGGGTCAACATAAAGGTTGAGTAAGAACGGATGGGGCGTTGCGGCTGGGCGGAGTTTTTAGAACGAGGTGGCCTTATGCTTGCTCTGCGCCAGGTCCTCAACTAGTTGGCCCAACTCTGAGTTCTTATTAATCCTGGCGGACAGAAGGTTGCCGGCGAATACCGGTCCTAAACTATTACTAAAATAAGATACGATTTGATCAGCCAGCGCAGTTGAATCTCCTGCCGGGAATATTAGGCCGGTGACGTTTTCAACAATATTCTCCGACAACCCCCCGGCGCTCGACGAGATTATCGGCAGAGCATTTGAGAGAGCAATATGGGCGACTGCGCTCTGAGATGCTTCCCGGTAAGGCAAGACCAAAACGTCGACTCTATCGAAGATCTCCACAATCTCTTCATTGTTTACGTAACGGTCCTCCAGGGAAACGTGTTCGTCAAGCCCAAGTTGTCGAATAAGATTTCGGCAGTTATCCACTGAATCATAAAACTCTCCGATGATCGTCAGTCGGCAGTCAAGCTTCGATAACACTTCTGGCATCGCCGCCAACAGTACGTCAAGGCCTTTATACGGGCGTACTTTTCCGAAAAAAAGAATTGTTCGTCCGGCGCGGGTCGTGTTTGTGCCACCGCGGAATATTTCGGGAGTGGGAAGTGGGGCTACGCCGATTCGTTTTCCCGAAACTAAGGCCAGCAGGATGTTGCGGTCGGCCTCAGAGTGGGTGATAAACGAATCTGCTGCCTTTGAAGCGAATCTAAGAAGTAAACGATCAAAGGGACTGCTTTCATGAGGCATTACGTTATGGCATTCAAAGATGCACCGGATGCCGTTCCGGCGCAAAGCCCTACCAAGCATTCCTATCATCGGAGCAAAAAACGGTTGCCACCATTGGAATACGACAACATCCGGGGAAAATGCTTTTATCGCTTTCAGCGCCCTGGCCCAGGTGATTGGGTTAAGCGGCGTCAGGATAGGCAAGGCATGAGGATCGAGCTTTGAAGTGCTGTCATCCTTTTCCGTAGTGCCGGGGAAAAATAATCGAGGATAAAGTCTCTTATAAGAAATAACGTCGACCGTATGGCCGCGGCCCGTTAGTTCCTTCTCAAGGCAATACACGTGGTGAGCAATCCCGCCCCTCAATGGATAGGCAGGGCCGACGATTGCGACCTTCATTGAGCGATGCCTGCGGTTTCAACTTCAAAACGCCGCGCATCCTTCTCATACATTAACTCCGCGTCCTGGTTGTCCGTTTCGACAATTGAGTAGTCGCTTTCGCGCCTGTATGAGAAGGCGATCATTTCCGCGAGAAGTCCAAACAAGACCAACTGGACGCCCACGATGATCAGCAACGTGCCCAATATTAGAAGCGGACGATTGCTCAACCATTGATTCATGAACATCCGCAGAATAAACAGGTAGAGATCGATTGCTAAACCAACTCCAGCCAATAACGAGCCCAGGAATCCAAAAAAGTGCAAAGGCTTATTCGTGTATCGAGTCATGAGAATGATTGTCAGCAAGCTAAACATGCCGCCCAGGATCCGTTCGATACCGTAACGTGAGCTGCCGTGGGCACGAGCCGCGTGCTCAATCTTGACCTCGCCGAGGCGGAAGCCGCGGTAACTTGCCAAAACCGGAATGAAGCGATGCCGTTCGCCATACACCATCACCTCATCGAGCACTTCGCGTTTAATGCACTTGAAGCCGCAATTAAGATCGTGAAGGCGGACGCCGGTAAGGAGGCCAGTCACCATGTTATAGACCTTCGAGCCAAGTCGTTTGGTCCACTTGTCGCGCCGGTAAAAGCGCCATCCGCTTACAAGGTCATAACCTTCGTCCAGCTTTTTTAGAAGCAGCGGTAACTGCTCGGGCAGGTCTTGAAGATCGGCATCAATTGTCACGATGACACTGTAGCGCGCCGCTCGAAATCCAGCCGCAAGTGCCGCGGATTTGCCGAAGTTTCTCCTGAAGCGAATAAACCTTACTGAAG
>Ga0190272_10000351_pt1 | contig 25532 bp, 20 predicted proteins | sample Popmic504T_FD_133746 | JGI IMG/M metagenome (GOLD analysis project Ga0190272, IMG submission 133746) | Populus adjacent soil microbial communities from riparian zone of Shoshone River, Wyoming, USA - 504 T | ecosystem: Environmental > Terrestrial > Soil > Riparian zone | place: USA: Wyoming...
TGGGCCTGGCGGAACCGCGCGTGGGCCTGGCGGAACCGCGCGTGGGCCTGGCGGAACCGCGCGTGGGCCTGGCGGAACCGCGCGTGGGCCTGGCGGAACCGCGCGTGGGCCTGGCGGAACCGCTCTCGGGCAGGCGAGACGCCTGCCCGACAGCCGCCGGGACGGCGGCGGTCCTCGCCTCCCGCCACGTCCCCCAGGCGGATCAGGGCCCGGCGCGCCGCACTCCTGCCAAACGTAGGGCGTGCCTTCAGCCCGCCCCCCGGGCGGGCGGGGGCTGAAGCCCAAATCACTTCCGCGCCGCGCGCCGCTTCGTCCCGTCTCCCTCAGACACCGTCGTAAACAACGGCGCGATCCACGTCGCCGTCGTCTCGTCCTCGCCGCGCAGCTCGATGGCGACCTCGATCGCCCCGCCGATGCGGATCGCATCGGCGAGGTCGACCCGGTGCACGAACCTGTACGTGGCGTCCTCGCCGATCTGCACCGGCGTGAGCTGCACCCACGTCAGCGCCCCGCGGCGCCGGAAGGCGACGCCCGGTGCGGAGTCCGAGGTCGAGAAGATCAGCGAGCCGTTCCCGTTGTGCGGGAGACGGGCCGTATGCCGGCCCGCGCCGTCGAGCACCGCCAGCGATGTGAGCGACGGCAGCGTGGCGTTGCCGTGCGTCGTATCGAACTGCAGCGTCATCGTCGCATCGCCAGCGCGCAGCTCCGCGCGATAGGCGCCGCGTCCCGGCAGTTGCGCGCCGAAGCCGCCGAACATCACGTTCCCCGTCGCCACCTGCTGGTCGTCGCTGTCCGTGACGCGGAACGTCGCCGTCACGTCGCGGCGCGACTCGCCGTGGCTGCCGCGCACGTCGAACTCCCCGCCGAAACTGTTGTCGAGCGCGTCGACGCGCATCGACGGATGCAGCGGCTCGTTTCCCAGCTCGAGCACCTCCCCCTCGGCGAGGCCGGTCGGGACGAGCGGTCGCGCGAAGCCGCGCGCGGTAAAGAACCCCTGCCCATCGCGGCGCAGCATCGGCGCGACCAGCGTCGGCGGCTGGTCGTTGACGGAAAGCTGCAAGGCACCGGCGAACGCCGCATCCGCGAGCTCCGGCGTCATCAGGATCGTGGCCGTCCAGCTGTCCCCGCCCGACTGCGCGCGGAACGTCGACGGGATCCGCCCAAAGTCCATCCCGTTGCGCGGATAGTCGCGCGGCATCAGCACGATCGTGCGCTCCGCGGTGTCGTGGAACCGGATGCGCAGTTCCTGCGCCCGAAAGTCCGCCGGCGAATTGCGCAGCGCCGTGCTTGCCGAGAGACCGCGCAGCAACGGATGCTGCACGATGTGCAGCGTGCGCGACTCCGCGTCGAAGCCCGACTCCAGCGCATAGATCGCGAAACGGTCGCTGAACGGCGTCGCGTGCAGCGTGCGGCCGCTCATCGGCGGCAGCACGATGCCCGGACCATCCGGCAGCAGCAGCCGCACGCGCGCCAGCGGCTCCGCGAGCGGCATCCCCTGCCCGTCGACGCCGTCCAGCCTGACCTCATGCGCCGCCAGCTCCGGCGTCAGCGCCAGCAGCGACTCCCCCTCGATGCGCTGCTGCTCGGCGACGTAGATGCGCACGTCGCCGTCCCGCGCACCGATCGCGGCGATGTCGTACACCCCCGGCTCGACCAGCGCCTCCGCGGCCTCCGGCTCGATGGCCACCGAGCCGCGGCGGTTGCCGTGGCCCCAGTACACGTCCGGCAGCGCGCCGGGATGCGTGACGATGCTCCGCCCCGCGCGCACGAACGCCCACGGCACACGCGCGTCGCCGCCCGCCCACTCCAGCGCGATCACGCCGCCGAAGGTGAAGGAGTCCGGCACCTCCCCGAGCTCCTCGTGCACGACCTCGATCGCCACCTCGACCTCGCGCGTCTCCCCCGCCGGAATCACGACCTCGGACGGCATGACCCGCACGCGCTCCGCGCTGAGACGGATCGTCCGCTGCACCGCGCTGGCGTTGCGCAGCGACAGCGTCCGCGTGCTGCTCCATACCGGCGCCAGCGTGCCGTCGAGCCCGAAATTCACGTGCGTCGGCGCGACGACCACGTCGCTCGCGTTCGCGCGCTGCAGGTTCGCCCGCCCCGTGCCCTGCGTCATCACCTCTTCGTTCGCCACCGGCACCGCGCTGCTGACCAGCGCCGACTTCACGCGCGCCGGCGTCCAGTCCGGATGCGCCTCGCGCAGCAGCGCCACCAGTCCGGCCACGTACGGCGTGGCCATCGACGTTCCGGTGGCCACCGCGTACTCGCCGTTCAGCACCGTCGACAGCACTTCGACGCCGGGCGCGACCAGGTCCGGCTTGATCGCGCCGCTCCGTCCGGCCGGACCGCGCGAGCTGAACTCGGCGATGAGGCCCTCGTCATTCGTCGCACCGACCGTGATCGCCGAATGCGCCACGCCGGGACTGCCGATCGTGTGGAACCTCCCCGCGTTTCCGGCCGCCACGCAGACCACCGCCCCCGCGGCCACCGCGTTCTCGACCGCGCGCGACATCGGGTCGTCGGGATGGCCGCCCGCGCCGAGGGAGAGATTCATCACGTCGGCGCCATCGGCGAGGGCGCGCTCGATCGCGGCCACGATGTCGGAGACGTTGCCCCGCCCGTTCGCGTCCAGCACTTTGTACGCGAGCAGCGACACGCCCGGTGCGACGCCCCGCATCGGCCCGCCCGAGGCCGCGATGATCCCGGCCACGTGCGTGCCGTGGCGATGATCGTCCATCGGATCGGCGTCGTCGTTGACGAAGTCGTAGCCGCCGATGACCTTTCCGGCCAGCGCCGGATGATGCCGGTCGATGCCGGTGTCGATGACCGCCACGACGATGCCGGCGCCTTGCGCGTGCGTCCCGGCGCGTCCTGTCGCGGCCACGCGTACCGCCTGCCCCACCTCGTACGCCGTGACCACCGCATCGACCGACACCCGCTCCACGTGCGGCAGCCGCGCAATCTCCGCCACCGCCCCCGCGTCGGCGAGCTCGATGGCCGCACCGTTCAGGGCGCGCTTGAACTCGCGCCGACGCGCAGGCGCGGCTCCGCGTCGCGCAGCGCCGCCACGTCGTCGGTCAGCAGCCGGCGGCCTCCTTTGAACTCGACGATGTAGCGCGCCGGCTCCGCGGAGAGCGCGGTGGTGAGGAAGAGCAGGACGACCGACAGCAGCTTCATAACGGCGCGAGTGTAGGGGCGCCGGCTTACAGACTGCTTAACGTTGCTTAAACAATGTTCAATCCGCAACAACGCTTAACAAGCCTGCAACGTTTGGACAGAATGTGCGGCGCACATGAGTCTTCGCCGCTCCATCTTTCTGCGCCGGCTGGTTCGCGTCGAGGGACGCAAGGTGGTGGCGCGCTTTCTCACGGAGCCGGAGAAGGCGGCGGTGCTGGCGTTTCCCACGCATGCCGAAGCGCGGCGGGCGGCGTCGAAACTGATCGTGCAGTTGCGGCTCTCGCGCTCCGACGAGGAGTACGACGAGCAGTTGCGCTTTCGCGTGGACCTGATCCGCGCGTACAACGCGCTGGAAGAGGAGGAGTGATGGATTACCCGAGATCCGATCTGACGCTGTCGCAGCGCCTGGAGCGTTGCGAGGCGGAGACGAATGCCGCCATGGTGGAGGCGCGCGCGCGTATCCAGCCGCGGAGCGGCGCCACGTCGCTGCAGCGGGCCGGCGCCTACGCCCTGTTCGACGGCCTCGGCTCCCCGCTCACCCAGACCTTCGCCCTCGGCCTCTTCGCCACGCCGACGGATGAAGACCTCGACGCCATCGAAGAATTCTTCACCTCGCGCGGCGCCGAAGTGGCGCACGAAGTGTCGCCGCTGGCGGGGCCGGAGATGCTCGAGATCCTCTCCCGCCGCGGCTATCGTCCCGTCGAGCTGACCAGCGTGATGTACCGCCCCATCGGCACGATCGAGTGCACGAACGACGTCGCCACGCGCATCATCGAGCCGGGCGAAGAGCAGCTCTGGACCGACACCTGCGCCGCGGGCTGGAGCGAGACTCCCGAGATCGCCGGCTTCATCCAGGACCTCGGCCGCATCACCACCGCCAGCCGCGGCACGCTGGCCTTCATCGCCGAGCGCGAAGGCCGCCCGGTCGCCACCGGCGCGCTGGCCATGCACGGCGGCATCGCCCTCCTCGCCGGCGCCAGCACCGTCCCCTCCGAGCGCCGCCACGGTGCGCAACGCGCCCTCCTCGAGGCCCGGCTGCAGCACGCCGCGCAACACGGCTGCGACCTGGCGATGATGGGCGCACAGCCCGGCAGCGCCTCGCAGCGCAACGCCGAGCGGCAGGGGTTTCGGATCGCGTACACGCGCATCAAGTGGGGAAAGGGATGAATTGAGAATTGAGAATTGAGAATTGAGAATTGAGAGACGCGGGAACATTCTCAATTCACCATTCTCAATACGCGCAGCGCCGCGCGTAAGCGCGCGGTAAGCGGGCCTGCCTATCTTGCCCGGCATGGGCAAGCGCATCTTGAAGTTCCTCGGCTGGACTGCCACTGTCATCGCCGCACTTGCGTTGATCCTCGTCGGGGTCGTGCTGGTGCGGGCGGACCGCAAATTCGACGCGCCGTATCCCGAGGTGCGCGCCACCAGCGATCCGAAGATGATCGCGCGGGGCGAGTACATCGCGTACGGACCGGGCCACTGCGTCAACTGCCACACGAGCGACTCGGAGGGCGAGTCGACGAAGAACGGCGCGACGCCTCTGCTGGCCGGCAACCACGTCTTCAACCTGCCGTTCGGCACCGTCTTCACGCCGAACCTCACGCCCGACCGTGAGACCGGCATCGGCCGCTACACCGACGCCGAGATCGCCCGCGTGATCCGCTATGGCGTCCTCCCCGACGGCCGCGCCGCGCTGCCGTTCATGGAGTACCACGAGCTCTCCGACGAAGACCTCACCGCCGTGATCTCGTTCCTGCGCTCGCAGAAGCCGGTCAAGCGGGTCATCCCGGAAGACGAGTTCAATCTCCTCGGCAAGGCCGTGCTGGCCTTCATGATCAAGCCCGTCGGCCCGAAGGCGACACCCTTGAAGCACACGCCGGCCGAGGCCGTGACCGTGGAGCGCGGCGCGTACATGGCCAACAACGTGGCCGTCTGCGCCGAGTGCCACACCAAGCGCAACCTGATCGACGGCAGCTTCATGACCACGCGCTTCTCCGGCGGCATGGAGTTCCCCGTCGAGCGGACGAACCAGGTCATCGTCAGCCCGAACCTGACGCCGTCCAAATACGGACGCATCACGTCCTGGAGCGAAGAACAGTTCGTCGGCCGCTTCGGCGCCGGCGTCGGCATCCCCCACACCCACATGCCCTGGCGCCAGTTCCAGCGCATGAGCGAGACCGACATCCGCGCCATCTACCGCTACCTCCGCACCCTCCCGCCCTCGGACCACAACCCGGGGCCGTCGGTACAGGAGAGGAAGAAGAAGGCGTAGGACGGCGCCAAAGGAACCCTTCGCCCGGCAGCTGCGACTTTGACTCTGCTGTCATCCCGAGCGTGAGTCGAGGGACCTGGCGGGTGGGCGGCGCGATGCACGTGCCTCGTGCGATGCACGGGCAGCGCGCCCCCCACCCACCCAGGTCCCTCGACTCACGCTCGGGATGACAAACCTTTTGTGTAATTGCCCGCCTCGCCGGCGAGCATCCCGCAAGCGGCATGTTTCGCGGCGCCGCCGCTGTAGCGGCGCACGACCGGCACTTCCAGCGTGCGCAGAGCATCGCGAAAGGCGGCCAGCTCGGAATCCGACGCCCGCCGATACCCATCCGGACGCGCGTCATTCACGTCGATCAGATTCAGCCGCAGCGGCACATCCGCAAACAACGTCCGCAGCGCCTCCACCTCATCGACTCCCGTATTGATCCCTCCGAGCACCACCCACGCGATCGTGATCCGTCCCCCCGAGGCCCGTTGCACCGCGCGAACGGCATCCATCAGCTCCGCAACGGACCACGCCGCCGCCGCGGGCACCAGCGTCCGCCGCCGCGCGTCGATCGCCGAAGTTAGCGACACGATCAGCCGGTACGGCCTCTTTTCGCGCGCGAAGCGATGCATGGCCGGCACGAGCCCCACCGTCGAGATCGTGATGCCCTCGGACGCAATGCGTCCGCCGCACGGATGTCGGAGGATCTCCGCGGCGCGGATGACCTCGTCGTAGTTGTGCAGCGGCTCGCCCTGCCCCTGGAACACCGCCCCGCTGACGAGGCCCGGCGCCTCGGCGCGCACGGCCAGGAACTGCGCCACGATCTCCCACGCCTCCAGACTGCGCGTCAAGCCGAGGCGGCCCGTCGCGCAGAAATCGCAGCGCATCGCGCAGCCGGCCTGGCTGGAGAGACAGACCGTGAACCGTCCCTCCTTCTCCAGCGGGATGCGCACCGCCTCCGCCACCGCGCCGTCGTGCAGGCGGAAGAGATACTTCACGAACCCGTCCGACGGATCCGTGGCCCGCTCGACCACCTCCAGCGGACGCCGGTCGCACAGCTCCTCCACCGCCCGCTCCACCGCCCGCGGCACCGGACGCGACTCCGGATAGCCGTCGCGCCCGAGCGAAATGGCATGTGCCAACACCCGTCGCGCCTCCCCGTCCCGCACCGTCACGCCATGGGCGCGGAGGTGCGCGGCGAGGTCTTCCGGCAAAAATCCGAACAGATGCGGGGCCATGCAGCGCTATCCTAACCGTTGCACATGATTCGCAGCGTCATCGCCGCCACGGGCAGCCACATCCCCTCCGTCCGCGTGCCGAACGAGCACTTCCTCGGCCACGACTTCCGCGACACCACCCGGCAGCCGCTGAACAAGTCGAACGACGAGATCCTCAAACAGTTCGAGTCCATCACCGGCATCCGCGAGCGCCGCTACGTCCCCGACGACATGGTCACGACCGACATCGCGTACGAGGCCGCGCGCGACGCCCTGGAGTCGTCCGGCATCGACCCCGAGTCGCTCGACGGCGTCATCGTCGCCCACAACTTCGGCGACGTGCGGGCCGGCAATCCCCGCTCCGACCTCGTCCCCGCCCTGGCCGCGCGCGTGAAGATGCGCCTCGGCATCCGCAATCCATACGCCGCCGCGTTCGACCTCGTCTTCGGCTGCCCCGGCTGGCTGCAGGGCGTCATCGTGGCCGACTCCATGATCCGCTCCGGCGACAACCAGCGCGTCCTCATCATCGGCGCCGAGACCCTGTCGCGCGTCTCCGACCCGCACGACCGCGACTCGCTGATCTACGCCGACGGCGCCGGCGCCGTGATCATCGAGAAGCGCGAGACCGAGGAGGACATCGGCATCGTCGCGCGCGCCGTGCGCTCCGACACGCTCGAGCACGCGGAGCTCCTGCGCATGGGGAGCTCGTACAACCCCGAGGCGTTCATCGAGGCGCTGTTCCTCAAGATGGAAGGGCGCAAGCTGTACAAGTACGCCCTGAACAACGTCGCCGGCGCCATGCGCGAGGCACTGCAGCGCGCCAACGTCGACCTGCGCGACGTCAAGAAGATCCTCATCCACCAGGCCAACGGCAAGATGGACGAGGCCATCCTCGAAGCGGTCTACACGCTCTACGGCCTCGGCCAGCCGCCGGACGACGTCATGCCGATGACGATCTCCTGGCTCGGCAACAGTTCCGTCGCCACCGTGCCGACGCTACTCGACCTCATCCTGAAGAAGAAGATGGACGGGCACGAGATCTCCGCGGGCGACGTGGTCGTCTTCGCATCCGTCGGCGCGGGCATGCACATCAACGCGGTCGTGTACCGCTTTTAGGAGCGATTGCGGCGATATGATGCCGCGATGAACGCATTTGCAGCTCTCGGTCTCCGTCCCGAGCTCGTCGAAGTCCTCACCGCCCTCGGGTACGAAGCACCGACTCCCATCCAGGAGCGCACCATCCCGCTCCTCCTCGCCGGCCGCGACCTGATCGGCCAGGCCCAGACCGGAACCGGCAAGACCGCCGCATTCGCCCTGCCGATCCTCGAGAAGATCGACCCGAAGCTGAAGAAGACACAGGCCCTCGTCCTCGCGCCCACGCGCGAGCTGGCCATGCAGGTCGCCGAGGCCGTGCACTCGTATGCCGCCAAGATGGAGCACGTCAGCGTCATCCCCGTCTACGGCGGCGCGCCCATCGTCCCGCAGCTCAAGCGGCTCGAGCGCGGCGCCCACGTCGTCGTCGGCACGCCCGGACGCCTGATCGACCACCTCGACCGCGGCAGCCTCGATCTCTCGCACATCCGCATCGTCGTCCTCGACGAAGCCGACGAGATGCTGAAGATGGGCTTCATCGAGGAGATGGAGAAGATCCTGGCCGCCCTGCCGGCGGACCGGCAGACCGCGCTCTTCTCCGCGACCATGCAGGACGAAGTGCTGCGCATCGCCCGGCGCCACCTGCGTCAGCCGGAGCGAGTCGAGATCGAGCACAAGGCCATCAACACCCCCGCCATCGAGCAGCGCTTCCTCAATATCGCCGAGGGGCAGAAGCTCGAAGTGCTGACGCAGATCCTCGAGCTCGAGCCGGCCGAAGCGGTGCTGATCTTCCGCCGCACCAAGACCGGCTCCGCGGAGCTGGCGGAGAAGCTGGAAGCGCGCGGATTCGCCGCCGTGGCCATGCACGGCGACATGAGCCAGCCGCTGCGCGAGGCCGTCATCCGCCGGCTGCGCGCCGGACAGGTGGACATCGTCGTGGCCACCGACGTGGCCGCGCGCGGACTCGACGTCGAGCAGATCGAGCACGTCATCAACTACGACGTCCCGTACGACGTCGAGGCCTACGTCCACCGCATCGGCCGCACCGGCCGCGCCGGACGCAGCGGCGTGGCCACGATGTTCATCACCCCGCGCGAGCGCCGCATGATGCGCGAGATCGAACGCTTCACCGGCCAGCCCATCAAGCCGATGAAGTTCCCCACCCGCGCCGACGTGGCCGCGAAACGGATCTCGGTGTTCAAGGAAAGCCTGCGCAAGACGATCCAGGAAGGCGATCTCGACATGTACGTCGAGCTGATCGAGCAGGTCAGCGAGGAAGGCTTCGACATCACCGACGTCGCCGCCGCCGCCGCGAAGATCGCCAACGGGAACAAGGCGCTGGTGAAGGCGCGCGAGGAAGAGCGCGACGCGGAGCCGGAACAGCGCGCGTACGCGCCGTCGTCCGAGGGGCGCGTGGACGCCGGGTTTGCCGCGCCGGGCGGGAAACCCGACAAGACCATCCGCCTCTCCCTCTCCGTCGGCCGCAACGACGGCATCCGCCCCGCCGATGTCGTCGGCTCCATCGCCAACGAAGCCAACGTGCCCGGGCGCGACATCGGTCCGATCGACATCCAGGACGACGTCACGTACGTCGGCATCCCGGAGCGTTTCGTCGACACGGTCATCGAGAAAGTCGGGCGGAAGAAGTTCCGCGGGCGTCCGCTGAACATCAAGGTCGCGACCGGGGAGGCCGAGGGACCGTCGCGGCGCCCGGCGCCGGCCAAGCGGCCTTACGATCGTCTGCGTCCCGACCGGCCCGCGTATGCCAAGCCCGCCGCGGGCGAGGACCGTCCGTATTCGAAGCCGTACTCGAAACCGGGCGCGAAGCCATATGCCAAGCCCGGTCCCCGTGAAGACCGTCCGTATGCGAAGCCGTACGCCAAGCCCGGCCCGCGTGACGATCGTTCCGCACCGCCGCGCGGCGACCGGCCGGCGCGTCCCGCTCCGCCCAAGGCTCCGTTCGACCGCTTCGCCAAGAAGAAGAAACGCTTCTGATGCCCGGCAAAGACACAGACGGCGCCTCACTCGTCCCCGGCGACAAGGAGGTCACCCAGGCCGCCACGGAGAAACTCGCCAAACGCCTCGGCGAGCTGCAGGAGCTCCTCTACGCCGAGCACCAGCGCAAGGTCCTGATCCTCCTCCAGGGCATGGACACCTCGGGCAAGGACGGCACGGTGCGCAGGGTGCTGCGCGAGACCAGTCCGCAGGGCGTGCGCGTCGTGTCGTTCAAGAAGCCGACGGAAGTCGAGCTCGATCGCGACTACCTCTGGCGCGTGCACGCGCAGGTGCCGGGCCGCGGCGAGCTGGTCGTCTTCAACCGCAGCCACTACGAGGACGTGCTCGTCGTGCGCGTGCACTCGCTCGTGCCGAAGAGCGTCTGGCGACGGCGCTACGACCAGATCAACGACTTCGAGCGCATGCTCTCCGAGGAAGGGACGCTCGTGCTCAAGTTCTTCCTCGACATCAGCCGCGACGAACAGCGCGAGCGGCTGCAGGCCCGCCTCGACGATCCCACGAAGCGCTGGAAGTTCGAGCACGGCGACATCGAAGAACGGAAACGGTGGGACGACTACATGAAGGCGTACGAAGACGTGCTCGACAAGACGACCACGAAACACGCCCCGTGGCACGTCGTCCCCGCCGACCGCAAGTGGGCCCGCGACTGGATCGTGGCCAACACCGTGGTCAAGGCGATGGAGAAGCTGCGCATGAAGTACCCCGACCCGCCGGACGTCGAAGGTGTGACGATCGACTGACGGATTTCTTCATTGCAAGCGCATGCAAACCGGGCCTACAGTGATTGCGGGTCACGAGACATGCTTCCGCCAACCATCGAGCGCCGCCGCGTGCAACGCGTGCGCCCCCCGCAGCCGCTCCGCGCCACCATCAACGGGCAGCGCGCGCTGATCGTCGATCTCTCCCTGCGCGGCCTGCGCGTGCTCCATCAGGAGGCGGCCGGCGACACGTCGTGCATCATCCGCGCGGAGTGGGACGCCCAGCCGCTGGAACTGCACTGCGGGATCGTCCGGACCCTGCTGCACCGCTCGGCCGAATACGGCGGCCGCATGCTCTACCACACCGGCCTGACCATCACCCGCGCCAGCGAGTCGTCGATGGCCACCCTGCGCCGCCTGATCGAGCATCACGTCGAGCGCGCCCTCGACGAACAGAAAGCCAACGCCCGCGGCGTCCCCCCGCCCCTGGCCGCCCAGTCCTCCCCCACCGGCACCGTCCCCGCCGCCTACGTCCGCCACGAGCTCACCCTCGGACGCTGGCGCGAGGTCATGACCCCAAGCGCCGTCCAGCCCGACAACGGCTTCACGATCGGAGCGCACACCGCCCCCGCCGAGGTCGAGATGCTCCGCCGCGCCTACGAACGGGCGGCAACGTCCGGCGACGTCGCCGTGATCCGCCGTCTGGCCGCCATGAGCGTCAGCGGCACCGAAGTCGTCCAGGCGCGGCGCTACACGCCGTAATCTCGCCGCCCACCCAAGGGGACGACGAGAGGCCTCCGGCGGGCCGGTGCGACCGGCAGCGCTGATTGGCCTAGCCTGAACGCACGCCTGTCGACGAAACACGTGTTTGCGCGACGACATGGGCACAACCAGCGCTGCCGGTCGCACCGGCCCGCCGGAGGCCCCCGGTCGTCCTCTTGGGCGGGCGGCTAGATCACCCCGAACTGCTTCTCCGTCACCGTGCGGCCGTCGATCAGCACCACCGCGCGGTGCTCGCCGCGGGGCCACCACTTCGTCTGGCCCGAAGAGAACGGCACGTGGTGCGTGCCCTGGGGGGCGCGGCGCGCGTCGTGGCGCAGCACCTGACCGCTGGGGTCCAGCCACTTCACCTCGATCGTCTGCTCCGAAGTCGCGCCGCGGACATCCACCGACAGAAAGACCTCCCCGCCGCGGATGAACGTCTCCCCGGCGGCCTGGAGCGGTACTGCACCTGATGCACTCACCTCCGTCCCGAGCGCGAACGTCTCGGGCGACGGCGTTTCCTCCGCCACTCCCACACTGGCATCTGACGTCCGCACGCGGTCGCGCTCGGCTCCACAGCCGATCGTGAGCAGCAGCGCAAACGCCACAAGGGCAATCCCTGGTCTCAAGTGAAATCCTCCGGACGAGGCCGGTCGTAGGTACGCCGGCCCTGAATTGCTGCGAATAACTGCAAGGCGCGTGACAGCGGGCGGGGTAGGACTTCCGGCGTGCCCGTCACACCTATCCATGTGAGCACTTTAAAGACACTCGTTTACCTCTCGACCAAACAGCCGGCCCAGCCCGAACTGTCCATGGACCGGTACAGTCCGTCCTCGCACCCCATCGGCATCTGCTTTTCCGGCGGCGGCCCGCGGGCCATGTCCGCGGGCATGGGCCAGGTCCGCGGCTTCCTCAACTCCGCGCTCTGGCCGCACGTCGGCGCCATCTCCTGCGTCTCCGGCGGGAGCTGGTTCGGCTCCATCTTCAGCTACGCCGACGGCTCCATCGACGACGAAGCCCTCCTCGGACCGATGACGGCGCCGGCCGACATCACCCTCGACAACGCCGCCACCGTCCCGGCCACCCGCCTCACCTATGGCCTCACCCAGATCAACAACGAACAGATCGCCCGGGCGCTGGCCATCGAGCTCGCGCACTGCGTCCCCTCCAACCGCCTCTACGCCCGGATGCTCAACCGCTTGCTCCTGACGCCGTTCCGGATCGACGACGTCAACCGCTTCTTCGCGCTGGGCTCCGCCGACGTCGACGCCATCATCGCCAACAACCCGAGCCTCACCCCGCAGGACTTCTACACCCTGCGCGACAACCGTCCCTACTTCATCGCCCAGGCCACGCAGGTCTATCCCGTCACCTCCCAGCTCGAGATGCGGCAGTTCGAATACTCGCCGCTCTACGCCGGCACCCCGCAGCTCTTTCCCACCGGCGGCAGCCCGAAGGGGCCGTTTGGGGGCGGCTACGTGCAGAACTTCGCCTTCGACTCCAGCGCGCCGCAGGCGCCGGACAGCCAGGGACGGATCACCGTCGACGCGCCGCTGCACCGCTTCACCATCTCCGACCTCATGGGCAGCAGCGGCGCCGCGCCCGGTTCCGTGCTCGACATGTACGGCTTCCCCTCCCTCTTCGACGAGTTCCACTACTGGGCCCCCGGCAGCGCCGGCGCGGTGCCCGATCCCACCGTGCAGAAGATGAGCATCGTCGACGGCGGCGATCTCGAGAACACCGGCATCGTGGCCCTGCTGCGCCGGCAGTACCCGGTCATCGTCGTCTGCGTGAACACCTCCACCCCGATGAACTTCGCGAAGGGGACGTACGAAGGGATCGACTACCAGATCGCCTCGCTCTTCGGCTACAAGCCCTCCGACACGCAGGCCACCCGCGAGATCCGCCAGCCCGTGCGCCAGCACGGCAAGCAGCAGACCGCCACCGACCCTATCTCCGTCCCCGCCGGTTCCGAGATCCCCAACGCGTTCAAGATCCACATCCCGCAGCAGCCCATCCAGGTCTTCCCGCAGGACGACTTCCAGGCCGTCCACGACGGACTGGCCGCGGCGCTCGAAGGCGGCGGCCCGGTCTACGCCGTCACCGAGCACCTGATTTACGAGAACAACCCCTTCGGCATCGCCCCGTACCCCGACTCCGTCAACGGCGGCAAGGTGAAGGTGGTCTGGCTCTACAACCAGCGCATCCGCAACTGGGTCAGCCAGCTCCAGCCCGACGTCGCCGCCTTCCTCGACAGCAAAGAGAAGACGGAGTTCATGGCCAACTTCCCCAACTACGACACCGTCCAGCAGAACTCCGACCGCATCGGCATCAAGGAGCTCCTGATGCTCACCCCGCGGCAGGTGAACCTGCTCGCGGACATGTGGTCGTGGGCCGTGCAGGAGATCGCGGAGGACATTCGCAAGCTGGTGTAGCGCTGGCTGCTGGTTCCCCGCTGTGAATTGAAAATTGAAAATTGAAAATTGAAAAAGGGGCGGCCGCCGCTCGCGTCTTTTCAATTTTCAATTTTCAATTTTCAATTCCATCCAGGCAAGAACCGCAACCAGCAACCAGGAACGAGACCCATGGGCACCACCCGCCCCGCCCGCCTGCACCTCGACGGCCGCATTTACGACGGCGAGGCGCTGCTCGAGACCGCGGAAGTGATCTTCCGCGGCGAGCGGCGTCTCGTCATCCCGTTCGCCGACATCCGCACCCTCGAGTCGCACGACGGCCGCCTGACCATCAACGACACCATCGCCCTCGACCTCGGCGGCGACGCCGCGAAGTGGGCCGAGAAGATCCGCAACCCCCGCAGCGTCATCCAGAAGCTCGGCATCAAGCCCGGCCAGAGCGTCGCCCTCGTGAACCTCGACGACGCCGCCTTCGCAGCCGACCTCGAATCCGCCGGCGCCCGCGTCACCCTCGGCAAGCCGAAGAAAAACTCCGACGCCATCTTCTACGGCGCCAACGCGACGGCCGAGCTCGCGCGCATGTCCACCCTCAAGACCTTCCTCGCCCCCAACGGCGCCCTCTGGATCATCCGCCCGAAGGGCGTGAAGACGATCACCGAGTCGGACGTCATGGCCGCCGGCAAAGCGGCCGGCCTCGTCGACGTCAAGGTCGTGAAGTTCTCCGAGACCCACACCGCCGAGAAGTTCGTCATCCCGCTCGCCGCGCGTCGCTGAGCATTTGCCGTGGAGCGGCGGGCTTCAGCCCGCCACTCCACCACGCTGCGAATAAACGGATGAGCCTCCCCTGTTGCGCACTGCGCATTCGAGCGAGTATCTTCCGTCCGTCTCGCACGCGCGCCCATAGCTCAGCTGGATAGAGCGCTAGCCTCCGGAGCTAGAGGTCGCAGGTTCGAATCCTGCTGGGCGCACCACCCCTCCCTTTCCTGCTCCTCTCTTCTCCTGTGGCGGCGCGGCCGACGGTGCGTAGTCGATCGTGACACCGGGATTGGGCCAGAGCTGCGCGGCGTTCGGATAATTGTCCAGCAGCGCCCCGGTGGTCTGACCCGGGAACGTCGCGCCGAGGAAGTACTTCCAGGCGGGATTGGGATGCGCGATGGCCGAGGCCGTGGTGGCCGCGGGGATGGTCGGATCGGCCCAGTTGTAACGCATCAGCAGCGCGAGGAACGCATCCTGATTGTTGAACGTCCCGCCGTGGGCGAGGATCCAGGCGGCGCTGGTCGGATCGTCCGGGCTGACGAAGCCGGTCTCGTCGAGATTCGCCAGCAGCGTCGCGTCGAGGGTCGCGGCGAAGACCGGATCGGTGGTGAACGCCTCGATGTACGGCGCAAAGTCGGCGTCGTAGATCGACAGCACGACGGCGAGGTCGCGCGGGGCGTACGTCTCCGGGTTCGGCGGCGGCAACTGGAACGCCGCGAACGGCGGCGGCGCGGACGTCGTCTCCCCCGCCTTGAGCGAATAGACCATGTAGAAATGCACGCCGGTGGAGTAGCGCGGATCGGGCGCATCGAGCGCCTTTCCGGAGAACAGCGTGTTGAGCGACGGAACCACGGCGGACGAGGACGTGCCCGTACGCAGCGGCAGGAAGAGCAACAGCAGATGTTGCTCCTCGGGGGCGGACAACTGGGTGATCGGCAGAACGGTCATGATTTGATGTCTCCTTTGCTCCAGTAGTCCGGCGGCACTGCCGCTTTTCCATCGCGCAAAAAAATAGGCACGAGACCTGTCTTCTTCGCCACAGTTGCGCGGCGCGGAACCCGCGTCAGTCACTGTCATCCTGAGCCGCGCAGACGGCGAAGGACCCCCTCGCCGACGGAGCGGGCAGCGTGCAATAGGAGGGGGTCCTTCGCCGCCGTGCTTTGGGCTGCGTGGGACAGTCCTGCGGCTCAGGATGACAGCACGGATGACAGCAGTTCAGCTGGATAGAGCGCTAGCCTCCGGAGCTAGAGGTCGCAGGTTCGAATCCTGCTGGGCGCACCACCCCTCCTCGTCTTCTCCCCTTTCCACCGTATCCTTTCCGGGCGGTCGTCGTTCATCGTGTATCTCGGACCTCGCCACGTGCTCTTTACGCGGCGTCCGTCCTCGACGATCTCGCAGCGGAAGCCGTTCGCGTGATGTGGTCGGCGACGCGGAACAAACGGCCGAACCGGGCCACGACCAACCGGCGAACGGTGTCACGCCCTCGGTGCTTGGGATCATCAAGCGCGGCGGCTCGCCCCTAACCTTTGGCTCGCCCAGGGATGGATCTCTGGAGTGCTTTGCGGCAAGGCTGGTCCTCAGCTAATGTGGCTGGGAAATGTTGACGGGACTGACGATCAGGAACTTCAAAAAGCTCGATGAGGTAAAGATCGAACTCGGACAGAATGTCGTATTCGTTGGTCCGAATAACTCCGGCAAGAGCACAGCCCTGCAAGCTCTGACGCTTTGGAATGTCGGACTAAAGCGTTGGAACGAAAAGCGTTCAGGAAGGGAGACCCCCGAAAAACGACCTGGCGTCACGATTAATCGACGAGACCTGTTCGCCTTGCCCGTGCCCAACGCAAACTTACTCTGGCGCAATCTCCACGTACGCGACGTTCAGAAGGTCGACGGAAAGAACCAAACCCAGAACATCCGGATCGACGTGGTTGTGGAGGGTGTGACCTCCGAAGGCCCGTGGACTTGCGGCCTAGAGTTCGACTACGCAAATGAGGAGTCTTTTTATTGCCGGCCGCTACGGGCGCCCGATGGCTCGCGAATGGTGGTGCCGCGGGCTGCCGGCACGGTCGAGGTCGTGTATTTGCCACCAATGTCAGGGCTCACCGCGAACGAGACGCGATTGGACCCCGGCGCAATTAACGTTCGTATCGGGGAAGGTCGAACGGCCGAGGTGCTGCGCAACCTCTCGTACATGGTGTACATGGATACTCCAGACCGCTGGGAACGGCTCCAAGGCCACCTGCGGCGCTTCTTCGGTGTCGTGCTTGATCCGCCTGATTATGTGGTGGAGCGCGGCGAGATCAGCATGACCTATCGGGAGGCGCGGGGCATTCGGCTCGACCTGTCATCAGCGGGACGCGGTCTTCAACAGACTCTTCTCCTCTTGGCGCATCTGTACACTAATCCAAACTCCGTGCTGTTACTCGACGAGCCAGACGCCCACCTGGAGATTCTTCGTCAACGTCAGATATACGAATTGCTGACGAGTGTTGCAGCGGAGCAGAACTCACAGGTCTTCGCCGCAAGTCATTCCGAGGTGATACTGAACGAGGCCGCTGATCGAGACGTTGTAGTGGCGTTTGTCGGACGCCCCCACCGGATTGACGACCGCGGATCACAGCTTCTGAAGTCGCTGAAGTCGATCGGATTCGAGGACTATTACCAAGCCGAGCTTACAGGCTGGGTGCTATACGTTGAGGGTTCGACTGACCTCGCTATCCTTAGAGCATTCGCACAGTTGCTAGGACATGTGGCGCTTGATTACCTGGATCGGCCGCTCGTCCATTACATCGGTAACCAGCCGGGCAAGGCACGGGAGCACTTCTTTGGCCTTCAGGAAGCAAAGCCTGACTTGGCCGGAATAGGTATAGTCGATCGTCTCGACTTAGTATTACAGGCGCATCCTCCGCTAGAGATGCGCATGTGGCGTCGACGTGAGATTGAAAATTATCTAACGTCTCGCGATGCACTGCTCGCGTATGCCGAATCGCAGGCTACTGGCGTCATGGCCGGTCCGCTGTTCGAGGAGCACGAAAAGCAGAGGTTGCGTAATGTAATGTCTCATGCGATCGCAGAGATCAGCGATGCCTTGGTGAAACTAGGAAAGCCCGACCCGTTTTCGTCCGAAATTAAAGCCAGTGAAGAGTTCCTAGCGCCCGTTCTACACTCCTTCTTCGCGAAACTCGGCCTTCCGGATCTAATGCAGAAGAGCGACTTTCATACGCTCGTCAAGTACGTGCCAATCAACGAGGTGGACTCCGAGGTGCGCGAGATCCTCGATGCGATAGTTGCGGCGGCCGGACGCGCCCACCCGATTCCATCGGTATAGCCTCGCAAAACGATCGATTGACGCCACACGACGGTATCGGCAGGAAGAGGCACCGCCGCCCCTCCGACTTCGTCGTAGCCGAACAGGACGACTAAGACGCCGAAGCCGATGAAGGAGCGGCGCTTCTGGGTTGGGCCAGCGGGCGTGTCGGTGGTCGCATCGAACGTGGTCGTCAGAGCCGTCCGGTCGTACCGGGTCGCGTCGGCGCTGGGGGCAGATCAGCGGCGGCGGCCGTCGACTCCACCGGTCTCGACCGAAGCGATGGCTCAGATGGATAGAGCGCTAACTCCGGGGCTAGAGGTCGCAGGTTCGAATCCCGCTGGGCGTACCCCTCCTCTACCGTCTCCGCTCAGGAAGCGCGTCAGCGGCGCAGCCACCGGCATGACTACGTAGCCACGCACTTGCCGACGGCGCTGAGCAGAGCGACGGGCTCAAACGGTTTGCGGAGTTTTGCCACGACCACGGTCTCGCTTGCTTTGTCGATCGCGCGCTCCGCGGCGGCCGAGACCACGCTCGGGATCGTGCTGATCCCCGCGATATCACAAAATGGCCGGAACTAGTCCTCCAACGTTCCGCGCGGCGCTTCAGGGATACGTCGAGTTCGAGCAGGAGGTCGTCATCGAGACGAAGTGCATAACCACTGGCAAGCCGCCGGACTCGGAAGCGTGGTCGCAAGGTTCCGTGGCTCCGCCATCGTCCATCGGGAAGCACCTCGCGAATCCGGACAATTGCGGGATGCCCTTCTGGTTCAACAGGAAGTGCAGCACGAAATCGAACTTCTTGTCGGTGTCGTCGGTCGTGCCGTTGTGCAGTACGATCGTGCCGGGGACGTTGTCGCGGAGCACGGCATTGGTTGGGCTCGACGGGATGGTGACGCGAAACAGTTGCGCGCCGCTTCCTTTGCGCGGAGTAAACCGCAGCACCGGATCACCGACCGTGTCGACCTTCCATGTCGTATAGAAGCCGCCGGGTTGAAGGGGGCCGGGGGCTGGAAAGTGGTTCAAGTCGATAGTTCCGCTCTTGATGTCGACGAAGCACGACGCCCACTGCGGGAGGTCGTACACACCGTTGCCGATCCCGACTCTCGGCTGCATGTCGGGCAGGTAGTCTGTGAGGTGAAAGAGGCACTGCAGCGCCGTGACGTGCGGCGGTCCGGCGGCCTGTGGGTTGTCGACGCGCACGTTCCAGCCGCCCAGCGGCACGTGTCCGAGCTCGTCTGAGGCGAGTGCGCCGCCCGAGCCCTCCACCAACGCCTGCCGTGTTTCGTCCTCCAGTTCCAGGAAACAGTGGTGCGGCGGCACATCTCCGTATTCTTCGCTCTTCATCCCGGTCGAGGTGTCCATGACCACGGCGCGATGCGGCACCCCCGCGGGCAGCACGCCGGACGTCTGTAATACATGAGTGACGATTCCCCGAAACGACATCACCAGCTGGCCCATGGCTCCTCCTCACTCAGTGCTGCGTTGAATGGTGTCGGTGAGCAACGCCAGGCGGCGCCAGGCGGCTCCGGGTCGCTGTTGCTGCGCGAGCTGCACGTGTCGCAATGCGGCGGAGGGGGAGACGCCGCGCGCGAGTTGTTCGTGCAGGGCGAAAAAGAGCGAGCGGGCATCGCGGTCACCGATCGGGGCGAGCGTGCCGATTACGTCGTGCGCGCCCGCGGCCACGAACGCCCCGCCGAGGCTGAGCGCGCGACGATCGGGATCGGAGGGACGGCGGAGCGTGTTGCACGCCGAGAGCACCACCACCGGCGGCATGCCCCGCATCGCCGCGATCGTGCTCCAGGAGATCGCCCCGCCCTCCGCTGCCAGCGCTTCGCCCCCCATCGACGCATCACCTTCCGTATGACCGGCGATGTGCAGCACGTCGGCCGCGGAGGCGTGCTCCTGCATCGAGCGCGCGTCGGCACTCACGCGGCGCACCGTGCGATACAAGCCGCCGATCTCCGCCAGCTCGAGCTGCGCTTCCGGCAACGCCGCCGAACCGGTGGCAGTGGGAAGCTCGATCGCCGTGATCCTCGCGCGGGCGCCATTGGCGGACGCCGTTCGCAGCGACGACGCGCTCGCCGCGATCGCCACCGGCATGCGCTCGATCAGCGTGCGCCGCGTGCCCGGGTCGCGCAGCGCGGCGTACGGCACCCGCTCCAGCAGCGCGTCCGGCACGACGATCAACGCCCGCGCATCGGCCAGCGCCGCGGCCGCGGGCGCGAGCAGCAATTGATACAGCGCCGCATCGTCGTCCTTCGCCGCCAGCGCGATCACCTCGTCGCGTGCGATCGCCCGCCGTGACGCCGACGCACCGCTCCCGGTCACGATCACCGACACGAGCTCGCGCGGCAGGACGATCGTCGTCACCACCGTCGTGCCACTCCCCTCCAGCCGCGCGCGCAGTTCGTCGAGCGCACCGGCCCCGGCCGCGATGCCGCGCCGCCGCTCCGCCAGTGCGAACACCGACGCCACGTCCTTCCGATCGAGCGCCAGCCGCATCGCCTCCTCGAACAGCGCGTTGCCCGCGTCGAGGACGCCCGTGCCGACGACGTCCATCGGATGCCGCTCCACGACGGCCATCCCCGCGTCGAGGTCGCGCCAGGCCGCGGCGGTGTCGCCGAGTTGCAGCGAAGCGCGCGCGCGGACGAGATACGGCTCGGCCACGAGCACGGTGAGATTGCTCGCCACATACGTGTCCAGCGCGCGCGATGCCAGCTCGCGGCTGCGGCGCGCGTTCGTGCCGAGGAGTGCCGCGGCCATGGCCAGATCGGCGTCGGCGAGATGACGCGCGCGCAACGCCGGATCGGGAATGCGCATCGCCACCGTGGTCGCATCCGCGGCCGCGTTCGCATCCCCGTCCAGCAGCGCCTTGCGGACCAGGATGTCCGCCAGCAGCAGATCGTTCGACGCACCGCGCGCCAGCGACTCGCCGACGCCGACCAGCGCCCGCGCCACCTCCGGCCTGCCGCCGCGCAGTGCCGCCGTCGCGGCGCTGCCGACCGCGTTCTGCAGCAGGTCGTGCCGCCCGGCCGCCGCCAGCATCTCGAACGCACGGGCCCGCGCGCTCCACGCCTCGTCCGGCCGGCCGGCGGCGCCGCGCACGTCGGCCAGCATCGCCCCGATCACCGCCTGATTGGCCGGCTCCCCTGCCCGCGCGAACAGCGCCTCCGCCGCGGACAGCACGCGCGCGGCGCCGTTCCAGTCCGCGTCGAAGATCAGGCAGCGCGCCAGCTCCCAGCGCACCTGCCCCGCCAGCGAGAGGTATCCGCGCCGTTCGTCGATCTCCCCCGCCAGCGCCGTCAGCTCCCGATTGGCCTGGGCCACGTCGTTCTGCGCCAGCCGTGCGCCGGCGGCATACGACCGCGCCACGAGCGACATCGGACTGCCAGCGGCCGCGAACTGCTCCGCGGCCAGCCGCAGGTCGCGCTCCGCCGCGCCCAGCTCGCGACGGCTGTACGCGATCCGTCCGCGGCGATAGCCAACGTGCGCCTCGGCGATGCGCGACCGCTGCGCCGGCGACGCCGCGTCGATGGCCTGCACCGCATCGCGCAGCAGCGACTCGCCGGAGGCCTGCACCAGTGCCGCGCCGATGCTGCGCGAGACGTTCAGCCAGCGCCCCGACTCGTTCGCGTCGCCCTGTTGCAGCGCGGCGGCCCAGCGTCCGAGGTACTCCGCTTCCGCGAACGCGCGGGCCCGCTCGCGGTGAAGGCCGACCAGCGTCCGCACCACCGGCTCGTCGCCTGCCGCCGCGGCCAGCTCGAGCCGCGCCCGATCGGCGTCGAACGGCGGCGCCGCCGTCGCCGTACCAAGCCGCGAGAGATGCTCGCGCGCCTCGGTCGCCCACTCCGACGACGGATCGGCATCGAGATAGCGCTGCCAGGCCGCGCGCGCCTCGCCGCGCAGCCCGAGACGCTCCAGGACCAGCGCGCGGTTGAACAGCGCCTCGCGCAGCCTCGGGTCGAGCTGCAGCGCACGATCGGCTGAGGCCAGCGCCTCCGGGTAGAGCGCCGTGCGGCCCGCCATCGCCGCCGCGTACTGCGCCGCCGCCAGATCGCTCCACGCCGTCGCATCCGACGCCGCGCGCTTCGCCTCCGCCTGCAGCCGCGCCACCCCTTCCTCCGGACGGTCGATCAGCACCATGGCCACACCGGCCGCGCGCTGCGCCTCGGGCGACGCGTCCCGCGCCGCCTCCTCGAGCGCCTCCGCCGCGGCGCCGACCAGCTTCATCTGCTCCGTGTCCGGGCCCGCCTCATTCGCGCGCATCGCGCCGCGATACGGTGCCCACGCAAACCCTCCCGACAGCCGCGCCTCCGTGCCCCGCGCCGCGCGTGGGGCCACCGCCACGAGCGCCTGCAGCGGATCCTCGTTCCGCAGGCGGATGACCACCAGCGCCCCGAACGCGAGGACGACCACCGCGGCGACGGCCAGCCATCGAAATGCAGGGCGCGTCTGCAGCCTGCTCGTCCACCGGAGGGGCGGACCGGCGACGCGTCCCGCGTTCGGGCTTTCCTCCTCGTGGCACGTCTCGTTGGCCAGGTCGATCATCGCAATGCACTCCGGGCACTCGCTGGCGTGCTCGATGAGCGCGGCCGTCTCCGATTCCGGAAGGCGTCCTTCCACCCAGGCAGCCAGCGTTTCGGCGTCGGGGCATCGCGACGTGGATGCCTGCATCATGGTCGCTCCTCCTCGCTACCGCTCACTGTCTCTGCATCCTTGGTCCGGCCGGCGTCCGCGTTTTTCCATGTCTCGGCGTTTTTCCAGGCTGGGCCGAAATCGAGCTCGATCCGGTCCGTCGCCGCAAGGAGATCCGCCGCATCCGCCGGGTCGATTCCGGCGGCGGCGAGCATCTTCCGCAGCCGTTCGAACAACGCCTCGAACTGCCGGTAGAGCGGCCGCTGCGGGATGTTCATCACCCGGGCGATGTCGGCGATCGAAAGCGACGACTCGAACCGCAGCCGCAGCAGCATCCGGTCCGCGGCCGGCCATCCCGCCATCGCCTCGCGGAGCAGCGTCCCCGTGCGGACCGACATCCCGCGCAGCTCGCGGTCCTCCAGCGCCGCATCGGAGCGCTCGCGCGAGGCCAGCGGCACCGCTTCCTCCGGCGGCAACGGCACCTCGCGCGCCCGCGGCGCGCGCACCGGCAGGCGCGCGGCGATCTCCGACACCTCGCGCGGCGTCATCGCCGCCATCGCCGCGGCCTCGTCGATCGACCGATGCTGCCGCCCGACCAGGTCCTCCACGAGCACCGCCCGCGGCCCGAGACGCTCGGCCTGTTGCGAAGGGCGCCAGCGTCCGTGGATCCGCACGAAGTGATCGGCCAGGAGCCGCTGGATGACGATGGTGAGATACGTGGCCAGCGACGAGCGTCCCTCGAAGCGGCGCAGGATCGTGTAGTCGTTCTCCACCAGGGCCAGCTTCACCGCGGACGCAAAGTCGTCAACCTCCCCCGCCGCCAGCCCGCTGCGGCGGCAGACGCGGAGAACGACACGGTCGATGACCTCGAGATTCTCCTCGAGGAGCTGGCGGGGATGCATTGTTTGGGGAACCCATTGGCATCATAGCTCCAGATGGGCGGATCGACGGATTCGGCAGCCGGCGGAACGCCGGCCTTCCAGGCAGAACGCTTTCATTGCACCCACGCAAGAAGGACGACCGGGGGCCTCCGGCGGGCCGGTGCGACCGGCGGCGCTTGTTGTGCCCAGGCAGTCGCGCAAACGCGTGTTCCGTCGACAGGTGTGCATTCAGGCTAGGCCAACAAGCGCCGACGCCAAACAGTGGATCGCCCTCGGCAACCGCTACTTCGACACGCATCAGAGAGACAAGGCCATCAAGACCTGGAAGCGCGTCATCGAAATTGCTCCCACCACCGTCCAGGCCGCGAAGGCGCACGCGTACATCGAGCGGGTCAACCCGATGGCCAAACCGCAATGATCGGGGACGATGGGTCTCATCCCATAGATGCCAGTCCCGCGGCGCCGGTGAAGGCCGATGCTCGCGGGACTGACACGGTGTTTCGTTAATTCCTGGAAACACGCCGCCGTACAGCGCCCCGTTCAGTATTGGTTGCAGTACGGAACGCAGAAGAACTGGCAGCTGCACGAAGTGTCGTCCCAAGAGCCGCCGTTCATTGCGCACGACTGGCGCTCGAACTCCATGCCCGGGCATGGCTCGGGCGGCTCCGGGATCGGCTCGAAGATGAACGAGCCGCCGACGGGAAGGTTCCACGACGTGTCGTGATACGCGAACGTGCAGCACGGCGGAAATTCACCGTTGACCGTGTAGTAGTAGCCGTAGCTCTGGCTGTACCAGTAGTGGAACGGAATCCCCCGAGGATCGAACTTGGGCAACGCATAGCCGATGATGCCGAGGTACGTATAGTCGCTGCCGTGAGGGAAGAAGTAGATCGAGTAGTAGTAGTAAATCCTCGGCCGCTGGTCCACTTTCCAGGCGTGGACGGGCTGCAGCCCCTGGTCCGCGCGCGGGCGGTACCCCGGCACCAGCGGGACGATGTCCGCCTGGCCGACGAAGGGCTGGTACCGGTAGTTCAGGGCCACGCCTCCGTTGAAGTCGGGCGTGAGGTAGTGCCCCAGCGTTGCGTTCTGCGTAATGAAGCGGTGAAGGGGCGTGGCCTGCACCGTGATGTCTTGAGCGAGGGCGCTTTGTGAAACGGCGAGGGCGAGGAACAGAGCGAGGCAGAGGAATCTTGTCGGCGAGGATTTCTTCAACATACACATCTCCTGAGGGTTCGACGAATTAAATCTGCTACGACCTGGGCCGCTGTACGTGGACTGATCGACGGCCTGTGCCAATGTAGATCCGCGCCTCAATGCCGGAAACGGAAGGGAAGCGAGAAGCGGTGTAGGAAATCCGGCGGCGCCTTGTCATCCCAATGGCCTTAACTTAACGCAAACTGTGTGCGGGAGGGTGGGCCATGGGAACGACGCGACGGCGTGGGGACATGGACGGTCTGGGAGTTCTGGATACAGAGTTTCCGCTCCGTGAGGTACAGCAGATTCTGCGGGAGACGGGGCGGGAGAGTAAGCGCAAGCGGAAGTTGCCGGCTTCGCTGATGGTGTACTACGTGATCGCGCTCGGTTTGATGGCCAGTGTCGGTGCGCGACAGGTCCTTCGCCATTTGCTCGATCGGGTTCGCGAGGACGAGCCGGTTCCCGGCCCGTTGGCCAGTGAGGCGGCCATCACGAAGGCGCGGCACCGGCTGGGTGTCGAACCGCTTAAAAAGTTGTTTGGCCGGTTCGTGCGACCACTGGCGAAGAAGTGGCTGAAAAGTGCCTGGTACCGGTCGTGGCGCGTGGTCAGCTTGGATGGGACCACTCTTCGCGTACTCGACACCGATGCAAACGAGCAGCGGTTCGGTCGTCCCGCGGCCGCGCGTGGCAAGACGGCCTATCCACAAGTGAAGTTGGTGGGTCTGCTCGAGAACGGCACGCGCATCCTGTTTGCCGCCGCCGTCGATGCATATGCTGTCGCGGAAAACACTCTGGCGCGCTTGGTCGTGCCTCGACTCACGAAAGGAATGCTCTGCCTGGCCGATCGTGGATTCTTCGGTTATGAATTGTGGAATCAGGCAGTTGCGACCGGAGCGGACCTGCTCTGGCGCGTGAAGTCGACGCTCAAGCCCGGCTCCCTCGAGCGCCTGCCGGATGGGTCGTACCTCGGAAGACTTCGGCGAGGAACGATACCGGTGCGCATCATCAAATTCACGCTGACGTTCAAGAGCGGCAAGTGCGAGCACTACCGGCTCATCACGACCATCCTCGACTACCGTCGCGCACCTGCTGCCGAACTGGCCCGCCTGTACGCGAAA
>Ga0190272_10000352_pt1 | contig 25449 bp, 18 predicted proteins | sample Popmic504T_FD_133746 | JGI IMG/M metagenome (GOLD analysis project Ga0190272, IMG submission 133746) | Populus adjacent soil microbial communities from riparian zone of Shoshone River, Wyoming, USA - 504 T | ecosystem: Environmental > Terrestrial > Soil > Riparian zone | place: USA: Wyoming...
GCCCGCCCGCTGACGCAGGTGGTTCTGACAAAGCATAAGGCCCGCCCGCTGACGCAGGCGGTTCTGACAAAGCATAAGGCCCGCCCGCTGACGCAGGCGGTTCTGACAAAGGATAAGGCCCGCCCGCTGACGCAGGCGGTTCTGACAAAGCATAAGGCCCGCCCGCTGACGCAGGCGGTTCTGACAAAGCATAAGGCCCGCCCGCTACCGCAGGCGGTTCTGACAAAGCGTGTGCATTGGGAGGATTCGGCGGTTGGTCCAACTTCGCGGCTGAACTCTCCAACAATGCCAAACTAAAACGTATGCGCTGCGGGAATAACCTCGCCACGCCTGACTTCAGCATCACGCGCGGCAGTCCGGTATCGCGGAAAAGTCGCGACATTGCAAAAACAAATCTCAAGCGGCGGGGCTGCAGCCAAACATGCTTGAGCACCAGGCGCAGCAGTGCATAACTAAATCCACGCGTTTTCCCCGACGCAAACAATTCCCCCCGGGCTGCTTCAAGCAGTTGCCCATATTCAACTCCAGCCGGACACACTTGTTCGCAAGCGCGACAGCCGAGACAACGATCAATATGGCGTTCGAAGCTTGGCGAGTCGTTCCGGAGCCGGCCTTCGCCGACAGCCCGCATCAGATAAAGACGTCCGCGTGGTCCATCGTTTTCGTCACCGGTGATGGTGTATGTAGGGCAGGCTTCGAGACACAACCCGCAGTGAATACACGCGAGCAGTTTTTGTTCTTCAGTTGCGAGGGTTGATACTAATGACGATGACAAAGTTTAATTACGATCCCGGTCGGTTCTGAAATTGTTGTTTGGCCGGTTTATCCGAACTCATCTCAATTCCGGCTGGCGTTTTCTTTATTCTCATTCCCACCTTCGACTGCTCGTAGTTGTCGCGATCGATGGCCACGGTAATCTTCTGCTTGTCGTCGGTTTCAACCACTAATCTGAAATAGGGAAATGAGCCCTCATCTGAATGATCGTATCCGGCCCATCTGTCGACAATCCTGCCTTCATACTCTTGCGGTCGTATTTGCTGCCGTGCTCTGAAGGCAACAGCGAGCAACCCCACCATAAAAGTCAGGATCAATAAGCCCCATGCGACAGTATGCCAGAGGCTCCTCCGCTCATCTCTCCGGAGCTGATCTAAATCTTTCGGTTCTTTCTTCACGTGTTCAGCACCATCTCGAATCAGTAACCCACTGCCGGTCCATCGCTGCGACGCGGGTCAGTTGCGCCTAGTCGCACGCCCGTCTTTTCTTCGATCATTATCCCTTCAGCATCCCCGAGGTAGCGTGGCCTCGCCAGTTTGTGGCCGAGCGATTGAAGCGTCCTCTGCGTGTCACCGGACAATCCATACGGTTCAGATACAAGTTCATCCGGCAGCCATTGATGATGGATGCGCGGAAAGTCGATCGCCTGTTGAATGTTCATGCCGTAGTCAACCACGTTTGTGATTACGCAGAATGCGGTGTTGATGATAGTTGGTCCGCCGGGACTACCAACGGTGAACCATAGACTACCGTCCTTTCGCAGGACGAAGGTAGGCGTCATCGCGGATAGCGGACGCTTGCGCGGAGCCACCGCGTTGCGTTCGCCCTGAATGAGACCATACATGTTTGGCGTTCCCGGCTTCGCGGCGAAGTCATCCATTTCGTCGTTCAAGAGAATGCCGGTTCCTTTTGCCACGGCCGCGGAGCCATAGGAATTGTTCAACGTGTACGTATTCGCCACGGCATTGCCCTGCGAATCGACCACCGTGAAGTGGGTGGTGTCCTCCGACTCATGGCCCGGAGGCTGTCCGGCATGAACTTCAACACTCGGTGTGGCTCGCTGAAGACTAATCGTGCCGCGGAGTTTCATCGCGTAAGACTTGTCAATCAAACCCGCAATCGGGACCTTCACGAAATCCGTGTCGCCCATAAACTCCGCCCGGTCGGCAAATGCCCGGCGCATCGCTTCGGTCATCAGGTGATAGCGTTCCGAGGACGAAGGTTCCATCTTGCTGAGTTCGTAACCTTCCAGAATGTTGAGCATCTGGATCAGGACCGCGCCACCAGAGGACGGCGGCGGCATCGAGATAACGTCGTACCCGCGATACTTTCCGCGCACCGGCTCGCGCTCTTTGGCTTCATAGCCGGCCAGGTCGGCCATGGTCATCAAACCATTGTTGCGTTTCATGTCTTCGACGATGAGTCGCGCCGTTTGGCCGCCGTAGAACTCATTTGGTCCTGATCGTTGCAGCCTGGCAAAAGTCGCCGCTAGATCAGGTTGACGAAACAGTTCGCCTTCCTCATAGAACTTACCGCCCTTGAGGTAGATCCGTTTGGTCTCAGCGTATTGAGAGAGGTAGTCATCGTTGCCGCGTAACGAACGCGCGAGCGCCCGGTTGACGACAAAGCCATCGCGGGCCAAAAGCACTGCCGGGTGCACGAGCTGCGACCATTGAAATTTTCCGGAGCCGTATTTCTGCAGGGCCATGGCCATTCCGCGTACCGTGCCCGGCACGCCGGCAGCACGATAGCCAACCAGGGAACCACCTTCGCCCTCGATCAAGTTGCCGTTCTTGTCGAGATAGATGTTACGAGTGGCCGCCGCCGGGGCCATTTCTCGATAGTCAATCGCCGTGGTCTTTCCATTCTTCAGGCGAATCATCATGAAGCCGCCACCGCCCAGATTTCCGGCGGCCGGATGGGTAACGGCAAGCGCAAACGCCACCGCGATTGCGGCGTCGACAGCGTTGCCACCCCGCTTCATGATGTCTACCCCGACTTGTGAAGCGATGACATTTGTAGAAGCGACCATGCCACGCGGAGCGCGTACTGGTTCACGCGAAGCCGCGATCGCAACACGCTGATTTAGCGCGGCGAAGGGCGAATACAGCAGCGTAAGGGCGAGGACAAACGTAAGAATGTGACGACGAGGTCGCAGGGTTATTTTCATAATTGATTCTCGCGTTAATTTCGATCGATTCTAGAATGTCCAGCAGAAGCCGAAGTTGATTTCGAGGACCGTTCCTTTTCAAAGTTGAACCGTCCGGGCGAGAAAATATTGCCCGGGTCTAACTCGTTTTTTATCCGCCGCATCAGGCCGGCCACCCCACCCAAGTTGCCCCAGGGATTTAACTGCAGTTTTAGTTCAGGAGACGCCTGTTCAATCATAAGTGAACCGCCGGCACTCTTCGCCTTACCTGAAAGCTCCTGCAAGCGCGCGACTGTTTCGTCCTGAAATTTGTCAGAGTCATTATCCGTTTGCCGGGAGCGTTCTACAACACGCACGCGCCCATCACCGACACCGGCATGCCACATTAGTTCGCGGCCGTTTGTCCCATCGAGCCGACTGAGGAAAGAGCCCAGATCGCCCGGGTGAAAGCTGGCTCTCCAAACGAGATGATTGGATGGGTGCAGCGGAACAGCAGCCACCGACCTCCAGATTTCCGAGTCGTCAGTTTCTGTCTGCGCTGCGGTTACGCCTTGTTTGGCATCCAGCAGTTCTTTTGCAACGTTCGCTTGTTGCGTCACTGCGTTTGCAGATCCTGCGAACCTAACGAGCAGCACATGATCGCTGTTGTCTGACCAATTATTCGCTTTGGCCAGCGCCGGCGAAAGCAGCTCGACGGCAACGGGAAAGAGAGGAGCGGCAATTATCTTTTGCGCACCTGCCAGAAGATCTTGCCGAGCGCCATGGGCTACGATTGTTATCGTTTGCGAGGGAAGTGGTCGCAGTTTGAAATTAACTTCTACGATAATCCCGAGCGTGCCGTAGCTTCCAGTGAATAGTTTGCACAGGTCGTAGCCGGCGACATTTTTCACCACGCGGCCACCGGCTTTGATCAAACTACCGTCGGCCATCACCACTTTCATGCCGATCACGTGTCGTCGCGGCGGTCCGTATCCATATTGCTGTGCCCCGGCGAGACCGGTTGCGACGATTCCTCCAATCGTTGCGCGACCTGCTTCGAGGTCGTCAGGAGGATCTACCGGGAGCCATTGCCCTTTCTGTGAAAGCGCTTCGTTGAAATTTTTCAGAGTGACCCCGGCTTCTGCGACGGCAACGAGGTCGGCCGGTTCGTGCTCAATGATTCGATTCAGTCGTTGGGTGCTGACGATCAGGTTCACTTGCTGCAACGGGTTCCCGGCGTCAGGCCACATGGCTGCACCGGAGGGAACCACGGTCCAGCCCTGCGTTGATGCGAGTTTCATGACTTCGCAGACTTCGGCAATTGAACCGGGCGTAAGGGTGAGCGCGGACTCAAAACTGGAATGAATGGCAGCAGTGGAAACGTTTGACGCGCCAAGGATGGCTGAAAGTTGAGTAGCTGCTTGATCTTGATTGAATGTTGAGGGGCCGACAATGGCTTTGTGTGAGGCTGCCGAGCGAACATTTCCACCCGCTAACGCAGGTGGTTCTGACAAATCCAGTTGCGGGCGGGATGCCCGCGGTGCCTGCAAATTGGTGGCTTGCTGTGGTTTTGCTTGTGTCGGCAGAGCAGCAGATGCTTCGCCGCAGCCACGAAGCATCGGAATAATCTTGCCGGGGTTACAGAGGTCGCTCGGATCAAAAGCGGCGCGCACCCCCAACATCACATCCATATCGGCGGGGGAGAATATCAGAGACAACAGCTCGCGCTTGTCAAAGCCCACGCCGTGCTCGCCGGTAATACTGCCGCCCGCGCGGACGCAGGTTTCCATAAGTTCGCGGCCGGCTTCCTTCACATTGTGAACTTCCACGGCTGAACGCGAATCGAAACAAATCAACGGATGCAGGTTGCCGTCGCCGGCATGGAATACGTTGGCAATTCGCAAGTGATACTTCGACGCAATTTCGTAAGCGGCATCAAGCACTTCGGGTAGACGCGAACGCGGCACCACTGCGTCCTGAATCATCGAGTCGGGAGATATGCGGCCGATTGCCCCGAAAGCGCCTTTCCTTGCCGCCCAAAGCTTCCTCCGCTCGGTCTCGTCTCGAGCGGACCGGCAGCTGCGTGCCCCATACTGAAGGCACACGCTCCTGACGCGTTCAGCTTCATCGTCTATTCCGGCTTCGATTCCATCAAGCTCGATTAGCAGTGCGGCGCCAACGTCGAGAGGCAGCCCGGCAGCAAACACACTCGCCTCCACCGCTCGGATGATTTCCTGGTCCATCATCTCCAATGCCGCCGGCATCACTCCCGATGCGATAATCGCCGAAACTGCATGGCTCGCCTGGTTTACTTCCGCGAATTCCGCCAGCATCGTGCGCACAGCGGGTGGAATGGGCACCAGCCGCAAAGTCGCTTCGGTAGCGATGCCAAACGTACCTTCAGATCCGATGAAGACCCCGAGCAAGTCGTAACCCGGTTGTTCAGTTCCGCCGCCACCGAGATCAATAATCTCGCCCCCCGCCAGCACCGCACGCACACCAAGCACATGGTCCGTTGTGGTCCCATACTTCAGGCAGTGAATGCCGCCTGCGTTTTCGGCAATGTTGCCGCCAATAGTGCAAGTGGGCTGGCTCGAAGGATCGGGAACGTAATGCAATCCGAGGTGCGCGACGGCGCGCGAAACATGCAGGTTAACTACGCCAGGTTGGACCACCGCAATGCGATTAACTTCGTCTATTTTCAGAATCCGGCGCATACGCGCCATCTCAATGACCACGCCCTGATTAAGCGCCAACGCTCCGCCAGAGAGTCCGGTGCCTGCTCCGCGCGGGGTGAAAGCGACGCGGGCGCGCGCCAGCACTCGCATTACTTCAGACGTCTCTTCGGTGGAAGATGGAAAAACGACAGCGCTGGGCCGATGTTTGTGATGGGGCAATCCATCACACTCGTAGACGAGCAACTCGTCGGGCTCCGATAAAACATTATCGTGTCCAACGACGGCCCGCAGATCTTCGGCGATTGTGTTCAGCTGTTTGGCGTGCTCCTGTCTGCTGGAAGGGCAATGATACATCACAGACGCAATCTTTTCTTAAGTATTGCGCCGTCACGCAGGATGCGGGTTTTGCAAGTAACTACCCGAGTGATGCCCGAGGCAGGCTGAAATGAACGGTGGCGGAACATACAGGTTCGTCTGTTACACAGAGACTAGTGCAAATGATGTAACTCCCGAAGCGACCAGACTGTTTGCGAGCATCGCGGGGTTAGCGTTAAGATTCATTCACAATCAACCCCCTCCGACGAAACCAGAATTAAGCACGGATTTTCCCTCAAATCCAGAAGAAGTGCTGATCCATATATCCTGAACGGAGTCTAAATGCCCAAACAAAAATCGCATCTGTTGCAGCTGATCGCCGGACTGGCGTTGTTGTTGGTCCAATATTCTGTGGCTGAGGCACAAAAACCGAAGCCGATCCCGCGAGGTGTTCCGGTCTTATGGAATGCGCCAAACGACATTCGATCCCGCAACCTCTTCCTCGGTCCGGGCGGTGAGGCGATGAGACCCGACCTGAGCAGCATCACTTTTCTCGAAGAGGAAAAAGGCGGCTACTCGGGCACTAAGTATCGCATCCGCGATGGCGCCGGGCGCGAGTGGGTGGCGAAGGTCAGCAAGGAATCACAGTCGGAAGTTGCGGCGGTGAGATTGTTATGGGCTGCGGGATTTGAAACTGAGATCAATTACCTCGTTCCGCGTCTCACAATTCCGGGGAAGGGAAGTTTCGAAGACGTCAGACTCGAGGGCAGGCCCGACAGCGAAAAGCGTTTGGATGAGTGGAAATGGGAACAGAATCGTTTCGTAGGCAGACGGGAGTTTCAGGGACTCAAGATAATGATGTTGTTCTTCGAAAACTGGGACATCAAAGATTCGAATAATGAAATCATCCAGGTTAAGGGAACTAAGCGGCTGCGGTATGTCGTCAGTGATCTTGGCGCGACCTTCGGCAAGACGGGGGGAGGTTTACCCCTTGTTTGGACCATCACGCGAAGTCGAAACAATCCCGAAGATTACGAGAAAGCGAAGTTCGTCGAAGGCGTCAAGGGAAACCTGGTAAAGTTTCGCTACAGCGGAAAGATGAAGGACCTTTTCGATGACATTACCGTCGCGCAAGCGCGATGGTTAGGCGGCTGGCTGTCGCGTTTAAGTAAGGATCAAATCCGCGATGCATTTCGCGCGGCCAATTACAGTGCTGAGGATATCAACACTTTGACTGACGCGGTTGTTGATCGAATTGACCAACTGCGCACGGTACGTCGCAGGAGATAGCAGTATCACTCGGCAGTGCGCGCTGTTCTTCGATTAAGTGTGCGGTAGACCAGGTAAATAACGATGCCGGCAGCAATCGCGATGGCGGAGTCGCGAGCTTCGTAAAATGTGCTATTCGAAAGCAGCCAAATTGAAAGCAGGACCGCGACCACACTGATTATTGTTCCGCCCGGCACTGTAAAATGCGCCGGCGGCGCATCGCGTTTGTATCGCAAGGTCGGAAGGGCAATGCAAGTTGCCGCGTAAGCGAGCAGGCGGGCGATGGTGCTGACAGTGAGCGCATAAATAAGTGAACTCGAAAGCGTTAGCGCCAGCATCAGTATTCCAGACACGACGATGGCGACGTGCGGGGTCCGGAATTTCGAATGAATCGCCGAGAGAGTTTTTGGTAGTTCACCACGCGTAGACATCGCGAAGGGAATTCGCGGCGAGGTGAGCAAATTGACGTTTAGATTCCCAATAATTGATGTGATTGCACCGGCTGCGATTATTGAAGCGCCGATGGGTCCGAGGAACATCGCCGCCGCGTCCGCAAGTGGGCGTTCAGTGCCTCCCAAATTTGGCAGTGTGCCAATTGAAACTGCCTGAATCAGAATGTAGATCACTGTGACGATTGCTATCGCGATCAGAATTGCAATCGGTAGATTGCGCCGTGGATTTACAATCTCACCGGTCGGCACCGTCGCATTCTCAAATCCGGTAAAGGCATAAACCAGTAGGAGAACGGCAGTAGAAAACGAGGTATACGTTGGCGCGTCGCCGAGGTTGAAATTTGCCGGCGTCATGAAAAACAGACCAGTCGCAATAAACAGGATCATCGGCAGGAGCTTTGCGACCATGAAGAAGTTGCTAGTGACTGCGGCATCCCTGACACCTATGTAATTAATTACGGTCAGGATCAACGTGAGGAAAGTGATCACCGCCGCTCGCCTGATTCCCGAACCGCCCGCCGGCCAAAAGAAACTAAGGTACACGACCAGTAGATTGCAGTTAGTGGCATAGGCGCTGATTCTCGCCAGCCAGTTCATCCAGCCCACTTGAAATCCTATCGCCGGTCCGAACGCAGTGCGGGCATAGAGATAGGGTCCGCCAGTTTCAGTGAACCTGCTGCTTACTTCTGTGAAGCAGAGAATTATCAGGACGACGACAAGAGCGCAGATGATAATCGCGATGAGGCTGTAGCTGTCGATGAGCTTAAAGGATCTGGCCGGTAGAACGAAAATCCCCGCGCCGATTACGCTATTGATAACTACGCCTACGAGGTCCCAGCGGCGAATACCTCGGACCAATCCTTCCTCTGATACGTTTTCCCCGTTTTTCATTGCCGTGCCTTATAATCCATATAAAGAATTCACACAATGATTGATTTCGCCGACAGCCGGCACGTTAGCAAAAGACTCGGTTTATCTTCGGCGCAAAAGGGAAAGGTACTGGCGCAAATTGCTCTGCGCACTTTGCGAACCCTTTGCGTACTTTGCGGTTGAGTCCAGAAAACCAAACAAGACCGCAAAGGTCGCAAAGCCAGACGCAAAGTTACGCAAAGGGGTGCAAGCCAATTCCGTCAAATTCGTCAGTACAGAGGAAAGGCCCAGGCTTTTGGGGGCAGACTGCGATAAGGAAACTGGAATCATGAACACTAATCAAGCATATCGTTTGAAGGGCCTTGGCAGGCTATGCCTCGTATTCTGTTGGCTAACTGCGACGGTGCCCGCGCAGCCGAAAATGGCAATTGGCCCGACGCAAACGCCCGCACGAACTCTACAGTCTTTGGTTGATGAAGCGGCGAAAGCCACGCTCGGGAAGTTTGCCGACAAAAAACTGGAAGAGAAACAACTCTCATTCACCTTAATTGATTTGCGCGATCCACAGCGTCCTGTGACAGCAAGCTTTCGGGGAAACGAGCGCGTGTATCCGGCCAGCGTGGTGAAGCTATTCTTTCTCGCGGCCACCCATCAATGGTTGGAGGACAAGAAGATCGAAGACACGCCCGAGCTCCGCCGTGCCTTAAAAGACATGATCGTGGATTCTTCAAACGAAGCCACGCAATACATTGTTGACGTTCTATCTCAATCGCCCGGTGGCTTTGAATTGCCGCCCCAGGAAATGAAGGAATGGCAACACCGGCGCGATGCCGTCAATCGATACTTTTCTTCGTTGGGCTACACGAATATCAACACGAACCAGAAGACGTTTTGCGAGGATGCCTATGGCCGTGAAAAAGTGTCGCGCGGTCCTAATGGTGAAAATAGAAATAAATTGACTACAGACGCTACGGCGCGCCTGCTAATGGAGATAGCGTCCGGAAAATCCGTCACCTCTCAACGCAGTGCGTTGATGATGGATCTTCTGACGCGCGACTACACCGGAACCAGCAGCGATGCCGACAGTCAGGCGGTTGGCTTCACCGGGATCGCGCTCGCAGGAATGAAAGGCGCCCGGCTTTGGTCAAAAGCCGGATGGACCAGCACTACCCGGCACGACGTGGCTTATGTGGAATTGCCTGACGGCGGAAAATTCGTTTTGGCAACATTCACTTCGGACCACGCCCGAAATCGCGAGATCATACCCACCGTAGCGCGATTAGTGATTGATGGCCTCAAGACCGTTAAATAATGTAACAGCTGTTCCCTGGGCGACGACCGCGGGTCCAGTAAAATGATTGAAGATCTGTCAATTTACCATCGGCCCGTGGGCGAACTATTTGCTTCGCGCCACGACGCCTGCGACGACTCGAGCTTCAAACTGACGCCTGACCAGTTAGAGTTTTACCAGGGTCATGGATATGTCGCCGGCATACGTTTGCTGGACGATGACCAGGTGGAGGGGTTGCGAGCCGAGCTTGATCACCTCACCGACCCTGCGCATCCCGGGCGGCCACTTTTTTACGAATACAATTCAAACGAGTCGGCGGATCCTTCACGCAAATTGTTTCATGCATTAGGCGCATGGCGCGTCCTGCCCGGCTTCCACGACCTGCTTTGGAATCCACGTTTTACAGTTCCCGCGTCGCAGTTGCTCGGTGGAGCGGTGCGTTTTTGGCACGATCAGATTTTTTACAAGCCGGCGCGCCACGGTGGGGTAGTGGCATGGCATCAGGATTATTCCTACTGGACCAGGACCACGCCGATGGCCCACCTCTCCTGCTGGATCGGGCTCGACGATGCCACGAGTGACAATGGTTGCCTTAACTATGTTCCAGGGAGCCATCGCTGGAATTTGCTACCGGTGACCGGATTGGCTGATGACATGGATGCAATTCGAAGCGTGCGGAGCGATGAGCTGAAATCGAAATTTAGACCAGTCGCAATCGAACTGAAGAAAGGCGAAGCGGCCTTTCACCATCCGTTGATGGTCCATGGATCCCTTGCTAACAACACCAATCGCCCTCGTCGGGCCACAGTGATCAATGTCTTTCGCGATGGCGTTCGTTCGGCCTCATCCGAACCGCTGCTTGATGGCGTCCCGCCAATCCCGAACGGGGAAAAGATCGAAGGTCAGTTTTTTCCGCTCTTGTTTGACCCCAAAGCCTGACCTACCCCCGGAACATCTCGCATTCGCCGGCGTCTAAATACCCGCGCCGAGTTCACTAAAAACGAAATGAGTTCTGTGTACCAAGCTGAGGGAACCACTATGTCTGACTACAAGAGTGTGACAAACAAACCATTCATCAATGTCACCCCGCTGATCGATGTACTCCTGGTCGTTTTAATCATCTTCATGGTCGCTTCGCCTTTGAAACCGCACAGCTTCGCCGCCAGGCTACCTTCCGAGCCAGATAAATCCGAGCCGGTGGAAGCACACATTCACACGCTGTTGGTAACGATCGCGGCCGATCGCACATTGAGGCTTAACGCCCTGACTGACATGGGGACGGTTGACGACACGAGCAAGCTCAGCAGCGCTCTTTTCAGACTATTTAAGGAGCGCAAGCAAAACCATGCCTACAGTGCCGAGATGATGTTTCGTCCCGACGTTCCCGAGGATCGAAGAATCGAAAGGACGGTTTTTATCAGGGCGCCGCGCTCACTCCCTTATGGAGATGTCGCAAAGGTGATTGACGGAATTAAAGGCGCAGGCGCGAACCCGGTTGGTTTGCAGCTGGATGGATTGAACTAGCTCCATAGCAAGCAGAAGCCCGACCGTTAGGGAGGGCCCCGATCTAAAGCACATCGGACTCGACAAACCCAACAAGATCCTCATGCCCTCCCTGACGGTCGGGCTTCCGTTTATTTCGGCCAACCTGACCCCGCAATTCTCCATCTTTAGTTAACAGTTACGGCATCCAGTTTTCCGGGTTAGAATTTAGGACTGATGCGATAAGCTTAGACAGGTGGAGAAGGAGCTGACGACCTAATGACGCACAAATTTGGCCGGACCATGTTGTTCTCGCTTTTCATCGCGCTTCTGGCAACCAGCGGGAGCCATGTTGCGCAGGGGCAGGCGGGCGGCGGGACGTTGTCGGGCGACACGATGGGCGGAGCGGCGCTTGTTTTTCGCAAACCGAAAAATCCGGCTTCTTCGCGAAGCGGCGGCGGCCGTTTGCCAACAAACCCCAAGCAGCGCAAGGCCGTGGTTGATCAGGATCGGACGATTGCCAAAGCGAACGCAGCGAGAAGTGCGCCAACGCCTCGTTACTCCGAAGCCGAGCAGCAATATCGGCTGGCCACTCGTCAGGACCCCACTGACGCTCGCGGTCATGAAGGGCTGGGGAATGTTTACCTGGACCAGGGAAAGTTTGCTGACGCAGCTTTGGCTTATCAACAGGCTCTAAAGGTCAACCCCGAACATCTGCCTGCTTATCAACCGCTGGGTTATGCCTTACTTCGTTTGAATCGTCACCCTGAAGCGATTGAAATACTTACTCGGTCGTTGAAGTTTGATGCAACCAATCCTGAGGTTCACAACAACCTGAGCTACATTTACGTTCACGCGGGAAGATTTCAGGATGCGGTTGAGGCCAGCAGCGAGGCAATCAAGCTTCTGGGCCAGACAGGCCAGGCTTATCAGCAAGGCCTGCAAAACAAAAAAGAAGTGTTGTCACACGCTTACAAGAATCTGGGCAATGCTTACGACGGTTTGAAGCGGTACAACGACGCGGCCGATGCGTTGCGACACGCGACCGAGATTGAACCGGGAAACGCATCGGCACATTTCAATCTTGGGCTCGCGCTCTACAACGGCAAGCGTTATACCGACGCAATTGAATCCTACAAAACGGTAATCAAGCTGCGTCCCCAACTCGCTGCGGCGCACTTCAATCTTGGGCTCACCTATGTGGCGACTAACGATAAGGCCGGCGCCCGCGAGGAAGTTGCTGCCCTTCAGAAGTTAAACCCGGCGATGGCCGCGGAGCTGCAGAAGTTGATCAGGAAGTGAGACAATCCTTAAAGAAGCGCCAAGAGCAATCTAGTCCGGATTGTCTGCGCTGGAGGCTTTCATTTGGTCAGCGACCACAGGGTGAAGGTGCCATTGAATCCTTTCATTTTTACTCCACTGTGTCGCGTCCAGGCCAATCGTGAATGGAGTCTCGCGCCACCACTAACCAGGTTTTCTTTCGCTTGATCACTTAGCCAGATCTCTGCTCGTTGTTCTATCGCACCCACAACCCGTGCAGCAAAGTTGACTGCGCCGCCAAATACATCGTTTTCCTCCACAGTCATTGGCCCAATGTGAAGACCCGCACGAACCGATACCTTCGAGTGCCCGGGACTGGACTGCAGGTCAATCGCGTAGCTTAAGGCCTTTTCTACTGACCGGAACGCGGCCATAAAGCTATCGCCAATAGTCTTGATTTCTCTACCCTTGTATTTCTCAATTAGTTTTCGGCTTTGCGCAAAGTGTGCGTGGCGAATCTCATTCATGCCTTCATCTTTAAGCACTTCCCCCAGAGCAGTCGAGCCCACGACATCTGTGAAGACTATGGCCAAAGTGGCGCGATCATCACCCGTCCAAGCCATAAAGCTTGGCGTACTTGTTTCACCACGTGCTGACTCGACGAAGGTCTCCAAATCACGCTGACGGTCAGCTGATTGCTCCATCGCCTCCACCTTCGAGGTGAAACTCAGTCTTTCCTTCGGTTCCGCGAGAGAGACAGACGAGCTACAGGGACACGCAAATGTGTCTCTGTTTTGGCTGCGAAGAAGGTTCACATACTCGTCCGGCACGGGGTGGCCGTTAGCACAGATGAAGAACCGAACCAGATCAACGGTACCGTCTAGCGCACGTCGTTGCGCATGTGATCGCACGAATTCTTCAAAATGGAAACGAGTTTCATCGCTTGCAACTTGTCCCTGATGCTGGTCATAGAAGATCACGAGTCGACCGCGCGCCTCCTCAAACTCGTGTAGATAGAGCCCGCATTTTCCGCCCGCCTTAGCGGTGAATACCGCTGCATTTCGCCACATCTCCGCACGTCCAGTGGTGAATAACCCGCTATGGCCAAGCCGCACGGCGAGAGTCGAATAGAGGCTTTGGACTGGTCCGTCAAAGGTTAAAGCGAGCGCCTTGCCCTTCGGCTCCGGGGCGGCTTCGTAGTCTCTAATGAACTCCGACGGAAAAACGAGATATCGCCCGTCGTCAGCGCTCTCTCGCAGCGCTAGATCGTGACGAACAAGTTCCTCAACCGTCGCGTGTAGGAGTAATTGCTCTTGCCCACGCTCTTTGACCTTTTGCTCGTCGGGCACGTAAAACTGACCTGCGACGGCTGCGTCTTCCGCGATGGACCCTAGACCGTCAGGCTCTTTCTTGGCTGCGTTAACCATAGCAGAGGCATAAGCGTCCAGAAGTTCAGGTTGCAACAAGACATAGTCGCCAAAACTCAACCGGCGAATCAAATCACGGTTTTCTAACCGACCAATACAGGTATCGAACTGGTTTCTTAGGTTCGGTTCGCTGGCTACCACACCGGGGTGCAGGCGTGCGAATTCTTCGTAGAGCTCGCTGGCAGGCGAGATCAGTCTTCCAGTTTTTTTAGTATCAAGAAGAAAAGCCTTGATGTCCGAAAACAAAACCGATGACGAAACCTCAGGCAGAACATCCCACGGAATCGCCCGCAGGATAGCCTGCCTGAGTTCTTTAACATTCCAGCCCTCCTTGGCGCTCGTCTCGAAATACTCAGCGAACTCAAACTCCTTCAGTAAGGAGTCCAACCGCTCCCTGCTTACCGAGACTGTACCTCGATCTGCGCGAGCCGAAACTAGGAATTTTGTCATTGGCACCGAAGATGCACCTTGCCGTTGTTGTGCGAGCCGCAGCGCTCTTTCCCAGTGACGTACACCCGCCAAGGGGTCGGTCTCGCTACGTGAATCAAATACTACCAAGGCTACTGCGACCTCGTTTAGGTGTAACTGGTGAATAACTCTATACCCCGGCTGGCCCGCCAGGTCCCATAAGAGCGTCTCGCGCGTTTGTTTTAGGTTTTTGCTCAACGCCACTTTCTTCGATTGAAAAGTCCAGACTCTCCGTCCAGGTGTCGAGTCTGTTGCTTCAAATGGTCTACCGTTGAGTACCAAGCTCAAGCCCGATTTGCCCACGCCGGTATCTCCCAGCAACACCACCTTCGCGTTGACATAGTGGCTTGTTGGTGCCGTTGATCGTCCCTTTCCCAGCAGCGCCTCTGAATCCAATTCCCAGATGTGGATAAGCCCACCGACATCTCCTTGATGTGTGCGGGAATCCGAATCCACTGTTGCGAGCAAGGGGAGGTGAGGGTGAAAGGCGAGGCCGACTAATGAACCCCTGGTGACCCCAGACTCCGGGATCACTGCGACGCAAACTCCCGTGTCAACCCGCCACAGTCGGACCGTGTTATCGTCTGACCCACCCTTAGAAGCGATCAGCTTGGAGTCTGATGAAAAGTCCACGCAGGCGATAGTGTCAGTGTGGCCTTCGAGTGTGCGGACCAGCCTTCCGCTAGCGGCCTGCCGAAGTTTCACCGTGTGGTCTCTTCCTCCGCTGGCCAACAGTCTTCCCGTAGCGTCGAATGCCAGACTGAAAATGGCTGCTTCGCTTTCATTGACGAGCGGGAAGAACTTGCCGTTGGCATCCCAGCGATCGATTAACCCATCGTGGCCAACGCTGACCAGCGTTTGCCTTAGGGAATCAAATGTCAGACTGTAAACTGAATCGTTACGTCCCTGTAGGGTTCTCAGAAGTGCACCAGTGCTTACGCTCCAAAACCTCACCTCATGGCCGAGACCCGCGCCAACTACGACTTCACCTCCATTGTCGAAAGCTACGCTTCCGATATCTCCGCCGTGTCCTTCAAGAGTTCGAAGCAGTTTGCCACTGCTCGTGTCCCAGAGTCTCACGGTCTTATCAGCACTTCCGGTGGCAATCATGTTGCCTGCTGGGTGAAATTCCACACTGTAAACTGTCTCCTCGTGGCCTTCCAGCGTCCGAAGAGAATCTCCCGTTTCGGCATTCCACATCCGGATCGTCCTGTCATTCGACGCCGATGCAAGTAGCCGACCATCCGGCGACCAGGCGATTCGTAAAATGTGGCTTGTGTGACCTCGTAGCGTGCGCAACAGCTTAAGGCCAGGAAGGAATGAGGTACTCAATTTCGACTCACGTCCCGATCGTTCTTTCCGATTTTTCGTGGTCATGGATTACCCTTCCAAGGTGTTCAATCTTATGGAGGTCGATGTGTACAGAAACGCCGCAGAGGATTCGCCTCGAATGAAGAGCCTTGTAGAAGTCAATAGATAGGTTCTCAGGGGATACGTGATTGTACATGTATCCGTCACCCTACCAAGGCCACCCAGTCTTATAGCCTAAAAAGCGATTCTTTGAAAAGATTTTGACGACACTAGTCGTCAAACGTCCTCGCGTAGAATTATCAGAACTAAATCCCGATTACTGTTTTGAAGAATATAGAACTTCGGTGAATGTTTTTAGTTCACGAAACAGTCGCGCCAGATCTTTCGCCTGGTAGTGAGCGTTGAGACCGCTGGGATTGGGTAACACCCAAACAAGCGTTTGCCCGATGGGTTCGTCCTGCTTTCCTATAACTGCTTTTGGTTTTCCAAAGGCCGTTCGATAGGCGCCGAGACCGAGGACCGCCAGAACCCTTGGGCGATAGCGGCGCACTTTCGCGGCTAACTGTTTTCCGCCCTCGCGAATTTCGTCAGCCGACAACTGATCGGCGGTTGCGGTGGTTCGCATCACCACGTTTGTAATTCCATAGCCACTTTTCAACAGCTCTTGTTCGTCAAACGGTGAAACGATACGGTCGGTAAATCCGCCGGCGTGCAATGCGGGCCAAAAGCGATTGCCGGGTCGCGCAAAGTGGTGACCGACGGCAGCAGTGTAAAGACCCGGATTTATTCCACAAAAGAGAACACGCAGACGCGGTGCAATCACGTCAGGAACGGTTTTCCCTGTTGCGTCGACTAATTGTTGCTTGGTTGGTTTCCAGGGAATGTTCACAGGAAGACAAAGCTGAGGCGTTCACTCGATGTCGAAGCGCGCCTGCTGAGAAGCGGTAGTCTTGCTTACGCGATCGACGGCCGTGAGCCGCAGGAGGTACCGGCCGGCAGGCAACCCCCCAAGGGCAACCTCGGCGGCGTACGGAACTCGCGACAAATCAGTGGAAGGATCCACTGTCATTCGTTTGAGTGGTGTGGTGACCACAGGCTGCTCGTCGCGGAGAATTTGCACCTGAAGCGCGAGATCCGGCTTTGCGTCATTGGCGGCGCGCCCGGCGTTGTAAGCGAAAATCAGGAACCGCAGGAAGTCGCCGCTGGAGAAACGATGGTTGACGCTCATCCCGACTGAATTCTGAAGCTCCTGACCATCAACAACAATGGCAGGCTCGCCCGCCGGACGCTTGCCCAGCAAAACGCTACTCAGCGCCAGTTGCCCTTTTGATAGATCCGGAATTTCGATCCAGCCATGAGCGCTTCCCACTCTGCCACTCTTCTCGTCTCGCGCGGCTACTCTGACGTGGTACAACCCCGGAGTAAGAAAGACGGGATGGCCATAAGCGATGTCCTGTTCCTTCCCACCGTTTGGCGGCGGGTTAATGGTGATTCGATTACCAAAGCTTGCGCCGGGCCGCCCCTGAGCGTTGAAGAAAGCCCCGGCTATATCGACCACGGCGGTTGGCTTTCCATTGACGGGCTGAAAGGAAAAGAACTCCCGCGGCACTTGCATCGTCGCCGACAGCATTGAACCTTTATCGGCCAGGTTCAAGTAACTCAAAGTTAAGGCAATGGGAATCTCACGTTCGGGAAAGGTCTTGCTCATTACTTTGCCGAGCTCTAGTTGAGGTACGTTCACCGCCGGATCCACCGGCTTTTCTGTCCGCTTTGCAGTTTTTACAATCGGCTCCGGATCGGTATTGTAGTAACCGCGCCTCACTTGAAGTGTGAGTCCGGATCTACCAATAACCTTAACTTCAATCCGATTAAACTTCTTACTCTCTCTAGCTTCCGAATCCGGTTTCCATGCAAGAAGGTAGTAAGTCGACGTCTCTTTTAAGGCCCGCTTGACTGCCGGCTCGAGCGCATTCGAGTTGAAAAATGCTTTGCCACCCGTGTCATGGGCCAGGGCGCTTAAGGGGTCTTGAGTGGCAGACAATTCGCCCATCATCGACGACTGTAGACGGCCGCTCGGGTCAACTGGTCCGGGATCACTGGCATCGCCGCCAAGGCTGGACACCAGACCTCGGGCATCGATCGAATAAATGACTACCCCACTCTTCGCCGCAATGCTGGTGATTCTTTGCAGCCGGTTCTGGGCGTCGGAGTTTCGATTGTCGAGAAAAAAACCATCCGAGATAAAGAATACCAACTTGCGACCCGGAATCGATTTTGCGGACTTAACCAGACCTTCAAGTCCTGCCAGGCTATCAGTAGTAACGCGTGCGGATTGCTGCAACAGAGCGCGAGCACGGCCCTGAATGATCACGAGCGCATTGTCTCGGGTAATGCCCGGATTTACTTTTATGGTCTCCTCGACGAAATAGTCCGTCGCGTTGCGATCGTAGCCGTCCACCTTGAGTGCTTGAAACTCAGTCATGGCCGGCCGCTCGGTATCTTTGACGTTGTAGTTTCGATAACTCAGCTTGGCGATGGCGGCTCGCAGCACGGTCTTGTTGTCGGTGAGTTGTTGGAGGAAACCGATTTGGCCGCTGGCAGACGAAATTACAGTTTCATCGTTTTGGCCCATGTCCTGGTCCACAAACCTGGTCATCAGTTGCCGCGCGCGATTGAGGCTGGAGGGATCGAGATGGAGATCGTCGACATAGAAGAAAACGGGTCGTCCGCGATCAAGCGGTACTGGACCGCTCGTGCCGTCATCGGTGCGCGCTCTGGCTGAGCCACGCGCCGCCGCGAGTTGTTGCTCTTCGTTAAGGCTGCCGGCGGTAATCCGTTCAAAAAATTCGACCGGCCTGACTTTACCGTTAATCCTTAGTTCAAATTGCTCGCGAGTCAGGTCGTTTACGAAACGTCCCTGCCCATCGAAGACCATGACATCTGTTTGGACCAGTTCACTGCTGACGCGAAGGACCTCGGGTTGATCCTGACGTTCCGTGCGGGCAGGTTGTTGGGCGAGCGCAGCCGGGGCTGAGACGATAGCTGCACCGGCGAGGCAACAGACTGCTCGACGGAGCACGCGCGAGGTTTCAGATCGGATCGCACTGAACGACGAGGCCATATTCAAAATGTATATTAACTGGCAAGTTTCGGGGAGACGCTTGCGTGGAAATTACTAATTGCGCGGTCGGTAGAAATCGTCGCTAACTTTCGACTTTCTTCGAGTGGCGCGCGTGCTAACTATGTACCAGAGCGGCGCTTTCGTGCAACACCAAAAACTTTGGCCGGCTTTTCTTCGTAGTAGCTTATGAAAAATAGAACGATAACGAACCGTCTGCACTTAGCAGCGCAGGAGAACGAACCCTTCAATGACAAATCCTTCAGTTGTTCTGGATCACATTTCCAAGAGTTTTGGCGAGTTTGTCGCGGTTAACGATCTGAGCCTGGCAGTTACGGCTGGGAGGATCTTCGGCTTGCTTGGCCCCAACGGCGCCGGGAAAACCACGACCATCCGCATGATCGTCAACATCACGGCGCCCGATTCGGGTCGCATAGAATTGTTTGGCCAACAGGTCACTCCGGCGCTTCAGGATCGCATTGGCTATTTGCCGGAAGAGCGCGGTCTCTACAAGAAGATGAAAGTTAGCGATCAATTGCGATTCTTTGCCGAACTGAAGAGTGTTCCGGGCAAAGAAGCTGACCGGCGCGTTGATCGTTGGTTGGAACGCCTGAAACTGACGGAATGGAAAAACAAGAAGGCGACCGAACTATCAAAGGGAATGCAACAGAAGATTCAGTTCATAACCGCGGTCATTCATGAGCCTGAGTTAGTGATTCTTGACGAGCCCTTTTCAGGATTGGACCCTGTTAATGTGGATCTTCTGAAGGAGATTATTCTTGAACTGAAATCGGCGGGCAAGACCATAATTTTTTCCACTCATCAAATGGAGGTGGCGGAAAAAATCTGCGACGATATCTGTCTGCTCAATCGCTCGCGCAAAGTTTTGGAAGGCAGTATTCGGGAAGTTAAGCGGAGATTCAGCCGCAACGCCGTGGCCTTGCGTCTTGTTGGAGGGGAATCAGTGTTGGCGAATCGCTCGCTCATCAGTCATGTCCAGAGGCACAGCGATGGCTTGGAAGTTTTACTTGCGGAGGGCGCGGACGCGCAGATGCTCTTGAAGGAATTGCTGGCTGAGGAAACTACCGTTGAGAGATTCGAAATGATCGAACCGAGCCTGCACGATATCTTCGTAGAGAAAGTCACGGAAAAAGCATGAACAAACTGATCGCAATCATCAAACGAGAGTACCTGCAAAAGGTCCGCACCAAATTCTTTGTGATCATGACGATCCTTGGACCACTGATGTTGGTCGTGGTCACGGTCGTGCCGGGTCTCCTGCTCAGCATCAAGACCGGAGGGGACACCCGGCTCGCTATTCTTGACCAAACTGAAGGAACCAAACTCTACAATCCTATTCGTGACGCTCTACTGGCAGCAAAAGACAGCGACGGAGACAACGCTGTCGGGAGCGATCGTGCGGCGATTGCCGAAGCAGCGAATTCCAACTCAAAAGATCGTTTTGAGAAAGCTGGGCGTTCCGCGGTTGGGAGTTTCCGCGTTGAGCAGGTGAATGCGAATGGGCGTCCGTTAGAGGACATTAAGCGAGAGATGAACGCTCGCATCGGGCGCGATGAGTTGGATGGTTATCTCGTAATTCCTGCTGACATCCTCAATAACAGTGACAGCAAGAGTTCTTATTACGGGCGCAATGTTGGAGACGTCTTCACTCGTGGGCAGATTGAAAAACGACTCAACGGCGCAGTGCGCCGGCAGCGATTAATAAACCAGGGAGTGAGAGATCAGGACGTTGAGGCGCTTTCGAAGTCGGTTGATATCGCCACATATCCAGTTAACGAAGAAGGCGAGGAAGGTGCGGAGGATTCCGGCGCCGGTTTTGTGATGGTCTTCATCATCGCTTTTCTTATCTACATGACCATACTTCTTTACGGTCAGGTGGTGTTGGGGGCGATCATCGAAGAGAAGGAAACGCGCATCGCCGAGATACTGTTTTCGTCGGTGCAGCCAATCCAGATCATGTTTGGAAAGTTGATCGGCGTTTCGCTCATGGCGTTAACGCAGTTGGGGATTTGGGCGGCTGCGTTTGCAGCGTTAGTCCTCTTTGCCGTGCCGGCCCTGGCGGCGCGAGGGTTCACCGGGATTAATCTTCCGAGTCTACCGCCGTATTTCGCGGTCTACTTTTTCCTCTTCTTTCTGCTTGGGTTTTTCATTTATGCATCGCTCTATGTGCTTATCGGTTCAATGGTGACGACCGCGCAAGAGGGCGGACAGATGGCGATGCCGATCATCTTTCTTCTAATGGCCGCGCTGTATCTGGCATTCGCGGTGATACGCGCTCCCAATTCTTCCTTTGCTTTCTGGGTTTCAATGGTCCCATTTTTTGCGCCGATCACGATGATGGTGCGGATAGTGTCGCAGACTCCGCCGTTCTGGCAGATCGCCCTGTCGCTCGGCATTGGCTTTCTGACCGTGGTGCTGTGTTTGTGGGTGGCATCTCGGATCTACCGTATCGGAATGCTGATGTATGGGAAGAAAGCCTCGATTCCGGAAGTGATCCGGTGGGCGCGACAGGCTTGAGGGCAGTGTCCAGTGGTCAGTTTCCGATTGCTGCTCACTGATCACGGCTTGAAAGAAACGACCCAGCCCACGACTGCGAATGGAGTCTTCGCACTTGGAGCGAAGAATTCAGAACCGCGAGCGGCAGCGACCGGGTCAACGAATCAACTTCTGTTCAACAACGGGTTGGGAGAAGCGATGATTTACCGTTGGTTGTTTGACCCGGTCGACTGACCCGGTCGCTACCGCTTCCGGTTCTGACTTTTCCCTGGCTACGGTTTCTGCTTCAGTCGCTCAGGTTCTGATAGGTTAATCGGCTCAAGAGGGAAGTTACGTTAGTTCAGAGGAAAGTCGATTAGATCGAGACCAAAGCTGATTGGATCGCGACCGGAGATGATTGGATCGCGACCGGAGTTGATTGGATCGCGACCGGAGTTGATTGGATCGCGACCAAAGTTGATTAGATCGCGACCAAAGTTGATTAGATCGCGATCAGAGTTGATTGGATTGCGACCAGAGTTGATTGGATCGCGAGGAAAGTTAATTAGATTGAGAGCGAAATCAGTAAAAGCCTGAGGAAAATCGGCTAGACCGTGTGAAGACCCTGTAAATGCCTATCGAAATCGAGAAAAAGCATCGTTTAAGTACACGACAGCGAGTCGAGGTGTTGCGCCGGCTACCCGAGATTGGCGCGAAGCGGAAGGGCGATGACTTTGAGACCAATACGCTCTATGCCGGCCCGAGCCTCGAGATGGGCAACTGCGTCCTGCGCCTGAGACGAATCGGAAAGCGTGGAATCCTCACCTTCAAGCAGCGTTTCCCCTCCCAGTCTGATATCAAACATCAACGCGAAGACGAAACTCGCGTGGACGACCCCGATGCGATGGAGGCAATTCTGGAGGCGCTGGGACTTGAGCCTGCACTCGTTTACGAAAAGCGCCGCGAGACTTGGATCCTTGGCAAGACAGAAATTGTGATCGATGAACTGCCGTTTGGCCTGTTCATGGAGATCGAAGGAAGCGAGCAGGACATCCGCGACATCGAGAAGAAGCTGGCAATCAAACGCCTACGAACCGAGCTAGCCACGTATCCACAACTCACGCAGAAACACGGTACAGAGTCTGGGGGGATAATCGAATCGAGGTTTTAAATCGATCGAGCTCGGTGGAGGAGCGGCAGAGGAGCTTGCTTGGAATCCTTCCTTGCTCGCATCGACTTTCTGCGACTGAGGCAGTACTGCCAATATCGCTCGACATTATTTACGGCTAATTGCTCCTTGGTTATGTGGATGTCTGCCTTCACATGCCTCAGATTACTAAGCGTCCGCCTTCCATAAATTGCTTTAAAAATCGGTTGATGGGTAACAATTGTGACGCTAGGGAACTCATCTAGAATCCGTTGGATTTTTGTAGCCGAAGCTGGACCGACAACCACAAAATGGAATTGCCGGAAGAGGTCGCGCTCTAATGAATGCATTTCCTTCAATAGCAGCTCGAACCCTCTTGTCGAGTGCTTAAACTGCGACAAGACCGCGACTTTCTTCACATCCTTATGAACTTGAAGCCACGAAATGATCTCCGCATAGTCACGATCATCATAGAAGAATAAAAAGGGAATCGATTGCACCCCGTGACCCAATAACAAGTCATGCGTCGCAAAGTTCTTCTCTTGGCTGATAATTTGGTCAAAACGAGGATGCTTCTCCCATACCGAATAGGTAAGGCTTGTCGAGAATTCAAACCTCAATGCTGCAATCTTGTTCCAAGCGTCTTGTTCTTCAGCTGTCTGCCAAAGCTGCTCAATGGTGTGATCAATGGCGGTTCCAATTAAAGCTAATCGTGCACTCACTGGCAGTCTTAGGGCTCGACGCAGTGAATTGGCCGACTTGTACTTCACTCTTCCGTTGGGGTCTAGGATGGTGCTCAGAGAAACGCTAAAGAGCGCGTTAGCTTTGAACGGCGGAATTTTTGATAACCCCGTGGGGACTTGAGGTATGAAGACTGGGAGGGTAAGGCGTGAGTGCTGTGCTCTTCTGGGCTTCGAGCGACCGGAGCCGTGTAAGTCTGCGTAATAGAGTGTCTGTCGCTCTGGATCAGTACAACCGATGACGTATGGATCGCCCCAACGAAACGACTCTGGAGTGGCGGTGCGTTCTCCCTCGCACCTCCCTGAAAGGCCATAGGGGCAAACCGAGCAGGCTAACAACCCATACTCAAGGCTGGTTTGTGCGTGAGCTTGCGTTTTCCTCATCAGATTACTCTATGAGATACACAGTTGAATTTCTACATCATGCGCTGCACTTTTCGAAAGAACTTGGCCCCCTAATCGGCCGCCAGCTCTAGCTAGAGCAGCGATCATCTTTACAGCGACCGAGTTCGGAGCATAGCCCAACACCCCGGGAGCGCCCTGCACCATGACTCGCGCGCCTTGTGGAATGCCTACAACGGGCATTCCCTGTTTCGCAAGTCGTGCACCTGGAGTCGGTGAACCCAGCGGAAAATTCCAACATTCGGGAGGAGTCTGCGTACCTCCCCCACTTCCAACCCCGCCTTGGCTTTCGCCTTTAAGGGTTGGTTTCGGCTTAGGTGTCGGCAATGGCTTCTTCGTAGGTCGTGGGGAATCACCCTTGCTCATTTTTTGATCTCCTAAATGGAATTTGCGGCTTCGCTCTTTCGAACGAAGCCGCTGTTGTGTTCCAGAGAAGGGAACTGATTACATTCCCATTCCACCCATACCGCCCATGCCACCTGGCATTGCCGGACTTTGCTTGTCGTCCTCGGGGATCTCGGAAACCATTGCTTCCGTGGTAAGCATGAGGCCCGCGATTGATGCAGCATTCTGCAGCGCCGTGCGGGTAACCTTGGCAGGATCGATAACACCAGCCTTGACCAGGTCCTCGTAGGTTTCAGTCTGCGCGTTGAAGCCGAAGCTGTCGTTCTTTTCTAAACGGACGCGTTCGACAACCACAGCGCCTTCCTTGCCGGCGTTCTGAACGATTTGACGCAGCGGCTCCTCGAGCGCGCGACGGACGATGTTAACGCCAATCTGCTCGTCGGGATCGCCTTCGCCTTCTTTGTTGATCTGGAACTTCTCGAGGGCCTTCGCAGCACGAACCAAAGCCACGCCGCCGCCCGGGACGATTCCTTCTTCAACAGCCGCGCGAGTCGCATGCATAGCATCTTCGACGCGAGCTTTCTTTTCTTTCATCTCCGTCTCGGTAGCTGCACCGACTTTGATCACAGCAACGCCGCCAACGAGTTTCGCCAGACGCTCTTGCAGTTTCTCGCGATCGTAGTCTGAAGAAGTCTCTTCAATCTGCGCGCGCAGAGTTTTGACGCGTCCTTCGATGTCGCTCTGTTTGCCGTTTCCTTCGACGATGGTGGTGTTGTCTTTGTCGATGGTGATCTTCTTCGCGCGACCGAGGTCTTCAAGCTTCACGTTTTCGAGCTTGATGCCGAGGTCTTCGCTGATGACCTTGCCACCTGTCAGAATCGCAATGTCTTCGAGCATCGCCTTGCGACGATCGCCAAAGCCAGGAGCCTTCACCGCAGCGATGTTGAGCGTGCCGCGGAGTTTGTTCACCACAAGAGTTGCCAGTGCTTCGCCTTCGACGTCTTCGGCGATGATAAGCATCGGTTTGCCGAGTTTGGCAACCTGCTCAAGCAAGGGCAGGAGATCCTTCATCGAGCTGATCTTCTTTTCGTGGATCAGGATCAACGGATTCTCGAGGGCCGCTTCCATGCGCTCCGGATCAGTTACGAAGTAAGGGCTGAGGTAACCGCGATCAAACTGCATTCCCTCAACAACCTCGAGCGACGTTTCCATCGTCTTCGACTCTTCAACTGTGATCACGCCGTCTTTTCCGACTTTGTTCATCGCTTCGGCAATGATGTTTCCAATTGTGGAATCGCCATTGGCGGAAACGGTGCCGACCTGAGCGATCATGTCGCCCTTAACCGGCTTCGCCAAGCGCTTGATTTCTTCGGTGGCGCGTTCGACAGCCTTGTCAATGCCGCGCTTGAGGGCCATCGGATTGGCGCCGGCGGCTACAGTCTTCACGCCTTCGCGGAAGATGGCCTGGGCCAACAC
>Ga0190272_10000353_pt1 | contig 25378 bp, 22 predicted proteins | sample Popmic504T_FD_133746 | JGI IMG/M metagenome (GOLD analysis project Ga0190272, IMG submission 133746) | Populus adjacent soil microbial communities from riparian zone of Shoshone River, Wyoming, USA - 504 T | ecosystem: Environmental > Terrestrial > Soil > Riparian zone | place: USA: Wyoming...
GCGTGGCGCTCTCCCGGCGGGGGTCGGCATCTCTATGCGTTCCCCCGGAATCTTCGACGGCCTCCCTTCGGTCGGCCTCTCAATCTCAGAAGAACAAAGGGGAGGTTGTCCTATGAGCGAGCTACGTCTGTAGCTTCCTCCGAGCTGCGTTCGAGGAGGCCCTTGAGCACCTCTTGGGTTCCGCCGCGCTCGAAGTCAGAGCGCTGGGCCGAGGCACCGCCTCCTTCCGCGACCAGGATCTCGATTCCTTCGAGTTGCTCGAGACAGCCGATCTTGGCTGCCGCGGGGCGGGCCGTCTCCAGCGTCTCGTCCAGGACGTCGATCAGCGGCCGAGGGTGGCCGCTGGCATCCGGCAGCTCGGCGGCCAGGCCCTCACGGCGGGCACGGTAGGAAGCCTCCTCGAGGATCTCTGCCGGCGGAGAGGGTGGGCACTCGCTCTCGGCCTCATGACGAGCGAGAGCGTGGATCAAGGCGACGAGCGAGGCGGTCCGCTCGAGGCAGGACTGAACGTCGAGTGCGCGAACCTCGACCGTCCCCAGCCGTGGGTGCGGGCGCAGCCGCCACCAGTGGAAGGTGTAATCGGGAACTTCGGCGGCTCGGGTGAGGCGTTCGGCGAAGCTGGCGAAGTCCTCGTAGTCGGCCATCTCCCGGGGGGCGCCGGAGCGCGGCCAGGCGCGGAGACTGAGCTCCCGCGCCGAGGCGAAGCCCGTGTCGTGGCCGTGTCGGAAGGGCGAGTTCGCCCCCAGGGCTTCGATCAGCGGCAGATGTCTCCGCAGCCCGTTGAAGGCGCGGATCGCCGCCTCGGCATCGGGCATGCCGACGTGGACATGAAGCGCCGCGACCGGAGTCGCCAGGGCATCGCCGAGTTGCTCGGCGATGTAGCGATAGCGCTGCCGGTCGCTGATCCCCGCCTCTCCCTCTGCCGCGGTGGGATGGGTGGCCGAGCCGATCAGCCCGATGCCGGTGGCGAGCACGGTGCGCCGCAGATCCGCGAGGACGTCGATCGCCTCGGCGCTGGTCGCGCAGACGTCGGTGATCAACTCGATTTGACAGGCATGAACCTCGCCGGTGATCTCGCCGCGCTTTGGCTCGCCTACTCGGGCGAGCACCTGCTCTCGCGCATCGAGTTGACGGCCGTCGGCAGGATCGACCAGAAACAACTCCTCCTCGACACCCAACGAGTACGGGACCCCGGCCCCAAACGCTGGCTCACGAAGCTCACCGCCCATAGGTTTCGCGTGCGGTCGACGAGCCGAGCTCAGCGAATCCGCGTTTCCGCCTCCTCTTGCCGCCCACGCTCAGCCGCCCGGGCCTCCGGGGTCCCGGCGCCCTGATCCGCACGCCGGCTCAGTCCGACGTAGGCGAGGAAGAGGGCGAAGAAAATCGCAAAGATGACGACGGCGAAGATCGGCGACCAAGCTACGGCCACGATCGCCAGCAGGATGACCGCTATCAGCGGGACGACGTACATGGCGAAGGGTTACCCCGGCTTCGGTGACGAGAAACCCCCCGGCCGCCTGGGCCGGGGGGTCTTGGGGCAGCCCCGCCGCTTTGCGCAGGCACGGCCTATTTCTCAGCGCTCTTCGCGCACCTTGACGCCCTCGATGAACCAGGCCCTGCGCCCGCCGGGATAGATCGCCGCCGGCCCGTCGTCACGGTGGCGCAGGCCTTCGCGATACCACTTCTCGGTGCCGTTGACGTAGACGCAGGCCGGGGCGCCCTCGCGGTGGCGGACGCCACGACGTAGTACTTGACCGAGCCATTGGCGTGTTCGACGGCGGGACCGTCTTCCCGGTGCAGGCGGCCGTGGCGAAACCACTCTTGGCGCCCGCTGGGGAACACGCGCGCGGGGCCGCCGACGCGATGCAGCTCGCCTTCTACGTCGCGCCACTCGATCTTCCCGTCCGGTCCGATCGTCCCCTCGTCGCTCGCGCTCACGGCGATTCCCCTACCCGTGGGTAAGCGGTCTTAGCGTTTTCGCGCTCTGCGGCGGGGTAGCGGGATCCCAGATCCGAGAATTTGCAAAGGAGAGACGATGGCTACTGCGCGCGACATCATGACCGGCGGCACCGAGTGCGTCGGGGAGAACGAGACGCTCGAGGACGCGGCGAAGAAGATGCTCGACCTGGATGTGGGGGCTCTGCCGATCTGCGGCGAGGACAACCGCTTGAAGGGAATGCTCACCGACCGCGACATCGTCGTGAAGGCGATCGCTCAGGGCCAGTCTCCCGCTGAGGTCCGGGCCGGTGACCTCGGGGAGGGAAAGCCGGTGACGATCGGGGCCGACGACTCGGCCGAGGAGGCTCTGCAGACGATGATCGATCGCAAGGTGCGCAGGTTGCCGGTGATCGACGGCCATGACCTGGTCGGCGTCGTCAGCCAGGCCGACATCGCCACGAACCTCTCCGATGAGAAGACCGGCACCCTGGTCGAGGCGATCTCGGCGGCGCCCTGAGGCATCGCGCGGCATCCCGCTAGAGCCAGACGTGCTCGAAAACCAGCCCGGTCTTCCCGCGGTTGAGTAAGCCCATCGATGGTCGAGGAGCGCGTCGCCGCTCGGTCGGGCTGCCCGGGTTGAAGATCTGGAAGCCGTCTTCGATTTCGTGCAACGGGAGGTGGCTATGACCGAAGACGACGGCATCGGCGACCGGGAAGCGCCGGCGCAGGCGCGCCAGCCGGCCCTTGGCGGGGCCGGCATCGTGAGTCAACGCAACGGTTCGCCGGTCTATCTCGACCTCCAGCGCGGCCGGCAGCGAGCGCCGCAGTGCCGCCTCATCGACGTTGCCGTGCACGGCATGGACGACCGGGCAGAGCGCTTGCACTTCCTCCAGCGCTGAGACGGCGAAGAAGTCACCGGCATGGATGACGGCCTCGGCTGCCGTGATCAGTTCGACGCAGCGCTCGGGTAGCCGGCGGGCTCCCCTGGGCATGTGGGTATCGGCCAGGATGGCAATCAAGGAGGCAGATTCTGATGGTCGCGAACCCCGGTGGGAAGAGATGACGAGAAGGTGCGCGAAGAGCGCAGCGTGGCTGAGTTTCGGGAATCGCGAGACCAGGCTAGACGCCGGGCAAAACCCGTCATCGACCGCCTCGGCGATCGCCATCAGCAGCTCCTCGGGCTCGGTCTTCTTCCTCTTTCTCATCTTCTGTTCTGGGCGTGTTTTGACAGGACCGTCGTTGGGTAGATCGCTGCCATGCTGCAGGAGAGGAAAGTGAGAGCCGAGGCGCCGGCTACCCGAACGGCGCCTTCCCTCGCCCGCACCGTCCAGGCTCTGCGGACGATCCGCGGTCGTCGCCCGGGTGCATTGGATACCAGACAGCTTCGTCCTCGCTGAGGAGTTCTTGCTCCTGAGCGCGCGGCGTTTTGCGCTAGCCCCCGGGGGTAGAAAGGCCAAGAGGCCCAAGGGAGCGGCCCCCGCTCACTCCTCGCCAATTCCGAACCCCAGATCCCCGGGAAGGCGAGCAAGAAGATGAAGGTAGTAGTCACTGGCGCGACGGGAAACGTCGGCACCAGCACGGTCCAGGCGCTCAGCGAGAGCCAGGAGATCGACGAGATCGTCGGGCTGGCTCGGCGCGAGCCGACCTGGGCACCGCCGAAGACGAACTGGGTCGAGGCAGATGTCCTCACCTCCGACCTCGTCGCGATCTTCGAGGGCGCCGACGCGGTCATCCACCTGGCTTGGGCGATCCAGCCCTCTCGGGACGCGGTGACGCTGGAGCGGATCAACGTCGAGGGCAGCCGGCGAGTCTTCGAAGCCGTGGCCGCTGCGGGGGTGCCGAAGCTGGTTCACGCCTCTTCGGTCGGCGCCTACTCGCGCGGCCCCAAGGACCGCGAGGTCGATGAGGGGTGGCCCACCGAGGGCACTCCGACCTCGTTTTACTCGCGCCACAAGGTCACGGTTGAGCGTGAGCTGGACCGCTTCGAAGCCGAGAGCCCCGAAACCCGGGTGGTGCGCCTCCGTCCCGCGCTGATCTTCAAGGACGAGGCCGCGACCGAGATCCGCCGCCTCTTCATCGGCCCTTTCCTGCCCAACTTCCTGCTGCGCCGCCGCCTGCTGTTCGCCCTGCCCCGAGTCGAGCGCCTGCGCTTCCAGGCCGTGCACTCCGATGACGTCGGGCAGGCCTACCTGCGAGCCGTCCTGGCAGACGTGGACGGCGCTTTCAACATCGCCGCCGAGCCCCCCCTCAGCAGCGGAGAGCTGGCAGGGCGGATCGGCGTGCGCAGCTTCCCGGTGCCGGCACGGGTGGTACGGCGCCTCGCCGATCTGAGCTGGCGACTGCGCCTGCAGCCGACGCCACCGGGTTGGCTCGACATGGCCCTGAACGTGCCGCTGATGTCCTCCGACCGGGCGCGCGAGGAGCTGCGCTGGGAGCCCCGCCACAGCGGGGTGGAGGCTCTGGAAGAGCTGCTGGAGGGCCTGCGCGAGGGTCATGGCGCCAGGACCCCGCCGCTCGAAGCCGACAGCGCTGGCGGCCGGCTCGACGACCTGAAGACCGGCGTCGGCGCGCGCCAGTGGGGTCGCGACCGCGACGAGCAGATCGTCAAGTACCTGGCCGACGTGCACTCGATCGAGCTGCAGGCGCTGGCGCAGCTTCGGACCGCGCCGAAGATCGCCGGGGACGAGAGCCTCTCCGAGGCGTTCGAGCTGCACCTGGTCGAGACCGAAGACCAGGAGCGGCGAGTGCGCGAGCGTCTCGAAGCGCTCGGCGGCAAGCCCTCGAAGCTGAAGGACGCGGCCGGGGTTGGGGGCGGTTGGGGGATGGTCGCCTTCGCGGCAAGCCAGCCCGACACGCCGGGGAAGCTGACGATGCATGCCTACTCCTACGAGCACATGGAGCTCGCCGCCTACGAACTGCTGAAGCGACTGGCCCAGCGTGCCGGCGACGAGGAGACGGCGCGGATGGCGGCCGACATCGCCGAGGAGGAGGCGCGGATGGCAGGGCGCCTGGAGCAGAACTTCGACGCGGCGGTCGAGGCCTCCCTGGCGGCGGCCGGTCCAGACCAGCTCGACTCCGCGCTGCTGGCCTATCTGCGTGACGTCCATGCTCTCGAGGGGCAGGCCGAAAAGCTGCTGGAGGCCGGCGCCGAGCGGGTCGACGACGAGCACCTGGAGGCGGCCTTCCGCGAACATCTCGATGAGACCCGGCGCCACCGGGAGCGGATCGAGGGCCTGCTGGACGAGCGCGGCGCCAAGCCCTCCCTGGTCAAGGACGCGATGCTGAAGGTCGGCGGGCTAAACCTCTCCGCCTTCTTCGGCGCCCAGCCCGACTCTACGACCAAGCTGGCCGGCTTCGCCTTCGCCTTCGAGCATCTCGAGATCGCCGCCTACGAACTGCTGCGGCGCGTCGCGGCGCGCGCCGGTGACGAGGGAGTCGTCCTCGCGGCCGAGCAGATCCTCGTCGAGGAGCGGCTGGCGGCCGAGCACGTGGCCGCCAGCTGGGACCGGCCCGACATTCCACTGGGGTTGGCCTCCTGACCGACCCACCGATGAAGGAGGACCGAAGATGAAAGCGCTGACCTTCCACGGCAAACGCGACGTCCGCGTCGACGAGGTTCCCGATCCCTCGATTCAGGACTCCACCGACGCGATCGTCCGCATCACCTCGACCGCGATCTGCGGCTCCGACCTCCACCTCTACGAGGTGCTGGGGATGTTCATCGACGAGGGCGACATCCTCGGCCACGAGCCGATGGGCATCGTCGAGGAGGTCGGTCCCGAGGTCACTCACATCAAGGCCGGCGACCGGGTGGTGATCCCCTTCAACATCTCCTGCGGGAGCTGCTGGATGTGCGAGCGCAAGTACTTCGCCCAGTGCGAGACGACCCAGAACCGCGACACCGAGAAAGGCGCCTCGCTGTTCGGCTACACCAAACTCTACGGCCAGGTGCCAGGCGGCCAAGCGGAGTTCCTGCGGGTGCCGCAGGCGCACTTCGGCCCGATCAAGGTGCCGGAGAGCGGCCCCGACGAGCGCTACTTGTTCCTCTCCGACGTCCTGCCGACCGCCTGGCAGGCGGTCGACTACGCGGCGATCCCCAAGGGTGGCAGCGTCGCCGTCTTCGGCCTCGGCCCGATCGGGCAGATGAGCGCCCGCATCGCACGCCACCAGGGTGCCGAGAAGGTCTTCGGCATCGACAACGTGCCCGAGCGCCTGGAGATGGCCCGCCGCAACGGGATCGAGGCGATCGACAGCGACGAGCACGACGATGTCTCCGCGACGATCCGCGAGCTGACCGACGGCCGCGGCCCCGACAGCACGATCGACGCGGTTGGGATGGAGGCGCACGGGGCGCCGGGGGCGGAGATGGCGCAGAAGATCACCGGCCTGCTGCCCGACCCGGTGGCGGCGAAGATGACCGAAAAGGCGGCAGTCGACCGGCTCTCGGCGCTGCGCGCGTGCATCGACACCGTCCGGCGCGGCGGCACGATCTCCATCTCCGGCGTCTACGGCGGTCAACTCGACCCGCTGCCGATGTTCCAGATCTTCGACAAGGGACTGCAGCTGCGGATGGGCCAGGCTCATGTGCGGCAGTGGACCGACGAGATCCTGCCGCTGCTGGAAGGCGACGAGGACCCGCTCGGAGTTGACGACCTCACCACCCACCAGCTGCCGCTGGCCGAGGCGCCGAGCGCCTACGAGATCTTCCAGAAGAAGGAAGACGGGGCGATCAAGGTCGTGCTGAAGCCGGGGAAGTCGAGCTAGCGGTGAAGGCGCTGCTGATCAACTGCACGCTGAAGGCGAGTCCCGAGAAGTCGAACACCGAGGCGCTCGCCGAGGTCGTCGCCGACGCGCTGCGTGAGGAGAAGGTCGAGGTGGCTTCGGTCCGCGCGGCCGACCACTCAATTCCGCCCGGCGTCGAATCGGAGATGGGGGAGGGCGACGAGTGGCCGGGTATCCACCGTCAGATCCTCGACTCGGAGATCCTCATCTTCGCCACCCCGACCTGGCTCGGCCGCCCGTCCAGCATCGCCCAGCGAGTGCTGGAGCGGATGGACGCGATGATCTCCGAGACCGATGACGAGGAACGCCCCGTCGCCTACGATCGCGTAGCCGGAGTCGTCGTCACCGGCAACGAGGACGGCGCCCACCACGTCATCTCCGAGGTCTCCGGTGCCCTCGTCGACATCGGCTTCACGATCCCCGGCCAGGCCTGGACCTACTGGAACAAGGGGCCGGGACCGGGGAAGGACTACTCGGAAACCGAGGAGGGACACGAGTGGTCGCACTCCACGGGCAGGGCGGCGGCGGCGAACCTTCTCGCGGTCGCCCGGGCGCTCGAGGCCAAGCCGATTTAAGTCAGCTGCCGTTCGGAGAGTTCGGCGAGGTGATGGTGGGTGGGCCCCGCGGCGGACGAGTGGGGGGCGGCTCGCTCGGCGGCGGTTCCGTGGGCGGGGTCGATTCCGGGCTCGGTTCGGGCTGCGGCACCGGTTCGGGCTCGGCTTCGGCCTTGGGCTCGGAGCCGACCGACTGCGGTGGGGCGACCTCGCCGGCGGGTTCGCTCGCCGGGCCGGTTCGGGACTCCGACTTGGAGCCGCTCGGCTCCGGCGAGGGCTCCGGGACGGTCTCGGCCACCGGGGCCGCGGTGGGCTCCGGGCCCTCGACCGCCCCCGGCTCGGCAGTCGCCCCCGGCTTGGGCTGCCGCTGTGGCTCTTTCACCTTCATCGCTGGCCCGAGGCCGACGATCTCAGCCGGCTTCGCAGCCGCCGGCATGGGGTCCGGCGCCGTTGCGTCGTCGAGCTCGCCGGCGAGGGCGGCGGCCAGCCCGGCTGCCAGGAGCAGCACCGCGAGGACGGCGAGCATCGCCTTGCGGCGGCGCTTGCGACCGACCCCTCCCTCTCCACCGCGATAGGCGGCGGGCAGGCCGGGTAGGTCGCCCGTCGGAGTCGGCCGGGCGAGCCGGCGCTCGGTCACCTCGCTCCAGTCGGACCCGGTCAGCCCGGCCGCCCGGGCCATCGTCTCGCGGAAGAGCGCCGGGGCGATCGCGACCGGGGCCCAGGCGCGGTAGGAGACCCCGGCCTCCCGCATCGCCTCGGTGGCGACGTGGCAGGTGTCGCAGGAAGACAGGTGAGCGTTGAGCCAGGCGGCGTCGCCCGACTCCGGGTCGAGCTGGCCGTCGTCGCGGGCGGCGATCAGCGGCAGCGCCCGCTCGCACTCGGTCGAGGAGGTCGCGACCGAGGCCAGCGCCGTGCCCCGCAGCTCGTCGCGGAGGTTGATCCGGGCGCGCGAGATCAGCTGCGCGACCGAGTTGCGGTTCATCTCCAACGCCGCGGCGATCTCGTCGTAGGAGAGGCCCTCGAGCTCGCGCAGCGCCAGCGCCTCTCGCTGACGCTCGGGCAGCCTCGCGTTGGCCTCGCGGATCTCCTCGCGCTGGGCGGCGAGCAGGACGCCGCGATCGGGATCCTCCTCGGGATCGCCGGGGTCGAGCCCGAGCCCTCCTGCCCCGGCGCCGAGCGGAACCGCGGACTCCGGGATCGCGTCGCTGGGGCGCGAGCGCTGCTGGTGGCGGATCAGGTCGTAGGTCGCGTTGCGCGTCGCGGTCAGCAGGTAGGAACCGAAGGCGAGGTCGCGATCGCTCAGCTGCGGCAGTCGCTTCATCACGCTGAGGAACGCCTCCTGGACGGCATCCGCGGCGTCGGCTTCGGAGCCCCCGAGGCGGAGGGCGAGGTTGTAGGCGCGGCGGGCGTAGCGCTCGTAGAGCGTCGCGAAGGCGTCGCCGTCGCCGTTCGCGGCGGCCCGCGCCAAGCGTGCCTCTTCGACGAGGAGGTCGGGCTCCGCTGCCGCGGCCGGGTCGGCCATCTTCGTCACGGTACTCCGTCCTCGCACCTGCTGAGCGCCCGAAGCGCGGCGGCGGGCGGGAGCCTCGAAGCCGATCCGGAGTGCCTGGGCGTCGTTCATCTCATTCCTGCAACTGGCCCGCGAGGCGGAAATTACGCTGCGCCGCTCCGACCCGGGAAAGAAATTTCAGGCGCCGCGTAATTCGCCGCGACCTCGCCAGTTGGAGGGGCACGAAACCGCTCCACCGACGACTAAGGAGGTCACCGATGTTCAACAAGCTCACCACCCGGATCAGCCCCGCCTCGTGCGTGGCCATGCTCGCCCTCTTCGTAGCCCTCAGCGGCGTCTCCTACGCCGCCGTCGGCCAGATCGGCACCGCCGACCTGAAGAACGGCGCCGTCACCAAGAAGAAGCTGCGCAAGGACGCCGTGGTCACCGCCAAGATCAAGGACGACGCCGTCACCGGTGCCAAGGTCGCCGAGGCGACGCTGAGCACCGTCCCCGACGCCGCCCTGCTCGCCGGCAAGGCCCCGGCCTCGTTCGAGTCGAAGGGGTTCGGCGGCGGCGGCGACGCCTCGTTCGTCAACCTGCCGAAAGACGTGGTGAAAACGGTCGCCACCCAGTCCCTGCCCGCCGGCAGCTACCTGATCCTCGGCCGCGGGGGGATCAACAACAACGGCAACGCCATCCCCACCGGGGAGTCCTGCGCGCTGAGCGCCGGGGGCGTCACCCAGCAGGTTCAGTTCGGCGCCTTCGCCAAAAACGCCGAGCCCGGCGACCGCGAGGAGTTCAGCCTCTTCGTGATCGCCACCCTGCCCGGCGGCGGCGAGGCGGTCCTCAGCTGCGACACCACGAGCAGCTGGGAAAGCGGCAACGTCACCGACCCGACGATCGCCGCGGTCTCCCTGCAGCCCTAGGGCAAGCGGCAAGCATGTGCGAGAGGCCGGGCCCGGTGCCCGGCCTCTTCGCGTTCGGCGGTCGGTCTCTCGCCCGCGAGGGCGGCTCAGTCCCGAGGTTGGACGATCTCCTGGACGGCCCAGCCGTTGCCGTCCGGGTCCGCGAAGAACACGAAGCGGCCCCAGGGGAACTCCTGCACCTCGCTCGCCTCGACCCCGCGCTCCACCAGCTCCGCCCTTGCCGCATCGGCGTTCTCGACGACCAGCTGCAGGCCCTCGACGCTCCCCGGCTGCATCTCGTGCGCGCCGGTGGTCAGCGCGATCGAGCAGGCCGAGCCGGGTGGGGTGAGCTGCACGAAGCGCAGCTCCTCGCTCACCTGGTGGTCGTGTTCGGCGAGGAAACCGACCCGGTCGACGTAGAAGGCCTTGGCCCGATCCACGTCGGAGACCGGCACCTGCACCAACTCCAGCCGCCATTCGATCCTCGATGCAGTGTTTCCCGCGTCCGCCATTTCGCACTCCCTTCGTCACCCGAGCGTCCTATGATTCTCTCGCCCGGTAAGTTCCTTATCTACCAAGTATCTTAGCAACTAAGAGATATGCCTGCAAGTCCGAAACGACAACTGATCGAGGGGCTGATCGCCGCCTTCCGCGCCAGCGGCAACCAGGACAGCGCCTTCGAAAACCTCGCCGCCGACCGGCTCGGGGTCAACCGCACCGATCTGCACTGCCTGAACGCGATCGAGAATGCCGCCGGCCTCACGGCGGGGGAGCTGGCGGCCGAGATGGGGCTGACCAGCGGTGCGGTGACCGGCGTCGTCGACCGGCTCGAGCGTGCCGGCTTCGCCCGCCGCGTCCCCGACCCCGCCGACCGCCGCCGCGTCAAGGTCGAGGTGACCCCGGAGTTCTACGCTCGCGCCGAGCGGATCTGGGGGCCGCTGGCGGCGGAGTGGGAGGCGGCCCTGGCGAGTGGCTTCACCGCCGCCGAGCTGACCCGGATCACCGAGTTCCTGCGGCTTACCAACGAGGTCGGCAAGCGCCATCTCGACCGCTTGGCGGAAGGGAGCTGAAGGGGGTTACCGCAGGGTGCGTGCCGCCGTCTGCGTCGCCAGGCCGCCGGCATCGTCACGCGCCTCGCCGGCGATCTGGAGCCTCACCCGGGACAGGGTCCGCAGGGCCTTGCGCCCGCGTTTCGAGAGCGTCAGCGTCACCTTCTCCTCGACCGCCGCCTCGAAACGAGCCGTTTGCGGCGCGAAGACCGGGACGAGCCTGGTTCGAGTCTGGCCTCGTGGGCCGGTCTTGAGTTTCGCCCGGCCGCTGAGCGCCACGTTCGCCGCTTCGTTGACGCTCGCGGCGACGCTCAGAGTCCCGGTGCGCAGCAGCTTCCGCAGCGACTCCCCTTCGATCCGCAGGGCGAGCTCGACCGGGCGGCGGGGAGGCGGCGGCCCCGCCGCAATCGCGATCGTCGCCGTCCGCGTGCTGGCGTTGCCGCCGGCGTCGAAGGCGCTGACGGTCACCGGGTACCTCCCCGGCGCCGCGTAGACGTGGGAGACCGCGTTGCCGCCGCCGGCCTGACTGCCGTCGCCGAAGGCCCAGCTCGTCGCGCCGAGCGGGAAGACGTCGAAGGGCGAGACCGCGAAGGAGACCGGCACGCCGACGGTTCCCGTGGCGGGGATCCGCAGGTCGTCGAGCCGGGGGGCGGAGAAGTCGTAGCCGGTGGCCTGCACGAACGGGCCGTCGTTGCCGTTGCGCCCGAAGACCGCGAACGCGTTGCCCGCCGCGTCGAGCGCGATGGCGGGAAAGCCGGCGTTTTCTCCCGCGGCTGAGAGGTCGTCGGGTTGGGACCAAGCGCCGTTAGGAGGGCGTACGGCTGCCTGGACCCTGAGGTCGGCGCCGTCGGATCGGAACCAGGTCGCCACCGCGCCGGCCTCGTCGCTGATCGCCACGACCGGGGAGGAGCCGTCCCGGCCCGGGGCCGAGAGGTTGTTCGCGGCCGTCCAGGCGCCACCGGCGGGGCGCATGGACCCCTGGACGATCAGGTTGCTGCCGTCGTAGCGGCGCCAAACCGCCACCGCCTCGCCCGCCTCGTCGATCGCCACCTCCGGCTCCCCCGCGTCCTGGCCCGCGGCCGAGAGGTCGTCCGGCGCCGTCCAGGCGCCACCCGCGGGTCGAGCCGCTCCCTGGACGGTGTCGCTGCCGTCGATGCGCGTCCAAACCGCCACCGCCTCGCCCGCTTCGTTCATCGCCACGGCCGGCTCCGTCGCGTCCTGGCCCGCGGCCGAGAGGTCGTCCGGTGCCCCCCAGTCGTCCCCGCCCGCGGCGCGTACCGTCGCCTGGACGATGTAGTTGCTGCTGCCTTCGAGCGTCCACACCGCGATCGCGGTGCCCGACGCGTCGATCGCCACATCCGGCCCGCCCTGCAGTGGATTCACGTGCTGGCCCGCGGGGGAGAGATCTTCAGGCTCCGACCAGGCGCCGTTCGCGGATCTAACCGTCCCCTGGAGGCGCCTGTCCCCGCCCTTGAAGACGGTCCAGACGGCGACCGCCTCGCTCGCCGCGTCGACGGCGAGCAGGGGCGTTACCGCTTCCGAGAGCGGCTCGGACAGGGTTTCCGGCGCCGACCACTCGCCGCCCGACGGGCGCACAGCGGAGCGAACGAGGAAGTGGGTGGAGCCGTCCCCGGTTATCCAGAACGCGATCGCGTCGCCCGAGGCGTCGATCGCCACCATCGATCGCTCGCCTTCTTCACCCGGGAGGGAGAGGGTCTCTGGCTCGGACCACTCGCCGCCGGCCGGCCGTTCGCTCGCCTCGACGATCTCCGCGCCGCCGACGTGGCGTTCCCAGATCGCGACCGCGTTGCCCTCGGCGTCGACCGCCACCTCGGGCCGCCCGTCGACGGTTTCGTTGGAGGCGGAGATGTCCGCCGGCGCCAGCCAGCCCGCCGCCGAGGCACTGCCGACCGCGGCCGACAGCATTCCGACGAGCAGCACGAGCAAGACAACCGGAACCGGAATTCGAACCCGCAACCCTCGAATCATCAGCAAAGCGTCCTCCCTGGTGGTTCCGCTACACCGTAGCACTTCAGATGCCATTCCAAAGCGGTTGGACTACGGTTCAAGCGTGCAGAAGGCGAAGCCCCCTCGGGCACAGGCGAGGAAACGACGGCCGCTGTCGCCCGAGGCGATCACCGAGGCGGCAATCCGGCTGGCCGACGCCGAGGGCCTCGAGGCGGTCTCGATCCGGCGCGTCGCAGCCGAGCTCGACGCGCGGGCGATGAGCCTCTACGACCATTTCGCCAGCAAGCGCGAGCTGCTCGCCTCGATGAGCGACGAGGGGGTGGGGGAGATGCTGGTCTCCCAACCCCTGCCGGACGACTGGCGCGAGGCGGCCGCGGTCTCCGCGCGGATGATGTACGCCGCTTACGCCCGTCACCCCTGGATGATCCTTGTTGCCGTCGAGCGGCTCGGCCCGGGGCCCAACGCCGTCAAGCTCGCCAAGCAGATGGCGCAGTCGCTTGCGGCTCTCCCGCTCGAGCACGGGGACGTCTGGCAGGTGCAGGGGATCGTCAACGACTACGTGATCGGCTACTCGTTTCGAACCGTGGGCGTCGTCAATCCGGAGGAGATGGAAACGGCGATCGCCGCCACCGACGTGGCCGAGTTCCCCGAGCTCGCCGCCCTGCCCGACAACCTCCGCAACCGCTCCTCGATCGAGCGCTTCGAACTCGGCCTGCAGACCGTGCTCGACGGCATCGAGAGCCGTTTTCTCGATCGGCCTGGCTGAGTTACGGGCTTTGCTGGTCTCGGCGTTCGCGCTGAAGTCGCTGCTTCCACGGCAGGACCGGGATGCCGTGCCGTGCGCAGCCCAGGCCTTCCGCATGGGGCAGCAGCCGCCATCCGCGCGGGGGCCATTCCCCACTCGGCATCGCCGCCGCGAGTTGCAAGACCAGCTTGGGATAGCCGCCGTCCCTCCCCATCTCATGCAGGATCGGCCAGTGCTTGGCGGTCGCCATCGCCTTTTCGGCTTCGGCCGCCGCGCTTCTGTCGCCGGTCCTGCGGGCTTCGCCCCACTGCCGGAACCAGAGGCAGGTGACGGTGCCGGTCACGGCGGCGCCCACCTGGTAGCGGTTGGTGGTGAGACCTTCGTCGGGGACCCGCGAAACCTTGAAGCTGTCGGGCACCGGGATCCCCTTCAGCATTTCGCGGACCGCGGCGTCGTGGTCGGCCGCTTTGACGACCTTCGCCGGCATCGCGTCGAGCCAGGTCTGCGAGTCCACCCGGCTCAGCCAGTCGAGTCGTTCCTCGAAGGCGGCGAGGTCCGGCACCGCGGCTCTCAGTTCGAGCACGTGGCCGTCTTCCGACCAGAACGCGGTCATCTGGCGGTTGCCGGGGCCGCCCTGGTTGACGAAGAACTCGGCCCGCGTGTCGACGTAGGCGGTCGTCTCCAGCACAGGCGCCCTGGTCCAGCGTTGGCCGTGCGGGTGGGGCATGCCGCGGGCGGTCGAGAGCGAGCTCTGCAGAGTGCCGGGGCGCCAGGCGAGGTCGACTTTGCGCTGGCGCACCGCGGCCGGGAGCATCCCCGACTGGCGCTGTCCGGTCTCATCGTTGCCCGTGACCCAGACCGTTTCGTAGGGGACCGGCTTGCCGGTGACGAATTCCATCGACCCTTCCCCGTTCCCGTGCTGGTAGACGTTCTGAACCCGCCAGCCGGGACCTTCGAGCAGCAGCAGCGGCGTCGACTCGGCGAAGCGGACGAGCTCGGCGCCGTAGGCGGGTGAGGTCCGGTCGGAGCCGCCTCCGGCCAGGACGAGGACGACGGCGAGGGCGACGGCGAGCGCCGCCGAGCCAAGGGCGAGCACGAAGCGCCTCGGGTGCCTCGGACGCGCCGCCTCGAGCTCGGTGGGCACGGAGAGGTCGGTCTCCAGGTCGGTGAGCAGGTCGGCTTCCATCGCCTCGAGGTCGATCCCATCGAGCCGCCGCTGACCGACGGGGTCGGCGGCGCCGAGCGCCCGCTCCATCTCACGCGTCTTCATCTTGCTTCCTCCATGTCGAGTTCTGGACCGGGGCTCCCCGCCGACTCGTGTTGCCCGAGCAGGGCCCGCAGCCGCCGCCGGGCGCGGTGGAGCCGGCTACGGGCGGCGAGCGAGGAGATCCCGAGCACCTTCGCCACCTCTCCTGGCGAGAGCCCCTCCCAGGAGACGAGCAGGAGCAGCTCGCGATCCTCGTCTCCGAGCCCGCCCATCGCCCGCAGGGCCTCCGCCGCCTCGCCCGCCGCGGCGGGTTGGGTCGCGAGCTCGGTGCGCAGGGTCTCGCCGAGCCGTTCCCCCAGCCGGGTCCGCCGCCGCTCGGCCCGATGCAGGTTGGCGATCACCCGGCGTGCCACCGCGAAGAGCCACAGCCTCGCCCCCGCGTCGACCGGCACCTCGCCGAGGCGCCGCCAGGCGACGAGGAAGGTCTCGGCGACGACGTCGGCGGCGTCCTCGGGATCCTCGACGCGCCGCAGCGCGTAGGCGAGGATCGCCCGCCCCTGGTCGCGGTAGAGCTGGCCGAAGCGGATCTGGGCGAGCTCGCGGCCGAGCGCCCCCTTCTTCTCGATCTGACTCGGCGCCATCTATCTCTATATGTCCGGCTCGGGGCCGGCGTTGCAAGCGGCGCGTTGAGGGGCGGGGTCAGCCGTTCTCGGCTGCGAACTCGGCCGGGCCCTTCTCGACCGCGACCGGGTCCATCCAGGCGACCTCCCAGAGATGGCCGTCGAGGTCGTGGAAGCTGCGTTGATACATGAAGCCGTAGTCCTGCGGGCCCTTGGCGGCGCCCGCGCCCGCGCCCAGCGCGGTCTCGGCGAAGGCGTCGACTGCCTCGCGGTCCTCGGCGCTGATCGCGACGGTGAGCGCCGTCGCCTCGGTCGCGTCGGCGACCGGCTTGGTGACGAACTCCGCGAAGCGGTCGCGCTGGAGCAGCATCACGTAGGCCTGGTTGCTGACGACGAGGCAGAGCGCGCCGTCGTCGCAGAACTTCTCGTTGAACTCGAAGCCGAGCTCGGCGAAGAACTCGCGGCTCGCCGCCAGATCGGTGACGGGCAGATTGAGGAAGAGCAGTCGGGACATCGTCGCCTCCGTGTGGTGGGTTGTCGGAAGCTAAGACGGGGGCCGCACCGAGAATTAATCGCTGGCGCACCGATGAGTCGCGGCGACCCGCGGCGTCCCAGCCCCCGAACCCCGAACCAAGGAGATGAGATGGCCAAGTTGATCGTCAGTGAGTTCGTCAGCCTCAACGGCGTCATGGAGGCGCCCGGCGGCGAGCCGACCCACCCGCACTCGGGCTGGACCTTTCAGTCGATCTACGGCGAGGACCACTACGGCTACAAGCTCGAGGAGGCCGAAGAGGCGGGCTCGCTGCTGCTCGGCCGCAAGACCTACGAGGGCTTCTCCGCCGCCTGGCCGGAGCGGGACGGCCCCTTCGCCGACAAGCTCAACTCGATGCCCAAGTACGTCGTCTCATCCACCCTCGTCGATCCCGAGTGGGAGAACACGACCGTGCTCTCCGGCGACCCGGTCGCGGCGGTTCGGGAGCTGAAGGAGGCCGCCCCGGGCCCGATCTTGCTCAACGGCAGCGCCCAGCTCGCCCATACGCTGACCGAGGCCGGCCTGGTCGACGAGTTCCGGGCGATGGTGCACCCGGTCCTGGTCGCCGACGGGCTGCGGATGTTCCCCGACCCCGCCGCGATGATGAAGCTGAAGCTGAAGCAGACGATCGCCTACGACTCGGGCGTCGCCCTGCTGATCTACGAGCGAGCCGAGGACTAGATGACTCTAGGATCACTTGCGATGGCCCCCGCGGCGAGCAGCGAGCCGATCGAGCAGGACCTCGAGCGTCTGCGCCCGGCCCTGACCGGCTACTGCTACCGGATGCTGGGCTCCGGTTTCGAGGCCGAGGACGCGACCCAGGAGACGCTGATCCGCGCCTGGCGCCGCTCGGACACCCTGGCCGAGCCCGCCGCGCTCAAGTCCTGGCTGTTCCGGATCGCCACCAACGTCTGCCTCGACCAGATCGAGGGCCGCAAGCGCCGGGCGCGGCCGGTCGATCTCACGGCCGAGGGCGCGGCCGACTCGCCGCTCGGCGCGCCCCTGCCGGAGTCGAGCTGGATCCTCCCGATCGCCGACAGCCAGGTCGCCGACCCCGGCGCGGACCCGGCGACCCAGACCGCCGAGCGCGAGTCGCTGCGGCTCGCCTTCGTCGCCGCGCTCCAGCATCTGCCGGCGCGCCAGCGCGTCGTCCTCGTCCTGCGCGAGGTCCTGCGCTGGAGCGCCCAAGAGGTCGCCGACCTGCTCGAGACCTCGGTCGCCTCCGTCAACAGCGCCCTGCAGCGCGCCCGCGCGACCCTCGACGAGCTCGCCCTCGAGGACACCGACACCCCTTTCCGCCCCAGCGACGAGGACGAGCGGCGCCTGCTCGAGCAGTACCTCGACGCCTTCGCCGAGTACGACATCGACCGCATCGTCGCCCTGCTGCGCTACGACGTCGTCTTCGACATGCCCCCCCTGCCCCTCTGGCTCCGCGGCCCCGACCAGGTCGCCCGCTTCATGCTCGGCCCCGGCGCCGCCTGCCGCGGCTCGAAGCTGATCGCCCTCACCGCCAACGGCTGCCCCGCCTTCGCCGCCTACAAACCCGACCCCGAGTCCGGCGCCTGGCTCCCCTGGTCGCTGACCGTCCTCGAGCCGGAAGCGATCGACGGCAACACCCCGGCGGTCGCCGCCGTCCACAACTTCCTGCAGCCGTTCCTGCCCCCGCTGTTCAGCGCTTTCGGGCTACCGGAGCGGCGGACGGATGCCGATCCTGTGGTGGCCTGGGTCGGATTGCCCTAAACCCCAGGTCGGTCCGGTCAGGATAGAACTGGCAGATTCGACCGCCGACCTCCTGGGTGCGATTGGGGCGTTCTGTGTAGAAATGTAGGAAAGAGCCTTATTTGCAGGATTATCTTATGAGCTCTGGCTTTGCACAGTTCTTTGGATGCGCAGGGATATGAGGTTGCTCCTATGTCAAGTGGCCACAGCGAATTGCGACGGCGGCGTGCCTCTCTGAGAATCGACAGGGGTCGGGGATATCTCCCTTTCAGAATCGATCAACAGCCGCCAGACCCGGCGGGCCAGGTGGCGTTTGAGGCAGCGCAGAGCTTCGCGCCTCGACTTCCCCTCGGCCTGCTTTCGCTCGAGGAACTCCCGCGCCGGCGGGTGCACGCGTCCCTGACAGACGGCGAGCCGGTGCAGGGCGCAGTTGAGCTGCCGGTTGCCGCCGCGATCGAGGCGATGGCGGACGCGCTTGCCCGAGGAAGCGGGAACAGGAGCGACTCCGGCCAGCCGGGCGAATTTGGCGTCGCTTGCAAGGCGGGCCGCGCCCGCGGTCTCGGCTACGAGCTTGGCGGCGATCAGCGTGCCGCAGCCTTTGAGCTCCAGCAGCTCAGGCGCCCGGCGGGAGACCAGAGCTGCGATCTCGCCTTCGAGTTCTTTGGCCCTGCGAGCACGACGGCGGATCTCGATCACCAACTCGCGGGCGACCCTCACGCGCGCGCTCTGCTCGGCGCGGGCCAGCTTGCGAGCGAGGCGATCGAGCCGGGTAGGCCGGTCAAGGCAGCCCGCCGGCAACGCCAGCTCGGGCCAGAGGTCGTGCAGGTGCCAGCGCAGCCGCTGCTGGTCTGCGGAGCGGGCCTTGACGATGTCCTCACGATGGTCGAGCAGGAGCTTCAGCTCCAACGCGGCCTCGTCGAGGTGTGCGGCCGGCAGGGTCTCGGGGCCCTCGCGCAGAGCGGCCCTGGCGACCGCGAGGGCGTCGATCGGATCCGACTTGCCGGCGCTGCGCTCGCCGCGGCGGCTTTGGCCCATCAGCTTCGGGGGGACCCGCACCACCCGCTCTCCCGCGGCGACCAGGAAGCGCTCCAGCGCTCCGGAGACATGGCGGCAGTCCTCGATCGCCCAGACCCGCTCTGCATCGAGCTCCCGCCCCCAGGCGAGCAGCTCCGCGAAGCCCGGCTTCCTCGCCGCCACGGTCAGCTCGCCGGCGAGCTGACCGGTTGCCGCGGCCACCGCGGCGCAGGTGTGGGTGGCCTTGTGGGTATCCGCTCCGATCACGATCATCTGGTCTGTCCCTTCGATTGGTCATTGCCTTGTCGAACGGGACCTCCGGCTGACGAACCTCACTTGGGGCGGTGCCACGCTCCTATCAGGTCAAGCCGGGGTCCTCGGATGGCGGCGAGCAACACAACCGCATGAGGTCAGACCGAAGGCCGACAGCGATATGCAGAGTCAGCTCGCCGCCGATCCGAGACCCAACCGGCCGGGCCGGACGTCGCCGCCGGCCTGAGCTGAGCGTGACAGTGAGCGATACGCAGGGAGTCGGGCACTTCTGGCGAGAAGTGCCCGAAATCGGCGCAGGGCGGTTGGAACGCCCTGCCTCGCTTCCTAAAGAAAGCTATGGTTGCAGCCAGCTAACCCAAGGAAAACACCTGAACCTTTGGGTTAGCCGGGGAAACACTGCCGGTCGATTGACATCTTTCTGACGTGGCGGTAACGGTTAATGCATGCCCGATGTAGGACAGCTGTAAATCCAGGAAACTAGCTCGACGACTTAGTGAGCAAACGTTTAATAGCGGCTTCAACCGAGTCGACATGAATCGCTCGAAGAGAGTCGTCCTGCTTGCGTCCCCAGACCGTGTAGCCGGAAGAGTCCTCTTGCTCAACATCTGAATTCCAACGCCCGTTTGAAACCAGCCGAATATGGAGACGACCTGCGGTTGGCTTGGCCGCCTCGATCGAGAGCAGCTTTCGTCCAGTCTTGTCTTTGAGCAGGTGGCCCCCGGTGGTGTCGATTGCGTAAACATTTTTATTTCTCCACACCAGAAAGTCTGGATAGAAATTGTCCGTCGGCCCTATGCTGATGAGCGGAATGTTGTACCCGCTGCGTGACGGGTTGCGTGCCCAGATGAGGCCGGTCTTGTCGATTGCCCGGGCGAAAGGCAACTCCAGCGACTTATTCAGTCCGCTGTAGCCCTCATGCAGGGCGTTAGTAAACTTTTCCATCTCGTCCCGGCGGACCAATGCTGGCCCAACGACGTACGGGTTGATGGCCTTCTGCTTGAGGTAGACGTTGTCGATGTAGGCGTTGACCACGTCCTCAGCGACGCGGCTGATCTGTTTGTGGGCACGGCTTCCGAAGCCGACCTTGGCGTCGAACTGAGGCGCCTCCATCGAGACGATCCCCAGGGCCCCCTTGAACCGTCGTGCCACTTCCCGCTGGAAGAGCCAGCGGGCGACGACGAGATTCGTGTGCTCGAACTCCTCCCATTCGAACTCCGGGGTCTCCTTCTCGCCGATCAGGCGCTGGATCAGGGTGCGACCACCGGCGCTCTTTATGTTCGAGCCGTCGTCGTTGCGAAAGTCGGTGAGGCTGTCGACTAGCTCGGCGACCGGCTTGATCGCTTCGGTGGTTTCGTAGGCGGTTCCGAAGATCGACTTCTCCTCCTTGGCGGGGAGCGGCCCCGGTTTCGCTTTACCCGGCTTGGTCTCGACGATGCTAAGGCCGGGCGCATCTGCCGTCAGCTTCTCGTTGACCTTCTCGAGCACTTCGGTGAAGACGCCGCGTTTATCGACCCGGATGTAGACGTGCGCCGAGTTAAGTCGCTCGACCGGGTAGTGCTGCGCTCCCGGTTGGCGCAGGAGGCGACCGATGATTTGCTCGACCTGAATGCTCGATTCCATGCTTTTGTCGATGTAGGCGAAGTAGACGAGCGGGTCGTCCCAGCCCTCCTGCAGGCTGAGGTTGAAGATGACGTGGCGGAAATTGCCCGCGGTGAAGGCCTCGTAGTCCTTGTCTTTCCCTTTGAACAGATGGAACTCGGGCGGGAGCGGGTAATCCTTGTGCGTCGCCAGCGATGCGTACACCGCAATCTGTGACGGGTCGATGCCGCGGGCCCCGGTGAGGTGGCGCCAGATCAGGATCGGTGGTGATTCGCGGTGCAAGAAGGGCTGCCGCGGGTCGTCCTTTTCGTTGCTGTCGCCCTCGACGATGTTGGTCTTGCAGACGTAGATGGCCTTGGGACTGCCGACCCCGTGGGATGCTGCCTCCTTTTCGCAGTCCTCCATGTCGGTGATCAGGGCGTTGATCGTCTCCTCCATCGGGGCCTCGTAGCCGCCCAGTTGGAGGCGACTCTTGACCAGTCCCGAATCGGCGACAGCTTTGGGGTCGACGGTCGTGACCAGTTCGTCGTCGCTCCACCCCTCGTCTTTGAGGCGCTGGATCTCGGTGCCGAGGCGGGCGGGCAACTTGGTGGTGGCGCTCGCCGCGATCAGCCCGTCCGGCTCCAGTTCCAGCAGCAGCTCCATCTGCTGATCGGTGAGGTTATGGCTCTCGTCGTAGACAAGGAGCAGGGGCCGCCGCTGGTCGGCTCTGTCGAGGCGCAGCTTGAGTGCCTCCCACGTACTGTCCTCCGCGGTATCGATCTCACTCCGGAAGATCAGTCGCTCGCCCTTCTCCTTGTCCTTCTGGTTGAAGGTGCCGACGGTGCCGAAGTAGATCAACGGCTCGCCGGCTTCACGGACGACCGTCGTGTCGTACTGGGCCAGATAGCTGAAGCGCGCGTTGCCGAGCAGGTGGTGGTACTTGCCGCCGGCGGCGAGGTTGGTGTAGGTCTGGTCGACGACGACCTTTCCCTTCGAGAGCCACATCACCACCGGCGCGATCGGGAGCAGGGTGGAGATGGTGGAGACGGCGTCGGCGACGATCACGGTCTTTCCCGAGGCAGTGATCGAGGCGAGGCTCTGGTAAAAGGGCACGACCCGCGGTCGCTTCCTGGTACCGCGCATTGGCGGCTCGTTGTAGTACTTGGCAAAGCGGTCGGCGATATGGTCGGACGCCAAGCGCTGGAACTTCTTGAGCTCGATCACGGTTCCACGTCGTGGTAGGGCTCGCCGCGAAGGTCAAGTCCGAAGTCCGTCAGGATGCGATCGGGGATCTGATAGAAGACGACGTTGCTGGTCTGGAACACGTACAGGCGTGCGTAGACGTGGTACCGGGACTCCAGGCCCGCCTTCGCCGCCTCTATCGCGCACGCTTCGTAGGTCTTCTCGGTGAAGTCAAGGTTGCCTTTCGGCCCGTTCCAGATCAGGAAGAAGCCCTCGGACCGGTCGTTGTGGGCGACTAGGTATTTGTAGCCGGCTTTCCGCGGGACCCTGACTAGGGCGTCGCGCTTGCGCACCGACGCGTCGAAATGTGAGGCGATGATCGTGTCGGCGAGGTCCTCCCGCTCCATCTTCAGGAGCGCCTCGGCGTCGACCTTCTTGCCCAGGGTCCAGAACCGGAAGCCGCCGTCCAGCGGCTCCTCTTTCTTGCTTTTCCATCTGCCGCTCACGACGCGTTTTAGGCGGTCGGCGGTGAGCGAGCGGGCGTAGGAATCGCCGCGCTCAGGGCGGCCCTGCTCGATCAGGATGAAGCGTCGAGAGGTCCCGCTTTCCGCATTGGAGGCCAGCACGGCATGGCCGGTCGTGCCGGTGCCCGCGAAGGGGTCCATCACCAGGCCGTCGGCCGGGCACCAGAGTTGAATGATCTTCTGCATCAGCATCAGCGGCTTGACGGTGTCGAAGCCGTGCCCTCGTCCGACGACGGCGTTCAGCTCACGCTGGCCCGCGTGCGTCGTCCCCGAGAGCTCGTGCTCCCAGGAGACCGCGTCGAGCGAGAGGAGGTCGAATTCGTCGCTTGCCCAAAAGGTCGTCGGCACGACCCCTGCTTTGACGTCCTGCTCGTAGGTCTTGTAGCGGAGCTCTCCCTCGCCGGGGCGACGGTTGCGGTCGGCCCGCCAGAAGAACCGCGGCCATACCTCGTTTTCCCGCATCTTTAGCGTCGCCTTCCGCGCTTTTTTGATCACCGGATCAGCCGGCGTCGCCTTTTGCGGATCGCGCACACCCTTGATCACCAGCGCCGGGTGAAGGCCGTCCTCCAGGTTGACGTCCTCGTAGGCGACTCCCCACTCTTCGACGGCGGCCTTCATCTTGGCCCGCTCGTTGCGCCAGCAGCGGCCCTGCTGCGGATAGTGCAGGCGGCCGGTGAAGGGGTTCTGGATCGCGTAGACCTGACCCGGATGCGTGGCGGCGCCCATCAGGGTCGAGTCCGAGGGCGCCCACGGCCCGCGCGGATCCTTATCGTTGTTGCGGTAACCGCCAGCGGTTACCTCGGAGCGCACCGTCTTGCCCGTTCGCGCCTGCTCGGCGTCGCGCGCGTACACCAAGACGTACTCGGTGGTCACCGAAACGCCCTGATCCTGGTTCTTGGCGCCGTACATCTTCTGCCAGTTGATAATCGCGAGCCGGTTCTTCTCTTCGAAGAGCTCGTCCAGCATCTGTCCCAGCCGGAACAACTCCCGGTGGTCGATGCAGATCGCCAGCACCCCCGTCGGCTTCAGCATTGCTTTCATCATCTGCAGTCGCGGCCACATGAACCGCATCCATTTCGTGTGGCGGGCACCGTCCTCGGCGGTCACCCACTTGCCGAGGCCGGGGTCGTTGGGGTCCTCCTCCCAGCGGTCGTTGTAGCGCCAGTCGTGGCCGGTGTTGTAAGGCGGGTCCGCGAGCACCAAGTCCACCTGGCCACGCTCCCGGAACAGCGTCGCCATCGCCTGCAGGTTGTCGCCCTCGATGACGAGGTTCCTCGCCTGCTCCTCCTCGCTGCCGACCGAGTATTTCTTCAGCGTCCGCGCGACCCGCGGCCGCACCCGCCTGTATAGCTTGCGGGCGTTTGCCTTGCCGGAGAAGTCGATATGGATGCCGTCTTCCCTCTGCTCGCTGAGCAGCTCAATGAGCTCCTCGCGTGAGAGGTCAGCCAGTTCATGGGCAGCTTTGACCTGCGAATTGGACACGGCTGGAACATACGAGACAAGGAGGCGGCACCGGTCAACGCTCCAACTCGAAGGAAGCCCCGGAATCATCGCCCATCCCTGCGCATTGGCGCGATTTCGGCCGCTACCTACTGGCTGATAGCCATGCGGAGCAGCCGGAATGACCATTTGGAGGTTGCGAGATTGGCCTTAAGGTGATGGCCTAGAACTCGGGCCAATCGAGGCTCGCGAGCTGGGCTGGCTGCAGCCGTCCATGCTTCTGAAAGGCGAGCTCCAGGCGCTCGCTGAGCCATTCGAGCCCGGCTGGGCCAGTCGAGCGGCAGGTGCCTGCCGGATCGCCTTCCGCGGATCCATGTTACCCGTGCCGGACTCGAGGTTTTCGGTCGTGGACCCGAATGCAAGAGGACCGAGTTCGTCCATCAAATCGGCCAGGGAGACGCCGTTCTCCATCGTGCCGGCGAGGAATTCCCCCATCATGCACCCTGATGTAGTGGGGCCAGTCTTTCTTCCATGGGCGTTTAGTGAGATCTGAGGCGGAAGCGTCATCCCGGCCTTTCTCATAGCGCCGCCCAATGGCACGGCCGAAGATCGTCGTGTCGTTCGGGCTATGTACCAGGCGAGACATGAACATCACGGCGCCGTCAGGGACCGAAATCGGCCGCTTGTTCTTCGGATAGGTGCAGGCCCAGTGGCAACCCCCGCGTTCCAGTTCCTCAAGCACTGAGTAGTTCCGGGGCGCCCGGTTGTCGCTCTTGCCGAAGAACTTGACGAAGCCTTGGTGAGGCTCATCGAACAGCGGCGGGAGCTGGGGCTCGGCACCTGCGTCCACCTCGGCACCCTCGTCGCCCAAGCCCGAGCCAATGGAGGGAGCGCCGGGAATCAACTGAGCCTCGATCCGCTCCTCCCACTCGTCCAGTCTCGAACCGCGAGGTCAGGGGCAGACTTCTTCCATAATTCGTCGAAGTAGGCACCACAGCGCCGTGGCAGTGCTCCCCCTTCCGCGATCACCCCGAGCTCATGGTTCTTGCGCAGCCCGCCTTCGGTCATGTTCGCCGAGGTGATGACGGCGTGATTCGCATCAAACAGATGGAGCTTCGCGTGAAGGCGCTGGACGCCTCGCACCTGCGCTCCGAGCTCGACCAAGCGGCGCAAGGCAGAGGTGTCTGAAACCCCATCACGAAAGTGGTCGAGGTTGAACCGCGTGAGGATTCGAAGAGAAAGGCTGGCCTCGGAAAGGAGTCCCTCGACGGCGCCAAGCTTGATGAAGGGACTGGCGATTCTCACCACGGAAGCGTCCCCGTCACGCGCCGCCTCCAGCTCTTCCCACCACCCCCCATCCACCAGCCGCACCGCCATCGCTTGAAGATACCGCCGCCTGGTGGCGCGAGTTGCGCGCGACCGTAGCTCCACCGCCGCTGGAAAGCGAGGCGGAATCGCCCGTAATCGCCGGTAATCCCTTCGCATCGCCGCGATTTCGGGCACTCGTGGCCGAAATGGAGCGCAAATTCAGCGGCGGTTGGAATGCACTTATGAAGGCGGTAATCGCCACGTGCAGGGACATCGGGCGATGGAGCTAGGCGGATTCGAACCGCCGACCTCCTGGGTGCGATCCGCGTCGGCCATATTCGCGGAAGGTGCGAAAAGTGGCCTATTACCAGCATTTTTGCGGAGATAGCTGTGACCTCCGTCAAACATGGATGCGCGGGGATTAGCAGCGCTCATGAGTATCCGGTTCGCTCAGGCTGCGATGTCGCCGGTGATCTCGGCATAGGTGCTCGGGGCATGTGCGGCCCCGAGCCCGAGCAGCGTCTGGAAGGCCGCCATCGGGGTCC
>Ga0190272_10000354_pt1 | contig 25331 bp, 21 predicted proteins | sample Popmic504T_FD_133746 | JGI IMG/M metagenome (GOLD analysis project Ga0190272, IMG submission 133746) | Populus adjacent soil microbial communities from riparian zone of Shoshone River, Wyoming, USA - 504 T | ecosystem: Environmental > Terrestrial > Soil > Riparian zone | place: USA: Wyoming...
GGCCGAGCATGTGGTGGGTGCCGTGCGAGCCGACCTTGAGCGTGTGCAGCGGCAGCCGCAGGTAGTCGATCGGGCTGGCCGGCGAGGCGAGGTGGTAGACGAAGTCGACGTCCTCCGAGACGTCAACGTGCTCGGTGATGTCGATGTTGCGGAACTCGAAGGCGGAGTCGCGGATGTGCTCAATGTTCTGCAGCGAGCCCGTCTCCAGGTTGTCGATGCAGACCACCCGGTGCCCCTCGCCGAGCAGCCGCTCGCAGAGGTGGGAACCGAGGAAGCCGGCGCCGCCGGTGACCACGCAGGTACTCATCGTGCGTTGATGCTACCGGCCTCGTCCGGCGCCGGTCCTCGGTCCGGATCCATGCAATTTCCGCCTTTCGCACCTGGTCAACCGTCCAGAAAGGGGGCGAAAACGTGTCAAAAGGATCATCAAACCGGCATGTTTTTGCACGGCAACGTCTTGAGCATCCAGTGAGACGCGGAGCGTTGCGACAGGACTGAGCAAAGCGAGGGAGTTGCTGGGGTGACGATGAGCGGGGATGCAACGGGAGCGAACGCGGCGCGCAAACGCGCGGCGGTGGAGATCATCACCCGCTATGAGCCGGCGCTGCGCCGGACCGCACGGCGCTACTCGCTCTGTGCGGACGATGCCGAGGACGCCTTCCAGCGCGCCCTGGAGATCCTCCTAACCAAGGCGCCGACGACCGACCCCCGCGAGTTGATCCGCTGGACCCAGACCGTGACCAAGCACGAGGCGCTGGCCGTTCGCCGCAGCCGCGAGCAAACGATGGGCCGCGCCGTTCAAGCGCCTGGAGAGGGCGAGCCGGTCGACTGGGTGGCATTGATACCCGCCGAGGGCGCCGGGCCGGACGAGCGGGCGGAGCGGCGGGAAGCGATCGCTCGCAGCCGCGAGGCGATGCGAGCGCTGAAGCCGGCAGAGCGGCGGGCACTCAGCCTCCTCGCCGGCGGTTGCTCCTACGCCGAGATCAGCCGGATCACCGGCTTCACCGCGACGAAAGTGAACCGCTGTATAGCCGAGGGGCGCGAGCGGTTTCGCCACGTCCTCGCCGGCAGCGAGGATGGCAGCCGCTGCGCCGAGCTGCGGCCGCTGCTCTCCGCTTTCTGCGACGGAGAGGTCGACGCCGAGCAGGCCAGCGAGATGCGCGACCATCTGCGTGCCTGCGGCCCCTGCCGCGCGGCGATGCGAGCCTATCGAGCCGCCCCGGGCGCGATCGCCGTCCTGGCGCCGGCGCCGTTCGCGTTCGGCGCGCTGCTCGAGCGGGCTCAGGCGGCCTTCGCCAAGCTGACGGCAACCACGAAGGCGGCAGCCGTCAGCGCCGGCACCGCGGCAGTCGGCACGACCTGCGTCGTCACTGGGATGGTCCCAGCCCCGCTCCCCTCGACCGGGGAAAGCCCGCCGGCTGCAATCGAGCGCTCCGCAGTGGGGCAGACGAGTGTCACGGGCCTCGCCGAGCGGCGCAAGACGGCGAAACGATCCCAGCGGAAAGCACCACGCCAGCGGCCCGAGCGCGAAGCAAGATCCAGCAGCGCACCGGCTCCGGTCGAGTACACGCCGGCCCCAGAACCGGCGCCTGTGCCCGTCGCCGAACCTCCACCGGAAGCGGCGCCGGCCCCTACGCCTCCATCGCCACCGGTGACCCCCTCCGGCGGCAGCGCAGCTGGGGAGTTCGGTCCATGAGCGCTCTTCGTCTGGTGGCGCTGGCGTTGCTCGTAACCGTCGCGCAGGTGCCGGCTGCCGGCGCGGCGCCCTGCCCCGCCGATCCGGCGCAGAGGCTGCGTCCCTGCGATCTGGAGGTTCTCGGCGGTGAGGAAAGGTGGCATCCCGACACCTCCTTCACCCTGCGCTGGCGCAACCCGCCGCAGGATGGCGGACCGCCGGTGGCCGGCTTTCGCTACCGCGTGCTCGACGACGCGATGCGGGTCGTGCGCGAGAAACGGCTGGCCCTACCGGCGGAGATGGCCGAAAAGGTCGACGTCCCACCGGTGCCGGGCATCTACACGGTCGAGGTCCGCCTCGAGAACACGGCTGGGAGCGTCGGCCCGGCGGCAGTGGCCAGCCTGCGCTTCGACAACTCGCGCCCGGGCCGCGTCGAGCCTCAGCCGGATCCGGGCTGGATCGGCAGGGCTGACTTCCCCTACCCGCTGCGCCTCAGCCATCCAGATGGGACGGAGCCGCGCTCAGGCATCCGCGGCTACGCGGTCGCGATCGGCCGCGACCCTTGCTCGGCCGCCGATCGCTGCACCGAGGCTGAGACCTCCCTGCGCGGCGGCCGCGAAGAAGACACGCTGCTGCTTTCCAGCCTGCCGGAGGGGACAAGCCACGCGCACGCGGTAGCCATCTCGGGAGCGGGGAAGAAGTCGGTGAGCGCTGGCCGCACGGCGCTGCGGGTCGACACGACGGCGCCGCAGACGGCCCTGCTCGGTGCGCCCGGCGACTGGACCGACGGTCCCGTCGAGCTGCTGGCGAGCGCGAGCGATGTTGCCTCGGGGATGGCCCCAACGGGGGCCGGGGGTCCGTTCACGGCGATCCGCATCGACGGCGGCGCCCCGATCGTCGCTGCCGGCGATGTGGTGCGGGCCAGAGTGGTCGGTGCCGGCGTCCACACCGTCGCCCACTATGCGCGCGATGCCGCCGGCAACGTCGACGACGGTGGCGTCGCCCGCGGGGCGCCGAACCCCGGTCCCCCGACGACGACCGTGCGGATCGACCCCGAGCCTCCCCGCATCGTCTTCGCCGGTGCGCAGGACCCCACCGAGCCGGAGGCGATCGAGGCAAGAGTCGCCGACCCGCTCTCGGGACCGAGCCAGCGCGGCCGGATCGAGGTGCGGCAGGTCAACTCGGGCGATCGGTTCCAGCCGCTGCCGACCACCATCGAGGACGGCGTCCTTCGCGCTCACTGGGATTCGGAGGCATTCGCGCCAGGGCTGTACGAGTTCCGTGCCACCGGCTTCGACCTGGCGGGGAACGAGGCGACGACCCGGTCGCGGCCGAACGGCTCGCAAATGGTCCTTGCGGCCCCGCTGAAGGCGACGACCGAGCTCGAGCTCAGGCTCGGCGAGCGCCGACGAGGGCTCGCACCCTCCGCCCCCGTCTACGTCCACGGCCGGCTGAGCGGCGGGCGGCGTCACCGGCTGGCGGGGATGACCGTACGGGTGGTCGAGCGCTTCGATCCTGGCGCCGCCGAGCGGCAGCGAGTCTCGACGGCGCGGACCGACCTCGACGGCGGCTTCGCCCTCCCGCTTCGGCCGGGGCCCAGCCGCGAAGTCGTCGCCGCCTTCGGCGGCACGGCGAGCCTGGCGCGCTCGCAGAGCAACCCGATCCGGATCGACGTCCCCGGCACGATCCGGATGACGGCCTCGGACCCGATGGCCACGGTCGGCGGCAGGCCGGTCGTGTTCCGCGGCTGCGTGGGAGGCGATGTCCCTCCCGGCGGCAAGTACGTGCGGCTCCAGTTCCGCCTGCCGGGACTGCGCTGGACGGAGTTCCGCACGGTGCGGACCGATGCCCGCGGTCGCTTTCGCCACGCCTACCGCTTCAGCGACGACGACAGCCGCGGCGTGCGCTTCCAGTTCCGCGCCTACGCTCCGGCGCAGGACGACTGGCCCTACGAGCCGGTGGGCTCGCGGCCAGTCGCCGTGCGCGGGAAGTAGCTGCGGCTAGCGCAGCGCCGGGAGGCGCTCGCCGACCTGGTCGACGATGCCCTGGGCGCGCGAGGTCTGCGCCTCGATCGCCTTGCGGACGCGCTGCTCGACCTCGTCGCGGTTGCGCTTGAGGTTCGTCGTGGCTTTGCGGCGCGCGGTGGAGCCGCGCCGCTCGGTGCGCTTCAGCGTGCGCCGCACCTGCGTCCGGTAGGCCTTCAGCTGCTTGTCGGCCTTGTCGCGGCCGGTGAAGGGCTCGACCAGATCGGTGATCCGGTCGGTGGCGCCGATCACGACGCCGACCGGAAGGTCGACGGCCGCTTCGGCGACCGTCCGGGCCTGGTTCGGCCCTTTGGTCGTCTTGGCGGTCTTCGCGCCGTTGGAGCTTGCTTTCGTTTTGCTCTCAGTCATGTATTTCGGGATTCCTTTGGTCGAAGTTCCTGCCTCGGGGGGAGGTTCGCGAGTGTAGCGAACGTATGTTCTTGACGAACACGTGTTCTAAACCGGGGGCTGCGGCCAGTTACAGCGCGGCTCGCGCCTGTGCCTCGCGGATCACCCCCAGCCCGCGCTCGCCGCAGGCGGCGGCGATCGGGTAGCGGGCGTCGAGGCCGAGCGAGGCCTGGTCGAGGGCGAGGTCGCCGAAGGCGACGGCACCCCCCGCCTCGCGCACGATCAGCTGTGCGGCGGCGATGTCGACCGAGCGGCAGGGGCGCAGGCTGAGCATCGCGTCGAAGCGGCCGGCGGCGACGTAGGAGGCGGTGATCGCGATCGAGCCGACCACGCGCAGGCGGTAGACGCTGTCGGCGAGCGCCGCCATGACCGGCAGCCCCCGCTCCGGCTCCGCCGCCTCCACCCCGAGGACCTCCAGCCGCTCCCCCTCGGGGGCGACGCCAGCCGGCTCGCCGTCCAGGGCGGCGCCCTCGCCACGGCGGGCGACGAACTCCTCGCCGGCACCGAAGTCGTGGACGAAGCCGAATTCGACGTCGGCCATCGACGGGCCGGACGCGACGGCGACGCTGAGGCTGTGCGAGGGGATCGTGCGGCGAGCGTTGAGCGAGCCGTCGATCGGGTCGATCACGACCCGCACCGGCCCACCGGCGCCGAAGCTGACCTCGCCGCGCTCCTCGGAGACGGCGATGAAGGAGGCGCTTTCACGGGCGAGCGACTCGAGCTCGGCGAAGACTGCGTCCTCGCAGCGCCGGTCGATCTCCAGGGTGCGGTCGCCGCCCTCGCCGACCCCCTCGTAGACGGTGCGGGCCTCGATCCCCCGCACCTCGTCGAAGATCTCCCGCTGGGCCGCGACCGCGCGGCGGCAGAGGCCCAGCCAGTCTGCGGATAGAGCATCCACAGGGCGGTAGCGTAGAGCGATGGCTCAGGAGCAGAGCACGCGGACGGAGCAGGCGTCCGAGCAGGAGCGGGTGATCGGGCACGACGAGGGGCCCCTGCTCGTCGACGGCGCCGCCGGGTCCGGCAAGAGCGAGGCCCTGGCGCGGCGCCTCGCCCGCCTTGTGGAGGAAGGCGCCGAGGCCGACGGCGTGTTCGTCCTCGCCTCCAACCGCGCCGCCGCGCAGCGGCTGCGCGAGCGGGTCGAGGCGCTGCTGCCGATTCCCCGCGGCGAGCTCTGGATCGACACCTGGGAGACGATCGGGGAGCGGCTGCTGCGCCGCCACTCCGATGCGGCCGGGCTCGACCCCTTCTTCGACGTCGTCGGCCGGGCGGAGCGGCTGGCGATGCTGCTCGACCGGCTCGACGACCTCCCCCTCCGCCATCACGAGATCCGCGGCAACCCGGCCGGGCTGCTGGCGGGCATGCTGGGTCGGATCGACGCGCTGAAGGCCGGCTGCGACCCGCCCGAGCCGGAGCTTGTCGACCTCTACGCGGCGCACGACCGCATCCTCGCTGCCAGCGGCAGCCTCGACCGCGGCGACGTCTTCCTCACCCTCAACAAGCTGCTCACGGAGCAGCCCGAGGTGCGCCGGGCGGTCGCGGCCCGCTTCCCGCAGGTGATGGTCGACGAGCTCGAGGACACCACCCCGGCCCAGCGGGCGATCCTGGCGACGCTTTCCGCCGAGCACGGGAACCATCTCTACGCGCTGGACGGAGCCGCGGAGCTGGAGGCCTGGTTCGACGCCGTCTTCCCGGACGGCGAGGTGGTCAGGCTGGAAAGCCAGCACCGCAACCCCCCTGTCCGCTTCTGGCGCTGCACCAACGAGCGCGCCGAGGCGCAGGCGGCCGCGCGCGAGACCGAGCACCTGCTGGCGACCGGCGTCCCGCCGGAGGAGGTCTGCGTGCTGATCGACGACCCCGCGGTCAGGGGCGGGCCGGTCGCTGCAGCGATGGAGGAGCGCGGCATCCCCTTCCACCTCGCTGGCCCGGCGGCGCTCTTCCAGCGCCCCGAGGTCCGCGACGCGATCGCCTGGCTGCGCGTGCTCGCCGACCCGGCCGACTCGGCGGCGGCAGCGCGGGCGCTCAACCGCCCGCCGATCGAGCTGCGCTCCACCGACCTCGCACGGCTGACGACGATCGCCCGCCGGCGCAAGCTCGACATGGTCTCGGCCTGCGAAGCGGCGCTCGGCAGCCCGCAGATCTCGCCCGAGGCGCGGGAGCGGATCCAGGCCTTCCTCAAGCTCTATCGGGAAGCCGCGCAGGCAATGGAGGAGCGGCGCGCCGACGTCTTCGTGCGGCGCCTGATCGAGCGGGTGGGCTTGCGCCGCCAGCGCCTCTTCGCCGCCGAGCCGGAGGTGGCCGAGCGGCTGCTCGGGCTCGCCCGCCTGGCCGAGCTGGCAACCGCCTGGGCCCGCCGCGAGCCGCACGGCTCGACCCGCGACTTCAGCCGCTACCTGAGCGCGGTCGCCGACGCTGGCGTCGAGCCCGCCGGCGGTGAGGAGCCGCCCGCGCCGGGGTCTGTGCTGGGACTGGACCGTGCCGCGGCCAAGGGAATGGAGTTCGAACACGTCTTCGTCCTCGGGCTGGAGGGCGACGCCGGGGCGGAGCGGATCGGCCGGCCGGCGAAGCGCGGCTTCGTGCTCTCGCGGGTCGAGCGGGGCGAGGAGGGCGAGTCCCGGCCCTCGCCCTTCTACGAGGAGGCGCTGACGGCGGCGGGCGGCGGTGAGGAGCCGCACCGCGAGGAGCTCTTCGGCCCCGCCGAAGGCCTGCACGCCACCTACCGCAAGCTACGCGAGGAGGTCCTCGAGGCGACCTGGAAGGCCGGCCGCGAGCTGACCGAGCCGCGGCTCGACACGGCGATCGACGTCAACCGGGCGATCGCTCGCCACCTCGAGCTGCTGAAGCTCGCCGCGCTCGCGCAGCGCCCGGGAGAGGAGCCGATGGAGGACGCGATTGAGGCGGTCAACGGCCTGCTGCGCCAGGTCGCCACCCCCGAGCAGCAGGCCGAGCTCGACGCCTCCACCCTCGACGCCTACCTGCTCGACACCGAGCGCGAGGGCGACCAGCGCCGCAAGCTGATCGCCTCCCGCCACGAGCCCTCGCTCGAGGCCTTCCTGCCGCGCCGCCGCGATGGCGGCCTCAGCCTCTCCGCCTCCGACCTCGACCTCTACCTGACCTGCCCGCTGAAGTACAAGTTCGCCCGCGTCTTCGGCATCCCGCAGGAGCCGACGATCAACCAGCGCTTCGGGATCCTCGTCCACAACGTGCTCGAGCGCTTCCACGCCGAGCAGGCCGAAGGCGAGGAGGAAGGCCTGGAGCGGTTGATGGACCTCTTCGAGGCGGGCTGGCGCAAAGGCGGCTTCGGCACGAGCGACGACGAGCTGCAGTACCGCGACCGCGCCCGCGCGGCGCTGCGCCTCTACTGGGAGCAGGAGAGCGTCGCCGAAGGCGAGCCGGTCTGGCTGGAGAAACAGTTCGACTTCCAGGTCGGGCCGCACCACGTGCGCGGCCGCGTCGACCGCGTCGATCGCCTGCCGGGCGGCGACTACGAGCTGATCGATTACAAGACCGGCCAACGCAAGAGCGAGGCCGATCTGGAGAGCGACCTACAGCTCGCCCTCTACCGGCTGGCAGCGCGCGAGGCCTGGGACATCGAGGCCGGGACCGGCAGCTACTACTACGTGCTCGACGCCGAGAAGGTCGCCGCCCCGGTCAGGCCCGACGACGCCGAGCGGGTCGAGCGCACCGTCCTCCAGGTCGGCGAGGGCGTCCTCGGCCAGGACTTCGAGCCGACCCCCTCACCTACCGTCTGCAGCTGGTGCGACTACCGGCTTATCTGCCCGGCGGCCGAGAGCTAGAGACTCCTAGCGAGGCGTGGCCGCGGCCTAGTCGTCCTGCTGGCGCAGGAAGCGCTGGAAGTCGCGGGCGAGGGAGTCGGCTGATGGCACGTCCTCGTCGCCTTCGAGCTGCTCGTTCTGCTCGCTCTCGATCCGCTGGACCAGCTCCTCGATCTCCGGGTTGGCGGCGATCGCGCGCCCGATCTGCTCTTCGTAGCTGGTCGCTTCCTCCTCCAGCTCGGTGGCGTCGACGGCGACCCCGGTGAGGCCTTCGAGGCGGCGCAGCAGGGCGAGCGCCGCCTTCGGGTTGGGGACCGCGGCGACGTAGTGCGGAACCGCCGCCCAGAGCGAGGCCGAGGTCATCCCGAGCTGGCGGCAGCGGTCATGGACGACGCCGACGATGCCGGTCGGACCTTCGTAGTTGGAGCGGGTCAGGTCGAGTTCCTCGACCAGTTGCTCGTCAGAGGCGAGGCCGGTGATCGGCACCGGCAGGGTGTGCGAGACCTCCGCCACCAACGCCCCCATCGTCACCACCATCTCGACGCCGAGGGTCTCGGCCGCGGTCGCGATCGTCTCCGAGAAGGTGCGCCAGCGCAAGTTCGGCTCGGTGCCGTCGAAGAGGACCAGGTCGCGGTCCGCGGAGGGCACGCGGGCGGCGACGAGCGTGTTGCGGGGCCACTCGATGCGGCGCGCCTGTCCGTCGCTGAGGACGATCGTCGGCCTCGTCGACTGGAAGTCGAAGAACTCCTCTGGATCGATCTCTGCGAGCGGCTCGGCGTCGAGCGCTTCGGCCACCGTCTCGAGCGCGGTCGAGGCGGACGCGGCGGCGTCGTTCCAGCCGCGAAAGGCGCAGACGAGGACCGGCGAGCGCAGCTTCGGAACGTCTCCTTCCCATCTCAGCGAGTCCACCTCAGTGAGGTTAGATGACGAACGTCACGGTCGATGTGAATCTGGATTCACTACGCTCGTCGCGATGCTGGATCTGCGTGAGATCAGCAAGGCCTACCCGATCGGCGGCGAGATGGTCGAGGTGCTGCATGAGATCTCACTGGAGATCCGGCCGGAAAAGCTGGTCGCGATCGTGGGACCGTCGGGCAGCGGCAAGAGCACGCTGCTCAACCTGATCGGCACCCTCGACACGCCCAGCAACGGCCAGCTGCTATTCGACGGGCGCGACGTCGGCGGCCTCAGCCAGAAGGCGCGGGCCAGCTTCCGCGCCGCCAACCTCGGCTTCGTCTTCCAGTTCTTCAACCTGATGCCCGGCTTGACCGCGCGCCAGAACGTCGAGCTGGCGGCGGCGATCGGGGGCAAAGGAGGACGGCGCTCGCGAGAGCGGGCCGGCGAGCTGCTGGAGCAGGTCGGCCTCGGCCACCGCGTCGACGCGCCTGCGCGCAACCTCAGCGGCGGGCAGATGCAGCGAGTGGCGATCGCGCGGGCGCTGGTCAACGAGCCGCGCCTGATCCTCGCCGACGAGCCGACCGGCAACCTCGACCAGCGCAACGCCGCCCAGATCCTCGAGCTGCTGCGAGCGCAGGCCACCGGCGATCGCTCGGTGGTGATGGTCACCCACGACCACGACCTGGCCGAGCGCTTCGCCGACGAGATCGTCTCCCTAGTCGACGGCCGGCTCGACGGGGTGGTCGAGGCCGCAGCGAACGGCGGCCGGCGCAACCGGCTCGTCGCCGGCATCTCCTCGCTGATCCGCAGATGAGCCGCGCCCGCTCGCAGGCGCGGCTGGCGGCGCTGCTGACCCGGCACCTGCTGCACGTGATGCGGGGGCAGCGGGCGCGGGTCGCGGTGCTCTGGGCGGCGCTGGCGCTCGCCCTCGGCATCGGCATCGGGCTGCTCGCCTTCACCACCAGCATCGAGGACTCGTTCCGCGAGCGGGGCGAGGCGATCGGCGGCGTCTCCGACGTCCAGGTGGAAGCGGTCGGCGCCTCCTCGCTGCCGCCGCGGCTGAGCGAGCGGCTGGAGCGGATTGAGGGGACGCGCTACGCGGTCCCGATGGCCCAGCAGCGGGTGACCCTCACCGCGGGACCGGAGGAGACGGTGGTGACCGCGATCGGCGTCGACCGCTCCGCCCGGCGCCTGCGCGGCGCCGTCCAGCGCGACCTCGGCGTCCGCGAAGGGCGCTCCGCCCGGCCCGGGCTGACGCTGAGCACGGCGCTTGCCGGCGAGCTCGACGTGGGACGCGGGGAGCGGGTGAGGATCTTCGCCTTCGAACGGGCGCCACGCCTGCGCGTTGCCCGCGTCGTCGACGTCGACCCGGCGATCGAGGACGTGGTCACCCTCCCCCGCAGCCGGCTCGAGGCGCTGCGCGGCGCTCCCGGCCGCCCGACGGTCGTCTACGTCAAGCTCGCCCCCGGCGCCTCGCTCGGGGGCTGGGAACGCCGTGCGGAGCGGCTGCTTCCCGACGGCGCCGGGCTGACGACATCCGCCCGCAGCCAGCAGGAGCTGAGCCACGTGCTCGACTTCACGGTGCGGGCGCCGACCCTGGTCTTCGGCATGGTCGTGCTGGCGATCGCGGCGCTGCTGATCTACGTGCTGCAGCTGATGCGGATGCTCGAGCGCCAGGAGGACCTCGGCCTGCTGCGGGCGCTGGGCTCGCGGCGGCTGCCGCTGATCCTCGCCGAGAGCGTCGTCCTCGTCCTCCTGCTGCTCGCCGCGATCCCAGCCGGGATCCTGATCGGGACGCCGATCGCGCACTACCTCGCTGCCCAGGTCCCGACCTACCTCACCGACGTCTTCGGCTTCAACATGCAGGTCGCCGTGCGCCCAGGCGTCGTCGTCATCGCCGCCGCCCTGGCCCTCGTCGTCGGCAACGCCGCGACGGTCGGCGCCCTGACCTCGGCGCGCGGCTCGATCGCCGAGCAGCTCGGACGCTCGCCACAGGCGGGCGCGACCGTCGTCTCGACGATCTCCGGGCGGGCGGCGCTGGCGCTGCTCGGCGGCGGCGCTGGCTGCCTCGTGCTCAGCCTGCTGCTCAGCGACGCCGGCCTCTTCCCCGTCGCCGTGGTGGCGGTCCTGATCGGCCTGGCGCTGGCGACGCCGGGGGTCGTCGGCCTGGTCGCGCTCGGCCTCGGCCGGCGCGGCGACGACGACTCGCAAGCGGTCCTCGTCGCCCGCGGAGCGATCGAGGCCAACCCGCGGCGGGCGGCGCTCGCCGCCGCGATCATGGCGCTCGGGATCGCCGCCGTGATCCCGCCCCAGCTCAGCGAGAGCGCCCTGGTCGAGAGGATCGGGCTGCTGACGGACTCGGTCCGGTCCGGTGCCCAGGAGCTGCGCGCCGCCGATGACGCCTTCGCCAGCGTGCCGGTGACGAGCCGCTTCGCCCGTCAGGCCCTGCGCGGCCGGGGGAACGCCGCGCAACCGACGACGTTTACCTTCATCCCCTACGAAGGGCGCAAGATCGAGCTGCGGGCGAGCTCGCCACGCACCAAGGACGGCCTCTTCTACGGCGACGGCATCGGCCTGCCGCGACAGCTGCACAAGCTGCGCGCCAACCCGCGGGACGTCCTCGTCTCGCGGGTGATGGCCGCCGGGCTCGGAACGGAGACCGGCGACACGATCGAGCTCGACACCCCGTCTGGCCCGGCGAAGCTGCGGGTGATGGGTGAGGTCGAGGACTTCGGCTGGCCCTCGGGCACGATCTACATGGACATCGACCGCTACCGCCAGCTCTACCGGACCGGCGCCGTCAACGTGCTCGTCGCCGCCGATCGCTCCCGGATCGACAGGGGCGCCCTGAAACAGCTGAGGCCGCTGCACACGATCTCCGGCGCGGAGATCGCCGATGAGATCAATGGCCAGATGGACCAGAGCACGAAGGGGTTGGTCGCGATGCGGGTGCTGACCCTGCTGGCGGCGCTGGTCGCGGTCGGCGGCATCGTCACCACCTCGGTCTTCGCCCGGCGCCGCGAGTGGGCGGTGCTGCGGGCGATGGGCATGCGCGGCGGCGGTCTGTTCGCGGCGCTGGCGCTGGAGACGCTGCTGGTGATGGCGGTCGGCGGGCTCTGCGGCGCGATCGGCGGCATCGTCTCCTTCGCCGGGCCCGGGGTCGGCTTCCTCGAGTCCCAGGGCTACGTGATCGACGCGGGGATCCCGATCTGGACCGTCGTCGCGGTGACCGTGGGTGCGACCTCGATCGGCGCGCTGGCGGCGGCGCTGCCGGCCTGGCTGACCGCGCGGGCGCCCCTCGCGAATGCGCTTTCCTACGAGTAGGAGCAGAGGTGCCGTCGAGCAAGCCGAAATCTGCTGCGGGGACCGTCCGCAGCCCACGCGGGGACGCGACCCGCAAGCGGCTGCTGGAGGCGGCCGTCGAGCTGCTCGAGGAGGGCGGCTACGCGGCGGCCTCGGTGGCCGCGATCGCCGAGCGCGGGGGTGTATCCGCCGGGGCGCTCTACCGGCATTTCCCCTCCAAGGCGGAGCTGTTCGTCGAGGTGTTCCGCGATATGGCGGAGCAGGAGCTCGCCGCGCTCTATGAGGCCAGCACCGTGCCGGGCGGCACGATGGAGAAGCTCGACGCGATCGTGCACCAGTTCACCGGCGGCGTCCTGGCCCGGCCGCGACTCGCCTGGGCACTCGGCTACGAGCCGGTCGACCCGCTCGTCGACGCCGAGCGCCTCAGCTACCGGCAGACCTACCGCGAACGCCTGGCCGAACTGGTGCGGTTCGGCATCGCGAACGGCGAGCTGCCCGAGCAGGACGCCGAGCTGACCGCAGCGGCGCTGATCGGAGCGATCAGCGAGTCCCTGGTCAGCCCGCTCTCGCCGGTCGCCGGCGGTGACGTCCCGGCCGAGGACCTGATCGACTCCCTCTCGACCTTCTGCCGGCGGGCCATGGGAGTCCCCGACCGCTAGCCGGGAGACCGCTACGCCGGCAACCGCAGGGCGCGGCGGACCAGCTGGAAGGAGACGAAGAGGGCGAGCGCCGCAAAGGCGAGTTCGAGCGTCCGCTGCGAGACGGTGTTGGCGATCACGACCCCGATCAGGACCCCGAGCGGGGAGAGGGCGCCGATCACCAGCCCGGCGCGGACGTTGACGTTGCCGTAGCCGCTCTGCCGCATAGCGCCGACGAGGGCGACGATCACGATCATCAGCAGCGAGGTCGACTCGGCCTCGACCTGGTTGAGGCCGAGGAAGATGGTCAGCGCCGGGACGAAGAGGACGCCGCCGCCAACCCCGACGAGGCCACCGGCCAGGCCGCCGGCGACCGCGATGAGGATCGCAAGCAGCTCATTCATGGCAAAGCCCCGCGCTCACAGGATCAGCTCGATCGCGATGCCAAACAGGAGCGCGGCGAAGAGGAGGGAGACGGTGCGTTGCGAGATCCGCTGTTGGATCGCCGTCCCCAGCACAATGCCGCCGATCGCCGGGATCGAGAGCAAGAGGCCGGTCCCGACGTGGACGTTGCCGTAGATGCCGCCCTGGGCAAGCGCCCCGAGCAGGCCGATGAGGACGATCGCCGCCAGGCTGGTGCCGGTGGCGAGGCGCTCGCCGTAGCCGAACCAGAAGATCAGCAGCGGCACGATCACGGTGCCGCCGCCGACGCCGAAGAGGCCGCTGAAGACCCCCGCCAGGGTGCCGATGGCGGCGAGCTTGAGTAGCGGGCGAGAGGGCAGCTCGGAGTCCACCGTGGCGGCGATACTAGATGCCGTGAGCGCTGGATCCGATGGTGGGGCGACGCGGGAGGACCTGCTGGCGCCCCTGCGCGCCGAGCCGGCGCGGGCGGCGATCCTCACCGACGTCGACGGCACCCTGGCGCCGATCGTCGCCCGGCCCGAGCAGGCGGCGGTGCCGGCGGAGGCGCGGAACGCGCTGGCGGCGCTGAGCGAGCGCTACGGCCTGGTCGGCTGCGTCTCGGGGCGGCGGGCAGTGGAGGCGCGCCGCCTGGTCGGGGTCGAGGGGATCGCCTACTCCGGCAACCACGGCCTTGAGCTGCTGCTGCCCGGCGAGCAGGAGCCGCGGCTCGACCCGGCGCTGGAGCGTCCCGATGCCGCCGCCTCGTTCCTGACGCGACTGGACGGCGAGGCACTGGCCGCGGCCGGGCTACGAATCGAGGACAAGGGTCCGATCCAGGCGCTGCACTGGCGCGGCGCCGACGACGAGGCGGGCGCCGAGGCGCTGGCGCAAGAGGTCGCCGAGCGTGCGCGCGAGGCGGGGCTCCATCCGCACTGGGGCCGCAAGGTGCTGGAGCTGCGGCCGCTGGCAGAGGTGGGCAAGGACCGGACGGTGAGAGCGCTCGTCCAGCCCTCGATGACCGCAGCGGTCTACGCCGGCGACGATACGACCGACCTCGACGCCTTCCGCGGCCTGCGCGAGCTGCGGGCTGCAGGGGGGTTGCGGACGGCGCTCTGCGTCGGCGTCGTCTCGCCTGAGGCGCCGGCCGAACTGGCAGCGGAGTCGGACCTGACCGTCGACGGGCCGGCTGGCTGGCTGGCGATCCTGCGCGGCCTCGCGGAGCGGGCATGACCTACACCGACCTGCTCCGCGTCACGGTCCTCCTGGTCGCCGCTGAGGCGACCGTCCTCGCCGCGATCACGGCCCTCGCCGCGGGAAGCAATGACGACACCACGACCGTGCTGGTCGCCGCCGTCTGGTGGACCGCAGCACTGGCGATCGGCCTCTACCTGGGACGGCCGCAGCGGGCCGCCGGCGACGTCCGCGACGCGCTCGCCGCGGCGCGCACCGCGACCAGCCTGCCACCGGAGCCGGCGAGCCGGGTCGCGATCGCCCGCCTCTGGCCGATCGGCGTCACCGCCCTGGCCGCCGGCGTGCTCGGCGTCTTCTTCCCCGGTGTCGCCGCGGTGGGAGCCGGCTACGCCCTGCTCGTCGCCCTCGCCTGGCGCACTCGCGAGGCCGTGGTGCTCGGCGTCGAGCAACGCGACGGAGTCAAGTTCTACGTCGTCCCCAACTCGGCCCTGCGCCCGATCCAGTTGATCCGCTCCCCCGGCCTGCGAACATCCCGGGCATGAAGCGCGCTCTGCCCATCGCCCTCATCGCCTTCCTCCTTCTCCCGGCCGCGGCGACCGCACAGACCCGGACGGTCACCGTCGGCGGCGCCGCGACGCAGACGGTGCCCAACGACGCCGCCAGCCTCAGCTTCGGCGTCAGCAAGGTGCGCAAGACCCGCCAGGCGGCGCTGCGAGTCGTTTCGGTTCGCCTGCGGGCGGTGATCGCGGCAGTGCAGTCGGTGCCCGGAGTGGAGCCCGGGGACGTGACGACGGGGCAGATCTCGGTCCGCGAGGTGACACGCAAAGAGCGCACGCTCTACCGCGCGGCCGAGGGCATCGTCGTGATCCTGCACGAGCCCGAGCGGGCGGGCGAATTGGTCAACGCCGCGATCGCCGCCGGTGCGACCGGCAGCCGCGGCCCCAACTTCTTCGCCAGCGATCCCGAGCTCGCCTACCGCAACACGCTGCTCGCCGCCTTCGACCAGGCGCGGGCGAAGGCGGCCGCGCTCGCCGAGCGGGCGGGCGTGATCCTGGGCCCCGTCCTCAGCATCGAGGAAACCACCGAAGCCACGCCGGAAACGCCTGTCGAAGCTGCCCCGAAGGGCCCTCGCGGCGCGGCGGATCAGGCTCCTCCGGCCAAGCCCGGCACATCGACGGTTACCGCCAGGGTTCGAGTCGTCTTCGCGCTCGAGTAGGACCGTCTCTCGACTAAGCCCTGAAAGCAAACGACCCGCCGAGGCGGGCCGCTTGCGAAAACTGGAAAGACCGGTCAGTTGGACTGACTGGCTCCTCAACTCGCGCTTCTCATAATAGCGCCCCCGGCAGGAATCGAACCTGCTCTTCCCTCAATGCGAGTCGAGGAGCCGGCGTCCACCGGCGGGGGCTACCGCCGCTTTCGCGGCACTCGAACTCTAACCGAATTGAATACAACTGTCTGGCAGACGACTCGCTGCGGTCGCCTGCCAGACGCGAGGGTTCGATTCCGTCCACAACGGAAGCGCAGACATCTGTCTGTAAGCGTTTTCCTCTACTTCAGCAGCTTTTTGAACTCGGTCCACCCGCGCGTGTTGGCGACGTCGGCGGCGGTCAGCCAGGCGCGGCGGGCGGTGGCGACGGCGTAAGCCATGTTGTCGAGCGTGTCGACGCCGTGGGCGTCGGTGTTGAGGACGATCGTCGCCCCCGCCTTCCGTGCGAGGCGGGCGTGGTGCTCGGAGAGGTCGCGGCGGTTGGGGTTGCCGTTGATCTCCAGCATCGTGCCGGCGCTCGCGGCCGCCTCGACCACCGCCTCGACGTCGATCCCGTAGGGCTCGCGGCGGCCGATCAGCCGCCCGGTCAGGTGGCCGATGCAGTCGACGTGCGGATTCTCGATCGCGGTCAGGACCCGCTCGGTCATCGCCGGCTCTCCGACCCCGAACGAGGTGTGGACGCTGGCCACGACCCAGTCGAGCGCCTCGAGCAGGTCGTCGGGGTAGTCGAGCGAGCCGTCGAGGCCGATGTTGACCTCGGAGCCGGCCAGGAGGCGGAAGCCGCGCTTGCCCTTGTTCCAGGCGCGGACCTCCTCGATCCGCTCCCACAGCCGCTCGGCGGTGACGTGGTCGCCAAAGCCGTGGCTGGCCGAGTGGTCGGTGATCGCCATATAGGCGTAGCCGCGCCTGCGCCCCGCCTCCGCCATCTCGCCGAGCGTGTTGCGGCCGTCGGAGAGGGTGGTGTGGGAGTGCAGGTCGCCGCGGATGTCCTCGACTGCGATCAGCTCTGGCAGCTTCCCTTCGCGCGCCGCCTTCAGCTCACCCCTGCCCTCACGCAGCTCGGGCTCGATGTAGGCGTAGCCGAGCCGCTCGTAGACCTGCTCCTCGCTCTCACAGAGGGTGACCTCGCCGCTCTCGACCTCGGTCACGCCGTGCTCGGAGACGGAGAGCCCGCGGGCGACCGCGTCCTCGCGCAGCTGCACGTTGTGCGCCTGCGAGCCGGTGAAGTGCTGGAGCAGGTTGCCGAAGGCCTCGGGGGCGACGATCCGCAGGTCGACCGAGACGCCGTTGTGGGTCTGGGCGCGAACGCCTTTCGACCCCGGTTTACCCGCCGAGGCGATCAGCGGATGGCCAGCCAAGTGCTCGGCGAGGGCGGCCGGCTCCTCCGCCGTCGCGATCAGGTCGATGTCCTTGCAGGTCTCGGTCCAGCGCCGCGCCGAGCCGGCCACCTCGACCCGGTTGGCGACGGGATGCTCGCGCAGCGCCGCGGCCAGCTCCTCGGCGATCGGCCGCACCTTCGAGAGCAGCAGCCGGCCCGGGCCCTCGCCGGGCTCGCCGAGCTGCTCCAGCCGCGCCAGCACATTCTCCTCGACCTTCGGCCCGAGCCCCTTCACCTCGCGGATCCGTTTCCCCTCAGCCGCCGCCTTAAGGTCCTCCAACGAGACGATGCCGAGCTCGTCGAAGAGCCGCCGCGCGGTCTTCGCCCCCAGGCCGGGCACCCGCGTCACCTGGATCAGAGTCGGCGGGAACTTCGCCTTCAGCTTTGCCGCGGCGGGGATCTCGCCGGTCGCGATCAGGGCGTCGATCTTTTCCGCCAGCGTCTTGCCGACGCCGGGGATCTCGGTCGCGCGGCCTTCGCCTGCCAGCTCGGCGACCGAGACCGGGCTCTCGCGGATCGCCTTCGCCGCGGTGCTGTAGGCGAGCACTCTGTATTTGACCGCGCCGTCGAGCTCGTAGAGGACCCCAAGCTCGTCGAGGGCGGCGGCGATCTCGGCGTTGGTCACACGAGCAAGTTAAGCCGAATAGCATCGGCCGGGTGCCCGGCGCCTGGTTGGTCCTCCCCACCTACAACGAGGCTGAGAACATCGAGCCGTTCGTCGCGGCCGTGCGCGCCAAGCTGCCCGCCGACGCCCGGGTCCTGATCGTCGACGACAACTCCCCCGACGGGACCGGCCGGATCGCCGACGAGCTCGCCGCCGGGCACGAGGGTGTCGAGGTCCTGCACCGGCCGCGCAAGGAGGGCCTCGGGCCCGCCTACATCGCCGGCTTCCGCCGCGCCCTCGCCGAGGGCGCCGAGCTGGTGCTGGAGATGGACTCCGACTTCTCACACGACCCGGCCTACCTGCCGCGCCTGCTGGAGGCAGCACGCCACGCCGACGTCGTGCTTGGCTCCCGCTACGTGGAGGGCGGCGGGGTGAGCGAATGGGGAGCGCTGCGGCGTGCGATCAGCCGCGGCGGCAGCGCCTACGCGCGGCTGACGCTGGGGATCGATGTGCGCGATGTGACCGGCGGCTTCAAGTGCTTCCGCCGCGAGGTGCTTGAGTCGATCGACCTCGACTCGATCGAAGCCCGCGGCTACGCCTTTCAGGTGGAGATGACCTACCGCGCCCTGCAGCGCGGCTTCAAGGTGGCGGAGGTGCCGATCGTCTTCCGCGACCGCCGCGCGGGCGACTCGAAGATGGACCGCTCGATCGTCCTCGAGGCAGTCTGGCGGGTGCCTCTTCTACGCTTCAGGGGTAAGGGCGCCGGGAGGCGTGAAACGGGGGCTGAGAACCCTCGCTATACTTTCTGAAGTATTGAGACTGAGACAGCGACGAGCGGGAGACCGATTCCAGTGACAGGCAAGCTCACCGACGTGACAGACGCCACCTTCAAGTCCGACGTCCTGGAGGCCGACGGCCCCGTGCTGGTCGACTTCTGGGCTCCTTGGTGCGGCCCCTGCCGCGTCGTCCACCCCGTCCTCGAGGAGATCGACGCCGAGCGCGACGACCTGACCATCCTCAGCCTCAACGTCGACGAGAACCAGCAGACCGCCGCCCAGTACGAAGTGCTCTCGATCCCGACCCTGCTCCTCTTCAAGGACGGGGCGATCGCGAAGAAAATCGTCGGGGCGATGCCGAAGCGCCGCCTCGAGGCCGAGCTGGAGCCGGCGCTCGCCTAGAGCGCCAGCCCCGCCGGAGAGAGCGACGCGATGCCCTTCGTCCAAGTCCACTGGTTCGAGGGGCGGACCGACGAGCAGAAGGCGGAGATCGCCAAGCGGATCGAAGCCGCCTTGGTCGAGGTCGCCGGCGCCGCGCCGGAGCACTGCTGGGTGAAGTTCTCCGACTCGCCGAAAACCGACTTCATCATCGGCGAGCCGGCCGAGGACGACTCCCAGTAAACGCAGCTGATCTGCCTGCTGCTAATTAGTTTCCAGCTTTTTAGCTGGAAACTAAAAGGCTGTAGATTTACCGTCCGCAAGATATGAGAATCGCCGTGTGGACTTTCAGAAACGTTTTGCCTCAAACCTGGTGCGCTGTCGCGAACGCGCAGGCTTCTCACAGGAAGCTCTGGCCGATCGAGCTTCCATTCACCGCACCGAGGTAGGCCTGTTTGAGGGCGGGAAGCGAACTCCGCGCATCGACACTCTGGTCAAGGTCGCCGGTGGGCTCGGCGTCCCTCCGGGCGAGCTGCTCGAGGGGATCGAGTGGAAACCGAAACCTGGCGGCGGCGATGCCGGAGGCTTCGAGTTCTCCTGAAAGAGGGGCTCAGGCGCGGGTGACGAGCAGTGGGCCTGGCGCCTACTGCTTCTGGTCGTCTTTGCCGGCGCCACCGTTGAGGAGGTCTTTGCCGGGACCGCCGCGCAGCTTGTCCTTGCCGGCTTCGCCGAGCAGCCTGTCCTTGCCGCCGCCGCCGATCAGGGTGTCCTTGCCCTTGCCGCCGCAGAGCAGGTCGTTGCCACCGAGCCCACGCAGCGTGTCTTTGCCTCCCAGGCCAACGATCACGTCGCGTTTCGCGGTTCCAATGATCACGTCGCGTTTCGTGGTGCCGAATTTGGTCGCGACCTGACCCCTGCACCTTGGAGGAGGTGGAGTTTTCACGACCGTGGTCGCTCCCCCTCCCTGGCCAGCGCCGGTGCTAGCCGGATCGGCGGATTCGCCGATCAGGCGGCCGAAGACCTCGAACTCGTCGTCGGTGGCGAGCTCGTCCGCCCACCAGACCGCGAGGAAGCGGTCGGCCGCGGGGTCGTGCGCAAGGTTGGGCGGGTCCTCGGTGCTTACTTCGCGTCCTGGGCCGGCTCCCCCCGCGCCGGAGATCGGGAAGTCGGATCCGAGCTCACCGCCCGACGGGCCGAGGCGCTGACCGAAGACCTCGATGTGCCCGTCCGCGGTCGCATTCGAGAGCCAGGCGACCAGGTACTCGTCCGATTTGGAGCTGGAGGAGACCGCCGCGGCGCCAGCGTCGCTGCCGGGGTCGAAGTCGAGCGCGTTGGAGATCTTGAAGTCTTTACCGAGCTCTCCGCCTGCCGCCCCCAGGCGCTGGCCGTAGACCTCGACCGAGTCGATCTCGGGGTCGCCGCTCTGCCACACCACGAGCATCTCGCCAGTATCGGGGTCGGTGGTGAGGGCGGCGGCGAACGCGTCAGGCGTCGCCGGAGCGTCCATGTTGGAGATCTGGAAATCGACGCCCTGCTCGAGCCCAGCTCCGTTCACACGCTGCCCCCAGATCTCGTACTCCTCGTCGACAACCCCTCCCTCGCCTTCCCAGACGACCAGGAACTCGCCGCTTGCCGGATTGAAGGCGACGGCGGGCGTGAAGGCCCCCCGGACGGAGCCCGCGCCGACGTTGGAGATCGGGAAGTCGGAGCCGACCTCGGCACCCGCGCTCGAGACCATCTGGCCGTAGATCTCGAAATCGTTTTCGCCGGCGTTCTCGCCCTGCCAGGCGACCAGGTAGGTGTTCGCCGCCGGGCTGTAGGCGACATCCGGGTCAGAGACTTCGGCGGTCGCCACGGTGTCGGCGCCGACGTTGGAGATTCGGAAGTTCCCACCCAGTTTGCTGCCGTCACCGTCGAGGCGCTGGCCCCAGATCTCGAACTCCCCGTCGGTGGCCAAGGCGTCGGCAGACCAGACGACGAGGTACTCGTCGTCCTCGGGGTTGTGGGCGACGACGGCGTCGAAGCCCTCGCCGTCCTCGTCTCCCACGTCCGAGATGGGGAAGTCGGAGCCGACCTGATTCCCGCTCGCCCCGAGGCGCTGCCCCCAGACTTCGAACTCTTCTTCCGTCGTTTCTTCCCGGTTGTCGTCCCAGACGGCGAGGTACTCGTTGGCGGTCGCGTTGAAAGCGACGTCGGGTGCGGCCGAGACGATGTCCGTATCGCCGTCGGCGCCGGCGTTGGAGATGCGGAAGTCCTCGCCGCTCGGCGCGAACGCCGCCACCGCGATCGAGGCGAGCAGCAGCGCAACCAGCCCTGCCGCAAAGAAGACCCTGGCCCCCAGCTTCACGCCGGGGATCCTATGTCGATTCGCAGCTCGCGGCCGTCGACCCGTATCGGGGCAGTCTCGGCGTCGTAGGCGACCGCGGTGGCTAGAACCTCACCGGCGACGTAGGACTCGTGGGCGCGGGCGGCCGCGAGCAGCTCCTCGTCGCCGCCGAGGGTGAGCTCGATCCGGTCGGAGATGTCGAGGCCGGCCTCTTTGCGGGCGTTCTGGACGGCGTGGACGATCTCGCGGGCGAGGCCCTCCTGGCGCAGCTCCTCGTCGAGCTCGAGCTGGAGGGCGACGGCGTGCCCCGCCTCGGCCTCGACCTCGTAGCCCTCCAGCGGCCGCAGGGCCAGGGTCAGCGCATCGGCGCCGAGGACGTGCTCGTCGCCGTCGACGTTGATTCCGACCTCGCCGCCGTCGCCCATCACCGTCGCGACGTGGGCCGGGTCGAGCGCCTCGACCGCCGCCGCCACCTGCGGCATCCGCTTGCCGAAGCGGGGGCCGAGCGAGCGGTAGTTGGGCTTGACCTCGTAGCTGACCAGCTCCGACTCGTCGCTGACGAAGTCGAGCTCCTTGACGTTGAGCTCGGCGGTGACCAGCGCGGCGCGGGCGGAGATCGCCTCGCGCTCGGCCTCGTTGGCGACGATCACGGCGCGGCGCAGCGGCTGGCGCACCTTGACCTTGGCCTGGGCGCGGGCGGCGCGACCGAGCTCGACCGTGAGGCGCACCGCCTCCATCGCCGCCTCCAGCTCGGGGTCGGCGAGCGCCGGGTCGGGCTCGGGGAAGTCGCGCAGGTGGACCGAGTCGGGCAGCCCGCCCAGCTCCTCGGCCTCGCCCCCGGCGAGGTTGAGGTGGATCTCGTCGGCGAGGAAGGGGGTGAACGGCGCCAGCAGCGCCGCGACCTCAAGCAGGCAGTGACGGAGGGTCGCGAAGGCGGCCCGGTCGCCGTCCCAGAAGCGGCGGCGAGAGAGGCGCACGTACCAGTTGGAGAGCTGCTCGACGTAGTCGGCGATCGCGCGGCCGGCGGTCGTGCAGTCGAACTCGTCCATGCGCTCGCGCACGGTCTCGACCGTGGCCTGCAAGTGCGACAGCGCCCAGCGGTCGAGGTCGTTGGTGGGTTGAGGCGCCCCGGCGAAGTCACTCGGTCCGAGGTCCTCGGCGTTCGCGTAGAGCACCCAGAACGAGTACGTGTTCCACAGGGTGAGCAGGAACTGGCGCACCGATTCACCCACCGTGTCGACCGAGAAGCGGAACCCCGACCAGGGCTGCTGCGAGGTCAGGTAGTACCAGCGGAAGGCGTCGGCGCCGTGGGCCGAGATCACGTCCCAGGGCTCGACCACGTTGCCCTTGCTCTTCGACATCTTCTGGCCCTCGGGGTCGAGGATCAGCCCGAGGCAGACGCAGTTGCGATAGCTCGTGGTGTCGAAGAGGAGCGTCGACTCGGCGAGCAGGGTGTAGAACCAGCCGCGGGTCTGGTCGAGCCCCTCGCAGATGAAGTCGGCGGGGAAGCGCTCCTCGAACAGCTCCTCGTTCTCGAACGGGTAGTGGAACTGGGCGAAAGGCATCGCGCCGCTGTCGTACCAGGTGTCGATCACCGACTGGACGCGGCGCATCTCGCCGCCGCACTGCTCGCAATCGAGCGTCACCTCGTCGATGTAGGGCCGGTGCAGGTCGTCGGGGACCTCACCCCGGGCGCGCTCGCGCAGTTCGGCGACCGAGCCGGCGCAGAAGCGACCGTCGCAATCCTCGCCCGTGCACTCCCAGACCGGCAGCGGCGTGCCCCAGTAACGGTCGCGGGAGAGCGCCCAGTCGACGTTGTTCTCCAGCCACTTGCCGAAGCGGCCGTCCTTGATGTGCTCCGGGTGCCACCCGATCTGCTCGTTGTTGGCGAGCAGCTGCTCGCGCGCCTCGGAGGTCTTGACGTACCAGCTCGACTTGGCGTAGTAGAGGAGCGGCGTGCCGCAGCGCCAGCAGTGCGGGTAAGCGTGCTCGTAGACCTGCTCGCGAAAGAGCAGGCCGCGGCCGCGCAGGTCGTCGATCAGCGCCGCCGTCACCTCGGGGTCCTTGACGAAGCGGCCTTCGAAGCCCTTGACCCGATCGTCGAAGGTCCCGTCCGGCCTGACCGGGTTGTAGAGGCTGGCGTGATCAGTCGGGTCGATGACCCCGTTCTCCGCCGCCACCACGTAGTCGTCCTCGCCGAAGGCCGGCGCCATGTGGACGAGGCCGGTGCCGTCCTCGGTGGTTACGAAGTCGCCGGCCAGCACCCGGAAGGCATTCGCCGGCCCGCCGTCGGAGAGCTCGAACACCGGGGCCCTGTACTGGCGGCCGACCAGGTCGGAGCCGGGGAGCCGCTCGGCGATCTCCGCTCCCTCGCCGAGGACCTTCTCGACCAGCGACTCGGCGAGGATCAGCGTCTCCCCCTCCACCCGGGCCCTGACATAGGTGACCTCGGGCGCGACGGCTACGGCGACGTTGCCAGGCAGCGTCCAGGGCGTCGTCGTCCAGACCAGTAGCGACTCCTCGGTGTCGAGCAGCGGGAAGCGCACATATATAGAGGGGTCCTCGACGTCCTCGTAGCCCAGCGCCACCTCGTGTGAGGAGAGCGCGGTGCCGCAGCGCGGGCAGTAGGGCACGACCTTGTGGCCCTCGTAGAGGCGGCCGTCGTCCCAGAGCCTGCGCAGCGACCACCAGACCGACTCGATGTACTCGTTCTCCAGCGTCACGTAGGGGTCGTCGAGGTCGACCCAGAAGCCGATCCGCTCGGTCAGTCGGTTCCACTCCTCGACGTACTCGAAGACCGACTCGCGGCAGCGGGCGTTGAACTTGTCGATCCCGTACTCCTCGATCTCCTGCTTGGAGGAGATGCCGAGCTGCTTCTCGACCTCGAGCTCGACCGGCAGGCCGTGGCAGTCCCCGCCCGCCTTGCGCGGCACCCGGTACCCGCGCATCGAGCGGTAGCGCGGGTAGACGTCCTTGAAGACGCGGGCGTGGACGTGGTGGGAGCCTGGGCGGCCGTTGGCGGTCGGCGGGCCCTCGTAGAAGCTCCAGACCTCAGCGCCCTCGCGCTGGTCGAGCGAGCGCTGGAAGACGTCGCGCTCGCGCCAGCGGCCGAGGACCCGCTCCTCGAGCTCGGGGAAGGACTGCTTCGTGTCGACAGGGCGGAAGCCGGGCATGGAGGGTGATTCTAGGAGCGGGTACGCTCACCACCGCATGCCCGCCTACGACCTGAACGGAAAGGTGGCGCTGGTCACAGGCGCCGCCCGCGGGATCGGCTACGAGACGGCGCGCCAGATGCACGCGCGCGGCGCCTCGGTCGTGGTCGTCGACCTCGACGAGGGCGAGGCGCACGACGCTGCCGAGCGGATCGGCGAGCGGACGCTTGGGATCGCCGCGGATGTCACCGACGCGGGCGCGATGCGGGCGGCGGTTGCCGAGACGGTCGAGCGCTTCGGCGGGCTCGACGTCGCGATGGCCAACGCCGGCCTGGCGCCGCCTTCCCTGGCGACGATGCGGTCTGTCTCGGCAGAGGAGTGGGAACGGGTGGTCGAGGTCAACCTGTTCGGCGTATGGCACACGGTGCGGGCGGCGCTGCCGCAGGTCTCCGAGCGCAAGGGCCACATCGTCCTCGTCGCCTCGGTGGCCGCTTTCGCCAACGGGATGCTGGGCAGCTCCTACATGACCTCCAAGGCCGCGGTCGAGCAGATGGGGCGCGCCCTGCGGACCGAGCTGGTGCCGTTCGGCGCCAGCGCCAGCGTCGCCTACTTCGGCTGGGTCGACACCCGGATGGTCCGGGACACCTTCGCCCGGCCCGGCGCCAGCGTGCTGGAGGAAATCGCCCCCAAGTTCATGATGAAGAGAATCCGGCCGGACCAGGCGGGAGCCGCGGTCGTCAAGGGCATCGAAGAGCGGGCACCGCGAATCTTCGCCCCTCGCTGGTGGCGCTACCTGTCCGCCGTGCGCGGGCTGCTCAACCCGCTGCTCGACCGTCAGAGCGAGCGCGACCCGCGGATCGCCGCGGCAATCCGCAACGCCGAGGCGCAGGCGGGCGCCGAGGCGGACGCGACCTCGGCCGCCCCGCGTTAGGCTCCGCCCCATGCCCCTCTATGACCTCAACGGCAAGGTCGCGCTGGTCACCGGCGCCGCCCGCGGGATCGGCTTCGAGACGGCGCGCCAGATTCACCTGCGCGGCGGCTCGGTCGCGGTCGTCGACCTCAACGCCGGCGAGGCGCGCGAGGCGGCCGAGCGGATCGGCGAGCGGGCGATCGGGCTCGCCACCGACGTCACCGACCAC
>Ga0190272_10000355_pt1 | contig 25327 bp, 14 predicted proteins | sample Popmic504T_FD_133746 | JGI IMG/M metagenome (GOLD analysis project Ga0190272, IMG submission 133746) | Populus adjacent soil microbial communities from riparian zone of Shoshone River, Wyoming, USA - 504 T | ecosystem: Environmental > Terrestrial > Soil > Riparian zone | place: USA: Wyoming...
CATTGTTGATCAGGCTGCCGCCAATGGTAAGACTTCTCGGATACGCAGCTCCGAAAACATCGATGCCGGCAGTTGAAGCTACGGTGATGTCGCCGTTAACTACAAGGTGCTGGGCAACACCACCGACAGGTGGCATCCAGTAAAATGCTCCGCCGAGCATATTCAGGTTTCCCCGGATGGTAATGGTTTTTGCAATTGGCACGGTTGGAGCGAGCGGGTAAGCGGTATTCCATGTCGGGCAAAACCATGAGTCTGCATTCTGGCCGTTTATCGTACAGTTACCATATATGGTTAAATCGTGGTTGGGAAAAATAATATTGGATCCTCCAAGCGGGGAAATAATCAGGTTGCCATAATTATTGACTCCGTTTTTCAGCCAGTAGGTTGTACCTGCTGCAGGATTTGAGGAATACAGCTCAGTTGTTCCGAGGTTCACATTAAAATCAGAAAAATCACCGACGGGATTTGCAAACGTGCTGCCAGAAGCAAATGATGTAGCCAGCCTGATGGTTCCGTTGCCTGCAGGATCAGAAACAAGAAGCGCAAAATTACTTGCAGGGTTGTAACCGATATCCAGCGTGGCTCCTGACCTGATGGTAAGGCTTGCGCAATTCTGTACATCCGTATTAATAACTGTGGTTCCGAAAGCAGGTGTGCCGGTTGCAGAGTTAAGGGTAACTGTATTATTTCCTTCAATATAAACGATGCTGGTGGGACCGGGAAAACTAACACCGGCACCAGAGCCGGCTGCAACAGCCGGACCGCCTGATGTGTTCGACCAGGTGGTATTGGCGTTCCACCTGCCGTTTGCGATGCTGTAAAATTTCAGCGGCACGCCAAACGGGTCAACAGGATTGTCGTCCCCGGCAGTGTAATCTCCATCAATAAATGAAACATTTTTGAGGAAGCTTCCTCCTCCCGGCTCTCCGATTATTTTTCCTGCCACGTCCAGGTCGCTTATTGTTCCTTTTGTCCAGGATGCAGCGGCTTGATCAAAGCGGGCAGCAACATATTCGTTTTCAGATACACCAGCTCCGGTCACCACATCATTTACAGAATACGTATATCCATGCGTTACAGTCGCAGCTCCCATCGTAAATCCTGAAGACCTTACGCGCCAGAAATAGGAAAGGCATCTTCCTGTTGTTGTTTCATTGGGATGCGCATAGCCTACAGGCACCACTGTTATGGAGCCGAAAACATCGGGTGCCGTGCCGAAACCTATAGCGGCTGGTGTAAAGTAAGGTACCCCTGCATGGCTCGTAGAACCTGTCCCAACAGGAAAGCTGAATGTTGAAGTTGATGAATATACCTTGGTCAATCCCCCGTCACCTGCATTACCTGAACTTTTTATATATCTCAAAGGTCCGGCATTAATTATTGCGGTAGACGGATCCAGCTTTAGGTTAAAGGTGCTGATGTCAAAAAGCTTGTCCTGTGAAAAGGAAAGGTCCCCACTGACAGTTGCATTGGCAATTAGCGATACAGGAGCTGCTGCAGCATTTGTGTTGTTAAGATCCAGGTTCCGGAATATACCGTTTCCATCAATCGTTTGTGTAACAGTACCGTTAAGTGAAATCTTTCCACCTCCTGTATGCAAGCCGGAATTGAATACATCCCTGCTTACGTTTACAGTTGCGCCGTTATCATTTAAGGTTCCGAGCGTAAGATTAAAATTGTCGAGCACATTGATCGTCTGCTGTGTTCCTCCAAGCTCAACAGCTATTCCTGCAGGTTTGGTAACAGTTAATTTATTTAATGATAAGGGCAACGACAGGTTAACTGTAAAGACCTGTGTTGCTGCGCCGTTTAATGTTGTATTGTTTGAACCCGTTGTATACGAAGTGCCGCTTTCGATGGTAAGATCACCACCAATTGTAAGATCAAGTGACGCTGCATTAAAATCCCCAGCGTTTATAGTAAAGCTGTTTAAAACAACAAGAGGGTTTGTGCTGAGCTGAACAATACTGGCACTTCCTGAGCGGTTAATGAGCACGTTGCCCAATGAAGCATTTGTATAAACAAGGTGAGTTGCTGCGTCGGGAAGAACGGATCCAGCTGCCGGCATGAATTCAACAGTGCCGCCGATCACATTTATGTTGGATGTTGCTGATTTTACATCAAACGCTTCCTGAACAACATTGTCTGCGACATCATAAATTCTCACAATACCGCCTGACATGCTGAAAATGGTTGTTGAAGTTTCCAGGTTAAAAGTACCCAGGGAGCCTGCAATTCCATTCATAGCTCTGGTTGTATTTATTGTAGCACCTGTTGAATCCCTCAGGTCCGATATTGTCGTATATGCTGCCGGTGAACGCTGGAAGCGTCCCCTGAGCAATAGTGCTCCGCTTGTCTGAAGGTAATAAGCAGAGCCGCTTGTCGCCGAAAACTGCTTTGTGTCAACAACACCACCGTTTATGATCACCTGACCTGAAGCCGTATTATTTGTGACAATTCCTGCAGATTCACGGGTTGACAGGTATCCTGCATTTACCTGTAGCCTGCCAAAAACAATCAAACCATTATAACCATTTATACTTACGCCATTTACGGTCCCGGCCCCCCCTGCAACATTGTATGCAACATTAATTTCCCTGTAATCATCAGCCGTTGAAAGGACCATTACTTCAGATCCGTTAAGCACCAATGCCCCGTTTGCCGGGATGTAATATTCTGAACCTGCCGCTGTGCCTTCCGTAAGCGAGGGGATCGCTGTTAACCCGGTCAGACTAAGCGTGCCGTTGCGGATCCATAAGGCCTTTTTTAGATTCGGATTTGAAGCGGTTGCGCCCATTAAAATATCAGATGGTGCATTGTTGGCACCAAACAGCCTGAAGTAGCTTTGCCCCGATGAATATACCGTTAGCGTATACGTCTGATCATTTCCCTTATCAACCACCAGGTTATAAAAATCTGTTGTATTGTTGCATGAGATTGTATTGTTGGTTGCACCCCTGAAATAAACAGTGGCATAACCGGTTGTTGTACCTGTTACTGTCGGAGGAAATGCATTGTAAACCGGGGTTGTCAGATTAGTCAGCCTCACGGTTCCGTTATTCGTAAAGTCGCCATAACATACTAAGCGATGTGACTGGCTGTCGTAATAATTGATGAAAGGACCGGCTACCGAAGTTACCACCGGTAGTGAAGGATTCGTTGTTGTATTTGTCACACCTGTTCCTACCGTTACCGATGCGCCGCTTTCAACTGTGAAGTTTCCGTTAACTGTCAATTGGCGCCTTGCAGCTGTGTTGTCGTTTATCTGTAAAGTACCCTGACTCACCAGAAGGTTTCCGTTCAGGGTGAGATTGTTGATCTGTGTGGCAATAAAGCCCGGCGCATTTATGGTCAGGTTGTTATAGGTAGTCTGTGCAACCGGCAAAATAAAGTCTGCAGCATTTTTATATTCAGTTGTTCCGCCACCTGCTTCAACAAACGTATTGGTTACAGCCACCGGAAAACCGGGTGAAGAAAGCTGGATCGTTCCCTGCCCGGAGAGCGAAAGAAATCCATTCGTAAAGCTATACGTTGACATATCTATGAAACCTCCGCCGTTAATTGTCACATTGAGATTCTGTGTTGTAATGTTGGCCGGGAGCGTAACTGTACGTCCGGTGAGGATGACCACCTTATCATTAAATCCGGGTATGGTATTTCCTACCTGCAATGTTCCGCCAGGATCACTGGTCCAGGTGCTTGGCGTATTCCATGATCCTGTCTGGTAGGAATAATAAGTTGCCTGTGATCCTTCTGTCCACCATCCGTTGAACGGCGCTGTTCCGGTAACGGTGAATGAATTTGTTCCCAGCGACACAGAGCCTGATGCCGGTGGGGTTTGCATGGCATTTCCAGTGCTTGGATTGCCGGGTGAAAACGCTACGACAGTTGCAGCTCCATTGCTCTCTGCAGCATCATACTGGAATGTTGCGGTTACGGATGTCCTTGCCACACTCGACAATACATCCCAGTATTTCGTTATATACGTCGAGCTTAGCGCAATAGGAACAGCTCTTATACTTACGGTGCCGGCAGTTGAGGCACCCATTGCTGTGATGGTAACTGGCGAATAATAACGTGCAGGGCTTCCTGAACCTATTGGATATACGAATGATGCCAGGGCCTTGTTTGCATTCAGCACGAGGTAGCCCGTTCCGTTTGTAGATATCATATTGCCCGGATTATTAGCAGCACCTGCGATTGCACCTGCAGTGCTGTTGGTTAATGACAGATTAAAATTGCCTGTTTCAAGTACGCCTGACGTTAGTGTGAGAATTCCGGTTGCCGCAAGTGTAACGGAACTTCCCAGGTTTACAACATTGTCCGTACCTGTTTTATTCAATGTCAGGTGCAGCAGGTTGCCACCTGTTATTGGCGGCAACAACATTTCAGGCGTATTGTTACCGGTGATTGTAAGGCTGGAAGTTGCGCTGCCGGTGATGGTACCTGTACCGGGTGTGAGCGTGCCGTTTAAAGTAAGCCTTCTGCCATTAAGCCTCAGGTCATCATTCGCATTGTTCCCGAAAGTCAGGTTGTCATTGATAAGACAGTCGGTGTTAAGCAGCCTCACATACCTGCCTGTACCTGTTGATGTTCCGTTGCTGAGGATTATGGTCCCGAATACATACCGACTGCCGCCGTCAATTTCAAATCCATCATTTACAAAACCATTTGAATTACTTGTGCTATTTCCGAACCGAATGATGCTGCCTGAAAAATTATATGCATAGCCTGCAGTGGGAGTTAAAAAAACCGCCACTCCTGCACCGGTTGCGGAATGCGGATCGACTATTGTAACCGTTCCACCCGTAAATGTTACTGCATTTATTGCATTGGTGGAAGCGAAGCTCAGTATCGTGGTGGTAGAAGCAAGGTTGTCAATAGCCTGCGGATCGATATTAAGATCCCCGGATGTCATATTAAATTGTGAAGTGCTGGTAAATGCAATGCCTCCGTATATGTTCAGCGTACCACCATCTATGGTCAGATTACTGGTTGCACCGCTCACTGACATTACATCATTTCCGCTTCCATAAGAAAATGTTCCTGCCGTAACCTGGAGTGTTCCGGTTAATGTAGGTGCTCCTGGAGTTGTGTTCACGGCTGTTCCGACGCATGAAACACTGGCTCCTGAGTTATCCAGCCATAGCTTCGCGGTAGCCGCACAAATGGTTGCATTGCCATAATAGGGCGTTATATCTGATGCACTTGAAAGCTTAAAAGTACCATTGGTCAGGGTCAGGAAAGTTCCTGCTACGTTTGGAGACGACATGGTGATAAGCCTTTGCACATCCAACACGTTATTTATAGTTACACCTTTGTTAATTGTCAGACGGTTGAACTGGCAAATGGATCCAGAACCGGTAATAGTATTGCTTGTTGCACCGGCAAAAGTAACGTTGCATACATTGGCTGGAAATGAATTGACCATATTAAAATCACCATCCACCGTGAGGTTGCCTGAAATGGACAACACGTTCACAGACGCCACAGCACCATTAGTTGCAGTGCTTCCCGCATCAACCTGGACATTTCCCGTAACGTTGATGGTTTTAACCTGGCCGGCAACATTACCTATAATAAAGGTGCTGTTATTTGTAACCAGGATATCACCACTAACGGTAGCTGTATTTGAATTCCCGCCCCAGGTTGCGTTGCCTGAGCCCGAAATCTCCAGGTTGCCACTGATGATCAGTGCTGAAGCATTAGCAAGTGTGACACCGGGTGCTGTTATTTCAAAGTTGTTGTTTACAGTCACAGCTCCTGCAATGGTTTTCGTTCCGCTTCCTGAAATCCTAAGGTTTCTGTAGTTTGCCGAGGTAAAAACAGCTTGTGGGCCGGATGCCGTATAATCAACTGTGCTTCCGGAACCGGCTGTTGTTGTAAAGGTGCTTGGTGCGGCACTGGAGGGCCCCCCCAGTCTAAGCTGGTGTGCAAGGCCTGCGCCTGACATATTGATTATTCCTGTTGCAACGAGATTCCCGCCGATCGTAACAGTTTTTGCAACAGTGGTTCCGAAATTCAGGGTTGTAGTTCCGGCAATCATTGTAAAAGTGCCACCAACGGTGAAGCTGGAAAGTGTGGTTCCCAAATTAAGCGAAGTCGGACTGCTCTGGATATTAAAATTACCCGAAACATGAATAGCAGAAACAGTCCCTCCTACAGTGACTGCAGTATTATTATTACGGATATCCAGGTTATTTAATGCAGGATTGGCGCTTCCGGTGAGACTTTGGGCACCGGCTCCCATAAAACTTATCGTGCCGGCTGAACATGTAAGGGTATTGTTACATGTGAGGTTGCCGTGCAAGTTGATTGTTGAAGTCGAATTGTTCACCACCGCGCCGTTGATGGTCAGGTCTCTCAACGTATATACTCCGTTACCTGACAGGGTGGTGCCATTTATGGAAATTTCAGCATACCTGGTTGCCGATTGTCTCAGGTTAATGGTGCCGGTGTTGGAAAGGTTTCCCCCTACATTAATGGTCCCCGCCTGTGCGCCGGCATTCTGAACTATAAACTGTGCACCATTCAAAATTGAAAGATTACCGGATACCGAAAGTGTGCGGTTTGTTACGGATTCAAATTGTAAAATCCCTGACGCTCCGCCGCCTACCGTCAAATTTCCTATAGGGATGGCGTTAGTAAGGTCGAGGGTAATGGTGTGTGCATTCTGAATCGTTACATTTCCACTTGCTGCACCTGTTCCCGGAACCTGACCAGGGTTGTTTTCCCCGACACCTGAATTCTGCCAGATACCTGTGCTGCTGTACCGCTGCCATGAACCGGGAGCTGACCAGATACCGGTGGCTGATGACCTGAAGTCCCCCGTTGTTTGTGCAATGCTATTGGTGGCAAAAAACGTGGCAAGAAAAAACAAGAAAAAGTGTAAAGTTTTACGTATCATATGTGATAAAAAAAGCCGGCATTTTATCATTTAAAGGGCTTTCAGGAATTTACTTTTTTAATTTTTTCCAAATCAATAATTATTGAACCCAGCTGATCCCAACTTTATAAATCGCTCCTTCACTTGAATAGACTCAAAATTTAAAACTATCTTCATACTAACTTTAAGAGAGCAACTCCATTTAACTGATCCTGAGAGACAACCGCAAAACAATTTTACGACCAAAACGGAATGGAGCCTGCTTAATTTGGATGGAATTCTTACTGGGAAATCAAACGCCTGATCTTATACAGAGTTTCAAAAAACTAAAATAAAAGTATATACATATAAATGAATAGGAAGAGCTGGATGCTTTAATATGCCCTTAAATCAGCTCAGGTTCAATCGTAAGAAATAGTTCAGCTGGAAAAATATATTTTCTTACATCGATCTTACAAATCAGTTTGGAAAAAATCCAAATTATTTAAGCCTCCACATTGCGTAATAAATTGTAATGTTGTCTGATCAGATATAGGGAAATTCCCTTCTTAAGGACAGAAATTTTATCGCGTTGAAGTTAATATATCCAATATGTACCGGGAATTAAATTAAGCTGTAGTGTAATTCAGCAACATCTTTTCTTTTGGTTCGAAGTCAAGGCCAATTAGTTTACTTCCTTCCATTCCTTTAAATTTGAGTGTGTTGATTGCAGATCCGACGATATTTTTTGTTATATTTGGTTTTACCTGAAATTTTAACCCCTAAACATGAAAAAAATTCTACCCTGCTTCCTCTTCCTCATTCTTTTGGCCCAGGCTTCATTCAGCCAGGGATGGGAAAAGTCTTACGGCGGAGCCAAAAATGAAATTGCCTATGATGTCCTCAAGACCACTGATGGAGGCTATGTAGCGGTAGGTTCTACAAACAGTTTCGGAGCAGGTGGCACAGATGTATTTATTGTAAAGATCAACAGCTCCGGTACGCTCAAATGGACAAAGGTGTTCGGCGGTGCCGGAAATGAAAATGCGTATTCAGTGGCGGAGGCAAACAATGGCGACCTACTCATTGCAGGCTATACTGAAAGCTTTGGAGCAGGAGGCAGGGATGCATACCTGATCAAATTGACAGCAAACGGCCTATTCAAATGGTCAAAGACCTATGGTACGGCTTCTGCCGATGAAGCAAGAACCGTTATCATTTCCGGAAGCAACTATTACGTCAGCGGCACTTCCAATAACAATTTTTACCTGGTGAAAACTGATACGGGGGGTAAAAAGATCTGGGAAAAAAATTACGGTACGCCAGGTGTTGAGACTTGTTATGATATGGTTAAGACATTTGATAACTCCCTTGCTATGGCCGGATACACAGGCGGCTACGGAAGTAACCGCGTATACCTTGTGAAAACAAACCTGAACGGTGACACAATCTTCACACGTAATTATTATGAAGGCACGTCAAGTAACGGTGCTGAAGGGATCACAGAAACAAATGACCATGGACTGGTAATGACAGGGTTCAATTACAGCGGTACAGGCTATGGCGATCTGTTTTTGCTTAAAGTAAACCCAGGGGGTTCTCAGGTTTTTAATACCATCGGCACAGCGCTGGCCAATAACGGGAACAAGCTCTGTGCTTCCTCAGACGGAGGAGTTGCTGTGGTTGGCGATCATTGCAACTTTGGCTGCACTATGGAAATACTAAAATACAACACAGGAGGCACTGAGCAGTGGCATAATTCGAGTTACCAGTATGCGATATTCAATTCCTATGCTACCTTTTCTTCAGGACATGCGATCCGGAAAGCTGGTTCAGGCTATGTTGCATGCGGTTCTACACAGCTCCCCTCCGGGAACAACACGGATTTTCTGATCGTCAAAACCGACCCGGGAGGCGCAACATTTCCTGCCATTACCTTGTCAGCAAGCGGGCCAACAACTTTCTGTGCCCCGGGAACCTTAACATTAACGGCCCCTGCCGGTTATTTATCATATCAATGGTGCTTCGTTTCAACTACACACCAGCTGACTTACATTGCCGGCGCCAATTCGAGTTCGTACGTTGCCAATGCCAAAGGATATTACTCTTGCCTGATGAAGGATGCAAATAACAATGTGAGGATAGGCTCATTATATCTGAACGTAATACCTGTTACACCTGCTACCATTACAGCTTCAGGTCCTGTTGCCTACTGCAGCTCTACAGGACAATCGGTTACACTTTCAGCAAATCCGAACACCGGTTACTCCTACCAGTGGAAGCTCAACGGAACCAACATACCCGGTGCCACTTCGGTAAATCATACACCTGCATCTTCCGGCAATTACAGCGTTGTGATTTCCAATTCATGCATCACTTCCACATCATCAAATACTGCAGTCAATACGGCCGCTCCACCTCCTGCACCTGTTATTTCCTATATAAATGGTATAACGCCTTCATATTACCATTGTGCCAACGGGGGATCAACTATTGACGGGTACATGCAAATTTCCGCTATTCAGGGCGGATCCTATCAATGGTTTCATAACGGGATCATAATGAATGGAGCAACAAACACTACGGTGTTCCCATATTACAATAATGAAAACTATACTGTTACTGTAACAACAGCTTGTGGAAATGCAACTTCCGCGCCTTTTACCGGCAGTTATTTCGAGTTCAATCACGGCGCGATAAATATCAGTCCGGTTGGGCCAACCGCCGGTTGCGGTGTCAGCAGCGTAGTGCTAAACATCTGGGCTTTCAGTTCCACTTACCAGTGGAAGCTTAACGGGTCTCCGATAGCGGGGGCCAATACTGACACGTATACGGCAACTGTTTCAGGAGCCTACTCATGTGATTATGATGATTTTAACTGCGGTCCGACCGAATCCCAGCCGCTGCAGGTTAGCATAACGGCCAGTCCGGCTGCTGCAATTTCTGCTACCGGATCAACCTCAGTATGCGCCGGTTCTGTTACTTTAAATGCAACTCCGACAGGCGCGGGAATTACGTATAGCTGGCTCAAGGACAATGTTGTAATATCAGGGGCAAATGCATCAGTATATGCAGCATCCTCTTCAGGAAGTTATAAATGCAATGTCACCCAGCCATCATGCGGGTTATCCGTTTCAAACCAGATGTATGTATCTGTAGGAGTTCCTGTTAACAACACCATTACTGCAACGGCAACGACAATTTGTACGGCAGCCTCTGCGACGCTGAATGTCACAGGCCCTCAGGCCGGCCAGACTTTCCAGTGGAAGCTGAATAATTCTAATATTTCAGGTGCAACCCTATCCTCTTATGTCACCAGTGTAGCCGGTAATTATAAATGCGCAATCACAAACAGCTGCGGAACTGTTACCTCCAATACCATTGCCATCTCCGTGAACCCGACTCCTGCAGCAGTTATTAACGGGAATACAATCATCTGCCCTGCTGGCAGTGTTTCACTTACAGCAGGCAACAGCCCGGGCTCTTCTTTTCAATGGTATAAATTAAATTCAGTTATTAACGGTGCAACACAGCAGTCGTATAGTGCAACTGTTGCTGCCCAATATAAGGTTAAGGTTACCGGGTCTAACGGCTGTACTGCATTTTCGAACATCATCACTACTACTGCAGGCAGCATTCCGGCAGCTTCCGTCTCACTTTCACAATACCCCGTGATCTGCAAAAATGACACGATTCAGCTGAGGACAAACCAGGCGACGGGCTATTCCTACCAATGGAAAAATAACGGATCCAACATCAGTGGCGCAACAGGATACTTCCACACTACGAAAGCAGCGGGCCTCTATTCGGTAACGGTTACCAATATATGCGGAACAGCCACATCGAGTGCACCTTATCCCATCCAGACCAAAAACCAACCATCTGCCACCATTACACCGCAAGGGCCCGTCACTTTCTGCAACGGCGACAGCGTGGTGCTTTCAGCGAATGTAGCAACAGGCCTACAATATACCTGGCTTAAAAATGGCAACACCATTTCAGGTGCAACCAAAGCTACGTATACGGCTAAAACTGCAGGCATCTATAAAGTGACTGTTTCAAACCCCGTCGGCTGCACAAGGAATTCCGGGGGTATTGTTATCACTGTACCATGCCGTGTGAATGAATCCGCTTCCTTTGCTTCAACTGATTTAAAGGCCAGCGTATATCCCAATCCGTTTGCTGACGCTTTCACATTGTTTGTCGATGGTGATGAAAGCGAAATTTACCTCGTGTCTGTTAAGGATATCACGGGACGAACCGTCGTATCAGAAAAAAAGGTTCATGCAGGAATTGAAACCCGGTTAGGCGATGAACTGAACAACGGCTTCTATTTTGTCGAGATTAGAGGTGCAAACAGCAGGAAAGTTTTGAGGGTTGAAAAGATCCGGTAAACACATCAGAGTTTCTGATGTTTAACAATCCAATCATTTCAGGTGGCTTTCACTCATCATAAAACTCCCGGAGAGCGCCGAAATAATTATTGTTCCATCCTTCTATCATATCTTCATAATCTTCATCAGGAATATTGGTATGCCGCAGCTCGACCGAACTACCCGCCGGATTGGAATGAAGCAGGATGGTTACAATTGAATTTCCGGATGCATCACCGAAATACCATTGCTGAACAATTTTTTTGTTCTCTTCAAATTCAATGTTCCTTCCGGATATGCTGCCATCCCATAATGAAAATTCCGAACCCGGCTCGGTACTCATAACAGCTTCATCACCTGTCCACAGCCTGATGGTATCAGCCTGGGTAAGCGCCAGGTAAATTTCGGAAGGCTCTGCATGAATGATGAAATAGGCTTTATAATTCTTCATAATGAAAATGGGGATGAGTGCATGCATCAAATGTAATACAAGTCAGGGGATAATGATTACCTTTGGATATTGAGTTTTTTACCCTCCCTCTATGCATCTTAAATTATTTTCATTCTTAACCGTTTTTCTTTTTGGATTTCTTCAGGTTGTTTCAGGGCAGGATACCATTATCCTGTTAAGGGGTGACACCATTCTGGCTACAGGTATTAAGGAAAAAGGAGCCGATTTCCTCTTTAAACCTGAAACCGGCGGCGACACAACTTATTCGGTTAAACGGTCGCTTGTCAGAAAAATAATATATGCTGACGGCACCGTGCGGAATGTCCCGCACGTAAAAACCTTCATACATGAAAATCTAACAGATACATTGAGCATTCTCGTTAAGGGAAATACTTACTTCCACCGGGGAGTCAGGGTTGATCACAGGCACCTCGGCAGAATTTATCACCCAATGAACGATAATATGCTTGACACCCTGTATATGAAAGGTATCAATGCCAAGCATGGGTCCATTGTGCTTAAATTTATGCCCATACCTTTGGGGGTAGTGGGATACAGCCTGGTGATGGCGAGTGCCATCCGCACTGATAATATTTTGAGTCCCGACCCTGAGTATGGCAATGCCCACCTTTTTACGCCGGGAGTAGTACTCTTGGGAGCAGCACTGGCTACCGGCATTACAAGCATATTTTTACACAAGTATTATAAAAAAACGTTGCGGAAATCAGCTGACCGTTATAATATGCTGATATCAAAGTACAGGTAACATATTTCCGAATAGGTTATGATGAAGTTTATGCGCGTTTGCAAAATCATTTTTTCTCCGTCACCGGTTGCTTGCATAGGTTGTATTTTTTTTATTTTTATTACCACCATAACTGTACACTGGCAGGACCGGATCGTGATGAAACGAGGGGATACGCTTACGGTCAGGCTCATGGAAGTGAAGCCTGATACGGTACGTTTTAAAAATCCCAGTCCTGAAGACAGCTCTCAATATATTGTACTTGGTAAAAATATAAGGAAAATAATTTTTGAAGACGGCCATGAAGTAATAACTCAAATCTGCTTGTACCCGGAATGATCATGATGGGAACAGCACTGGTATCGGGCATTACCCACTTTATAACGCATCGCTATTATAAAAAAATGCTTAGGAAATCAGCCGGACGTTATAATCAGCTGATCTTAACCCGTTACTAAAATCCTACAGGTACACACAATGAAACGAATCAAATCAAATCAAAAAAATAATTTGCTCCGGACCTGGAATGTCAGTTTTTTTTGTATGGCCATGATTCTATTTTTAGGTTACTGTTCAGGCATTCAAGCACAGGACCGGATCCTGATGAAACGAGGGGATACACTTACTGTCAGGCTCATTGAAGTGAAACAGGATACGGTCAGGTTTAAGAATGTCCCTGTTGCAGACACGTCACAATATATTGTACTAGGTAAACATATCAGAAAAATAATTTTTGAAGACGGGCATGAGGAAAAATTCGACGTTAGACCACAGGTACGGGTGGCTAAGACCAAGATTCCCTTTGACCAACTGTTACCAATAACCATGAAGGGTGCTTCTCCTTATACCCCTGATGGACTTAAACTTCAGCGTAATGATTTACTGCTTATGTTCAATTCGACCGACAATGCGGACCTAAAAAAAAAGTACAACAAGGTTCACCTGAATAAAGCCTTAGCTCTTTCATCCGGTATGCTTGCAATCCCGCCAGCTGTTGCCGGTGTTTTTCTGTGGGCAAATTATAGCTGGAATAAAACACCGGAAAGATTTGGCAACGCTGTTGCTGCCACTGTTATTTATGCTTTGCTTGAATCGGGCTTCATTTATTTTAATGTGCAGGCATCAAGGCAGCTTAAAAAATCGGTGGCGCATTATAATAATGTAATCGCAAAGCACCAGTGACTTCTTTAACCTCGGCAAGCAGTCTTAATTTTTTCATCTTATTCAATTTCTTTATTTTTGTGGCCTTCTAAAAATTAATTCAAAATGATAAAAGGTGTGCATACTATGTTTTACTCTTCAGACGCCACAGGACTGAGGACCTTCTTCCGCGACAAGCTGAACCTGAAAGCAAACGATATCGGTAATGGCTGGCTTATCTTTGATTTGCCTGAAGCCGATATGGGTTGTCACCCGGCCGACAACTCACCTGAAGGATCTTCCGGGATGCAGAACATCTCGTTTTACTGTGACGACATCAACAAAACAGTTGAAGAGCTCAAAGCCAAAGGCGTGGAGTTTAAGGGAAATGTTGAGGATCATGGTTACGGGCTGGTTACCTATTTCAAAGTGCCCGGCAATTTTTATATTCAGCTGTTCCAGCCGCGGTATAAATAAATAACGATGTTGGCAAGATGCAGATCCTCCACAGGCATTACATCGACAACAGGAAATTTGATATACATTCGCATCCATACTCATACCTGATCAATGATTCCCGCCTTGTTCAACCGGCACCGCCTGGTTATACTTTATGGTTGCTGCCTGGCTGCATTGCTTTTCCTTTTGAAATGGCTTGAGCTGCGTTTCGTCATCATCAGCCATGCCTTTGAAATTTATATCGGCGCAATTGCACTCATATTTACATCGTTGGGAATATGGCTTGCCCTTAAACTTTCAAAACCAAAGATCAGAACGGTACTGGTTGAGAAAGAAGTGTATATTAAGGATCCTGCCTCGTTTTCGCTGAATGAACCTGAAGCTGCCACCCTCGGCATCAGCAAAAGGGAGCTGGAAGTTCTGCAGCTGATGTCGGAAGGCCTGAGCAACCAGGAAATTGCTGCCCGCCTTTTTGTTTCCTTAAATACCATCAAAACCCACACTTCCAACCTGTTTGTAAAGCTGGATGTAAAACGGCGGACCCAGGCTGTTGAAAAAGGGAAACGGCTGTCGCTGATCCCGTAAACGTTATCACCTTGTCTCGGGAACCAGATTCAACCTGTTGAGATCGTACTTTGTAGTGAAAAACGGTGATTCCGGCAAAAATCACCTGAAAGTATGAATGAAATTATTCTTTCTGATCCCACTTTTGCATCCTACTCACAAATAAAAAAAAATTAAAATGAAAAGAACCGTACTAGTTTTCGGATTGATCTCCGGCCTGATAGTAAGCGTATTGATGGTAGCTGGAATGTCCATGGTTTACAATAACCCCGATTTCAAGGGAAGCATGGTTATAGGATACGCATCAATGATACTTGCATTTTCCTTTGTATTTGTAGGAATTAAAAACTACCGGGATAAATATAACGGCGGTGTTATTACTTTTGGCACAGCTTTCAAAACGGGCATTTTCATTTCACTCATTGCATCCACAATGTATGTGGCAACCTGGATGGTCGACTATCATTTTTTTATGCCTGATTTTATGGATCGTTATTCGGCACACGTTCTCAAAGAGGCTGTGGATAGCGGCGCAACGCAGATTGAGATCAGCGAGAAAACTGCTGAAATGGAAAAATATGGTGAAATGTACAAGAATCCCCTGTTCGTCATCATGTTCACCTACCTGGAAATTTTGCCTGTCGGTATACTAGTCACAGTCATCAGTTCCATTATCCTGAAAAGAAAGGAAAATGCCGGGACCGTGGAAATCGCCGGATGATCCTTTGCTGGTTGTTCTTTAATTTCATAGATTTACCGGTATCAACAGGGCGCGTATCAGCAATATCTTCCTGTGGAACTCTTTATGAAATTTTCCCTGAAGGTTATTGTATATATATTTTTTGGCTTTGAAATTTCCTCCATTTCAGTAGCCCAGGACCATGATTACCGTTTTAAGAATCTCACAACAGATGAAGGCTATAATCTGAATATAAGCGGCAATGTGGTCCAGGACAAGCAGGGTTTCATCTGGTTCCCGGCGTTTGACGGCTTATACAGGTATGATGGATACGGATTCAAAAAATTCGAGCACAGGGATTCAGATCCACATTCACTTTCATTTAACACCATCTATTCCCTTTACGCTGATGCAGATGGATCATTGTGGGTGGGAACATTCGGAGGCGGTCTCAACCATCTGGATCCCGCAACTGGTAAATTTTCGGTTTATAGGTATGATGCAGCAGACTCCTCTTCGATCAGCAGCGACAGGGCATCCCTTGTTTTCCGCGATTCGAAAAAGCGTTTATGGATTGCCACGCCGGGACCCAATGGCCTGTGCATTTTTAACGATTCATCAAAGACATTCCGGCGAATAACGATCGGAAATTCAGATGACCCGGAGAAGGAAAAGAATAAAAAAAACAACGTATACGGCATTGCCGAAGCAGCGGACGGTGATTTGTTCATTGCCAACTGGGATGGCTTGTATATACTTAGTGATCAGACAAACCTGTTCACTGCGTACCGGTGCGATACCGGCGAATTTTGCGACCGGAATAATACAATGGGACCTGTATGCCTCGATGAAGATGGAATCTTATGGATAGGGACCTGGGGCGCAGGATTGAAAAGCTTCGATAAAAAAACCGGCATCTTTCAGACGTACCTGTGGAATAAAATAGCCGGCATCTCACGTACAAACAACATCGTGAAAGGCATCGAGATGAAATCGAAAGATGAGCTTTGGGTTGCCCGACTTGATCACACAGGCTTCGGTCCGCTGGCGGTTTTTGATAAGAAAAAAAAAGAATTCTCATTCATTGATCATTCACCCGGCGATCCGCAGTCAATCGCCGATGGCCAGGGTGCCGGGCTCTTCAAGGATAAGTCAGGTCACCTGTGGATATCGATCGGCAATAAAGGAGTAAGCCGGCTTGACCTCAACAAAAAGTCTTTGTCTCATATACAGATTGAGATGAAAACATACAGTGACCTTCCATCGCCAACTGTTGTGTCCTGCTGGAAAGACACTGCGCGAAACCTTGCATACGCAGGCACATCATGGAGCGACGGGCTGTATATAATCGATTTGAAGACGGGCTGTACCATGCGTGCAAAAGGACAGGAAAGCAAAAAGGGAATTACAGAATGGGTAACGTATGCGGACAAGGATTCCGTTTATATAGCCGGCGACAGGCTTAAGATCCTTGATCCCGTTTCTCAAACCATATCCCTGTTCATTCCCCAGCCTCCCAGCCAGGTTTCAAACGTCGGAACCGACCTGCAAGGAAACCTTTGGTGCATATCGGAAAACAAAGTGCTGCATTTCGACAAGCGATTAAAGTCGTGGGATATATTGCAGGTTCCTGCCGTTAAAGATGAACCTGCCTTTATGCTACATGACATTGCTCTTCATTCGGATGGTACGATATGGACAGGTTCGGATGAACACGGCATCTTTATCATAGATCCTGTAACGCGCCATATACGAAATATCAGGAAAAGCACCGGGGAGGGCGGCTTGCCTTTCAATACGGTGATCTGCTTCAAATCCGACAAGCAGGGAAAGATGTGGTGCGGCGGCATCGGGGGCATCGCCATCTATGAGCCGGATGGCAAAACTGACCGGTTTACCCGCATCTCTGCGGAACACGGGTTGCTTAATGATTTTGTAAATCACCTCAAATGCGACAGTGAAGGTTTTATTTGGGCCTCCACCCTGAAAGGCTTATCGAAAATAAATCCGGCCGACCGCTCGATCAGCAATTATGAAATCAATTCGGGTCTGTTCAAAAAGCAGCAGATCACAAGCTTCGACATAGCAGATGATGGCCAGATAATTACCGGTACAATTGGCGGGCTGACTCATTTTTTTCCTGACCAGCTTAAGAAAAAAACCACGGAACCTCAGCTTGCCATCAGCTCATTCAGGATATTCGACAAAGAGCATCCGTTGCCTTTACCGGGGCAGCCTGAACCTTTAAAGCTTGAACACCACCAGAATTATTTTTCCTTTGAATTTGCGGCATTGACATTCAGCGATGCGGATGAAAACCGGTATGCTTACAAACTGGAAGGGTTCGACAAAGACTGGATACAGGCAGGCAACCGAAGGTACGCTGCGTATACGAACCTGCCGGGCGGCGAATATATTTTCAAGCTAAAGGCTGCGAACAAGGAGGGTGTGTGGAACAGCAAACCACTGACGATTCCTTTATTTATCGGGACACCGTGGTGGAAAACATCCTGGTTCTATGCATTGATAGCAGCTGTTATCTGCGGTTCGGCATACCTTTTCTACCTGTACCGTATCCGGCAGCTCAAAGCGATCTTTGCTATCCGAAACCGGCTGGCAGCGGATCTTCATGATGAAGTAGGATCTTCATTAAGCAACATCAGGCTGTTGTCGGAAATGCTGCAAACCTCCGGCAATACTCCCGGAAAAAAAGCAACTGAAAACCTGATAGCAGAACAGATCCGCGAAAATGCACGCGACACGCTTGAAGGCATGTACGACATCATCTGGAACCTGAATCCCAGCAACGACCATCTCGGGTTTTTGCTCGGACGATTAAAAGAACAGACCCTGCCCCTGACTGAAAACCGTAATATAGAGCTCACGTGGGACATCACCAACCTGGATAAATCCGTAAAGCTTTCGCTTGAAAAAAGAAAAGACCTGTACCTCTCATGCAAGGAAGCAATCCAGAATGTTCTGAAATACAGCGAATGCAGCGACCTGGAACTCCACGCGCATACATCAGGCAATTCAATTCAGATAACTATATCGGATAACGGCAAGGGCTTCTCCGGCAATCCATCACATGGAGGAAACGGGCTCGTTAACATGAGGCAGCGCATGGAACGCTGGAAAGGGCGCTGCGTGATCGCTTCATCGGTAAATGGTACAACCGTGAACCTGTCTCTTCCCATATAGTACATTTGTACCATTCATCCCTATACGAAAATCCCGCATCTTGCATCCATGAAAAAAACAAGGGTCGCCGTTTTTGAAGATCATCATTCATTCCGCAATACATTACAGCTTTTAATTTCAGGAACAGATGACATGGAGCTGGCCGGTATATTCCCCGACGCCCGGGATTTTGAAAAGTCACTGCTGGCCGATCCGCCGGATGTGGTGCTGATGGACATCGACATGCCTGGCCGTAACGGCATCGATGCCATGATCGCGCTCAAATCTGTTATCCCTTCTGCTGAGGTGATCATGTTCACCGTATTCGACCAGGATGATAAAATTTTCAACGCCATCAAAAAAGGGGCTTCCGGGTACCTCCTTAAAAAATCCACTTCTGCTGAGATCCTCGACGGCATACGTCATGTTAAAGAAGGCGGCTCACCCATGACTCCCAGTGTTGCGCGGCGCGTGCTTGATTATTTCAAATCCGCGCCGAAAGATTCATCCTACAACCTTACAAACCGCGAGCTTGATATTGTAAGGTCTCTTGTTGATGGCAACAGCTACAAAATGATTGCCGCACAGTTCTCCCTTAGCCCAAACACGGTAAGAAACCACCTCCGCAATATTTATGAAAAGCTGCAGGTACACTCCAAATCGGAAGTGGTTGCACGTGCACTAAAGGAAGGGTGGATGAAATAGTTAGTTCAAAGTGCGAAAAAAAGTTTATAGTTTTTAGTTTAGGGTTTAAAGTTTTTGCAACAAATAAATCCTTCAGGCTTTTCAGTCCGGTTACTTCAAAGAGGCTTTCCCGGCGGCGTCATTGCGAATCCACTGCAGGATTACCGGCATTTATAAATTGTTTCGTGGCTGCGGCAATCTTATGAATCAGTGCGCTGAATTACATCGCGTATTAAAACACTTAAAGCAATAAACTCATACTACATAGGATTAATACGCGCGTGCTACTGTCTTCGTATATAACGTGTAAAACATATTCAGCGCTCGCAAAGACGAGCTCACGGGACAGTTCAATCCATCATCAATTCACGTTGATCTAACAGATTGCCGCGCGCTTGAAACATTGGTTAATGCGATAAGTGTTGTTTGTTAAGCGCTCGCAAAGATGTGCTCCCGAGTCCTTTCAATCCATAAGCAATGCGCAATAACTTGGACTGACCTTGCAACGACGTTACGACGAAACCTTCTAAACCTTCAAACCTTCTAAACCTTCCAAACTCGCGAAGACGAACTCCCGGGACATTTCAATCCATAAGCAATGCGCAATGATCCGGACTGACCTTGAAATGACTTTACGCCGAAACCTTCTAAACCTTCAAACCTTCTAAACCTTCCAAACTAAATTACAGATAAAACAGGTTGATTGAAATGACCTTCTCCGTCCTGTCCAGCAAAAATTTCGCTTCGTCGAATTTGGGGGCTCCGAAATTTCCCCGGATGTTGTTGGAAACACCAACTCCTTCTTTCGGTGCGCCATACCAGGTACTCTCCAGCCGGCCATTGTTGTTCTCATCATGAAATGCGCTGATGGCATACTCTCCTTCGGCCAGGCTGCTGAACGTAATCGTAGCCGCATTTTCATCGATGGCGACAAATTCAATCTTCATTGACTTGAAAGGGTCGCTCGGAAAACCGGCAGGACTGTTATAGATACTGATGCCAGCCATGCCGCTGCTGTTCTTAAAGCCGGTTAGCTTTACGGTGATCTTACCGGTTGAATGCTTCGTGCCCGGTGCAACGGGTCCGCACATCAGCAACAGCAGTGCAATCATACCGAATGAATGTTTCATCATATTTAAGTTATCTCAAAATTAATAAAACCACTGCATAATTCAACCGGCATCTCTGACCATGGCATAATTTTTTTGACTTGTTCGTCAAAGCTATTCCAATGAAAAAAACCAGGCCTGTTTTTCTGATGCTGATAATTTCCTGGCTGCTGTCGGCATCATGTCATTCATCCAAAGACCTTGAACGTTCCATGCAGCAACCGGAAGCCGTCCGCAAGCTGAACCTTAGTCATGCCAGGCTCGACAGCCTGCCTTCCTCAATCGGCAGGATGATAAACCTCATAGAGCTGAACCTCTTCAATAACAAGTTAACGACACTGCCACCTGAGATCGGGGACCTGCAGTCGCTTGGTGAGCTTACGGCAAGCGATAACCGGATCACCGCTTTGCCCGAAGAAATTAAAAACCTCCGCAGCCTGAAAAAATTATCTCTGCAGTTCAATAAGCTAACGACGCTGCCGGCTGGAATTGGCGAGCTCGACAGTCTCGAGTATCTCGACCTGCGCCACAATAACCTGAAGGAACTTCCCGAAGAGATCGGCAATATGAAGAGCCTCGTTTACCTGTACCTTGGTAATAATTATCTGGAGAAATTGCCCGAAAGCATCGGCAGGCTGCAGAACCTGCGATTCCTGTATGTGGGAAAAAACCAGCTTATCTCCCTCACTGACAGCATTGGTCAGTTGAGGAGCCTTTCAGAGCTTGATATTTCAGGCAGCGGCGCAGCGCTTGCCGTACCTCACACTATACGAAACCTGCAGCAGCTCGACGTCCTGTTCATAGACCGGGGCACGCAGCTTCCTTACAACGCAGTGAACATCAGTTCACGGCTGCGAGTGGTTTACAAGTAATAAATCTTTATATTCTCTTTTGTAATACTTGCACGCACTGCTGAACGGATAAAATTTCAATTCCGGAACGTATCCGTTTAAATTGTCTTCCCCGGGGGCAGGAGTCCCTGCTCTACGGAAAATGGCTTCTGTGATAGCTTGTCATTGTATTTCCAGTAAGTGAAATACAGCGACCCGGGCTGGGCAGTGGCTTTGTTTTCAAGCACCTTGAACTGGCCGATATTAAGCTTTCCGAATTGGATCACCAGGTTGATGTCCAGGCCGCCACCCATCTGGTGTGGTATCACATGGCCGCGGTGAAAACTGCTGTCTTCTTTTTTTGGAAATCCCCTCATCCTGCTTTGATCACGTTCTGATACGACCTTCCCCTTGCTTATTGCCCACGCTGCAACCAGCCTTGAAGCAGCCTGGTCGAACAGGTATGAACAATGGGCCAGGTCTATCACGAGCAACAAACTGCCTGCATGCTGACGCCTGTAATCTTCGGCCCACATGTCGGTAAGCCGTGGAATAATTTCACGATGAATGAATGGATTCCCGCCTGTTGCAGGAATGGGAGGTACCAGGTTATAATTAAGCATAAGCGAATTGAAAAGGTGAAGCTACAATAAAAAGAAGAAAATGAAAACATTGAAATCACCCGTTCATTCAGCATTTGTGAATATGCTGTTTTAGATTTATATTTGTTATGGTCACTTCTCTGACCGGTTGATTTAATCTTAGTTTTTTGTCACGATACAAATCCTTACTAAATCTTTAAGTCATGAAAAAACTTTTCTACACATTCATCCTTCTTAACATTGCCTTTCTTGCAAAGTCACAAACCTGGCTGCCTGTAGGTACTGGCGGACCTGATAACGCCGTATACTGTCTTGCAAAAGACGGCAACACCAGCCTTTATGCAGGTGGGATGTTCACCTCCATCAATGGCGGCACAGCTTCAGGTTATATTGCAAAATATTCAGGCAACACCTGGACTACGGTTGGATCGGGGCTGGACAATACAGTTCAATCGCTGTTAGTGGATAACGGCACCCTATACGCAGGGGGCTATTTTTTAAACGCAGGCGGATCGCCGGCAACAAGAATTGCAAAATGGAACGGCTCGGCATGGTCTGCTCTTGGCAGCGGAATGGATGATGCCGTGCTGGCGCTTGCAGTTTTCAACGGCGACCTCTATGCCGGCGGAAGGTTTTATGTTGCAGGTGGTACTACCGTGAATTTCATTGCCAGGTGGAATGGCACTACCTGGACCGACGTGGATGGAGGCATGAATAACCGCGTGCACGGACTGCATGTATTTAACGGCAAGCTATACGCAACGGGAGAATTTACAACTGCCGGCGGTGTAGCTGCAGGCAGGATCGCACAATGGGATGGCAACAGCTGGTCGGCATTGGGCGCCGGACTTGACTGGGCGGGATATGTATTGTTTGGTGATAACGCTTCCGGCAAGCTTTACGTGGGCGGGCATTTTGTGATCGCCGGAGGCAATCCCGCCAATTTCGTCGCAAGCTGGGATGGCGCCAACTGGGGCGCGCTCGGCATCGGCACCAACGATGTAAATTATTCCCTCGCCATTCACAACAGCAATCTGTATGTGGGCGGATTGTATTATACTGCCGGTGGAATTGTCTGCAACAACATCGCAAAATGGAACGGCACCAGCTGGTCTGCTCTTGCAAACGGACTCAACAGCGCCGTTTACGGACTCGTCGAATTCAACAGCGAGCTTTACGCCGGAGGTCCTTTCACCGGACTCACAGGAAATTACATGTCGAAGCTCGGAGGTTCTTCCGGTGTTCCATTACTGCCAACAGGTTCAAGCGTGTTGGTATATCCGAATCCTGTAACAGATGTGCTCATCATTAAAAACAATCTGGCTTCAGCGGATCAGTATTCAATTACGCTAACCGGCGTATCAGGACAAACAATCAAAAAAGAAAACCGGAAGATTCCGGGCTTTTCAGAAATGAAGATGGATCTGCATGATCTGCCGGCAGGTATTTATTTCCTGGATGTTGAATCTGAAAGGGAAAGGCGGGTTGTGAAGGTTAATAAATTTTAGGTGGTGATGACAGTTTCGCCCGCAGAGTCAGGGAATCCGGAGAAATAATTATAATGATCACATAAACGCTTAAATAAAGATGGTATTAAAAACATTCTAAAAATTATTTAACCCGCACTTCCACATATTCATCTTTGATAAAATTATCAAAATAATGTCCCACAGATTTGGCGTTTACCAGGGCTGTAAAATACTTTTCAGGAACTTTATAATAATGCCACACATGTCCGGAATTGAATTCTATTTCGAGCAACTTTTTCACTTTGTCATACCCGGCGCTGGCGATCATGGATGATTTGAGTGGTTGGCGACGCATGGTCTGGTTTAATAATTAAATGATTGACCCCGGGGTCAAACAAATCTATTTTTTACCTTCTATATAGGGCTTTAGCACTAATATCTCAAGCCATATGCCATTCTTTGTTATTTAGTAACCATAAATCTGAAGAATAACTGATCTGCATCGTCTGAAAAAGTGATCTTCCCAAAATACAACCCCGCATTCAGGTCAGTTAATCCAATACTGAAACGATCACCCGTATATGATTTATTTATTACTGGCTGACCCACTGAAGTGAAAATGGTTAACCTGAATGACTTTGATTTTCCAGAATTAAAAATACCATTAAGGGTATTGGTTGCAGGATTCGGAAAAATATTCATTTTCAAAGCATCATCCACTTCCGTTGTATTTACATTAAGAGGAGGGTCTGCTATGATAATTGTTTCAGTGTTCGTCTGGACAGGCGGATTAAAATCAAAATAAATATACGCTGTATTGTCAATGGCATCTCCAATTGTAAGATTAGGATTGCATTTAACGGCATACTTGACAAAGCCATGACTTCCCGGCTCATCTGTGGTCATATCGGGAAGAAAAATATTATCGAAATAGAAAGTAACAATTCCATTTCCCTGCATCGTATAGTGCATGGCGTGACTGGAAGAAATGATCCTGAAATTCTCCAGCAGGAAGAACTGGCTGAGGGTATCGATAATATAAATATTGTCAGCCTGGAATGTTCCCATATTCTGAAACCGGATCGTATAAATCATTTCATCACCATTCTGCAGCTGTGCAGGAGTGAAGTATGGGCCGCATGCTGCGGTTTTGTCGTTGGGATCATAGGAACCGGTCACTACAGCAATAATCTCCGAATAGTTGTCGGATGAAACGGTATCGCCAGCAACAGGAAATATTGTTGCAGTGCATAAAACCGGAGTTGTAACAGGTACTGTAAAAAATGTTTCAGTTTCAATGGTGATGATCACCGATTCAAGCAACTGCAGGGTGTCGATTGCGAAAATCAAAGTATCATTATTGATTTGTGCCGGGGTAACAGATGCATTGATATAGACCAGGCTTGTATCGAGCACTACCTCCAGGAAACCAGGCAAGGGAATGGTTCCGTGGTTCTTTATCGTCACATCAATAAATGTTTTAAAACCCGGGCGGAAAATGCTGCGGTTTGTGATGTCGACTGTAAGGTCCTGCACACCGGGATAAAAATAAAGTCCGAAATCAACATTGGAAGCTGCTCCATTGGTTATATACGAAGCAGGTTTCGATGAACAGTAATTGGTGGGCAGTGCAGGCCTGAGCGTATCCCCTGATGCAGCAGTGAAGAATGCATAATTACCGGTTGAATCCGTATTGAATGCAATATTGTGGGGTGTTGTATGTAGTATAATTCCATGAATTCCGGCTTCACCTCCGTCTTTAATTCCATTATTATTCGGATCAAAAAAAACATTACCAGAGATGAGCTGCAGTGTATCATCACTTTTCCACACGTTGTTTCCACCTGCATATAAAATTCCGTTCAATGAAGTCACTACGCCTTCAGAGTTTTGCGACATGTACATATCGACGTTGGTAGGGAGTTGCTGCCAGTTATCCCCATAATCGAATGTATAATACAACTTGCCGGCCCGAGGCGCAAACCATATTCCATCTACCTCAGATACTGAGGTTGCATACCCTGATGGAAAACCATTCATGGCTGGCGAATACCAGGTATTTCCACTGTCCGCTGAAACTTTAAAGTCACCGCCGCCTGTAGCCGCGAGCTTTCCGCCCGATGAAAACAGCATGCTATACTGAACGCCAGGCATGAAGATGCATAGTTTTCTTATCC